>Ga0210384_10003544_pt1 | contig 17989 bp, 16 predicted proteins | sample IncBWH2MmetaG_FD_160574 | JGI IMG/M metagenome (GOLD analysis project Ga0210384, IMG submission 160574) | Forest soil microbial communities from Barre Woods Harvard Forest LTER site, Petersham, Massachusetts, United States - Inc-BW-H-2-M | ecosystem: Environmental > Terrestrial > Soil >...
GCAGCTGCGCCGCGAGGGCGGCAGCGGATTGGCGATTCTCGCGTTCGGGGCGCTGGTCGATTCGGCGCAAAAAATAGCCGAACGGCTGGACGCGACCATCGTGAACATGCGTTTCGTGAAGCCCCTCGACGAAAAAATGGTCGTTGCGATTGCCGCGCGCCACCGCGCCATCATCACCATAGAGGAAAACGCCATCATGGGCGGCGCCGGTTCCGGCGTCGGCGAAGTGCTCGCGGCGGCTGAATTGCCGCTGCCCACGCTGCACATCGGCATTCCCGACCGTTTCATCGAGCACGGGACGCGCGACACCTGTCTTGCCAGGGCCGGACTCGATCTTGCGGGACTGAGCGCCCAGGTCGAGAGCTGGTGGGCGCTGCAGTCACAGGCGCGCAAATTGAATTATTTGGCCGGCTCTCGCTTGGGATAGCGCTACCGGGCAACATCCTGGCGAGCCCCAGCTCGCTCCAGCAACGCGGCAACATCCCGCAAATTCCCCGCTCTCGCTTGCTGCAACGGCGTGCGGCCCGAGTTGTCGGCTGCATTCGGGTCCGCGCCCCGCGCCAGCAACAGGCGCACAACCTCGAGCCGACCTTGAGCAACCGCCAGCATCAGCGGGGTGCGGCCGTCCGCGTCGCGGGCATCGACGGCCACGCCCTGATCCAGCAACGAAGCCGCTTGCCTGACATCGCCCAAGCCGGCGGCGGCCTGCAGGCTCGCCGGCGTTGGCACGAGACTCGCGCGAGCCAACTTATCCGCGCTCATGGAAAGGGCGCCGCCTTGGGCTGCGCGCCCGGAGTACGCGGGCGATGCGGCCGGGGGTGCCCGGGCGTAGTTCTGAGCCACGCTCGGCGGATTGCTCGGCGCGGGCGCAGAGTACTGTCGCGAATCCTCGGCGCTCGGCTTGGAAGCCTTGCGATCCGCTTGCGTCACGACGACTTCCTGCAAGGACTCGTTAGGCGATGAGGGCGAAATGGATTCCCGTTTGGGCGCCGGCGCGGCCGCGTCCGCGGACGCAGTCTTGGCCGCGGGTTCGGCGATGCGCGCGATCGAAGACGCGCTGCTTCCCTGGGCTGGTGGATGGCTTTCCCAGAAACGCGGTACAAAAAGAAGCGCGCCGAGTACGGCCGCACCAACGGTGCCAAAGGCCGTGATTTTCCAGCGGGCATCGTTGGCTGCGGGACGCGACAAATCAAAAGGATGTTGCTTCTTCGCGAGCTGTTCGGCGACGCGGCGGCTCTCGGCGAGGATGGCGCTGCGCACCGATTCGCTGGGCGCAGCCGGGTCCGTGTCGCCGGCGCGCCGGTAGCGAGCGAGTAATTCTTCGTCCTGAGCGTTGTCTTTCGAGGTCATGCGTATTCCCACAGCAGCTGACGCAGTTTCGCCCGCGCGTAGCGCAGCCGGCTCTTGACCGTCTCGAAGTTGGACCCGGTGGCGTCGGCAATTTCCTCGACGCTGAGCCCGCCTTCCGCCTGCAGCAGAAATGCGGATCGTTGCTCCGCGGGCAGCTGCGACACGGCATTCAATATTGCCGCGGCCTCATCTTGCGATTGGACCTGCGCCAAGGGCTCGAGTTTCCCGTCCACCGCGAGCCGGTCCAACAAACTCGAACCCTCTGCATCGGCACCTTCGCCCGCGTCCAGGCTCTGCAGCCGGTGATTGACGCGAATCATGTCGACCATGCGGTTGTGCGCAATGGTGAACAGCCAGGTCGTGAATTTCGCCGTCGGCTGATAATTTGCAGCGCCGCGCACCACGGCGAACCAGACCTCCTGCATCAAGTCGTTGGCGCTGGCCTCGTTTTTGACGCTGCGCCGAAGATAGCGAAATACCCGCAACTCGTGCCGCCGGTATAGAAACTCGAACGCGGCGGCCTCACCGCGTCCGAAACGCATCATCAAGTTCTCGTCAGTCTCCTGCGACAGGTCCATTCACCCCATTATCAGCCGCCGGGCGGATCCGGTACATACCTCGGCATGGCCGAATCGGGGAAGGGGTTGGGCGCGGATTGCCACGGGTGCGACGGCACGACTCCCATCGCCACCAAATTCTCCATGCTGTCGTAGCGAATCTTGATCACTTCATTCGGCGTGCTCGATAGGCGGTCGAACGTCGTGTCCTGCACGTAGGAGGTTTCGCGTGCGCCGTGCCCGGTGCCGAGTTTCGGCGCGGGCACCATGTGCGCCACATTCGCTGGTGCCGTATACGGCTTGATCTCCTCCAACTTGGGCGCCGACGCTGCCGCTTCGCCGGGGCTCTGCGCCGCTGCCCGCGCGGCACTATCCGCCGCGCCGCCCTGGATTCGATTTTGGGCGTATCCCGACTCCTCGGAGCGCCGATCGAACGCCTCATATCTTGGTACGCGCACGGGACGCTCGAGAAACAGCGCCACGCCGATCACGCCGACATTGGCGGGCCGCCCGGTTCGTTCGGCATAGGAATTGGCCGCCGCGGTAAAATTAAAGGCGGCAATTTCCGCATTGCTCTTGCGCCAGCCGGTGATCTCGTAACTCTCGCCCGGACTGAATACATAGCCGCTTTGGCCCCAGGCGCCCGTCTCACCGCTGATCACATTGATGCCGTCCACGGCGGTTACGGCGAGCACGCGCTCGCCGCGGTGATTTTGAATCATGATCGAATAGCGAGCACCCGGTCTGCCGGCGACCCAATATTCTCCGTGGCTTCTATACATCGGCAGCACGCTGCCGCTGTCGCGGTCGATGATTTGGACATCGGCGAACCTGCCGGTGGCATGCGCATCGACTCTTACGCCCAATACCCCTAAGCCAATGAGTAAGACCCCGAATCCAGCGAATTTCATATCGATCTCCGGTGTTGCTCGTCCCACCTGAATCGATGCGGCCCTGCAAAAGGGGTTAAGATCCGCGCGGAGAATCGTCAGGAGTAGAAAGATAATGACCCGCCGACAGTTCCAGGCTTCCCTTGCCGCGCTTGCCGTTTTCTTGCTGCAGACCCGCGGCCCGGCGGCGCTTGCCGACCCGGTGCCTCCGGCCGGCGGGGATATTCCCGCGGACTTCAAAATCGTCACGGAGGCTGACGATTACATCAAGCGCGACGTCATGATTCCGATGCGCGACGGCGTGAAGCTGCACACGGTCATCATCATCCCCAAGGGCGCGGCGCATGCGCCCATGATTCTCGATCGCACCCCATACAATGCCGGCAAATTCACCAGCAGCGCAGAGAGTCCGCGCCGCGCGCTGATCCTGCCCTTGAGCTACGGCGAGCTCGCCGATGCCGGCTACATCATCGTGGCCCAGGACGTGCGCGGAAAATACAAGTCCGAAGGCGACTATGTGATGAGCCGGCCTTTGTCGGGCGATTTGAATCGCACGCCGGTGGATCATTCGACCGATGCCTACGACACGATCGACTGGCTCGTCAAGAACGTGCCGGAATCCAACGGCAAGGTCGGCACCATGGGCACGAGCTATGACGGCTTCACGGTGCTGATGAGCCTGGTCAATCCGCATCCGGCTTTGAAGGCCGCCGCTCCCTTCAATCCCATGGTCGATACCTGGATTGGCGATGATTGGTTTCACAACGGCGCGCTGCGCCAGACCTACGCCGATTACATCTTCGAGCAGACGGCCGAAAAGTCCTCGGAAGACAAATGGATCGCTCCGCGCTACGACGCCTACGGCACCTGGCTCGCCATCGGCTCCGCGGGTTCGCTGGGCAAGGCGCTGGGCATGGAACAACTGCCTTTCTGGCAGCGTCTCGTCGCGCACCCCGCCTACGACCACTATTGGAGCGCACAGGCCGTGGACAAGATCCTCGCCGCGCGCCCGCTCACCGTACCGACTCTCTACGTCCATAGCCAATGGGACCAGGAGGATATTTACGGCGCCGTGGCGGCCTTTACGGCGACGCGATCGCAATCCGGAGCGGGGCACGACAATTCCCATCTGGTGATCGGACCATGGCGCCACGGCGGCGGCAACGGCGATGGCTCTTCCTTGGGTGCGATCAAATTCGACGGCGACACCGGACATTGGTTTCGTCTGCATGTGCTGCTGCCGTTTTTCGATTCTCATTTGAAAGACAACGCGCCGCAAGCGGATATCGCGGCCGTCACCGCGTTCGAGACAGGGGCCAACGTCTGGCGCCGCTACGATCAATGGCCTCAGTCCTGCGCGAGCGGCTGTCCGTTCAAGTCCGCGCCGCTGTATCTGGCGGCCGGCGCGAAATTGACTTTCGACAAGCAAGCTGCCGGCGCCGCGTTCGACGAGTATGTGTCCGATCCCGCCAAGCCCGTCACTTATCGGCCACGCCCCATTCGACCGACTTATGCATCCGATTCAACCTGGAGGCGTTGGCTGGTCGATGATCAGCGCTTCGCATCGGATCGCACGGACGTGCTGACCTACACGTCCGATGCATTGACCGCGCCGCTGCGCATCGCCGGTCAGCCGGTGGCGCATCTTTTCGCCTCGACCAGCGGAACCGACGGCGACTGGGTGGTCAAGCTCATCGATGTCTATCCGGACGAGGTTCAGGGCAACGTGGAGATGGGCAGTTATCAATTGCCGGTCGCGATGGACATCATGCGCGGCCGTTACCGCGATGATCCGGCCAATCCATCGGCGATTCCCGCGGGCAAGGTCATCGGCTACACGCTGAAGCTGCCCAATGCGGACCACGTGTTCCTGCCGGGCCATCGGATCATGGTACAGGTTCAATCAAGCTGGTTTCCGCTCTACGACCGCAACCCTCAAACCTTTGTGCCGAACATTTTCTTCGCCAAGCCCGCCGACTACGTGAAGGCCACGCAGCGCGTGTTCCATAAACCCGACGCCGCCAGCTACATCGATCTGCCGGTCGCGAAGTGATGCACCGGTAGCTCGATCCTAACGAGGCACGCATGACGCTCGCAAATTTGCTGGTGTTCGCTTTGGCGCTGATCGTCGCCGCCGGATCGCCGGGACCCAGTGTCGCCGCGCTGGTCGCGCGGGTCCTCACCAACGGGCTCCGCGACGTGCTGCCGTTTTTGGCGGCCATGTGGCTGGGGGAAGCGCTTTGGCTCGGGTGCGCCGTGGCCGGCCTCGCGGTGGTGGCGCGAACGCTGGGCGTCGTGTTCGCCGCGATAAAACTGATCGGCGTCGCGTATTTGCTTTATCTCGCTTGGAAGATGTGGTTTGCGCCGACGCAGGTATCAAGGGGCGGGATGCCATCGGGTCAGTCGCGGTGGCGCATGTTCGGCGCCGGACTCACCATCACGCTCGGAAATCCGAAGATCATGGTGTTTTACCTGGCGCTCCTGCCGACCATCGTCGATTTGGATCGCGTTGGCGCAACCGCATGGTTCGAGTTGACCGCCGTGACGCTCATCGTGCTGATGTCGGTCGATTTCGCCTGGGCGCTGCTCGCCGTGCGTGCTCGTCGCCTGCTGACCAGCCGCAAGGCCGTAAAGATCGCCAACCGCACCGGCGCGACGATGATGGCCGGTGCGGCGGCGGTGATCGCCGCCCACTAGCGGCCTGTCCGCACGCTCCCTGCGCAGAGTTTCCCTGGGCGCTAGAACTTGGCCGAAAACGCCACGAACAGCTGACGGCCGAACATGTCGTAAATGCTGTAAGTGTTGGCCGCGCCGCCGGCGACGATACCCGAATCGATCACCGGCGGATCCTTGTCCAGGATGTTGTTGGCCCCGGCCCGGAGCTGCAGCACATTGTTGACGTTCCAGGTGGCCTCGAGATCAAGATAGCTGAACGACGGGATGGTCGCATTGTAGAAATCGTAGCCGCCGAACGTGGCGAAATGCAGCGTGGGATCTCCGCTGTTGTTGTCCTGTGAAACCGAACCGATGAAACGCCACGTCAGCGATGCCGACACGTTCCAAGGCGTGTCCCACGTGGTGCGGAACAGATGGTGCCAGCGCGGATTGATGGTCTGGCATGTCGCGCCGAACAAGCCGACGCAATCGTAGGTATGCGCTCCCGGCAGCGGCGTCGTTTCATTGTGCAGCAGGTACGCGCCGTTCAGCGCGAATGACACGTCGCCAAGACCCGGCGGCAGGTCGAGCTTGTAATTCAGCTGCACGTCGATGCCGCTGTTGATCGCGGTCCCCAGGTTGTAGTTTTTTTGGATGACGTAGCCGCCTGAGGCGATGTTGTTGCCGGTCAAGCTGCCGGTGCTGGGCGAGCGCACGATCTGGCTGCAGAAGGTCGGATCGCCGGTGTTGGCGCAATTGGACAGGACCACCAGGTACGGAATCACGCCGATCTCGTCCTTCACCCGAATGTGGAAGTAGTCGACGCTGCCGGTGAGATGTGGAACTTGGTTCGGCGCAAAATTCAATCCCACCGTGTAGGTGTCGGCCTGTTCGGGTTTCAGGGCTGGATTGCCGCTGGTTTCCTGCGACAGCTGGTTGGCCGTGCCCTGGGGGATGGAGCCGCTGTTGTACTGGGCAGGCGTCACACCGGTGCGCCCGCACTGAAGCAGGGTGAAGCTGATCGGCGGCGCACAGGGGTCGGGGACGACCGTGGTCAGCCCCACGATCGGCGGCGTGAAGAGCTCAGCGACGCTGGGTGCGCGAATCGCTCGGTCATAGGATGCGCGAAAGCGGTAATCCGCGATTGGCGCGTATTGAACCTCGAATTTGTAGGTATTGGTTTTCCCCGCCGTGGAGTAGTCCGAATGGCGATACCCCGTATCGAACAACAATTCTTTCGCGCCTGCCTTGTCCTGAAGGAGCGGCGCGCGCAGTTCGATGAATTCCTCGTTGACCGACAGGCCGGCGTCAATGGGCGCCACCGCGCTGCCGAAGCCCGACAAAAGCTGGCTCTCCTCGGCGGCGTCCGGCCGCAGCACTTCGCGATCGTTGCGGTGTTCGAATCCGACGTTCACGCCGACGCCCTCGGTCGCCAGCGGCGAGATGATGCCGTAGTCGCCGAGCTTGCCGGTCACGTCGGCATGCAGTGTGCGCAAGGTCTCGGACCCGGTGGCCGTTCCGAGCAGGTACAAATAATTGAGCGCAGCCTGGGTGACGCCCCCGTCGCTGAAGATATTGTAGGGGACACAGCCTCGCGTGCCGCCGCTGATGCAGGTCGGATTGGCCGCGGTTCCCGTCACCAGCAACGCATTGCCGATGCCTTCATAGCTCAAGTACTTTTGGTTCGAGTCGGAAAACGAGGTATAGAAGTACTGTCCGTACAGGTCATAGCTCCATGAGTTCGCGAACGTGCCCTTGCTGCCGAAGACCGCGCGATAGTTGGTGTGTTCGAAATCGATGAAACGGTCGCCGCCCTCCACATTGCGGCGGCCGATCCTCACCTTGTTGACGACCGATCCAGGATTGGCCGCATCCGCCGCGATCTGCGCCGGCGTGCAGAGGATTCCCCTCTCCTGCGCGCTCAACAGCGGATTGCTGCAATTGATGTAGTAGTCGCCCGCGCCGGTGGGATCGAGCGGATTGCTGTCTTTGAATAGCGCTGCCGGCGCCACCTGCTGGTGCGTCTTGTCGTCCATGAAAAAGAACTCGGCATACGGCTGAAACCAGTCGGTGATTTCCTGATGCGCCATGAACGCGGCGTTGTAGCGATCATCCTCGCGCGTCATATAAATGAACGGCTGCGAGTTGAAGCTCGCAGGCGGAGTCGTTGTAACGGATCCTCGGGGGACAAAGCTGGTACCGGACACACTGTAGACAGTTCCCGCGTTTGGCCCGGCGGTCGGCTCAAACCAGTTCGAATTGGAGGAGCCGGAGCACGAGACGCCGGTGACGTTGTGATTGGCATCCTGGTTTGCAGACAACTGGCAGGCGCCGAAATCGCGTTGACTGCTGGCGACGGGATCGGCGTGCCGGTAACTCAAGAAGGCGGTGACATTGCCCTTGCCATCCGCAAAATTCGTGCCCATCAGCATGTCGAAGTTGCGAACCCGGCCGTCCCTGGCCGTGCCCGTCGGCGGGTTGTAGCCAAATTGCCGCACCAAGTCCTGCACGACGGTGTCGTGATTGTTGTGCCAGTTCTCGCCCAACTGACCGTCCACCTGGAAGCCTTCGAAGTTCTTCTTCATGATGAAGTTGACGACGCCGGCGATGGCGTCCGATCCGTACGCGGCGGAGGCGCCGCCGGTGACCACTTCGACGCGCTCGACCAATCCCGCCGGGATTTGGTCGAGGTCGGGAGCCGGCTGCGCGATGGCCGTGTTCGGCGACCCCACGCCGAGACGGCGGCCGTCAATGAGCACCAGTGTGCGCGCGGGTCCCAAGCCGCGCAAATCCGCCGTCGCAACGCCGCCGGGCGTTGTCAAACCAGACGTGCCGTTGCCGAGATCCTGGCCCAGATCGTTGTTATAGTTTTGCGGCAGCTGAGTGATGATGTCGCTGATGTCGGTCTTGCCGGACACCCGAATGGATTTCGAGGAGACGACCTGAATGGGACTCGTGCTCACTTCATTCGGCGAGGCGATGCGCGTACCTGTGACGATGATTTCAGTCAGGGGCGCGGGTTCGACGCTCGCGGCGACCGCTTGCGGCGCCGGAGTCGGCGGCGCCTGCGCCAGCTGGATCCTGGCTTCAGTAGCGCGTTTCGTCTCAGGCGTCGCGGAGATTGCGCCGCCGGACTGCGCTTGCAGCGAAACCCCGGCTCCTTCGTTGAGCGTGGTAGTCGAGATCGGGATGACGGTGACGGTGTTGTCGTCAAGATAGCGGTAGGTCAATCCGGTACCCGACAACAGCTGTTGGAAAGCTTCATTCGCCGTCATGTTTCCGTTCGCGCCGTTGGTGCGTATGTCCCGCACGGTGTTCGACAAATACAGGACCTGCAATCCGCGGCTCAAGCCCAATTGCTTGAGTGCGGGACCCAAGCCCTGCGCGGCGATATGTGTCGGCTCACGGATGGATGCGCTTGCGCTGTTCGCGAGTGCAGGACCGGCGATGGAGATGCAGACCGAGGCGGCGACAACAGCAATCCGTATTAGCGCCCACGCGCCTCTGGCCGGGCCTTCGATGGCGGCCTGCCGATGCGGCCGCCGATCCCGATTGGAGTAGAGCGTTGTCACATAAAAAATGGGTATGTCAGCGCGCTTCGCGGCGAAGGACGCGCACTTGTTTCTCCGTTTCGACCACTTGGATCGAGTTCTGGCTGCGCAAGAAATTGATGAGCGATGCGGGATCGGTGGAAGAGTAAACGCCGCTGATCCTGAGCCTTTCCAGTTCGCTGTCATCGATGGTCAGGGGCCGCCGGTTGTAACGGTTGAATTCCTCGGCCACGTCGCTCAGCGGCGTCTCCTCGAAGATCAGCCGTTTTTGCACCCAGGCTGTGGCGACCGCGGTGTCGGTGCGCGTGGGCTTCGTGACGGTGTGCGGCAGCACGGTGAGCTGTTCGCCCGCGGACAGAACAATGGCCGCCGTCCCGGGACTGTCCGATTCGTCGTAGGTCTCGACGCGGCCTTCCACCACGGTCACAACCGTCGCAGTCTGCTTTTTATAGACGTCAAATTCGGTGCCGACGGCGCGCACTTGCGCATCGCCCGCGCGCACCACGAAGGGCCGTAGCTTGTCTTTCGCGACGCGAAACAGCGCCTGGCCTTCGAGCAGCGTCACGTCGCGTTGATGTTCCGTGAGATGGACCTGGATCGTCGATCGCGCATTCAATTCGACCGTCGAGCCGTCCGCGAGCTGCACGGTTCGCTGCTCGCCGATCCCGGTGGCATAGGATCCGCCGAACCTGTCGCGGCCCAGGAAGACAACGGCGGCGACCGCCAGCAGCACGACAGCCGCCAGGGCAACGGCCGTTCGGCGCCGCGAACCCAACCACAACGTATGCTTCCCGGCAGAGGCAACCGGGGCGGACCGCGGTCTGTCGGGGGACAAGGCAATCACGTCGGGTTCGCCGCGTGCACGCGCGATCAGCGCCTCGACGTCGATTTTTCCTTGGGGATCCGAGGTGGGAAGCTCCGCCCACACACCCGCGATCTCGAGATAGGCGTGAATGTGCTCGGGCGAGCGGCGCAGCCATTCGATGAAGCGCGCACGCGCATCGCCGTCCACGTCGCCGGCGCGAAATTCTATGAACCAGGACGATGCCTCGGCGATGATCGCTGGATGGGTCCTCGAGATTCCCACTTTCATAGTTTCATGGCGTTCTGGGTTGCGCGAAGATTTCGGCAATGCTCGACTGCACGTGCAAGATACTTTTTGGCGGTTTCACGCGATACGCCCAACTCATCTCCTACCTCCTGGACTGAGTAACCCGCGACACGGTGCAAAACCAGCGCAGTCGCCACGCGCGTGGGCAAATGCGAGAGCATTCGCTCCAGTTCATCGAGCCGCTGAACCTGGGCAACCTGATCGGCCGGATCGTCGCTCGAGGCGGTTCTCAGCTCCGAGAAGACTTCCGCGACGTCCACCGACACGGGTTCGCTCGAGCGCCGCACCGCGTGTTGATGAATCACGTGGCTGGCAATCGTAAAAAGATAAGCCTCGGGACTGCGAATGCTCTCGTAGCCGTCGACGCGTAATAGCCGCAAGAACACCTCTTGAGCGAGGTCGGGTACATCCGCCGCATTGCGCAGACGCGCGGACAGAAAGCGGCGCAAGCGAGTCCCATAGCGCGCGGCCATGCTCGCGACGAAGCTGCGATTATCAGGTGCACCCACTCCCAACCCCCTGGGCCGAGACTTCCCTGCGTTATTAGAGCGCTTTCGTCAGGAAAATGGGTATGGCAACGGTTAAAAAGAAATCGGCACGATTGCTGCGTCGCAGCAAAAGCGCTCCCGTCGTTCTTCGAGGAAGGCTAGTCGCCTGGTGACCGCCGTCGCCTAGTGATCGCCGCAATCCGGCCGTCCGTTGTCCTCGATCGAAGCGATGACCCAGCGGCCGTCGATGCGCACCAGATTCGCGATGTCTCGTCCGCAATGATCGATTTTGCCGTCCACCAAGAATTCAAACGGCGCCCATACGGCGGCAACATCGCCGTCCACATGAACCACGGCATCGTGAATGCGTTCCTCATGCGTCGCCGGGCCCGGCTGAGAAAGCCGATCCGTCAACACCTCGAAGGTCATTTGGGCCGGCTTGCCCTTGCGCATCAGCACGGCACTGCCCCCGGGCAGCATCTGCGCCATCATCGCGGCCTTGTCGCGCTTGCCCAGCCCGTCGAGCATCGCTTGGAAACTCGCGAGCGCCGCTTTCTCCTCGATTGAGGCGCTCGGCACCGGGTCCTTCAATTCAACCATGAGACCGCGCATTTCGGTGGTCCCCATGTTCTCGCCCATGTGCGCCGTCGCCGGAACCCACCGAACGTCGCCGAGCTTGCTGTGGCGTTCGGTCGGGGCTTGCCCCGGGACGATGTTGCGCACGCTGTATTCGCTCAAGGACACCGCGAGGCTGTCCGGGTGCGAGTGCAATGCCCATTTCTGTCCGGGCTGCGTAACGAAGCTCAAGACCCTGACGCGCTCGTTCTCGAATGCCAGTTTGTAGACATCGGGCGCAACCAGCAGGGCATCTTTTTTGCCATCGACAGCTGCGGCGCTGAGCAAACCGCCGGCACACAACAGGGACAGGATCAAATACCGCATTTAAGATCTCCGGCTCGCTTCGCGCGCAAAAGCGGGTCCTGCGCAATAGCGGGCGAGTATCGGGCACGGACTGTTAAAACTCCAATTTACCCGCCATAGTGCGCGATCGTCAGAGCTGCGCAGAGAATCGCATCAGCAGTACCGCACCGACCGGCTTGCCGGCCCGACATGTATTCGCCGTCGCCCTCGGCAATGCGCTCGAGTTCTACGATTTCGTAACCTACGCGTTTTTTGCGGCTCAAATCGGCCGCGCATTCTTTCCATCCGACACGCCCGGCACGAGCCTGCTGGCATCGCTTGCCACCTTCGGCGTCGGCTTTCTGACGCGGCCTCTCGGTGCATTCGTACTGGGGCGCCTCGGCGACCGCCTCGGCCGCAAGCCGGCCATGCTGATCTCATTCACGCTCATCGGCGTGGGCGTCACGGGCCTGCCGCTGATACCGCCGTACGCTTCCATCGGCATTCTCGCACCCATCCTGGCGATCGGGTTTCGGCTCCTCCAAGGATTCGCGCTCGGCGGAGAGGTCGGTCCCAGCACCGCGTTCCTGATGGAGGCAGCCCCGCCATTGCGGCGCGGCTTGTACATTTCGCTGCAGGCGACGAGCGCGGACGTCGCGGTCATGGTCGCGGGTCTCGTCGGCGTGGGATTGGCGAGCAACTTGGACGCCGCGGCACTCGACAGCTGGGGATGGCGTGTTGCTCTCCTCGCGGGAGCCGTGATCATTCCCGTAGGACTGGTGCTGCGCCGAACCCTCGTCGAGACGTTGCAGCCCGCGCACGGTCCGGCCGATGTTCCCACCATTGGCAACTACGGCCGGGTCGCGGCCGCGGGGCTGGCGCTGCTGGCCTCCGGAACCACCACGAACTACCTGCTCAATTACATGACGACGTATGCGAGCTCGACACTGGCAATGTCCTCGAGGATTGCATTCGGCGCGACCGCCGTCGTCGGCCTCTGCGGAGTGGTGTGCGACCCGTTGGGAGGCTGGCTCTCGGATAAGATTGGACGCAAGCCCGTCATGATCATGCCCTGGCTGTGTCTGGCGGTCGCGGTTTTTCCCTGCTTCACCTTGCTCGAGCGTGAGCGCAGCAGCGTTGCGCTCTACGTCGCCTGCGGGGTACTGGCCTGCGCCTCGACGCTCGCCGGTTCCGCGGCCCTGATCGCCGTCAACGAATCGCTGCCGCACCGGGCGCGCTCCGGCGCCTTCGCCATCATTTATGCGCTGTCGATTTCAATTTTCGGGGGCTCGGCGCAATTCATCGTTGCGTGGCTCACCCGCCTCACCGGCAATCCGCTGGCGCCGGCGTGGTACATGATCGGCGGGGTGATGGTCGGCTTGATCGCGCAACACGCGTTGCCGGAGAGCGCGCCGATCAAGGTTGGGTCCGACGTAGCGCGGCGCCAAGCCGTGTCCTAGGCGCTCGAGGTCAGTGCGCGTGCCAGTTCGCGGGGTAAAGCTCTCGCAGCCGCGCGACATCCGCGCCCGTCAGCGGAAACATCCGCGGCTCGTCCGAGATGAAGGCGACGGGCCGGCACGATGCCGGGCGACCGCACATCAACGTTGTGGGATCCGCATTGTGCTGCAGTCCAAGCGCATGGCCGATCTCGTGCGCAATGACATTGGGCAGAACGTTGGCCAGATTCAGCGGCGGACTCGATCCGTTTTTGATGGCCACGAGCATGCGATCGCCGATGCGCGACGTAAATGACACGAACTCGGCGTCGGAGAGCACGATGAGAAGGTCGCCCGTGGTGGATGCGAAGGATTGAGGGCGGTGTCGCGTCCACAGGCCGCCGACTGTCGACTCGGAGAGATCGCGCAGAACCTCGTCCGGCACCGTGCCATCGACTCGGGTGATGGTGCCGAGACGAAACGGCGTCGGCAGGCTGGCAAACGTACGATTCCAATACTCGACGGCCGCCCGCACGGCCGGCAAGCGCGGATCGTCTTCGCGCGCGACGATTGTGACCGCCGGTACCTTTTCCCAGCGCGCTGCGCCCCATTGCCCCGGCGCTGCCAAAGCGGCCAGGAGCGCCGGCAGGATGAGCAACAGGATGAAGGGGATCGAGCGGTTGCGTGCGTTCAAGTTATAGGTTCTTTGCCAGAAAGGCCTCGTCCGTTCAACCCAGGAAAAGATCACCGATCGCGCGCCGGAATTTTTCCGCGCCGACCGCGAGACGCTGCGCGTAAGTCTCCTTGGCATCGATGCCGGCAACATAGGTAACCTGATCCTTGTTGTCGGTGGCTGCCTCGTAGACCACCTCTGCGATTTGCTCGGCGCTCGAACCTTTCTCGCGGCGCTTCGGATCCATGAAGGTCTTCATGGTCTTGGCGATCGCGGCCGTATAAGCCGTGTGCTGTGTCAGCACCAAGGAACGCGTCGCGAAATCGGTGCGGATGCCCCCGGGCGCGACCGTCTTCACCTTGATGCCGAATCTACCCAGCTCAAAAGCCAGGCTTTCGCTCCAGCCTTCGAGGCCCCATTTGGTGGCGTGATAAACGGAGTTAAACGGGAAAGTGACCAAACCGCCAATCGACGTGGTCGTGATGATGCAGCCCGAGCCGCGCTCGCGCATCGCGGGCAGGAACGCTTGGGTCACGCGCATTACGCCGAGTAGATTGGTGTCGATCTCTCTGGTCAGCTGTGCATCCGTCGCGGCTTCGAAAGGACCGGCGAGTCCATAGCCTGCATTGTTAAAGAGCACATCGACCGGCCCGATCTCGAGGGCTCGCCCGGCGGCTTGAGTGATCTGCGCGGGCTGGGTCACATCAAGCCCGAGCAGCCTCACGCCCGGCAGGCTTTGCAGCTCGCTCTCTTTGGAGGGGTCGCGCATCGTGGCGATGACCCGCCAGCCCTTGCGCGCGAAAAGCAGCGCGGTGGCCCGGCCCAGGCCGGTCGAACTGCCGGTGATGAATATCGTTTGTGTCATGAGCCTTCCTTTTGGGTTCAATGCGTCAGTGAGTCGCCTTCTCGCGGTCGCCCGGCTGGTAATCGGCCTCAACGTTTCCGGCGAGCTGGCTTTCGGTGAATAGCACCGGCTTGGTCTTCATGGCGACGAACAGAGGCGTCTGGTCGGCGTAATGCGGAGAATGCGAATCCAGCGTCGCGGAGCCGAACTGGTTGATGCTGTCCGAGGTCAGGGCGCCCGCCTTGTCCCAGGTAACGAACATGATGAGCGTGTCGCCCGCCACCGCGTTCAAGATGCCATCCGGCTGCGCAGTGCCGTAGACGGCGCGATAGGTATCCGGCCCGCCGTCGATGGGCAGGTCGAGATTGCCCCGGCGGATGCGGTTGACCTGGCCCCACTCCGGATCGATGCGGCCGAAGTGGGTTTTCAGAGTTTTGATGGCGTGGCGCAGTGCATCGATCGGCGCCACGTCGGGATGACTGTCCGAGTGCGCAGCTTCCGCGCGCATCAGCACCGCCATTGCCGCCGCCCGGCTGCCAATATTGGTGCGCCGGTCCCAGCCCTTGAGCAGCGCCTGGGCGGCACCGAGATCAGCGTCGGTACCCGGATCGACCTTGACCACTTCGGCGATCTCCCGGGCCATGTCCGAGCGGTCGCTGTAAGCGATATCGAATTTGTAGTGGCGGAACGCCTCGGCGGTGATGGCTGCGTCGACGCCGAAGGTCTCCTCGGCGCGATAGGCCCTGTTGGTCATGTCGGTCTGGATGCCCATGGTGGAGCTGAAATCCGCCGGATTCAGCTTGTCTTGTTGTCCTGTGCCCTCGAACGGAGTGTTATTGGAGTTGAACACAAAGCCGGACGTAGGATTCCAGACCTGCGGCACGCGGTCGAAGGGCAGATAGCCGTGCCAGATCAGGTCGGACCGATCGCCGGGCTGGACCTCGGTCCAGTCCCTTCCCTCGGCGCGGACCGGGAACAGGCCGTTGTAGACGTAGCCGATGTTTCCCTTCTCGTCGGCATAGATGTAATTGATGCTCGGCAGGGCCTGCAGACGCATGGCCGCCAACCATTGGTCGCGGTCCGTCGCCTTGTTGAGGCGATAGTACTGCAGCGACTGGCGCACCTCGTCCATGCCGGCGTAGCGCACCGCGAACATCCCGTGATCGGTGTTGAGCACCGGTCCCTGGACCGACCACAGAAGCGGGCGGTGCACCGTCCAGATCAGCGGCCCCCAGACTTTCACGCGAATCGCCGCATCGCCCTTCTCGAAACTCTTCCACTGGCCGTCCAGTCGGTACTGGTCCGGGTTGGCGGGGTTCACGTCCAGCCGGTAGACCGTGGACACATTCGGGGCGTTGACCGTGTTGGCCCAGCCCAGATGTGCGTTGTGGCCGTGAAGCATGAAGGGAGAGCCTGGAAAGAAGCCGCCTGCGACGTGCCAGCCCTCGCCGGAATCGAGCACCGCCTCATACCAGGCCACCGGCCCTGCATAGGGCTGGTGAGAATTGACCAGCAGGCGGGTGGCGCCGTCCGCTGATTTTGACGGCGCCACAGCGATGGCGTTCGAGCCGATCGGTATCGGTCCGGTCAGTGAATATCCGGCCATCGCGACGCGGCTCGTCTTGGGCGCTGGCGCCATGATCTTCCCGATCACATGATCGAGTCCATAGAAGAAGGGCGTGCGGAACACGAATCCGGCGGCCACGTCCCGCCCGGTCATCGGCAGCAGGCCACGCTCGACCTTCTCAGGATGAAGGGCGGCATAATAATTGACCCCATCCGCATACGCGCTCAGCACCGCTCGAGCATCGGCCGGCAGGGCCGTGTCGTAGTGAGACGCCACGGTCTCGCGCACCTTCAACAGCCTAATCAGATAGTCCGTGACAGCCGCCTTGGCGCCGTTGACGCTGGCCAGCTGGCCGCGCGCGATCAGCGCCCCTTCCTGAATGGTGGCGAAATCGTCCTCGCAATGGGCAAAGGCCAAACCGAATGCCACGTCCGGATCGGTGGGGCCGCTGATGTGCGGCACACCATAATGGTCGCGCTGGATGCGGGCATGGTAGCGCGCCGCCTGAGCGATCAGGCTCGCGCGGGCCGGTGCCGATGGCTGGCTCAAACGATCCTGGGCGATCACCGCCATCAAGCCGACGAGCACGAGTCCCACCAGCGCGGCCGCGCCGATCTTCAGATATCGCATGAGGCGTTGTCTCCCATCGAACAATTGTTAGACTTGCAGAAACTCAAGCACGCAAGGAGAGACGCATGATCGGCTACGCCACCCTCGGAACAAATGATCTGGCCCGTGCGCAGGCATTCTACGACGCCTTGCTGGCGGAAATTGGGGCAAAACGCCTGATGGAATTGCCTCATGGCTTCACCATGTATGGGGCCAGACTGGATCGGCCCGCGCTGGCGATCACACCTCCTTACGATGGCAAGGAAGCAAGGCCCGGCAACGGCAACATGCTGGCCCTAGTGCTCAATGAGCGCGCCAAGGTGAATGCACTCTATGAGAAAGCCCTGCAACTCGGCGGATCATGCGAGGGCGCGCCGGGCGTTCGCGGCGAAGAAGGCCCGCAAGCTTTTTATGCCGCCTATTTCCGAGATCCGGATGGCAACAAGCTCTGTGCCTTTCGCGTGGGCCCGGCATAGCAACCGGATGGGCCCGGCATAGCAACCGGACACGATTCGATTCACGCCTTCCGGTCGTCCGCGATGTGCCACAGGACTCCCGAGGGATCGCTCAGGTATAGAACGCGAAGCCCCCAGGGCTGCAACGTCGGAGGCTTGGCCATCATCCCGGGATATTTTTCAGCGATTTTTTTGTCTTGTATATGCTTCCACCATGCGTCGGCATCCGTGACCATCAGGTGCATCATGAAATTGCCGGCCCATTCTTTGACGTAGTGGTTCTGCAGAAGAAACCGGTACTCGCCCACCTGAAACGCGGCCAACTGGTCGCCTTCCCAGACCATCGTGAAGCCGAGATCCAGGTAGAACTGCTTCGCCACCGCGTAATCCTTGGCGGGCAGGAAGGGCTTGAGATCCAGCACCGAATTCTTGTCCATCTTTTCTCCGGACGATTTGATCAGCGCAATCTCTCGGTGGTTATTGCATTGACAGCTTCAGGGTGCGATCGATGGCGGCGAGCAGTGCGCGCTGGTCCTTCGCCGTGTTCACGGGGTATCGATGAAAGTGGTCACCGGTGCTCACGTCCGCGAATATCCCGGCTGGGTCCTCGTGGAAGTGAAGAAACGACCTGGACCTCCTGTAGAAGATACCCAGCTTCCTCTCCTTCAAGCCTGGTCGCTGCCTGATCTGACCGAGCAGTTCCGACAACTGCTGCAATGTTCCCGCACCCGCGTGCTTCATGGGCGCCGCTCCTCGAGTGTTTGCGTTCGGCCGCATTTCGGTAACCGTCCGGTTTGGGCCGCATGGCCGGTCGAGCTCGCTGTACCCATGATGAGCTAAGTGGGCACATCGTAGGTGTCCACGTAGGGGTAAGGTGGGCATCTTTGAAGAGATTGTCACGAC
>Ga0210384_10003546_pt1 | contig 17981 bp, 18 predicted proteins | sample IncBWH2MmetaG_FD_160574 | JGI IMG/M metagenome (GOLD analysis project Ga0210384, IMG submission 160574) | Forest soil microbial communities from Barre Woods Harvard Forest LTER site, Petersham, Massachusetts, United States - Inc-BW-H-2-M | ecosystem: Environmental > Terrestrial > Soil >...
GCCGCCAGCAGCGATGACGCACCGAGAGCGCGGTACGCATATACCATGGGCGCAAGTCCGACACTCGCGTCGATCTTGCCGATGAATCCGGCGACGATCGTCCATAGCGGCCCGTACGGATCGCCGAAGGGCGTCGCGCTCAAAAACGGGAGTATCGGACCGAAGATCGGATCGGCAGCGGACAATGGGTGTGAGATCTGATACGGATTTGCTCCGAAGTGTCCATAGAGCCGGCCATATATCACGTACGCGTAGACATCGCCCGACTGCACGATCGGAAAGAAGATCAACGCGAGCGCCGTCAGTCCCTGCACGATGAGAAGGACGAGAAGCGCGCGCCTTCCCAGTTGTGAAAGCGATTGAGCAAAAGCCGCGCCGAGGACGGCGATGGCGGCGAGCACTCCCCAAACCGTGAGCACCACGTTCCAGCCGGGAGCGGCCTGCTGCACGACGTGTATCGGTAACCGGTATGCCGCGAGATAGTCGGCGTGCGCGATCGCGTCGAAGAAGTACACAGTCCGGCTGGCTGCATATCCCGATGCCCAACCGCCGAGCGCGGCGACCGCGATGAGCGCCGCGGCAAGCGCGAGCGCGCGCTTCACAGCGCATCCTTCTCGCGGGAGAAAGCATAGACGACGACATCATTCGCCGCGAATTCTTTTTTTAACAAACCCGCCCGGACATCTGAGTCCAGCACTGCCCAGTCGATGCCGACGGGCGTCCGATGGACGAATGCGACGTTTCCGTTCACGATGAGGAGCGCGCTACCCGCGTCGCGCAATCGATCATAGCGATGAGCCGGAGCCGCCGACCAATCGATCGCGCATTGCTGTTGATAGTATGGATTGCAATCGATGACGACGGCCCCGAGATAGTAGTTACGGACGTCATCGAGCGCAACGATCCGCTCGCCCGGGCGGAGGTGCGCGCTAGCCCATCTGTCGGCAGCGTAGAACTCGAGCCGCTCCGAGAGATAGTCGGCGCCATCCGCATTGCCTGCGATGTACGCAAAAGCCGGTGCGATGCTGTTCGAGGCGTCACCGCCCGCTTTTGGAAGCCAATCGAGCCCGACGCCGGCGAGCGCCACGCACAAGAGCAGCGCTTTGATCGGCGTGCGCTGACGCGCTGCGACTGCGTCGAGACCCGACGCCGCGGCTATCGCGTAGGTCGCGACGGCCGGTACGAGAAAGCGCCACTGCCGGCTCGTCCAAAACCAGATCGTCGTCAGCACCGCTGTTATCACGGCTATCGGGCGCGCGCTGCGCACGAAGAACGCCGCCACGACGAGAACGCACGCGAGTCGCAACGCGTATCCGGGATCGCCGCAGAACAGCTGCGGCTGCGTGAGCAGCCGCCACGGAAGCAGTAAGAAGTCGATCGCCGTCGCCGGGCTTCCGCACCAGTCGCGCGTCATCGCGACATATCGCGCCGCGAATTCCCGTACGGCTTCAGTGGCGCCGATGTTCGCCGTCAAAAATGGGTAGAGCGGATCACCCGCGAGCGTCCAAGCCCGCACGTACCATCCCGCGCACACAATGAGCGATGCCGCGAGCGCGATGCCAACGGTGTTAAGGCGACGGGCGGCTTCCGTGCGAATCGCGATCACCACGAGCACGATAGCAATAATAGAAAGGCCCGGGTATTTCACCGCCGCGCAAGCCCCCGCGAAAACCCCGGCGGCCAACGCCGATTTCAAATCGATCGGCTGCGCGCAAAGCGCGATGCCGAGCGCCGCGACGGCGAACATCGCGTACGGCACGTCCACGTATGGCGACGGGGCTAGCCAAAGCCAGACCGCAGACGACGAGACGAGTGCGCAGACCAGCGGTCCCGAGCCTTCGCGCACGCGCTCGGCCACGCCGCCCGAGATCAGTGCGAGCAACACGCCCGCGAATAGTGCCGCAAATGCCGCACCCGCAGTTCCGGCGAGCCAATATGCCGGCAGCGTCGCGGCTTCGGCGAGCAGAGGAAACGCCGACTGCGCAATGCCTGGATCGAAAGCGAGCTGGCCGGATTGCAGCGCCGCGGCCGCGATAGGCAGGTGATACGCGAGCGGGTCCCAGTCGACCGTCGGCAACGCCGCCGCTACTGCGGCCGTCAACCACGCACAACCCGTGACTACCCACGCGAAGCGATCGAGCAAGATATCCGATGTCGCTTTGGGGCCGCTCGTTCGCTGTGCGGTCGCCGCGCCGCGTGGGCCAAATGGTAGGGAGATCAATCCGATCGCGATGAGCGCCCCAAGGCTAAGCGGCGTGACGGCATGGAATGCGCCAAGCACGGCGACCAGCGATCCGACGATCGCGAATCCAATCGCTCCCTGCAAGCCGAGTCTGAGCGACGGCGACGCATCGCCGAACGCCGACAGACGCGCCAAACCGCCAAATCCTAGCGCCGCGCACGAGGTCGCGGCACCGGCTCCAAGCCCGGCTGCTAGGCGCATCCAAAATGGCGCCGTGTCCAACATGGCCGCAGCTGCGCTCACATACCTATCTTCGGACGCTTCCTCGTGATTCCGCTTAAGGCCGACGCCTGCGAAATCGTCCCGCGCGTCCTGTATGCGGCGACCGGATGCGGCGAATCCTCACCGAGCGCTTTTATGCCGATAATAGATAAGAACGAGCACGCACTCACGTCGTACGGCAACAGGATACACTCGCGCTGATGAACCGTCCACTCGCCATCGGCATCATGGCATACAACGAGGCAGCGAATATCGGACCGCTGCTCGACAGCATCCTCGGCCAGACCGCGATCGCCCGCATCAACCGCGTCGTCGTCATAGCGAGCGGCTGTACGGATGACACGTGCTCTATCGTCGAGCGCTATGCCGCTGCCCATCCGGTCGTCGAACTCGTGGCCGAAACAGAGCGCGGCGGTAAAGTGCGAGCCATCAACACGTTCTTCTCACATGCGGCCGAGCCGATCTTGATCGTCTCCGCCGCCGATCTGCTCTACGAACCGCAGACCGTCGCGGCGCTCACGGCCCCCTTTGAAGATGACCGCGTCGGAATGGTCGGCAGCCACCCGGTGCCGTTGAACTCAGCCGACGACTTCTTAGGATTCACCGTCAATCTCATGTGGCGGCTGCACCACGAGATCTCCTTACATCAGCCGAAGATGGGCGAATTGATCGCATTCCGCAACGTCTTCCGGGGATTGAATCCGGAGACGCCTGCTGACGAAGTGCAGATAGAACACGGCGTGCGATCGGTCGGATTCGAAGTGCGGTATGCGCCGGATGCGATCGTACGGAATCGAGGGCCGGAAACAATCGCTGATTTCGTCGCGCAACGGACGCGTTGGATCGCCTACAACATGCAGATACAGCGCAAGCACCACTTGCCGGTTTCGACGCTGCGCACCGCGCCATTGCTGCGCGCCGCTCTCGCGTCGGGCCGCGCCGACCGCCGGCGCCTGCATTGGCTCGCGGGGGCTGCGATGCTCGAGGCGTATTGCCGCCTTCGCGCGTCGATCGGTTACGGGCGCCTGAATGCCGCCGCAAACAGCGGCTGGAAACCGGTCGCCTCTACTAAGCAGCTTATCCGTGACGGCGACGCCGATCACGCGGCCGCTAGCGCCCGCTAAACTTTCGTTTCCGCTACTCTGAAGGGGCCGATTTTATATCGGCCCTCGCTCTAATTTCCCGGAGCACGACCGGTCGATATCTTCGCCGCGTATGCGACAAACGACGGCCGCGCAGCCTGCCCCGCGAGGACGCTCCTTCCCTCGCATCCAGCTCACTCAGTCGCTCGGTTCACATCGTCGCTCTCGCCATCCATGGCTCCGCTCCTCGTTCAACGCCTCGCTTGGGCATGCCGCGCCGGCCGTTGTCGTCTCATTTCCACGCCTGCAGCGGTCGATGTCGAAAAGCCGGGGCGTCTGAGGCGGCGAGAGCCGCCGAAGTCGAGCGGCGGAGGTTGGTCATCCCAATGATTCCGCCGCGTCCCCGGCGCAGACATCGACCGGTGATGGCGGGGTAGATCGAAAGAGGGCCGATATAAAATCGGCCCCTTCGGATCTGGCCCCTTCAATTTGGCCCGTTCGGACAACTATTGTTTTGTAGCGTCGACCTCGACGATCGCCGGATTGTCGCTGCCGTTGATCGTCCGCAGCGCTTCGACCGTCATGCCGACCGGCGCGCTGGGATCGAGCGCTTCCGTCACCGATACGCCGAGCTGTGCTTTGACGTTTTCGTCGATCGAATTCCGCAGCTCGGCCGGAAGCATCTTATATTTGTCGACGGCGCTGAGGACTATCTGCAGCTTTTCGTGCGCTAGCCTCGGATCGACGACCGCGATGACGGCGCCCTTCGCGCCGTTTCTGAAGACCGCGTACGTCACGCCGAATTTCCCAGCAGCCTCGACCGCGGACGGATGCTCGGCCGAAGCGACATATCTGTAACCCGCCGGCGGCGACTGCTCGAGTTTGGCGAGCCACGACTTGACGTCAGCCAGCGACCCTGAACTCTGAGCAACCACCGAATGGCCGGCATACGTGCCGGCCCCTTGCGTGAAAAGCGTGCCGCTCTGCGACGAGATAGTCTGGTTGAACGGCTTCGCTGCGAGGATCTTGTCATCGGGGGCGAGCGCGAAATCGGTCGGATTTGTGACCGTGCCCGGCGTCACCGCGCTCGATCCGGCGGCCGGACCTGCTGCAGTCCCGCCTCCGCTTGGCCTCCCCGAGCAGCCGAAGACGTTGGCGACCGCGGCTGACAACGCGACAGCAGCTAGCGTGCGCGGAATACTCATCGATTCGCAAACTCCCTTTCTACCATATTCAACGGCGCTCGATGCCGCGCTCGACGCTCTCCACTCCGGAAGTCACAGCATGTTCTGCGCCGGTGAACAGTCCGATGATCCACTTGATCGTGGCCACAAGACCGATCAGCGCAAAAACGAAGATGATTCCGAACACCCAAATCGCGGTGTGCAAGAGGTGGGTCAGAAAATCCATAGCGAGGACTCCTTATACCGCCCGCAGTGTCTACGGAGTGGAGCCTGCCGTAGCCGTGTCGCTCGGCGCCGCGTTGCCCATATGATTGGGGTGCGCACCGGCCGCGTGATCTCCGGCTGCTATCGCGTCGGCCTTGCACATATACTGTCCGTTCTTGGTCCGGCCGTAGTATGGGTCGCCCGGTTCGTGGTAGTTGTGTCGCTTGGCGTTGACCCAAACGATAGCGTCCTTGCAAGTCAAACCGGCGGGTATCGGTGCGGCCTGTCCAAGCGGAGCAGGCATCCCCCCGACGGAAGCGGTCGTCGCCATCGCTGTGGCCGCCGTCATCGGCGCTGCCGTACTTGACGACGACGAAGATGATCCACCGCCGCATCCGGCGATCACCGCCGCAGCAAGAGTCGCGACGACGGCAGTTCTGAAAAGTTGCATGCGCTGCATCGAGCAAATCCCCCGTCGTCCATAGTTCCGCTTGAGGGCTTGCGCGTTCGGTCAGGCTTGCGTCGAAGCCTCTGGCGGCTCCGCAATAGACTGGAGCCAGCGCAAGTCGCTTCGAATATCGTACGCGCCGACGGTGGCCGCAGCGCGACGTGCGCGCGCCGCAAGACGCGCGCGTTCGGCCGCGCGGAGTAGCGCACGGGCTCCCGGGATGACTCGACATGCTCCGATGAGCAGGCCGCAGGTCACGCGCAGCACGCCCCCGTCATCGCGGCTGCGCAGCCGCTCAAACGCTTGGCGGGCGACCTCATCGTCGCCGCGCACGAGCGCCTTCACGCAGACCTCGAAGAGCTTGAAGCGGATCTGACGCGCGAGCCGCGTGCCGATCGCCGCGCGGGTCGTCGCTGGAATGCGCTCATCCGCCGCGAGTTTTTCGGACATCAAAAGCATGCCGTCCGCGATCGCAGCGTTTTGCCGCGCTGTGTTGGAATCTGCATGCGCGGAGAACACCGCGCTCGGCGTCCGGTCGACCACGATCGGGAAGCGCGCCGCGATCCGCAACTCGAAATCCAGATCGCTCGGCGGACCCACCGCGAGATCAAGGCCTCCTACGAGCGCCAGCGCTTCGCGCTTGAATACGACGGACGTCCACGTCGGATGCCGGTTGTCGAGCATGCGAAGAATCGACTCCGGGGGGTGATAGACGCCGTCGCGCGGCCAAAGTCCGAGCGGTGAGAATCGAATGCTGCCCTGCGCATCCATCTCAAGCGTGGACGCGGCGGACATGAGCGCATCCGGCGCGGCGGCAAAGCCGCGCAGACAGATCTCGTAACAACGTGGGAACAATGCGTCATCATCGGAGAGGAAGGCGAAGTACGGCGTCTCGACGTCGTCCAGCGCTCGCGCGAAATTCTCAGGGCCGCCGATGTTCCGCTCGCGGCAGACGTATCGCACGCGGCTGTCGCGCGCCGCGAATCTGGCGACGACCGATTCCGTCTCGTCACCCGACGCATTGTCGAACACGAGAACGACCAAATCGCGGTATGTCTGCCCGAGCACGCTCGCGATGGCCCGCCGCAGCAGCGTGGGCCGTCGATATGTCGGCACGATGACCGAGAGCGAAGGCATCGATCAGGCGAACGAGACGACGGCATCGATCACGCGCTCGACGCGATCGCGCCGCATATTCGAATGCAGCGGCAGCGTGACCACCTCTTCTATCACGCGATCCGTCACGGTCATGTCTCCGCGTCTCGCGCCGGCGAACGCGGTGTGCTTGTGCACGGGGACGAAATGGATTCCAGCATCCACGCCGCGGCTGCTCAAGTGCTCGATGAATGCGCCGCGTCTTCCCGAGAGCACGCGCAGGCTATAGATGAAAGGTGAGACGCCGGCGAAATCGGATGCTGGTATGCGCGCCCACGTAAGGTTCGCAAATGCTGCGTTGTACTCGCGGCAGACGGCTTGACGCGACGCGATGAATTCGTCGGCGCGCTTGATCTGCGAGACTCCGACGCTCGCGAGGATGTTGGTCAAGTGGTAGCGATAGCCTTCGCTGACGACGTCATACTCCCACGCGCGCCGGTTCCGATAACGCTCCGTGGTATCTTTGTCCACCCCGAGCAGGCGCATGCGCTGCAATCGTTCGCGTTCCTCCGCGTCGCCCACGACCACGCAGCCGCCATCGATCGACGTGACCACTTTGACCGGATCGAAGCTGAAGACCGCGATATCGCCGTCCGCGCCGATCCGGGTGCCCGCGATCTCGGTGCCAAACGCGTGGCATGCGTCTTCGATGACCCGTAAGCCGCGCGATTCGGCGAGTCGATACACGCCGGCCCGATCGCAGGCGATGCCCGCGAAATGCAACGGCATCAGCGCTTTCGTGCGCGGCGTGATGAGCGCCGCTGCCTTCTCGCAGTCCATGCCGAGATCGCCGTCGCGAATGTCGCACATGACCACATCCGCCCCGGACGCGCGGATCGCCTGATGATCCGCGACATAGTTGAACGACGGTGTTATGACCTCATCGCCTTGGCCGATCCCCGCCGCGCGCAGTGCGATGTGGAAAGCCGAGGTGCCGGTGTTGACCGCGACGACGTAGCGTTCTCTCAGGCCGAGAAACGCGCCGATGCGCTCTTCGAATTCTTTCGTGGTCGCGCCCATCCCAAGCCATCCGACATCGAGAGCGTCGGTCAGATGCTTGAGCGTATCCACACCGATGTGCGGCGCGAAGACCGGAACGCGTTCTTCGTTCACGTCAGTCCGCCACGCAGCGCAGATAACCGCCGGGCGCAACGCTCACGAGCAGTTTGTCATCGATCTCTCGATCGGTTTCGAAGCGCGGGTTCAGCGCGAGGAACTCCCGGACCGCGGTCATCGGGTTGTCGCCCCTTCCCCACGGCCGATCCGGAAAAGCGTCCGGCGCCATGTGCTCGACCACCGTGTCCATCACAACGAGATATCCGCCCTTGCGGATGAGGGGAGAGTACAGCACAAGTTCGGCGCGTACATGTTCATGCGTATGATTGGAATCGAGGACGACCATCACGCTTCGTGCGCCGGCCGTGGCGGCGCGCACCCGCTCCGCGATCGCGGCGTCCACCGATGAACCTTCGATAAGGGTGATCCGCCCCGCGAGCGGATGCGATTCGATCGCCGCGCGGTTGTGCGCGCGGATGTCGATATCGACCGCGATCACGCGCCCGTTGCCGCCGAGGAGTTGCAGCAGCGAGGCGAAGAGCACGGTGCTTCCGCCGTGCGCGACGCCGGTTTCCACGATGACGTCGGGCTGCGTGCGCCAGACGATCTCCTGTAGCGCGATGACATCCTGCGGGTACTGGATGATCGGACGGCCGAGCCAAGTGAAATTGTACGAATAGCGATGCTCGCACGAGCGAAGGAAAAACTCCGTCGCTGCGGCGCGCATCTCGGTGTCGGCTGCCATCGCCGCCACGCGCTCCGGGGACAAAGGGTTGCGTTCGTCGGGAGTCATCTACGCGCCGCTCCGCGCGGCACGCGCCGTGCGCACGGCCGGCACCCCGGTCACCACCCAACCGGATTCGACGTCGCGCGTCACGACAGCGCCTGCGCCCACGACAGCGTCCGCGCCGATACGGATCCGCGGTAAAACGACCGCCCCTGCTCCGATGAATGCCGCTTCGCCCACGCGCACACAGCCTGCGAGAGTCGCTCCCGGTCCGATGTGCACGCCATCTCCAAGCTCGCACTCGTGGTCGACGGTCGCCGCGGTATTGACGATGCACGCACGCCCGAGCACCGCGCGCGTGCAGACGCAGGCACGCACGAGAATCTGCGATCCCGTACCAAGCAACGCATCGCGCGCGACGAACGCTGTCGGGTGGACGAGCGTCGCCGGCGCAAGTCCAGCGCCCGCGAGCAGTTCGTATATCTCAAGGCGTTCGCGTCCGCGATCACCGCCGACCGCCACGACGAACGAGACGGTCGAGCGGTCTGCCGCGCGAAGCCAACGTTCGAATCCTGGGGCGCCGATATGGATCGGCACGCCGTCGATCGGCGAGACCGCGTCCGGATCGTTGTCGAAGAACGCAGCGGCGCGAAAGCCGCTTGCATCGAAGAACTCCGCGAGCACCTTCGCCTGGCCCTTGGACCCCCAGACGACGATCGGCGTTAGACCGCTCACGGTTCGACGGTCAGTCTGGGCACCGGTACTACGAAGCGGCCCTGCCAGTTTGCAATGCCGGCGAGCTGCTCCATCACTTCGTCTTTGATGTTCCAAGGCAGGATCAACACGTATTTGGGCCTTGTATTCATGATCCGCTCCGGCGAATCGATCGGTATGCGCACGCCGGGGATCAATCGGCCTTGCTTATGAGGATTGCGATCCACCGTATACGGTAACAAATCGGCGTGAACGCCGCAATAATTGAGCAGCGTCGTCGCTTTCGCCGGCGCGCCGTAGCCTGCCACGCTCTCACCGCGGGCCTTTACACCGATCAAGAACTCGCGCAATCCGCTCTTGACCGCCTCGGACCTTTTCGCGAGTTCCGCATACGGCGGCCAGGTCTGCAGTCCGGCGGCGTCTTCCATCGCGCGTACGCGCGCGACGTCCGGCTGTGGCGTCGCTTCGGCCGCGTGGCGGACATAGAGCCGAAGCGAGCCGCCGTGTGTCGGCAGTTCTTCAACGTCGACGACGCGCATGCTATGGCGCTCGAATACGAGCGATGCCGTCGCAAGCGAGAAGTACGAAAAATGCTCGTGATAGATCGTGTCGATCTCGCCTCGCGCGAGCAACTGCAAGACGTGCGGGAACTCAAGCGTCAACCAACCTCCGGGTCTGAGAAGCTCGCGCAGACCGGCGGCGAAGTCGTTCAGGTCGGGAACGTGCGCCAAGACGTTGTTGGCGATCAAGAGGTCGGCCGCGCAACCTGATGCTGCGAGTGAACGCCCCGTTTCCGCACCGAGAAACGCGATGCGGGTCGGAACGCCCTTTGCGATCGCGGCCAGCGCGACGTCGCGCGCGGGCTCGATGCCGACGACCTGTAGACCGCGCCGCGCGAAACATCCGAGCAAGTAACCGTCGTTGCTAGCCACTTCGACGATGCGCGATTCCGCTGTGAGTCCAAACCGCTTGACGGCGAGATCGGCGAATCGCTCGACGTGCGCGAGCCACGATGTGGAATACGATGAGAAGTATGCGTAGTCGTCGGCGAAGATATCGGCCGCGGACTGGAATTGTTCGACTTGTACGAGCCAGCATACGCTGCAGACGTGAAGCCGAAGCGGGAAGAACTGCTCGTCTCGCGCTGATGCGGGATCCACGAATGCATTTGAAGGCGGCGACGTGCCGAGATCGAGCGCAAGGCGCAGCTGCCCGCCGCACAAACGACACGGCGCGGCCGTCACGCGGCCGCTGCCTCGAAGCGCTCTATTTCTTCATCCATCAGCGTCGCCACATCCGCGCCCCCGAGCTGCGCGCGATACCACGCGACCGTGCGCCGGATCGACTCTGCAAGACCGACGCGTGATCGCCACCCGAGCGATCGCGCCGCGGCCGAGCTGTCAAGGCGCAATGCCGTCGCCTCGACTGGGTGGACTCCGGCGGCTTGACGCCACGTCGCGCCCGCTCCCCATGCGGCGGCAAGCGCGTCGGCGACCCACGCCACCGGCCGTTCGTGATCGGGCGAAGGGCCCAGATTCCAGGCGCGCGCTACCGAATCACCGCCCTCGGCGAGAAGCAGACGCGCGAAGTCGAGGTATGCGAAGAGCGGATCGAGCACGAATTGCCAGGGCCGGATCGCATCGGGGTAGCGAAGTTCGAGCGGCAAACCAGCGGCAAACGCCGCGATCGCATCTGGGACAAGCCGATCTGTCGACCAGTCGCCGCCGCCAATGACGTTCCCAGCGCGCGCCACTGCGATGCGCGCCGCTGCGCCCGACTTGGGCCACGTCGCGCGCAGACTGGAGACGACGTGCTCCGCGCTCGCCTTGCTGGCGGAATACGGCTCATCGCCGCCCAGCGGATCCTCCTCCGAATGGCGCGCCGCACCTGCGCGCAAATCGTAACACTTGTCGCTCGTCGCCACGACGATCGCCCGGATGCTCTCGCACGCGCGCGCTGCAAGCAACACGTTGGCCGTGCCGATAGCATTCGTCTCGTACGTTCCGACGGGGTCCGCGATACCTGCGCGGACGAGCGCTTGCGCAGCGAGATGGAAGATGACAGTTGGCCGGTGCGAGGTTATGCACGCCTCGATGGCAGATCCGTCGCGGATGTCGCCGATGCGCGAGTCCATGTGCGCTGCAAGCCCGGAAAGCCGGAACGCATTTAGACCAGGTTGTGGATCAAGGGCAAACCCCGCGACCTCGGCCCCTAGCCGGCGTAGCCAGAACGAAAGCCACGCGCCTTTAAAACCGGTGTGGCCCGTGACGACGACGCGTCGCCCGCGCCAGAAGTCGCGCGCCGGATCCGCTGCTATCAGCGCCACACTTTCCACGGTGCCCGGCCGGAAGACCACAAGTCGTTGAGGGCGTTCTTGTCGCGCAGCGTGTCGAGGGGCTGCCAGAAACCGTCATGCACGAACGCGGCGAGCTGCCCGTCTGCGGCGAGCCCTTCCATCGGCTCGCGCTCCCAGACGGTGGCATCGCCGTCGATCCGGTCGAGAACGCGCGGCGACAGCACGAAATACCCGCCGTTGATCCGGCCGCCTTCACCGGCCGGTTTCTCAGCAAACGCCGAGATCCGATCGCGCGAAACCGTCAACACGCCGAAGCGTCCGGGAGGCTGTGCCGCGGTCACCGTGGCCAAAAGGCCGCAGCGGCGATGGAACGAGATCAGATCCGCGATGTTCACGTCGCTGAGGCCGTCGCCGTAGGTGAAACAGAAATCCTCTTCGTCCCTCACGTAGCGCTCGACGCGTTTGAGACGGCCGCCGGTGGCGGTGGCGACGCCTGTCTCCACGAGCGTCACAGACCACGGTTCCGCGTGCGATTCATGCACCTGCATGCGCCCGGACTTGATATCCAAGGTCACGTCGGAACTGTGCAACGCGTAGTTGGCGAAATATTCTTTGATCACGTAGCCGCGATATCCGAGACAGATCACAAAATCGTTGACGCCGTGCGCGGCGTACGTCTTCATGATGTGCCAGAGAACCGGGTGACCGCCGACCTCGACCATCGGCTTCGGCCGGACTTGCGTCTCTTCGCTGATGCGCGTGCCAAGGCCGCCGGCCAGGATGACGGCTTTCATCGCGGCTTGCTTTCCGCGCCCGCAGGTGCGGCCCTCCCCGGCGCGTTCGCGAGCGCGTCGCGCATGGCCGCGAGCGGCGCGGGCAAACCTGTCCACCATTCGAACGAGCGGGCGCCCTGATGCAGCAACATCCCGAGCCCGTCGATGTGCGTCGCGCCGACGCGCATCGGAACCGGCGATCGCGGGGCACGATAGTTCGCATCCGCTACCAACGCATCGCGTGCGATGAGCGCGAGTATCTCGTCCGGAACTTCCGCATCGCTCGGCAGCGCCGATACGACGATCGCTGAAGTCCCAGACGGCCGTGGTCCGATGCGGCGCGCGCGTTCTATCGTCCGCGACCAGCACGAGACGTTCGCTCCCGCGTCGGCGAGCGCGAAGCCGATCGATCGCGCCGCCGGCCCTGCGCCCAGCACGAGGACGCGAACGCCTCGAATAGATCCGGACCAATTCTCCAAAAGCGCGTCCAGCATGCCGGCGCCGTCCGTGTTGTGGCCGATGAGATGTTCGCCGTCCAGGCGCGCGACATTGACGCCTCCCACTCGAGCGGCTTCAGGCGTGAGCACATCCATGAACGGCAGGAGTGCTTCTTTGAGCGGTGTTGTCGCGTTGAAGCCGGCCCACCCTTCGTTTCGAAAGCGCGCAAGAACCGTCGACAAGTCGGCTGAACCCGTTTTCAGCGCGCCATACGTTGCATCGAAGCCGCTTGCGGCGAACGCAGCCGCTTGCATCACCGGAGAGAGCGAGTGGTCGACGGGGTCGCCGATGATAGCGTAGCGTGCGAGCGGCCCGTGCGTCATGTGATGTGGCCGCTGCGCCGCAATCGCTCGAGCAGCGGCCGCTCGAGAAGCCGGATGAACTTCGTCGTCGGAAATTCCGCGGTGCCGAGTGGGCGCACGAGCACCGCGCGCATTCCGGCGAGCTTACCGCCTAGAACGTCTGTGAAGATCTGATCTCCGACGACTGCCGCCTGCTTCGCGCTCACACCGAGCGCGCGCAATGCGCCGCCGAACGCCCACGGCGATGGTTTGAGGGCACCCGCGATCGCGCTCACGCCGAACTCATCGGCGATCGTCCTCGCAGCCGACGAATAGTTGTTCGTCAAGAGGCAGACCTTGATGCCTGCGCGCTGCACGGAACGTATCCAAGCGCCGCCGTCAGAAGTGACTTCACGTGAGTTCCACGGCACGAGCGTATTGTCAAGGTCGACGATGACGCCGCTGACGTCCCAGCGCTCGAACATCCCGACATCGATGTCGGAGAGCCGCTGTGCGAACGCGTCGGGCGTCAGCAACGCCATTAGGTTCAGCGCGGACGGCCTCGCAGCGGTTCCGCGCGCAAGTGGTGGATCGTCTCGACGAATCGCGTCGTTCCGGAGTGGCTGTTCAAGATGATCGAATGCGTTCGCGCGCCGTTTCCGGAAAAACGGACGCCGCGGCAGAGGTCGCCGTCGGTGATCCCGGTGGCGACGAACGTCACTTCGTTAGTCTTGACGAGATCGTCCATCGACAGGATCCGGTCGATCGCGCCGAAGCCCATCTCTTTCGCGCGCTTCACTTCGTCGTCGTTGCGGAACTTGAGCCTGCCCATGAAGCCGCCGCCCAAACATTTCAGCGCCGCTGCGGCTAGCACGCCTTCGGGCGCGCCGCCCGTACCCATCGAAACGTGGATGCCCGTGCTGTCGATCGCGGTCGCGATCGCCGCATCGACGTCGCCGTCGGAGATCAGCTTGATGCGCGCGCCGGCCGACCGCACTTCTTCGATCAGCTCCTTGTGGCGCGGCCGGTCCAAGATGACGACCGTGACGTCTGTGATCGGCCGTTCGATCGCGTTTGCGACGAGCTGCAGATTTTCTTTGACGGACGCGTCCAGATGCACGTACTGCGCCGCCTTTGGACCGACGGCGAGTTTATCCATGTACGTGTCCGGCGCGTTCAAGAGTCCGCCTTTGGTCGTGACGGCAAGCACCGCTATGGAATTCGGCAAGCCATTCGCGACGAGATTGGTCCCCTCGACTGGATCGACTGCGATGTCGACCTCCATGCCGCCGCGGCCGAGCTGCTCGCCGATGTAGAGCATGGGCGCTTCGTCGCGCTCGCCCTCACCGATGACGATCCGGCCGGAGATATCCATCTCGTTGAGCACGAAGCGCATCTTCTCGACAGCGGCGCCGTCGGCAAGATTTCGTTCGCCTTTGCCCATCCAGCGGGAGGCCGCAAGCGCCGCGGCTTCGGTGACCTTGACGAAATCCAGCGTGTCCATATTGTGTCGACTCCTGCTCGGCTGTGAGGTTTATGAGGGCAGGTCTGCCCAACGTGCGACGGCGTCCGTCACGGTCTGCGCGGCGCCGCTGCGCTGCACGGCCAGGCTTCGGTTCGGCGTCGGAGTTCCGGCCGCAGTTCGTTCATCCGTGGACCACGACCCACGCGTGTACCGATACTCGATCTGCGTTCCAGGCGCCAGCTGCATCACGACCGTGAAGCGGCCTCCGGTCAGCGGCGTCATCCGCACGCCGTTCGGCGTCCACGAGCTCGCGTTGGTCGCGAGATAGACGGTGTCGCCCGGCGGCGTGTTGGGCGGCACAGCGACGATGAACGTCACCGCAACCGATACGGCCTGTGATGCGATGCCGCGGAATGGCGTACGCGATGCGACGACGTCGAACGCCGAGCCCGTCACCGGATCTGCGCGCATCAGCACGTATATACCGGTTTGGAGCGAATCGGCAGCTGTAGTCGCGCTGCCGACGAGCTTATATGCGTTGCCGTCGGCGCAGACAATGTACCCGTTTTGGGCCGCGATGACTTGTGTCGTGATCGTCGCGTAGCGCGCGACGACCGACGTGATGACTCCGCTTTCGTCCACCATGAGATCGACCGGCTCGCCCGGCATAAGTTTGGCGAGCGTGGCGTTTTGCGGCTGCGAGCCTTGCTCTGCTTCGGTCACCGACGCAGCATCGGAAACGCGCAGCGCACGCAGCGATCCATCGCGTTCGATGGTCAAAAGCGTGCCGTTCGCATCCACGCCGAGACTCACGAAGATTCCGGAAAGCGCGGTCTGACCCGTCGCGTCAAGCGCCGCAGAGATTCCCATCGTGAACGCGACCACCGCGACCACGGCGATGATGCTCGTCGCAACGCGGCGTGACATGTCCCGCCTATTGCCCAAGTCACGATAAATCCCTCGGCAGATCGCTGCGCCCGCTGCGACGTTGCGACGTGGAGGGCCGTACTGCGGAACCGCGAAAAGCGCGTGCCGTGGATGCCGCTCATGCCGATCCGGCGCGCCAGCCGCTCGCAGAGCCGCTAGGCAGCCACTCACTGCCCGCGGGATTGCGTCATCGCATCCGAGTCGCCGTCGTCGGCGGCGCCGGTGCTTCGACGGGCTTTTTCGGCTGGTACGTCGCCGCAACGCACGGGCTCGTCGCGTCCGAAGCATACCTTCCGCTCGCGGCCGCGATGCTCTTGGGTGCGGCCGCGACCATCGCTATTTGGCGCGTCTACTCGCGCGTTGCTGCAAAGTTGCTCGGCATCGGCGAAGCCGCGATGCTCCGCGCCGACGCATACTCGTTCCTCGCGTTCTACGCGCTCTGGGCATACGTCGTCAGCGATCAGAATTCGGTCTCCTCTGCGACCGGCATCGCCACGGCGATGCTGCTGCTCTGGATCGCCATAAAAGTCGGTGTTCTCGCGCGATTCTCGCTGACGGTGCGCGCCGTCTCCGCGGTCTTCATCGCGACGCGAGTGCCGATCATCATCGTCGCGATGCTCGGTGCGATCGTCATCGGTCAACGGGCCGGACAGCACTGGAGTCCGCAACACGGGCTACTCGATGTGCTCGGCCGCTGGGATGCGCAGCACTACCTCGCGATCGCGACTGTGGGATATCACGGGAAAGACATGGCGTTCTTCCCTCTCTATCCTTTTCTTATCAGTCGCCTGGGAGCGCTGATCGGCGATCACTTCATCGCGGGGCTGCTCATCTCGAACGTCGCGTTCTTCATCGCGCTCGCGTATCTGTACGCGTTGACGAAACTCGAGTTCGGCGATCACGAGACCGCGTTCCACTCGATCTTCTATATAGCGATCTTTCCGACTGCGATCTTCTTCTCCGTCGTCTATACAGAGTCGCTCTTCCTCGCCTTGACGGTCGCCTCGGTGTACTACGCGCGGCGCGGCAACTTCATAACCGCCGGCGTCGTCGGAGCCTTGGCGTCGCTGACGCGCGTCGAAGGCGTGCTGCTGGCGCTGCCGCTCGCGTATGAGGTCTGGCGCCAATGGCATGAGCGCAGAGGCACGACGCTTGCTCGCGGCGTTATCGGTCTCGCGCTTATCCCAGCCGGTCTCGGCGTCTACATGGCATATCTCTACGCACTGGTCGGCGATCCGCTCTACTTCCAGAAAGTGCAAGCCAGCTGGAACCGCCATCTCGCTCCACCCTGGGTGAGCATCAGCAACACGCTGCAAGACCTGAGCCGGGCGCCGATCGCGTCCAGCGGCGCTATCAACCACATCCTCGAACTCGCGTTCACGCTCACGTTTCTGGCCCTGCTCGTCGTGGCGTGCCGCACGCTCCGACCATCCTACGCGCTCTACTTCGCGGCATCGCTCCTCGTGCCGATGTCGACCGCTAGTCTCATGAGCATGCCGCGCTTCGACCTCGTCGTGTTCCCCGCGTTCATGCTCTTGGCGCTCTGGGGCAGACGGCCGGTAGTGAACTCTGCGATCGTCTCCCTCTCGTTGACGCTGCTCGGCGTGTTCACGGTCTTCTTCGCCGATTGGTACTGGCTCGCGTGACGCGGGCTCTGACGCTGAAACCGCGGCGCGGCGTTCGCCAGTTCTTCAAGTTCGGCGTGGTCGGCGCGTCGGGCGCGGCGGTCAGCTTCGTCATCTTCCACATTTTGAATCACTACGGGATCATCAAGACCGTGGCGTTTGCGATCGGATTTCTTCTCGGCGGCGTCAACAACTACTGGTGGAATCGCCACTGGACGTTTCGAAGCCAAGGTCATGCGGGCAAGGAGCTCGCGCAATTCCTCACGGTCTCCGCGCTGGCCCTTGCGGTGAGCGAACCTATTCTCATCGTCTTGGATCGCGTGCTTCCCGCTGGGTTGAGCCATCGGCCGTCGTTCGTCTGGTTCGGCGCGACACTGGCAGGCATGGCGATCAATTTCTTCGTGAACAAGTACTGGACGTTTCGCCACACACACGCGACCGAGGGCAGTGCGGACTCGTGACTGACGCCGTCCGGCGGCGCCTGCCGCTGCTCGGCATTCTCGTGCTCGCAGCAGCGCTGCGGTTCTATGGCGTCCACAATCCTATCCTCGATCACCCTGGCTGGCGCCAAGGCGACGAAGCTGCGATCGCGCGTAACTTCGCCCAACTCGAGAACGACATCGGCCGGCCGCAGACAGACTACGACGGACCTCCGCCGAATTACGTCGAGTTAGAGCTTCAGATCGTGCCGTACCTCGCGGCCCAGGCATATCGCGCGTTCGGCATCCACGAGATCTTCGCGCGCATGATCGTCATCGCGTTCAGTCTCGGTACGGTCGTGCTTCTGTATCTGTTCGGACGCGACGTCTTCTCGCCGCGCGCCGGCCTTTTGGCTGCGCTCGCTTTCGCCGTCGCACCCGGGGCCGTGTACTACGGCAGGACGTTCACGCCGGACACGGTCATGCTGTTCTTCATGACCGGCACGCTCTATTGGTGGTGGCGCTTTTGCGATCAGCGCGAGCGCGGCGATTTCGCCTGGGCGGTGGTATTCGGCGCGCTTGCCTGGCTCGCCAAACCGGTCGCACTCATAGCCTTCGTTCCGATCGTCGCGCTGGAGCTTTCGCGGCAATCGTGGCGCGGCG
>Ga0210384_10003547_pt1 | contig 17972 bp, 15 predicted proteins | sample IncBWH2MmetaG_FD_160574 | JGI IMG/M metagenome (GOLD analysis project Ga0210384, IMG submission 160574) | Forest soil microbial communities from Barre Woods Harvard Forest LTER site, Petersham, Massachusetts, United States - Inc-BW-H-2-M | ecosystem: Environmental > Terrestrial > Soil >...
CAATCTTCGCTACCAGGATTCCTGCAATCGCCGGACCTATAATCCGCGCTCCGTTGAACATGGATGAGTTCAAGGCAATGGCGTTCATCAAATCTTCTTTGCCCACCATGTCCACCAGGAACGCCTGCCTTCCGGGAATATCAAAGGCATTGACGACTCCCAGCAATCCAGCCAGAACGAAGATTTGCCACACCTGGATGAGTCTGCTGAGCGTCAACACCGCGAGTATGAAAGCCAGGATCATCGATGCAATCTGGGTGCCGATTATGACCCGCTGCCGGTTACAGCGGTCGGCTACTATGCCGCCGATTGGGGCCACCAGGAACACCGGAATCTGGCTGGCGAATCCGACTGAGCCCAGCAGCAGCGCAGAACCGGTCAGGCGGTACACTAGCCAGGACTGGGCAACGCTCTGCATCCACGTCCCGATCAGGGAGATCAATTGTCCGGCAAAGAAGAGCTGGAAGTTGCGATGTCGGAGCGCACGCAAGGTGGGGGGCAATCTGCCATTTTCCGTCGCAGCATTGAGGCTAGACGGCGCCCTATCAACAGCGGATTTCGAAATGGCTGAGTCGGTCACTTCAGTCCGTAAATTTTGGATGCCGAAGAGCGGTCGCTCGACGGGTTACGTTCCCAAAATCGACCGTGCTCGCCTTCGCCACCAATTTAGAACTTCCTAGCAGCCGCGAGCTGGAGTAAAGTAGGCAGACAGCAATCGGTCGGGGCACAGTTCGTTGCCCTACGGCCAGTATAGCGGCAACAACGATTGTGGAATTCCTGAGAAGTTTCGCGTCGCCACGCCATCGATGGGAGAAGCCATGAGCACTGATCCGGTTCATCTGGAGCGCCGCGCCGCCCAACGCTTTGCCCTTCATCTCCCCGTTTTCCTGCGCTTGCCCCGCAGTGCGCGCGAAGCCTCTGCTTTCACCCAGGATTTAAGTGCGCGCGGCGCATTGTTGTACACCGATCTGCCCTTGTCTGTCGGTGAAGCCATAGAATTGACCCTAGTGATGCCGTCCCAAATTACGTTGGGCGAGGATATGCGCGTCCGTTGCTCCGGCACAGTCAAGCGTGTGATTCAGCCCGTGGCAGGGAACACGTTCGGGGTGGCTGTCTATTTGGAAGCTTACGAGTACCTGCCTGCAGCCGAGACCGCGGGGGAGGCTTCGGCAAGTTTCGCCAGGATCTCCGCTTTGCACCAGCAAAACCGGGAAGAGAAGACTGCAGAGGAACTCGATCGCCGGATTGCTGCGCTGCGTTAGTTTGGTGGAAATAAATTCGGGGCTTTCGAGATGAAATCCTGCGGACTGCCCGCGGGTTAAGCACTTTCCCGGTTTTCCTCCTTTTAAATCCGGTTGATTTTGCTTAGAATGCTAGTTCGCGGCGGGGTTCCTCTTCTTCAGGAACACCGCTAGTGTAGAGGTCCGGTGGTTTCCACTTAGTCATCGAGATCGAGATTACAGCGCTTGCAAGGGAGCAACTTGTGGTTAACGTGTTCACCCAGGGTTACCGAAGTCATTTGGCGCGATCGTCATCACTCCATAACATGCTGATACCGGACATTAGAGTGAGGCCCCGGCCATGCAGGGCATAGCGGTTACCCTTCTTACAGAAGACAAAGAACGGCTTTCGATCCTCCAGCATCGGCTGGAGGGAACGCGGATGGGCCGGAATGTTTTCAGTCATGTGGGATTTCCGGCTAGCGCCACCGACTCCGTCCTCCGTCAGATCCAAGACGTCCGTTCCGAGATAGTACTGGTCGATATCGACCCGCAAAACGCGCAGCAGGCGATCAACACCATTGAACTGATTCACCACAACACGAGCGAAATCGTTATTTTCGCGGTGGGTGAGATGGCCAATCCATCGACGATCGTCTCGGCCATGCGCGCCGGAGCTCGCGAGTACCTCGAACGCGATGTATCTGCCGAAGCCCTGGTTGAGGCTTTCACAGTTTTCGCTGCTTCCCGAAGCAAGGCCCGAACCTCCAGCGGTCGGGCTCGGGTTTTCACTGTGACCAGCGCCAAGGGAGGAGCAGGGGCGACGACGGTCGCGGTGAACACAGCTATAGCTTTGCAGGAAGCCCACGGCGGCGGCGTGCTGCTGGTCGATTTCGCCCCCCTGGGCCACGCGGCACTCCATCTGAACGCCCGGCCGACATTCGGCATCACCGACACCTTGCAGAACTTGCATCGCATGGACGGATCGCTGCTGGAAGGCTTGATGACGCACTGCAAAGGCGGGTTACAACTGTTGGCGGGTCCTCAGCAGCCTCAGTCACTGACTCCGTCTGTTGCTGAATTGGCCCGGCTCTTCGATCTCCTCGTGTCGCAATTCCGTTATGTGGTTGTGGATTGCTCTGGCCGCCTGGACTCGACTGGCCGGCAGCTTTGCGATTTGTCGAACGCAGTCTTGCTTGTTACCCAGGCCGACGTCGTCTCCTTATGGAGTGCGAGCCGCATCCGCACTTTTCTAGAAGAAGGCGGCAGCCGCGACCGCGTGCGCCTGGTGCTGAACCGTTACAAGAAGATTCCGGGATTCACCGACGAAGACGTCGAAAAAGCCACCAATTGCAAACTGCTTTGGAAAATCCCCAACAATTATCAGTCAATCGCTCCGGCCATTGATAAGGGACTTCCGGTGGCATTCCACGAGGCGCAGGACATGGGACGTTCTTTTCGCTCGTTGGCCGCACTCCTGGCGCAGGCTTCCACGAGCGGGGAGGGTTCAATGGACCTTGCGTATGAGCATGACAAGACCGATGCTAAGAAAAAGGCCACCGGCCGACTGCTGATCTCACCTCTACGCGCGGGGCAGTGATCTCTGCTCGGATTCTAATTCTAGTCAGCCAATCGTCTTCGCCTTAAGCGCGCGTTCACAAAATCGTTAATTCCCGTCCCTCCGACTGATTCCCGACTTTAGTTCTAAGCTCAAGCCTACAGCAAGGGCTCGGCCTTCAGGCGTATCGATGAGATTGTTGAGCTCGCGAGGATCGGCCGTCCAATCATAAAGTTGGGCTCCGAGCTTTTCGTGCACAATCAGATGCCAACGTGGAGTGACCATCGATACCATGTTGCCATCCGCCGCCGTAGGGATTTTTCCAACCACCGCCTTGTCATCGGTATTAATGAACTCGTTCCGGGCTAGCTCCGAAAGAGGATAGGGCCACTTTGGTCCTACCTCGGGCTTGGTCCAAACGGCGGCCAAAGGCGGACCGGGGAATTTCGCCGAGTCAGGACTCCCGACAAGCTGCAGGATTGTGGCCGGAATCGCCGCGTTCGTTACTGGGGTCGTCACTCGGAGACCGGCCGGAACATGTCCCGGGTAGAAAATTATCAAGGGCACATGGATCAGATCCCAGTACATAGAGATGCCGTGATAATTCATGCCGTGCCCGCCAAGCGATTCCCCATGATCAGATGTGATCACAACGATAGTATTTTCGGCTAGTCCATCCCGTCGCAAATCCGCTAGCAGCCGACCGAGATAATCGTCGACATACCTCAGACTGGCATCGTATTCATCCACGGTCGTCCCTCGGTCCCATTCAGGCTTTGGATAGCCTCGCGGTCCCCCATAGGAATAGTGCACATCCATGTAATTGAGGAAAGCAAAAAAAGGGCGTTGCCGGTCGCGCTCGATCCATCGTAAGACTTCCTGGTTCACCGCGCTGGCACGCTTGCGGACGGCAAATGCCCCGCCATAGTTGCCTGATCCTTCATCGTCTTTATCAAGAATAGAGTCGATTCCCAAATAGCGAAGCGCGCGAATCACTTTGCTATGTTCGGTGCGGTTGAGGTAGAGGCCTGCAAACTCTTTTCCGTACAGAGTGCGGATAAAAGAATCAGCAAGTGAGTCGAAGTAATCTTCGAAGTGGAGGAAGCCGCGTCCCAGGCCGACGTTACTGGTAAAAAAGTTCCGGTTCGCAGAAAAAGCGCCGGTCCGATATCCTCTCCGCTGCAGCGCTTCTCCCAACGTGGGATAACCCGCCATGCTGCCATTTCCCCACCCCAACCACGGCATGGGCTGCACATTCTGAAGGCCGTGCTGCGCAGGATATTGGCCGGTTACGAGGGAGGCGTGCGACGGAAGACTCCAGGAACAAGTCGCTACCGCGTTCTCGAAAAGAACTCCCTGCTGAGCGATGCGATCAATTTGGGGGCTGGTTGGTCTGGAATAGTTGTACGAGGAAAGATGATCGGCACGTAAGGTGTCCAGGACGATCACCAGAACGTTAGGCGATCCAGCGGCCTGCGGCAGCCTGGCTACGGCGTACTCTTCGTGCATCCATTTATCACCTTGAATCGCTAAAAGAGATATGAAAAAGAGTCCAACCATCCAAGGCACGGTCTTTCTCCAAAATCTCAGTGCGACCAGTTCGTGTTTGGCCAGCCATCGCATGAATGCAACCGCCACGCCCAACGCCAGTAACCAGCAGGCGCGATGATACAGGCGGTTGGTTAATGTGAGCCAATCGTAAACCGCCAGGAAGGTCAGCACGAAGGCAAGTACTCGGACCACCGGGAGGCGCGGCCACGGGCGGGAAACCAACCACACCAACACCGCGACCATCACAAAAAACAGCACATCAACCACAGGCGAAATCCAGACGATTTCCTTCGAAACATGGATGATTCTTCCCCACTGGCGCCAATTGATTCGCTGGAAGATCAATAGACCGAGACCTTCGGTCAATCCGGTGAAAATTCCGAACCATATAGCAAGCGATGTAAGAGAACCAGCGGAGACGATCGGCGCTGAGACTACTGACTGTGTTTGCGATGGCGAAGCGGGAGCGCTGGAGGTCATCCGATGTGCCTGGCCCGGCGATTCCACATACCCTATGCTCTCACAATTCAAGTTCTTGGCTGTGTTCGGCCCGGCGCGTCACTAGTCTGTCGCCAATCGGGCCATGTAGGATAGAAGGCCTTCAAAGAGCTAAATGTCATCTTCTGCCACCGCTCCAACGCCCCGGGCACGAATCCAATCGGATTCGATCCGGCTTCCGGTTTTCCTGGTTGCATGCGGGTTGGTGCCACGTTTGATTCTCGCCCGGGAGACATTTTTGAATCCCGACGAAGCTTTGCATTATTTGCTGTCGGATCAACCTTCGCTGCGGTTGGCTTATGAAGCCAGTCTCACCACAGCGCATCCCCCGCTGCTGATCTTGGTTCTGCACTACTGGCGTTTATTGGGACATTCCGAATCCGCATTACGCAGTCTAGCTCTGCTGACCGGGACCGTCTTTTGCTGGATTATGTTTCTTTGGTTGAAAAGAGTGACAGACAGAGCCACCGCATTGATCGGTCTGACCCTGCTTTTGTTCGCGCCTTCATTGATCATGCTCTCGGCGGAAGTCCGCCAATATTCGCTGCTTCTGTTCTTCAGCTCGGCCAGTCTTTACCTTCTCGAGCTCGCACTCGATGCGGGTTCGCCATGGATGATGCTGCTCTCAGCGTTCGCACTCTATCTCGCACTGCTGAGTCACTATTCGTCGTTGATGTTTGCCCTCGCGCTGGGAATTTACGCATTGGTCCGATTGCTCACAAGAAAACGTCAAACTCTGTTGATTGCCACTTGGATCGTGGGCCAGACCGGCGCCCTCGCACTCTGTGCGCTTCTAGTTAAGAGCCATGTTTCTGTACTCAGGCAGAAAGGATTGCCGCAGAATATCGCCGACACCTGGCTCAGGGTGTCGATTTTTCACCGCGGAGAGGACCACCTTGCCAGTTTCATTTTGACCAGAAGCACGCGCTTATTCCGATATCTCTTCAGTCAAGGCACGATTGGCGTGATGGCCTTGCTGCTTTTTATTCTGGCAATTGTGCTTCTATTGAGGGAGAAAAGTTCTCCGGGAAACTTCCGCAAGCCAACTCCGCGCCAGCTCGCCCTGCTACTGGTGCTTCCATTTCTGATTACCTTGGTTGCCGCGCTCACCGGTATCTATCCATACGGGGGAACACGTCATGATTCCATTCTCTCGATCTTCGCGATATCCGGAGTGAGCATCGGCGCGGCGCGGTTCAAACTTCCGTGGGATTCGAAGTGGGTGACGCCAGCCGCGCTTGCCGTTGGCCTAGCCATCTGCCATCTCTTCCCCCATCCTGTCCCGCCCTTCATCCCGCGGAAGAATCAAAACCGGAAGTTCATGACCGCGGCCATACAATTCATCCGCCAATCCGTTCCCCGGGGATCTATTGTGTACGTCGACGACCCCGGTGGTTTGCTGCTGAGCTACTACCTCTGCGGGAACGCGATCGTTCCATTCGAAAACCAGCCTCAAGCTTTCATGGAATCCCACTGCGGAACCCATCAAACGGTCACACCTTCCCGAAGATTGTGGTCCTTTGATCCGGATACATTTCCCGGCACGGTGGAGGAAATGCGACGCCGCCACAGCCTGGATCCTACGCGAGAGATATGGATGTTTCAGTCAGGCTGGATTGATTGGCACGAAGACCTGTGGATCGCTGAGTTGAGACCGTACGGTTGTTACAATCCACGGAAGTTTGGGTCCAACATTTTGATTTGCAAAATGGAGCTCGACGCACCAGCCACCTCGTCAGCGCTTGTCTCTTCAGCAAATTAGACCCTAGAACGACAGCTTCGCCCCCAGTTGAAACGCTCGCGGTCCTCCTGAGCCAAACACTCCGCCGGCGGTGGAAACCGGTTTTCCGAACGTAGAGGAGAAATTGGGATTGGTGCGGTCCGGCACTAGAACATTGAAAAAACCGGAGTAGTCCGCGTTGTTCACGCCCAGGATGTTGGTCTTATTGAACAAATTGAAGGCCTCCGCCAAGGCTTGCAGAGTGAAGCGCTCCCCCAAGTGAAAATCCTTGGAGAGACGCAAATCGAATGAATTGAAAGCGTCGCTGAAACGCGCATTGGGAGAGACCAAGGGCAAGAGCGTTCCGTTTTCTCCTCCATCCGCATTGATATCGGCGATCGCGGCATTCAACTCGGATGCACTGTGAAACTCGCGACCACCGGCGTTACGCGCGAACTGCGGAACGCGAGTGTTTCCGTTTTGAGTCGTATACAGAATGTCCATGGGCACTCCGGAACCATAGGTCCAAATCGGTGAGAGACGGAAGCCAACTGGCAGATCAACAACTCCTTGAAGCACTAGCCGCTGTCGCTGATCATTGGGCGTGGGACCATATTCCCGGCGTAGATTGGTGGGCTGCACCGGCGGATAACCGAACGGAACCTGGTCGTAATTGGCATAGTTCAGTGCCTTGGAGAGCGTGTATGCGCCATGCAGTTGGAAGCGCTGTGCGAAGCGATGGTCCACGGTGAGCCAGAGCGCGTCGTAGTGCGTGTTGGCGCTGGATTGCAGTGCCGTCACCGTCTCGGGTCCACCCGAGACAGGATTGAACACCGAGCCCAGCGGTACTCCGAGGATAAAGTGAGTGCCCAGGTTGTGAATGCCGTCAGCCTTCACCACCCAGTTCTTGGCGAACTCATATTGAATACCTAAGTTGAACTGCTGCACCATCGGATTCCGCATGTTGTTATCGATGATGTTGATGCCTTCGGAAGCGCCGCCCGCTCCCGGAATGATAGGTCCGCTGAAAGCCGTGTCGGGATAGGTTGGAGTCACGCCAGGAATGAAGTTCCCATTACCATCGAGGATGTTTGCGCTCCCGAGCGTGACGTTGATGGGGAGGGCCCGGCCGTCCAAGCCCCGCTCCAGCGACTGGAGTTCGAGCGTCACTCGATCGTAGTAAATGCCGTAGCCACCATGCAGGCTGAACTGGCCATTCCTCGTCGCCCAGTTGAAGCCGACGCGCGGACCGAAGTTGTGGACATCCTTGTGCCGGGTTCCGTGCAGGAAAGGCAGCAGGATGGGATTGATCTGGCTGTAGTGGCCAACATTATTCACGTCAGTATCAATCTCGTAGCGCAGACCCAGATTAAGGGTTAGTTGAGGATGCAAGTGCCAGTCGTCCTGCACATATCCGGCAACGTGATTATTGTCGGCGTTGGGAATGATCAGCGGCGTCGTTGGAATTCCGCTACGAACCGCAACGGCGAAGAGGAGATCGTTGTCGTTGATCACGCCGTCACCGTTCCGGTCCTGGTTCGCGAAATCCTGAATAAACTCGATCGCGCCGTGCTGGAACACACCCAAATTGAAGTCGGCGCCAATGCGCTGAAACTGACCCCCAAAGTGGAGGTTGTGCTTGCCACGAGTCCAATCGATGCCGTCATCCCATTGCAAACGCTTTTGGCGGGTTTGCTGCGGCACCCGGTAAGAGGCGCCGTCGGCTATGCTGGGGAAATCCAGTTCTGGCCCAGGTGCGAATGGGGCCGTGATATTGATGAAATTGTTGAAGCTGAGACTGGCCCGATTCAGCAAAGCGGGACTTAGCACTCGCGTCCACGAGGTCTGGAAGGTCTGGAAGTTGTTGCGGGCGTCCTGCCGTTGCGATGCGGAGCCGATGGGCTGACCTGAGAGGAAGCTGGCGGCACCAGTCGCACTTTGACGCTCAATTGAGTAGTGCGCCGTGAGCATGTCTTTACCCGAGGCTTGCCAGTCTCCCCGAATGGTTCCCATGGGATCAGTCGAGGGTTCCGAGGCAAAACTGTTGGTGATGGTTTGCTTCACCGGGTCGCGAGTTCCCACCAGCACGCCGCCCAGTTCGTCGCGATACTCGAAGGCGCCGAACCACCATGCCTTGTCTCTAACCAGCGGGCCGCCCAGCGTACCGGCATATTGTTGCCTGCTAAATGGAGGCGTCTCGCCGCCGGCGGAAGAGGGGTTGAAGGTCGCCGGCACAGCCTGCAGGCTCTTATCGCGCTCGTAGATCGATGCCGAGCCGTGCAGCGTGTTCGTCCCCGCCTTGGTGACCACGTTCACTACCGCTGAGCCCGAGCGCCCTGATTCCGCAGAAAAGCGGTTCGTTGCCACCTGGAATTCCTGCACCGCGTCTTCGGGCACGTTGAGCAACATGCCGCCAACCACGTCATCGTTGTCGTCCATGCCATCGATGGTGACGTTCCCGCCTCGACCCAATTGCCCGGCCGAGGAAATCACAACCGTGTTCGCTTTGGTGGGGTCAAAATTCGGTGCGATGGTATTGCCTGGCGTCAGGAGTGCCAATTCCAGGAAGTTGCGGCCGTTGAGGGGCAGGTTCTCGATCTGGTGCGCGTTAATGACGCCATCCACCACCGAAGACACGGTGTTGACCAGTGGCACGTTATCAGTGTCGTCGATAATGATGGTGGTCTTCCCTCCTTCAACGGTAAGACGGATTTTCAGATTCGCTTGCTGTCCCACCTGCAGTCGCGCAGTGGTCACGGAGGGGAGAAAACCCGTTGCTTCCACCCGCACTTCGTAAACGCCCGGAGTCAGATCGTTAAGAATAAAGAGACCGGCGCTGCCGGTGATGGTCGTTCGCTGAGCTCCAGTGGCGGCGTTACGGGCGCTAACTTGGGCGTTCGCTACCACTGCTCCTTGAGGATCCGTGACATCGCCATTCAGGATCGCAGTGCCCAGTTCCTGCGCGTGCGCACCGCCCAAAATCAGCACCAAGCTCGAAAGCGTCAGGGTTATGATTCGCACCACGGGAGAGATCGGCCACACGCGCAAGGGTGGGCTCCTTTGAACTGGGATTGAATTTCGGAGCTGCGTTCTTTGAATCTATTTCTCAGCGGGCGAAGCTTCAATCTTCTCAATGACCAGCGCACTTGATCCGCCTCGTTGGAAAACCCGGCCACTGGCCGTCACCTTCTGCCCCGCAAAAGGCAACAGTTTGTCGTTCTGGCCGCTGGAGGGCGTTGTGTCGGCGATGGGCCAGTAAATATCGCCATTTTCTGCCAGAATCACCAGCGGTGAACCCGCTTTGGCGCAAGCTCGGGCGCACTCCGCACTGATTGGCTTATCGAGACCCTTGGTGAAGGCGCAGGCCGAATCGAGTACATAGCCCTTCACCGTGACGGGCTTGCCTGTCGAGGCGGCTAGGACCACAGCCGTCAATGCCAATACCGAGGCGACGATCAACTTCGCGAATTTGCCACTCAACTTCATTTGGCATCTCCCAACAAAAAAATAGAAATTAGTTGCCTGAGCCAGACTGCTTAGATTGAAAAATCGAGGTAGGTCGCCAAACCTACCTCGGTGTGGGGTGTACGCCTCAAATCTGCAGCCGGGAGCCGAGAATGAGGAAGCGAAAGTTGACCCACGGTAGTCGCGCGGACGAAGAGGTGCAATAGTGAAAAAATACTAGAAGCAATCTCATCACAGGCGGGGCTTGGCTATTTGGGGGAGGGTAGTTGGTGTAAAGGCCTGAGTACAACAGTATCCCAAAGGCTTGGACTGTCAAGTGTCGGAACCCGGTGGTCACGGGTGTCTATTCAATTAGATTATCCTGTGGCTGTCTGATTCAAAGGTGCCGATTACGTTCCATTAGTGCAATAGTGAGATGAGAAAACTTCTCGTTCTGGTGCTTTCGGGCGCAATCAGCTTGTTCGCTCAGGATGCCTCTCAATCACCCGCCACGCTCAGATGGAAACATGTTTCCTCCCACTACATGAGTTTCGATGAGATCAAGCCTGTCCTTGTGAACGAAGGGAAAGAGTCTGTTTTTCTCAGCAGAATCTGGCCACACGGGTCAGCGCAATTGCAGAGGTTCAGCGTATCAACGGGTGAATGGGAGACTGGCGACTGGGGAATCGGCTGCGGCACGGTCAAAGATCCCACAATCCCGATCGAAATCAAGCCTCAAACCGAACGAAGCGTCCAGGTCTATTGGCAGCTCTCAACTGATGTCTGGGACAACCCGAAGCACTTCGTGGTTGGCGACTCGCTTGGGAAACGGCAGCGAGAAGGAAAGTACAGATTTTTCCTTCGCTACTCGTTGAAACCCTTGACACTCGGGTCCAGCCCAGGCCTGATCCATACAGTTTCCTCACCCGAATTTTTCATCGTGAAAGGGTCCGCTAGATGATAACTGTCGTAAAATTGCCATTCACTAGCAACTACCAAGCATCACAATTATTGAGATGGGCAGATAGCTTCTAGAATCTCGTGAGCGCCTTTATTCCCTTCGCTTCCACGCACTGATAGGCACGACCGGCGGTCAGATCTTTGTATTCTTCGGTCCGGCCGCTGGGCCACACAATCACCAGACGATCGATCTTGTCGCGTTTTCCCAGCCCAAATGTAACCGGCAACTCGGATTGCGAGAGATAGCTCGATCCGCCCTTGACAAGGCGCGATTGACTGCTGCCACCATGAAAAATCCGCACGCTTGCGCCGATCGCGTCGCGATTTGATTTCGTGCCCACCAGCCGGATGCGAATACTTCGGTTTCCCGCAAGTTGGTCGTTGCGGTAGAGATAGGCGGGGCCATGGTTGCAAGTTATCAGCAGGTCGAGATCGCCGTCGCGATCGAAATCGCCATATGCCAGCCCGCGCCCAACCTTTGGTTGAGCGAATCCGCCGCCCAGTTCAGAAGCCACATCACGAAACGTTCCCTTTCCATTATTCAGGAACAACTGCGGCGGCTGTGCGTAACCCACATTACGGACGTTGCGCACCGTATCGTCGATGTGTCCGTTGACGACTGCCAGATCGAGAGAACCATCCAAATCGGCATCGAGTAAGAGACAGCCGAATCCCAACTTATCCTTGGATGCGAGTCCGACGCCGCTTTGCATCGCCACGTCGGAGTAGTTTCCGCTGCTTGATGCTTGGAACAGCCCGATCATCTCGTTGTCGAAGTTCGTAATGGCCACGCCCGGTATCCCGGAGTTGTCAAAATCGCCTACATCCACGCCCATGCCGGCGCGCGCCTTTCCTTCCGCACTGAAAGCGATGCCAGCATCCACCGCCACATCTTTGAAGGTGCCATTGCGCTGGTTGCGATAAAGCTTATTGGGCTGGGTATCATTGGCTACCAGCAGATCTGGCCAACCATTCTGGTCGTAGTCGAGCATGGCGACGCCTAGCGATTTGGAGCTGCTGTCGAAAATTCCGCTGGTTGCCGTCGCGTCTTCGAATGTTCCGTCGCCGCGGTTGCGAAAGAGCCAGCAAGTCTCTCCCCGGTAAGCTTCGGGCGTGCAGTACGATTTTCGCTTTCCATCGAGACTGCAGAAAACGTCGTGCTCAAGGGACCACTTCACATAGTTGCAAACAAATAAATCCAGCAGACCGTCGCGGTCGAAATCGAACCACAAAGCGGAAGTGCTGAATGCCAGCCGTCCACCCAAACCGCTGCTCTTAGTCACGTCAACGAATGTTCCCTTGCCTGTGTTCTTGAACAGCCGGTTCTGACCGACGCTGGTGATCAGCAGGTCGGGATAGCCATCGTTGTTGTAATCTCCGACTGCGACGCCCATTCCATACATCTGCACATCGAGGCCGGCGCTATGGGTCATATCGGAAAATGTGCCGTTGCGATTATTGCGATAAAGCTTGAGCGCGCCTTGTTCACCCTGGTGTCCCGGCCAATCCATGCCGTTGATTAGGAGAATGTCCTGCCAGCCGTCGGCATCGTAGTCGAGGAAAGCGCATCCCGAACCCAGGGTCTCGGGGAGAAGTTTGCCGCCGTAAGCGCCGTTGTTGTGCTGAAACTGGATACCTGCAGGAGCTGTGACATCGACCAAACGGAAGCCTGGAGCTGAGGCTTGGGCCGCGGGAACAGCAAAGGCATTCACTGGACTGAACGCTGAAGCGGAAACAATGCCAGCGAGTCCTTGTAAGAAAGATCGTCGGTTCACGGCAGATTTACCAGGCCGTTGCGGATAGCGTAAACCACTAGTTCAGCGGTTTTGTGGATTCCCAAAGCATCCATGATGTTGGCGCGGTGGACGGAAACGGTGTTCGCGCTGAGATCGAGCACGCTCGCGATTTCCTTGTTCGATTTGCCATCCACGATCATCTGCAGGATTTCGAGTTCGCGCCGGGTCAGCGCCGCGTTGCGCTCGCCCTTGAGCGCGGCCGGACGCTCCAATTGTGAATCCAGCACAGTTTCCCCAGCCACTACCCGGCGGATCGCGGCTCCCAGCTCTAGATCCACCGCATTTTTAAGAATGTACCCGCGAGCGCCAGCGGCTAGCGCCTGGCGCACCAGCGTGTCCTCAGGATGCATGCTCAGCATGAGCACCAGAATCTGCGGATTCTTTTCCAGGATTTGACGCGTGGCTTGCAAACCGTTCATCCCGGGCATGGCACAGTCCATCACAATCACTTGCGGTTTCAGCTCACTCGCAAGTCGCACTGCCTCCTCGCCGTCTTTCGCTTCACCGACGACGGCGATGTCCGCCTCGTCTTCCAGAATCTTCCGGAATCCCCGGCGCACCAGACTGTGGTCATCGACCAGTAAGACGGAGGTTTTATTCCGCATGCGAGTTGAGCTTCTCTCTTGGAACTTTGAGTCGAACCAGCGTTCCGCCCTGGGATGGCTTCATGAACTCAATGGTCCCGCCGAGCAGCTCTGCGCGTTCGCGCATCGCCACCATTCCCATCCCTGGATTCCCAGCGAGTGCGACAAACCCCTTGCCATGATCTTCGACGTCGAGCTCCAGACCCTCAGCCAGAAATCGCAGACGCACCGATGCCTCTTTGGCTTCCGCATGCCGGATGATGTTGTTCAGAGCCTCCTGCAGCACGCGATAAACGTGGATGGCCGCGTTGCCATCCACTGCCAAAGCTGTGCCCGATTTCTCATAGGATATGTGAATTCCGGTTTGCCTTTCCAGCACGGGGAGGTACCAGTCCAGGGTGCTCTCTAGCCCGGCTTCGTCGAGCATTACCGGATGCAGCGCCTGCGAAAGACTGCGGACCTTGTTCAACGTACCTTGTGCGATCTCGCAGACTTCACGCAGATCAGCGCGCAGGGCCGATCCCTCCGGCGCTTGATTTCCAGCTCGACTCAGCATGGACCCAATTGCGGTTAATACCTGACCAAACTCATCGTGCAGTTCGCGGGAAATGTGGCGCAGAGTGGATTCCTGGGTTGAGATCAAACTCTGGGCTAGTTCGGAGCGCTGTTCAGAAAGCTGGGCGAGTTGCGCAAACAACTGACGGTTTGAGCGGATCAAATACAAGCTGGTAAGCAAGATTGCTATCAAGGTCGCGGTCAGAAACAGGTACACCTGACGCTGCACCCTGTCATAAATCTGACGAATGTGCAACGCCGCTTGTTCCTCACTTTCGTTATTCTGAACCAACAGCCGGGCGACGGCCGAGCTCAACGCCTCTTGCCGGGCCTGCAGAGAAATCCGGATTTGGGTGCGGGCTTCAGCTTCTTTGCCATCTCGCACCAACGCGAAGGTGCGATCCACAGCATCCCAAAACTGACTCAGTGAAGCCTGCAGATACTGCCTCTGCTCCGGAGTGCGATCACTCACCGCAAATTTCTGTTCCAGCCGAAGAGCGTCGTCGAGATCGGCGCGAATCCTCTGAAACTGCGCCCTCCAGGCGGTCAGCGGATACGGTTCATCGTTAGCCAGCATGTCGCGCATAGCCAGAGCCAGTGCGTTCACCTCGTTCTGAATTCGAAGCAGCTGGAGTGAATCTTTTCGATTGCGATCGACCAGATTGCTCTGCAGCTCGCGCAGGCCTGAAATCTGGCGAGTGATGTAGACCGAATAGGCCACCACGGCGGCCAGCGTGATAACCAGACCCAAGAACAATCCTGAAGTCGGAGAGCGGCGAGGCCCAGGCGAGAGCGGCACGCCCCGAGAATACAACGCAGCAATCTTAAGTTCCACCAGAGGGATTCACGAGCTCGAGGCTGTCCTTGACAGTTCTGAGTTACCGGGCTGCCGGCGCGGGCTTAACGCAGAGCTTGTCGAACACTTTCTTGAGTTCAGTCGCGATGTCTGCTGCTTCGCGATTTTCAATATCGCTGCGCTGCATCATGTGGACAAGTTTGCCGTCTTGTAACAGGGCGATCGAGGGGGATGAAGGCGGATATCCAGTGAAATAGAAACGAGCGCGTTCTGTAGCTTCGGTATCTTGCCCGGCGAAGACCGAGAACATTCTCTCCGGCCGATTGGAATTTTGGAGGGCAGCGCGGACCGCTGGGCGCATGCGGCCAGCCGCGCATCCGCAAATGGAGTTGACCACCACCATGGTCGTACCCGCCTGATTGTTCAGGGCGCGATCGACTTCCTGGGCTGAACGCATTTCTTGAATGCCGAGCCGAGTTAACTCTTCTCGCATGGGAACGATCATAAGCTCTGGATACATTGGTTCTCCTCTGCATTCATTCTAATACGGCGGGCAAGGATCGCGGCAATCCGATAAGAACGCCAGCGCCTCGCGTCTAGGTTCGACCTCGATTGTGTCTCCCTTGTGAAGATTAGCTTCGCCACCTTTTTGAAATATGATTAGTGCCGCAGAAACAGCGGCTCCGACATACCGAGCCTTGGTCGCTCCAATAGCACCATCGACGGAATCGTCTGCCAATTTCGCCGCCGCGAGCGAGCCACCGAGCTTGAGCAGCCGCATCTTGTTCCCCGCTCGAAATATTCCTTCACGATCTTTAGTGACTGGCATTACAGGATCATCGAATACCAAACTCATTGAGCCGCGCCGCAGTATGTGTCGAGCTGGATGCGTCACCAGATGTCCGTTGTAGACCTTACCCGCGGCGTCCGCAGCTGTGAAAGCAGTCCCCGTGGGCAATTTCGAGCTGAGATCTTCCTGGAGGGTCAACGTTACGGTTTGGGCCTCACAGATTGTGCCCAGAGCGAGGACGTACGTTAACAGGAAGCCGATACGCCACATGCCTCTGAAGATACTACCCAACAATCGCTTTGAGCAATGGACCCTGGTGTGTGAGTCACGGCTGCCCGATTCTTAGCGCGGAATCGGACAGACTCAAGCGGAACGGTAGCGGTCAGAGTCAATCTCTGCAAGTCATATATATTGAGACCATAAAGCATGCTCATTCAGGAAAATGTGCCGCTGGCGCCGCTGACCACTCTCAGGGTGGGCGGGCCAGCACGCTACTTCGCTGAAGCCAAAACCATTGCCGCAGTAGGTGAGACCGTCGAGTTCGCCCGCGCCCAAAATCTTCCCTTATTTATTCTCGGCGGAGGAAGCAACCTGGTGGTTTCCGACGCCGGCTGGCCCGGCCTGGTGTTGAGAGTCGCCGTTTCTGGAATTGACGAACACAACGAAAATGGCAAGCGTCTCTTTGAGGTTGGCGCAGGCGAGGAGTGGGACAAGTTCGTGGCCCGGGCTGTGGCCCGCAATTGCGCCGGCGTCGAGTGCCTTAGCGGAATTCCAGGCAGCGTAGGCGGCACACCAGTACAAAACGTCGGCGCCTACGGCCAGGACGTGGCAGAGACGATCGAGTCCGTCCTGGCCCTGGACCTAAACGACGGCCAGATGCACGAGCTCTGCGCTGAGGCCTGTGGATTCAGTTATCGCACCAGCATGTTCAACACCAGCGAACGCGGACGGTACATTATCCTTCGTGTTACCTACCAACTTAGTCCAGGTGGCGCGCCGCGCATTCAGTACGCCGACTTGAAGAATCATTTTGTTGGCTGGCATGAAACTCCGACCTTGGCGGACACCCGGGAGGCGGTACGCCGGATTCGGGCCAGTAAAGCCATGCTGATCACACCCGGCGGGGAAGACTGCCGCAGCGCTGGTTCCTTCTTCAAGAATCCCATCCTCTCGGCTGATCAATATCAGGAATTAACCAGGCGTGCAGCCACCAAGGGATTACGAATTCCCAGCTATCCTGCGCTCGATGCTCAGAAGAAGGTTTCGGCCGCCTGGCTGGTCGAACACTCCGGTTTCAGCAAAGGCTATACCACTGGGCGTGCCGGCATTTCCCGCAAGCATGCTCTAGCAATCGTGAACCGCGGTGATGCAACGGCGGCCGAAATCGTGGCGCTGAAAGACCACATCCAGCAGCGGGTGGAAGATCTCTGGGCCATTCGGCTGGAACCGGAGCCGGTGTTTGTCGGATTCTGAATTTCATGTAGGAGCGAGCGCCTTCGCTCGGGCTATGTTCAAGGGTATTGATGGAATGGCAGGAGAGCGGCGCCGCTCCGGTTCGTCCCCCTGATTTTTATCTCCCCATGCGTGGGGTGGGTAGAAGATCCGGCCCCGGCGGCAGCCGCCTGTCTTTAGTCATCGGCCAGTCGCTGCGCTTCTTTAAAGATGCGTAGGAACATCGGCCGCGTAAGCTTTCCCGTCTGCGTGTTCTGGTTCGAAGGATGATACGAAGCCAGCAACGTCTTACCATCTGGCATTTTGTAACTGGCTCCGTGCCCGAACGCGTAGTCTTTCCTGATCCGCAGCAAACCTAGGCCTTTGAGGAAATTCAAGTAAGCGTCGAAAGCGATCTTTCCCAGAGCCACCACGACTTTCACTCTCGCCAATCCAAGGATTTCGCGGTCCAGATAGGGGGCGCAGTTGGCCAGTTCCTGCGGCAGAGGCTTATTGTCAGGAGGAACGCAGCGCACCGCCGCGGTGATGTATAAATCGTGCAGCCTGAGTCCGTCGTCGCAATCCGTGGCATTCGGCTGGTTGGAAAATCCCGCCTGGTACAAGATGGGATACATGAATTTGCCGGAAGCATCGCCGGTGAATGGACGCCCGGTGCGGTTTGAGCCGTGGGCGCCGGGAGCCAGTCCAAGCACAAGCACGCGAGCATCGGGGTCGCCAAAACCGGGGACCGGTTTGCCCCAGTATTCGCAATCGCGGTAAGCGCGGCGTCTCTCCCGGGCTACCATTTCGCGATAAGCCACGAGTCGGGGACAGCGCTTGCAAGAGATGACTTCACGGTTGAGTTCAGTGAGCCAGTCGTTTGGCATGGTCGTGTGGCAGCAGCGGCGACCATCCCTGGATTCGGGACACGCCGCGCCTGCGTTTGAGACTGCGTCCTCTAGGCAGCCAGTGTCAAATCGGGCATGAGTTACCTTCGGGTGTTTGACGGTACTCTCCTTCTGTCTTTAAACTCAATCCAGATAGCCGTGCGGATTGGGCCCTGTTTGAC
>Ga0210384_10003548_pt1 | contig 17972 bp, 22 predicted proteins | sample IncBWH2MmetaG_FD_160574 | JGI IMG/M metagenome (GOLD analysis project Ga0210384, IMG submission 160574) | Forest soil microbial communities from Barre Woods Harvard Forest LTER site, Petersham, Massachusetts, United States - Inc-BW-H-2-M | ecosystem: Environmental > Terrestrial > Soil >...
GGCACCGGAGCGGCAAGTCGGTCCTCTCCGCGGCATCGGCGTCACGGCGATGAACCTGGCGACGCTGCCCGAGCCGGTGGAAGCCGACGGTCGGAATCAGGTGGCGGTTCTTATCTATACGTCCGGTACCACGGGCGTACCCAAGGGCGTCATGCTCACGCACCAGAACCTGCTGTTCTCCGCCAAAAGCACAGCAGAACTGCGCAGCATGACGGTGGACGATGTGCAGTATTGCGTCCTGCCAATCTCGCACATCGTTGGCATCTCCCTGCTGACGATGACGTTGATGGTTGGCGGGGTGACCCGCCTGGTCGCAAAGGGCAATCCGGCAGCGCTCGCCAAGGCGCTGGCCGAGGAAGGCGTCACGCTCCTCAACGGCGTGCCCGCAACTTACCAGCGACTGTTGGAATACAAGCAGATGGCAGGTCTTCCGAAACTTGAACGCGGCGCGCTGCGCCTGATGAGCGTTGCCGGCGCGCCGCTGGACCTCGAACTCAAGAACCGGGTCGAGAAGGAGCTCGGTCTGCCGCTCGGCAATGCGTTTGGCATCACCGAGTGCTCGCCTGGGATTTCCGGTGTACGGGCAGGGACCCCGCGCGACGATAACTCGGTAGGGACCATTGTCCCGGGCATCGAGGCCAGAATCGTCAACCGCGACGGTAAAGTGCTCACGAACGGGGAGATTGGCGAGTTGCACGTCCGCGGCCCGAACGTGATGCGCGGTTACTATCGCGCGCCAGATCTTACGGCGAAGGCGATCGATCCCGAAGGCTGGTTCAATACCGGGGACCTGGCGCGGTTTGAAGGTGAGGCGATGTTCATCGTCGGCCGCACCAAGGAGATGATCATCCGCTCCGGCTTCAACGTCTATCCGGCCGAGATCGAGGCCGTCATCAGCACTCACCCCGCCGTGGTGCAGACCGCCGTCGTCGGACGACCGGTGGAAGGCAATGAAGAGGTCGTTGCGTTCGTCCAGCTGCTGAAAGGCTCGGATGTCACGACGCAGGACCTTCTGGCCCACATCAACCCGCAACTCACGTCCTACAAGCGTCCATCGGAAATCATCCTGATGGATGCACTGCCCGCTACGTCGACGGGCAAGCTCCTCAAGCACAAGCTGGCGGAATCGCTGCGCCGCTGACGCCGGCGAGTTCGCATCAACCCTTGAAGCCGGAGAAGACCTTTGAAAAAGCGAAACAAGACCGTGGCTGTCATTGGCGCCGGCGACTATATCGGCGGCGAAATCGCCAAGAAATTTGCGGCGGAAGGGTTCACGATCTTCGCCGGCCGCCGCAATGGCGACAAGCTCGCGCCTCTGGTCAAGGAGATCGAGGCGGCCGGCGGCGAGATCCACGCCCGCTCCCTGGATGCCCGGAAAGAGGAGGAGATCATCTCCTTCCTCAACGACGCGGACAAGCACGCGCCGATGGAAGTCTGCATCTTCAACATCGGCGCTAACGTCAATTTCCCAATCCTCGATACCACCGAGCGCGTGTTCCGGAAGGTCTGGGAGATGGCCTGCTACTCCGGCTTCCTGGCCGGCCGCGAGGCTGCCCGGCTGATGACAGCACGCGGAGAGGGCAAGATCTTCTTCACCGGCGCGACCGCCAGTTTGCGCGGCGGTACCGGGTACGCCGCCTTTGCCAGCGCCAAGTTTGGTCTGCGCGCGGTGGCGCAGGCGATGGCTCGCGAATTGGGCCCCAAGAATATCCATGTGGCGCACCTCATTATCGATTCCGGTGTCGACACCGAGTGGGTGCGGCAACGCCGTATCGAGGCGTTAGGCCCGAACGCGCTCGACAATCCCGATTTGCTAATGCCGCCGGCGTCGGTCGCCACGTCCTACTGGCAGCTATATCAGCAGCCGAAGACCGCCTGGACGTTCGAACTAGAAATCCGTCCTTTCGGCGAGAAGTGGTGAGGCCGCCATGGAGCTGACGCTCTCTCCCGAAGACGCGGCGTTTCGTAACGAGGTTCGCGCCTTCATCGCCGACAATTACCCGACGGAGATGCGCGTCCCCAATCCGGACACTGATCTTTCCAAGGAGCAGATGCTGCTGTGGCATCGCATTCTCCATAAGAAAGGCTGGATCGCGCCGCTCTGGCCCAAAGAGCACGGTGGCCCGGGCTGGTCGATCACCCGACGCTTCATCTTCGACCAGGAGACGACGCGAGCCGGCACATTGCCGCCCCTGGCGTTCAGCGTCACCATGGTCGGCCCCGTCATCTATACGTTCGGCAATGAGGCCCAGAAGGAGAAGTTTCTACCGCGGATCCTTTCGGGCGAGGACTGGTGGTGCCAAGGGTATTCCGAACCCGGCTCGGGCTCGGACCTTGCGACCGTCCGCACCAAGGCCGTGCGCGACGGCGACCATTTCGTGGTCAACGGCCACAAAACATGGACCACGCTCGCCCAGCACGCCGACTGGATCTTCTGCCTGGTCCGCACGGATACCACTGCCAAACCGCAATCGGGCATCGCGTTCCTGCTGATCGATATGAAGTCGCCGGGCGTTACCGTGCGCCCGATCATCACCATCGACGGCTCGCATGAGGTCAACGACGTCTTTCTTGAAGACGTACATGTCCCCGTCGAGAACTTGATCGGCGAGGAGAACAAGGGCTGGACCTACGCCAAATTCCTGCTTGGCAACGAGCGCACCAGCATGGCCGGCATCGGCCGTTCCACACGAGGTCTCGCCAGGTTGAAGAAGATCGTCAAGGCCGAGATTCCGAAGGACGACCCAGCCCATCTTGAGTTCATCCGCGACATTGCCCGCATCGAGCTTGATGTGCTGGCATTGGAGGCAACCGAGCTTCGCATCGTGGCGCAGATGGCGCGCGGTATCGACCCCGGGCCGATGGCTTCGATGTTCAAGATCCGCGGCACCGAGATCTTCCAGAACATCACCGAGCTGACCCACCGGGCGATTGGCAATTACGGTCTCGCGATCCGCGAGCATCCGCCGAGCGCCAACCATTTCATGCCGGGTCCCGACTACGGTCACACGGCATCGGAGAAATATCTGAACTCGCGCAAGCTCAGTATCTACGGCGGCTCAAACGAGATTCAGCGCAATATCATCGCGAAGGCCGTGCTCGGCCTGTAGGGCAACGACACGAAAAGAGGATCGGATGGACATCAAGTTGACGGAAGAGCAGGAGCTGTTGCGATCAAGCGTGCAACGCCTGCTGCGCGACCAGTATGACTTTGATGCCCGCCGCAAGATCCTCGCCAGCGAGGACGGGTTCAGCCGCAAGCAATGGGAAGCGTTCGCCGAGCTTGGCTTGCTGGGCGCGCCGTTGTCCGAGGAGGTGGGCGGGCTTGGCGGTGGCCCGCTCTCGACCATGATCGTCATGCAGGAGTTCGGCCGTCACCTGGTCGTCGAGCCGTTCGTCGAAACGGTTGTGGTTGCCGGCTGCCTGATTGAACAGACGGGATCCGACGAGCAGAAGCAGGCGCTGATCCCCGATATCGCCGCGGGCAAGACGATCTGGGCGCTAGCGTGGACCGAAAAGGGCTCGCGCTTCGACTTCGCTGACGTCGGGACGACGGCACGGCGCGATGGGAAGGACTTCGTCCTGGACGGCGAGAAAACGGCCGTTATCGCGGCGCCCTGGGCGGATTTTCTGATTGTGTCCGCCCGCACCTCGGGCCAGCTAAAAGATCAAGTAGGCGTCAGCCTGTTCATCGTGGACCGCCGCGCCGCCGGACTGGACCTGCAAAGCTTCAAGACCATCGACGGTCGTCGCGCTGCCGAAGTCAGCCTGCGGGAGGTTCGCGGCCAGTTGCTGGGCAAGGAAGGCGGGGGGGTGAGGGCGCTGGAGGCTTGCCGTGATCGCGCAATCGGCGCGCTCTGCGCGGAGGCGGTCGGCGCCATCGGCGAGTTGAATTCCGCGACGCTCGAGTATTCCAAGACCCGGAAGCAGTTCGGCACCGCGATCGGGTCATTCCAGGTGCTGCAGCACCGGATGGTCGACATGTTCATCGGTCATCAGGAAGCGCTCTCCCTGATGCAACACCTTACGCTCACCCTCGATGCCGACGACGGTGATCTCTCACGGCTTGCCTCCGGCGCCAAATCAAAGATCGGCTATGCCGCCAAGTTCGTGGCGGACCAGGCCGTGCAATTGCACGGCGGCATGGGCATGACCGACGAACTGAACGTCGGCCATTATTTCAAACGGATTTCCTCCATCAATATCCAGTTCGGCGATCCCGCCTATCACGTGCTGCGATACGCGCAGCTCGACGCGGCCGCCTGAAGACAAAAGAGGCACACATGAGCACTGAAGCAGTCATCGTCTCCACCGCCCGCACCGGCGTCGGCAAGGCCTATCGTGGCGCGCTGAACAACTCCGAGGGCCCGACCATGGCCGGCCATGTGATGGCCGAGGCCGTGAGGCGCGCCGGCATTCAGCCTGGCGAAGTCGAGGACGTGGTGATGGGCTGCGCAATGCAGCAGGGAACAATGGTCATGAATGTGGCGCGCAAAGGCGCCATCCGCGCCGGACTGCCGGTCACGGTGGCCGGCACCACCATCGACCGGCAATGTGCTTCGGGCCTGCAGGCGATTGCGGTGGCTGCGCGCTCGGTGATTCACGATGGCGTCGAGATCGCTATCGGCGGCGGCATTGAGTCGATCAGCCTCGTGCAGAACGAGCATATGAACCGTTTTCACGCCGTCGACGATGAACTGATGGCGATGAAGCCGGACATGTACATGTCGATGCTGGAGACCGCTGAGGTCGTGGCTGAGCGCTACAAGATCGGGCGCGATAAACAGGATGAATACAGCCTCGAGTGCCAACGCCGCGTCGGCGCCGCACTGCAGGGCAGCCGATTCAACGACGAAATCATCCCGTTCACGACCAAAATGGCCGTGGTCAACAAAGACACCAAGGAGGTCAGCTATCAGCAGGTGACGCTGACCAAGGACGAAGGACCGCGGCCGGGCACCACGGCAGAAGGCCTGGCCAAGATCAAGCCGGTGTTTGAGGGCAAAACCATCAGCGCCGGCAATGCCAGCCAGCTTTCGGACGGCGCGTCTGCCTGCGTGATCATGAGTGGCAAGATCGCAGCCAAGAAGGGCCTGAAGCCGCTCGGCATCTTCCGCGGCTTTGTCGCCGCCGGTGTCGAGCCAGACGAGATGGGCGTGGGCCCCGTCGCTGCAATTCCGCGGCTCCTGAAGCGGCACAATCTCAAGATCGACGACATCGATCTCTGGGAGCTCAACGAGGCCTACGCCGTGCAGGTCATTTATTGCCGCGACAAGCTCGGCATCGATCCAGAGAAACTCAACGTCAACGGCGGCTCGATCGCGATCGGCCATCCCTACGGCATGACGGGCGCACGGCTCACCGGCCACATCCTGATCGAAGGCCGGCGCCGCAAGGCCAAATACGGCGTGGTGACCATGTGCATCGGTGGTGGGATGGGTGCTGCGGGCTTGTTCGAAATCGTCCACTGACCGGAAACGCAGGAGAGACACGTGAAAACAGCAATCACTGAACTGTTCGGCATCCAGCATCCGATCATCCAGGGCGGCATGCATTATGTCGGTTTTGCCGAGATGGCCGCGGCGGTGTCGAATGCCGGCGGCCTCGGCATCATCACCGGGCTGACCCAAAAGACCCCGGAGCTGCTGGCCAAGGAGATCGCGCGCTGCCGCGACATGACCGACAAACCGATCGGCGTGAACCTCACCTTCCTGCCGACCTTCAGCTCGCCGCCGTACCCGGAATATATCGCAGCCGTCAAGGAAGGCGGCGTCAAGGTCGTCGAGACCGCGGGCCGCAGTCCTGAGCAGTACATGCCGGCGCTGAAGGCGGCCGGTATCAAGGTGATCCACAAATGCACCTCGGTCCGGCACTCGCTGAAGGCCGAGAAGATCGGCTGCGATGCGGTCAGCGTCGACGGCTTCGAGTGCGGCGGCCACCCTGGCGAGGACGATATCCCGAACATGATCCTGCTGCCGCGCGCGGCCGATGAACTGAAAATCCCATTTGTCGCCTCCGGCGGCATGGCCGATGCGCGCAGCCTGGTTGCCGCCCTGGCAATGGGCGCGGCGGGCATGAACATGGGCACCCGTTTCATTGCGACCAAGGAAGCACCGGTCCATCCCAACGTTAAGCAGGCGCTGGTCAAGGCAACCGAGCTCGACACGGTGCTGGTCATGCGAGCGTTGCGCAACACCGAGCGGGTTCTTAAGAACAAGGGTGTGGATCAACTGCTTGAGATCGAGCGGGAGAAGGGCGCGAGCCTGAAGATCTATGACATCCACGACCAGGTTGCCGGCGTCTACCCGAGGGTGATGGTCGATGGCGACATGGAGGCGGGCGCCTGGAGCTGCGGCATGGTCGTCGGCCTGATCAACGACGTCCCGACGGTCAAGGAGCTGATCGATCGCATCATGGCAGATGCCGAGGCCATTATCCGGCAGCGCCTAACTGGCTTCCTTGACGGTAGCGTTGAAACCAGGCCGGCCCGTGCGGTCGCGTGAAGGAGAATGCCGTGACCGAACATGTGAAGACCGAGATATCAGACGGCATGCTGACAATAACGTTGCAGCGGCCGGAGAAGAAGAACGCATTGACCGGGGCGATGTACAACGCTCTGTCCGACGCGCTCAACAAGGCGAAGGTGGATCCGTCGGTGCGCGTCATCCTGTTCCAGGGCGACGGCGACAGCTTCACGGCTGGCAATGACCTAGCGGACTTCGCGAGCCAGGCCCGCGGCGAAAGCGCGGTCGACAGCCCCGCCCACCATTTCATCGAGACCATCAGCGAGGTCGACAAGCCTATCGTCGCTGCGGTCCAGGGCAACGCCGTCGGGGTCGGCACGACCATGCTGCTGCATTGCGATCTTGTCTACGTCTCAGAGAACGTGAAGCTGATCACGCCTTTCGTTAATCTCGCACTGGTCCCGGAGGCGGCGTCAAGCTGGCTGCTGCCTTTGCGTATCGGGCACGCCCGCGCTTACGCCATGTTTGCGTTGGGCGAGCAAATGGAGGCATCAGCCGCGGTGGCTTGTGGACTTGCCAACGCCGTGGTGCCGCAGGCTGAGCTGCGCAAGAAGGCGCATGCTGCGGCGATCACGCTGACCAAGCGTCCGGCCGGCGCGCTGAAGCTGACCAAGAAGCTGATGCGGGATCACGAGCGTATCGCGGCGCAAATCAGCGAAGAATCAGAATTGTTCAAGGAGCGGCTGAAGACGCCGGAGGCCCGCGAGGCCTTTGCCGCCTTCGCCGAGCGACGGCCGCCGGATTTCTCAAAGGTCGCCTGACGTCCGCGCAGGCGGGAGAGGGAGGAAGTAAAGATGGCCGGATTGCGGATATTCTCCTACCTGCCAAACCCGCGCGTCTGGAAGGCGACTATCGCTGCTCGATTCTGTGGTGTGGACGTCGAGGTCAGGGGTGCTTCGCCCAAGGAGTTGCGAGACTGGCTGTGGGACTATGATGCGAGACCGCTGGCGAAGCAGGAGCGCCAATCGTTGTCTTCCTCCCGGACCGGGCGGGTCGGGCTGACCGGCGCGGAGCTATTTAAAACCGATGCGTTCCTGGAAGCGCAGCCGTTCGGTAACGTTCCAGCTGCATTCGGTCGCGATGGAACGATTGGAATCTTCGAATCGAACAGCATCATGCGGGTCGTGGCGCGGCTGGGAGAGGCGACATTCCCGTTATACGGACGTGACGCCTGGGAAGCCTCCAGGATCGACAGCTTCCTCGATGTCAGTCTCGTCTTCGCACGGGACTCCCAGATTTACCTCCTTGCGCTATCGGACGGCACGATCGATGCCGCGATTCACGCCCGCGCGAAGCAGGCGTTCGCGATCTACGCTTCCGGAATCGAGCAGGCGTTGTCTCCGCAACGCAAGACGCTCGTGGGGGACGATATCACCCTAGCCGATATCTGCTTCGCCGCCGAGCTTGCGCTGTTCATGAAGGAGTACGGCCGGGGCGCGCAGTTGAACGAGCAAGGCCTCGAGAGGATCCTGCACGCGGGTGTCCGCAAGGATTATCCGCTCGTGTTTGCCCATTTTGATCGGTTGGTGGAGCACGAGCATCTCAGGCCGGACCTCAAGCCATATGTCGGCAAGCTGTTATCGAACGCCGCCGCCTGACGGCGCGAGCGGGGAGGGTTGATCGCATGACCGCGCCTGTCTGCCTGATCTCTGGTGTTGGCCCCGGTACGGGCTCGGCGCTCGCTAGACGATTTGCTGAAGGCGGCTATCGCGTCGCTCTGCTGGCGAGAAGCGAGGAACGTCTTGCCGCGCTCGAGAAGGAGCTCTCCAACGCCAAGGGATATCGATGTGACGTATCGGATCCGGAGCAGATTAACGCCGCTGCGTCCGCCGTGGAGCGCGACCTTGGCAGTCCCGCCCTCGTCGTCCACAACGCTGTAGGCGGAGCGTTCGGGACGTTCCAGGAAATCGATCCGCAAATCCTGAATCGCAATTTCCAGGTCAACACCATGGGATTGCTGTATCTGGCGCGGCGCTTTGCGCCGGCGATGGTCGCAGCAGGCAAAGGCGCGTTTGTCGCAACGGGCAATACCTCGGCACTACGCGGCAAGGCTGGATTCGCGGGCTTCGCGCCGACCAAGGCGGCACAGCGCATCCTCGCCGAGGCGATGGCGCGCGATCTCGGTCCGAAAGGAGTGCATGTCGCTTACGTCGTCGTCGATGCCGTGATCGACCTCGAGTGGACGCGAAAGCGTTGGCCGGAGCGGCCGGACGACTTCTTCATCAAGCCCGCGGCCATCGCGGACGAAATCTGGCATATCGCGCATCAGCCTCGCAGCGCGTGGTCGTTCAATGTCGAACTACGGCCGTTTGGCGAGAGCTGGTAGCAGGCGGCGAACAGGACATCAAAGGGAGTGCAGCAATGGGCATCGTGGGCAGCTATCAATATCCGACTATGGAATCAGTCATCTACGGCAAGCCCGCGGCTGAGGCGCTTCGCGAGGAGGCGGAACGGCTGGGCGCAAAGCGCGTGTTCCTAATTGTGAGCCGCACACTGAATACCACAACTGACGAGATCGAAAAAATCCGCAAAGCGCTCGGTGACCGCCATGCCGAGACATTCGACGGCGTCCCGCAGCATACGACACGTGAGGTGGTAGTGCGGGTCGCGAAGCAGGCAAAGGACGCCAAGGCCGACCTGGTTGTCGCTATCGGCGGTGGCTCGGTGGTCGATGCGGCGAAGATAGTGCTGATGTGCATGGTGCACGAGATTTTCGAGCAGGACGGACTCGACGGCTTCGAAACCACGCCGGAACGGCGCGTCGGGCAGTTCCGCACCCCCAAAGTTCGCATGATCGCGATACCCAGCACGCTATCGGGCGGTGAGTATAATTCCGGCGCGCTGGTCACTGACACCCGCCGCAAGCTGAAGCAGATCTTCAATCACCCCATGATGATGCCACGCGCCATCATCCTCGATCCTGCCATGACCCGATATACGCCGGAAAAGCTCTGGCTGGGCTCGGGTACCCGCGCGATGGATCACGGCATCGAGGCGATTTGCTCCAGCCGCCCGAACGTGCTGGTCGGCGCCGTCTGCCAGCAAGGACTGCGTTATCTGCACGATGGTCTGCTGCGCACGAAGCAGAATCCGGACGATGAAGAGGCACGGTTGAGTTGCCAGCTAGGTTCTTGGATGTCGGCGTTCGGACTGCAGGCGAGGGTGCCGATGGGCGCGAGCCATGCCATCGGCCATGTGCTCGGCGGGACCTGCGACGTGCCGCATTATTTCTGCACAGCGGTAATGATGCCAAGCGTACTGCGGTACAACCTGCCGGCCACAGGAACTGCTCAGAAATCGGTGTCCGCGGCGCTCGGCGCACCCGGGCGGGACGCCAGTGAGGCGTTCGCTGCCTTCATAGCTGAACTCGGCCTACCCCGAAGGCTTGCCGAGGTCGGCGTTGCCGAGGATCGCTTCGAACTGATCGGCAAGAATGCGATGCTGTCGATCTTCACGCGTGCAAATCCGCAGCCGATCCGGGAACCGGGCGATGTCGTCAAGATATTGAAGCTCGCTGCCTAAAACGCTGCTCGTTTGCGGCGAGCGTCGGCTTAGTGGCTGTCTGGAACCACTCGGCCCATCGCTTTGACCGTGTCCAGGAAGCCGCTTATTCCCTCGTCAAGGCTTGTGATCGGCGTCAGGTCGTTAAGGGCCCGCACAAAGGTGCACCCGCTGAAGGCAATTGGTTGCGTGGCCGCGGTTTGCGGTCTTTGCCGTCACAGTTGGATTGCGGGCGATCATCTGAGGCGACGCCTCAACAGATGGTCACAAGGGCGCGGTGGGCTGGACGTGGCGTGCGGCTTCGGTCGCGGCGTCTGACCCCGAAATTCGCCAGGGTAGCTCAGCTTGGTAGAGCAAGGGCTTTGGCTGCCGTCGCGCCGACGAATACGCTGCGCGGGGCGCCCGGAAAATCATCGGCGACGTAGTTTGTCGATCAAACGCCTAAGCTCTGCAGATTCCGCAAGCTTTGCAAACTCAGCTGCAAGCCGCAGCCATGCTTCTCGATCGACTGGCCTCATAGCCTTATCCGCGTTCCGCCGGCATTCCTCGGCTTCGCGGCGGTATCTGTTTGCGACAGTCTCTGACGTCATGGCGAGATCATCCAAGCGCAGTTCGGTTCTTTCTGCGCGGTAGATGGTGAGAGAGACTCATCGTGACATCCCATGGTTATGGGGTGGTGGAGGCGGGTGACGACTTCACTGCGGGCGCGACGATGAAGATCTATTTCACGCCGCAGCCCGACATCACCGCATACGAGTTGGCGGTTTTTGTCGCCCACCTGGGAGGCGGCTTCCAACCGCGGCAGGGCGTCAATATCCCTCAAGATGAGTGGGACAGGCTGGGTTCCTCGCTGCAGCGTCACTGGTCGCTGACCAAGCCCGAGGAATCCACGTCGTGAGCGACGGCTTCGAGCAGGCTCGTCAGAGCTGGCGGCGGCTCAAGGCGCTCTGGCGCGAAGCCGACTTCGATACGCGGTTTGACGTCGCGGTCCACTGGACTGGCATCCTCATGATCGCCGCCGCCATCATCGCGCAATTCGGATGGAGCGGCGCGCTGTTCTGCGTCGGCATGACCTTACGGAGAATTTCGCAGTGACGGCATACCTGCTCCTGGCGCGCGCCGCCATCATCGCCTGGGTCACGCTCGCGGTGCTCCCGTTCGAGATCGCGCACGACGCGATCGAAGCCGAGCTTGAACGGCAGGGGGTCGAGCTGTGAGAGGTCTTGAACGTCCGGCGGCTCCGACCATCACACACACGGACGTCGCGCGCGGCATGATCAGCGCCCACGTCATCGGCCTCCGCCAGGGCCAGCGCGTGCGCTCGAAGCTACCGTCGGCCGAGCGCTGGGGCGGCACCATCGCCGAGGTGACCGTACCTGCCGAGAGTGAGCGCTACGCGCGCATCATCACCGACCACGGCATGGAGTTCACCGAGCTGTGTCGTCACCTCGAGCTGGTGCCCGATGAGTCTCAGTTCGTCATCATCGGCTGCATGCACGCCGAGTGTCCGCACCAATGGAAGTGCACCGGCGCATGGCGCTGCTTCCATCCACTTCGCGCCTGGAAACCTGCGTAATGTCTGAACCGATCCTCCAGTTCTTCGAGTATGCGCACCTGCCGCCACATCTCCAGGTGGTGAGCAAAATCTTTGCAGAAGCGGCGGCGTTCACCATCGCGTGCACGCCGCGCAATCCGGAGCGTCCGGTTGCGCTCCGCAAGCTGCTCGAAGCCAAGGACGCAGCCGTCCGCGCCAAGCTCTACAAGGAGCCGGCGGCCTGACGGAGATCCCTGGCGAAGATGGCTGCGTCCACGTTCCTTGGTTCAAGGCGCAGGACCCTGAAGTCGGGACAATGCGCGATTGGTTCGCTGGCCATGCTCTGGTTGGCTTGATGCGATTCACGCAGGGCCCAGGTTCGCATGCATCGCTCGAGCAGATGGCTTTCACTGCCTACCAGATGGCAGATGCCATGATGGCCGAGCGCGCCAAGAGGTCGGCATGAGCGATCACACTTGCGAAGTCTGCGGCAAGTCCTTCAACTGGGGCGAGGACGCCGACAACCACTTTGCTGTCGCTGCCGCCAATCAAACATGCGCCGAGAACGCCTATTGGAAGCTCCGCGGCCACATGCAGGCTGACCATCCAGATTACGGCCATCGCTGCGGCCGCCGCAACGACCTGTTCGCGCGCGACGATGGCGGTAAGGATTGGTGGGGCAAGCGCGATGGCTATCGCGCGTGTAGCTATTGCGGCTCGATGCATCCCGAGGATCTGTTCGCCGCGATCGAAGCCGGCAACTGCCAGATCACCGGCACCGACAAGAACTACAAGATCTACGTCGACGCGCCGACGCGGCTGCTGCCGGGCAAGGCGATCTACATGTCGTCGACGCATGAGTTCGCCGGCGGTGTGCTCCTCACCAAGGAGCTCTGCGAGGAACACGACCTCGACAGCTATGCGCGCGAGCACTACGTCGGGCGCTGGGTCAAGATCGAGCCGCGCAGCCAGCGCGCACACCTGAAGTTCTACTATCAGCACTTCGATCACGCGCAGCAGGATCGCTTCATCGAGCTTTACAACGAGCGGAAGCTTCCGCTGGAGCCGCAGTTCGGTCTCTACGTGAAGCCGTACTTCACCAAGGTGGTCACGGCCGCATGAACATCATCACGCTCACCAAGCCGAACGGCGACGTGGTCAACCTTCCGCCGGCGGCCATCTCAGAGTTTGAGACTGCTGGATCTGGGTACGCCAAGGGCGTCAACACCGTCCTGATCACGACGAACGGCCACAAGCACAGCGTCCCGGAGACGGTGGACCAGATCAAGGCGATGCTCTCGGCGCTTCCTGGAGCGTGACGTGATGGCCGCGACCTCAGAACCATCGCCCGAGGCTACCTGTGAGGCCGAAAAGCCGTTGACCCGCCCGGCGGGGACCGGGCGGGTCCGGCGCTACCCTCACTCTGCAGGTTCACTGGGGATAAACCTCGCAGACCGACGGCACCGGTACGGCACGGTGGGTGGGTCACGTGCCGGACGCCGCGAGTTGAAATCGAACGCGTCAGTTTTCGGGAGGTCGATCAGTAGTAGCAGCTACGAACACGGCCAATGTAGTTGCGGTAGATGTCGAAGCGCGGCACCCAGTGGCAATAATAGCCATCGCTATAGGAGCCGTTGTAAGCGGCACCAAAGCCCAAGCCATGATAGAAGCCACGATCTTCACGGAAGCCACGATCTTCACGGAAGCCATGGTCCTCGTGGAAGCCACCGGCTTCATGGAAGCCACGGGCTTCGACAGACGTCGCGGTGGCGGCGATGCTGCCGGTTGCGACAAGCGCGGCAAGGGTGAGGGCGGTAAATCTGGTCTTGATCGACATGACAAAACTCCTTCTGGTTCAGCGCGGGGCCCAGTGGCCCGCATGCTGATAGGACGGAGTTTCCCCACTCAGGTTCGATGGTAGCCGATACGGCACCGCGGCGGTGTGATGTTTCTCACACTCACAGTGGTTTGTCGGGCGGTCAGCGTCGTTTACCACAACGTTTGGCGACTTGGCTCGTATCTGGCGGCCAACCTTCTCAGCAATCCCGGGGGCGCCAGGGTCAGCTCTCTCGACAAAGAATGAGAGTCGAGGCAGGTTGACGAAATGGAAAAAGGCAACCTTCCTGGTCTTACACCGCTTTGGATTATAGTGCTGGCGACCATATCGGCCGCGCTTCTGCCGATAGGTGTGCCATATATATCTGGGGTCGAGGTCAAGGCATCTGATTGGCTTGGCTTTGCAGGCAATATAGTGCCGCTGGCGTAGCCGTGTTTGCTGCGGCACTTGCTTGGATTTCTGTTCAGCGACAAATAATCGCAAGAACAGAGCGCTTATCGTGCGCGGGAAGAGTCGTTGCTTGACTTGGCCGGAGCAGCGCCGCCGCAGGAGACATAGACGTCGCTCTTATATGCTGCGATGCGCCACAGATTGCTGGGGCGATTTTCAGGATCGCCAATCGCCAGTCTGAGTCGCTGATCACGCTTTCCAACGATCTTCATTGCTTATAGGCGCCTACCCTGTGGAAAGAGCCGACTTTTGATATATGGAGCGCAGGGCTCCCTGTGAGAACGAAGCGCTTCCTTCGGAACGTAGCCCCGACAGGTGCCCCAAAGTGGAGGAGATGAAAAGGGCGCCTTGTGCGCCTCGCCTGTCTTTCGTCTCTAGAAGGGGTCCCCATGACTCAGGCTGACTCACTGGTGCGTTTTCCTGGGACCCCGCCGGGCAGGGGCGGAGGCCTCTCCTTGGCCTTCCTACGGGCTCAACTGTAGATGGCCAGCGCGATCCGGCGCAGTGCAAACCATGTTGCGGTGATGCAGACGGACCAGAGGATGAATGGCGGGTAGACCATCTGGCAGAACATCAGCCAGCCGATGGTGACGGCGCTCACGGTGACAATTCTGACGTTGGAGGGGCCTCGGGCCAGCTCGGCCAGCGTGGCGTTCTCGGCCATGATCAGGCGGAGTTCGCGGCGAACATCGAGCACCTCGTCGACCTCGTCAGCATTAAGCCCAGCCAGCGCAGGGTCATGGCCGTAACCGGTCCTTTTCGCCTGCTCATCGAGGCGCCTTTGCCGGATCGCGGCCATGGCGATGGAAAACAGGACGGCAATTCCCACGCCGAGCATGGTGACGCCGATGTAGACCAGGACGTCTTTCATGAGGATTTTCCCCCGCCTTCCTTGATCCTGCATCGCTGCGATGGCGGGCGCAAGTCGACCCGGCAAAGCACCGGCCGAGGCCGCAACGCTCCCAATTGTCGGCCCATGAGGCCGCCGGAGCTGGCCGGCCATGGACACCGGACCGGGGGCAGGGGCTCCCTACGGCCACGCCGAAGGTTCACTGCGAAGGCTCTGATCCACGTCCGCATTGCTCTCAGGAGCGCGGGAATGGAGACGTGCCGATATCGACGCGACGGGCCACGAGCAAACCTAGCCATAATCAACAGATCAGCTCATACCGGTGCCGTTGCTCTGGCTATCCAAGAAGCCGGCGACAGAACTGCCTAGTAACCACCGCCGTAACCACCGCCGTAACCGCCGGCATAGCCACCGCCATAACTGCCATAACCGGCGCCGTAACCCGCGCCATAGTCGCCGCCATAACCAGCGCCGTATCCCGCGCCATAACCGCTGCCGTAGCCACCGCCATAACCGCCACCGTAGCCACCACCATAACCGCCACCGTAGACACAGCACGGCGGCGGAGGAGGCGGAGCATACACTTGGCAGCACTGTGGCGGAGCATAGACTTGGCAGCACGGCGGCGGAGGCGGCGGAGCATAGACCTGGCAGCAGCCGCTGCCCCCATACGCGACGGGACGACGGGGAATAGCGAGGTCGGCTGCTTCGGCCTTGGTGGGAATGGAGGCGGCGGCGAGCGTGAGGGCTGCCGTGAACACGAGGGCTATCCTGCCTAATTTCAGCATCATGACGCGTCTCCGTTAATCATTTGTTTACCAACAGACACGCCAAACAAGGCATCAGCTGGGATTTCCCGACCGCCATCTCGCGATATCTCGCGATATGGTAAATCCGAGGACCGTTGGGCCACGCGGAAGCACTTCTGCTAATTCGGGTCACGAACAGTCCTTGAGGCAGGCGCGACCCGTGGTCCGGTGCAGCAAACAGCCGACATAGCGGCTGGCCAGCGGCGCAGATCAGCGGCATCATAGGGGCATGTCCACCCTGACCCGCCGCCGTGTGACCCGAACTCCCGCGAAGAAGCGTGGCTGATCTTCTATGGCGACGTGCACGTCGGCACGATCAGCATGGGATCTGGCAGTCCTTCCGGCGGCCTGGCACTGCGGCTTCTATCCAGGCAGCAATCCCGGCGACGCCACCGATGGGACCGCGACAAGTTTTGAGGCGGCGCGGGCGAGAGCGCATGGTCCGTGTTCCTCTCGAAGTGCACCGAGGCCGATTTTCTCGAATATCGACGCCACCGAGCGTCCAATGCTTGGAAATACGTGGGAGGCGCGCTGCAAACTCCCGACCAAACCGCGCTGCTTTTTGTGGCACCGGTATCCGGATCGCGGATACCAGCACATCTACACAGCTCACATGAGCCCGAACCGGCCGATCATTTTTTGTCGAGGTCACGAGGCGATCGGCTGCGATCGGACCGATAGCGTGCTATGGTTGTTTCCGGCTGCCACTCTGAAGAGCGGTGCCGATCCCTCAGAGTGCTCGCCAGTCTCTACGACAAAGCGCTCGCGCTTGAAGGCGCGTTCGCGAAACACGTTTGCGCGCGATGAGAGATGAAGAGGAGGCAGACATGAGGCCAATCCTAACGACGACTATTCTGGCGCTGACCGTCGCGATGGCACCCGTCGCCAAGGCAGCAGGCCGACAATCAGTCGAAGCAGGCGATAGAAGCCATCGTCGCGAAATGGACGCAGGCGATCAATCAGGGAGACAGTAAGACCGCGTCATCCGTCTTCACGTCAGATGGTTTTGAAATGAGCGTCTACGGCAAGGCTTCCGGCGCCCAGTTAGGCGAGCAGACCAAAAAGGTGCACGAGATGGGCATCGACTTGACTAGCAAAGTCGACGACGTCCATTCCCTCGCGTCAGGGCAGGCAGTCCTGGCCAGCGGCACATTCAGCGTAAGGTACAGCAACAATCCGAATGTGAAACCGGGCGACACCCTCACCGGCAACTGGATGCGGGTGCTGGTCAAAGAAGGTTCGGACTGGAAGATCGCGGCCCAAAGCCTCACCCGGCAAGCTCAGCCATCGGCAACGGTCGGTTCGAGCTCCACAAACAAGTAGTCGGCAAATCCGCCGTAGAATGGATCGCTGCGCCCATCTAACTCCATCGAGCCGGTGCAGGACGGCCGCATCCACATCGCGAAAATCAACTGGCCGTTCCTGTCCGAGTTCGAGGGCAACCCAGCAGAGTACGGCGCCGGCCTCAAGCTCGCGATCGAGCGCGGCTGGTTCTGGCTGCACGAAAGCGGCACGTATGTGAAGATGACGCAGGCCGGCGCGGATCTGTTCGCCTGATCAGCGCGCCAGTTGCCCGCTCCAGCAATCGCAATCGTTGAGTTCCGAGTCGACTCCAGGCTGGGAGGTGTTAGCCTTCCCGCTCGGCTGACGGAGTTGGGTATGAGCCAGTCACCATCGATTGTGCCCGAGGATGACAACCGGGAAGTCTATCTCGTGCTTGATGATTTCGGCGGCCGCATCGGCCGCGCCTGGCGCGAGACCAACGAAGAGACGGACCGTGCGGCTATCATCCGCGACCTGCTCGGCAGCCAATACGTAAATCCGGTCCGCATCGTCGCCTTCAATACCGCCGAGGGTTGGTCGCGCGATGTCAGCTTCGAGATCGCCGCCGAGCTGGAAGAGCGCTGCGCCGAGCGCGGCGACATCCCGGCCTGCCTGCGGGACATCCTACGGCGGTACCACAGGACCCGATAACCCAGCCAGCTCAGGCTCCAACTATGATGGAACGGTCTCAAACTTTGTGAGTTCGGCGTTTACGTCCAGAGCTTCAGTCTCGCTCATGGACGGTTCTCCTTGCGGCTCCAGGATCGCTCTGGAGCCCGTTCTGTTGAAGGGGCCCCCGAAACACGCAGATTTCGCTCAGGAGCCGACCGCCGTTCCCGCGATCGTCGTGTCCGCATCACTCCAAACAGCGGACATGAGGGCAGGATTTGCAGACGTCTGCGTCGGGCCAATGCACAAAGTCGCTGCGCTCCAGCCCGCTGCGCGGGAGCAAGAGCCGAGAGGCCGGTAGCCGGTTGAGAGGACAGCGATAGCCGGGGTGACAAGGTCAACACGATCAACTAGTTCTGGCGAGCGGAATAGAGGGACTCATTTCGGCTCACGCGGTTAGAGGTTTTCCAGTGTAGGTCCAGCGGAAGGGCTTGGCCATTGTTCGGTTGAAGTAGGCGATGAACTGCTCGATTTT
>Ga0210384_10003550_pt1 | contig 17966 bp, 17 predicted proteins | sample IncBWH2MmetaG_FD_160574 | JGI IMG/M metagenome (GOLD analysis project Ga0210384, IMG submission 160574) | Forest soil microbial communities from Barre Woods Harvard Forest LTER site, Petersham, Massachusetts, United States - Inc-BW-H-2-M | ecosystem: Environmental > Terrestrial > Soil >...
AATCGTGGCCGCTGTGGCGCTGTTGGTGGTGGCGCTACTCTCGGTTTACGGCTGGAAGGCCTGGTACCGATCGAGCATTGCGTCCAACACAAATCAACCGCCCGCCGGCGCTCCCGCCGAAACTGAGAATGCCGCGGCCGGAGAAGGACCGGCTTCGACCCCTGCCATCGTGCGCCCTTCCCCGCGAACTTCGTCACGGTCTTTCTCGCGGTCTTCGCCGCGGTCTTCGTCGCGGCCGGGCGAGTCGCCGACTCCTTCGGTCGCGAAGGGTGGGGCAAAGATTTCTGATGCAGGGGCTCGACGGCAATCGCGATCGGCTGAACGCGGCAGTGAAAATGGCGGGACGCAATCGAATTCTGCTTCAAACAGCGAGGAAATTCCCCTGATTGCAGCGACAAATGCGGACTCTGCCGACCTCGGGAAGGTGCTTACAACCGCGGCGGCGCTGCCCGCTCTGGGTGTCCCGATCTCGCGGGGCGTGGCGGGAGGGGTTCTGACGTACAAGGTGCAGCCTGTCTATCCCCCAGAAGCGCGGCGCATGCACGTGCAAGGAAACGTCGTGATTGACGCAACGGTTACGGCACAGGGGCAGGTTGACGAGGTGAAGCTGGTCAGTGGAGATGCCATGCTGGCCGCGGCCGCGTTGGATGCCGTTCGCAGATGGCGATACACACCCTACTCATTGAACGGCAAGCCCATTCCCAAGGAGACCCGGATTACCATCAGCTTTATCGCACCGCAGTAAATTTCAAATCTTGAATTTCAAGAGTCTAGGTGAGATTCAACGCACGCCGCACCGAGCCCCGTTCCTGCTGAATCTTTTCCTGCAGCAGGGTGATGGCGTAAATCAACTGCTCCGGGCGCGGCGGGCAACCGGGAACGTAGACATCCACGGGAATCACCTGGTTGACGCTCTGCACCAGGGCGTAGTTGTTGAACACGCCGCCGGAAGTGGCGCATGCACCCATCGAAATAACCCATTTGGGCTCGGGCATCTGCTCCCAGAGCTGGCGGATGACCGGCGCCATTTTGTTGGAGACGCGGCCAGCTATGATGATGAGATCAGACTGGCGTGGCGACGGCCGAAATACTTCGGCACCGAAACGGGCAATGTCGAAGCGGGACGCGCCCATGGACATCATTTCGATGGCGCAGCACGCCAAGCCGAAAGTTAGTGGCCAAATGGAATTCTTGCGCATCCAATTCACAGCCGAATCGAGCGTGGTCAGGACGACGCCTTCAGGCGTTGGGTTGCCGAAGGTGAGTTCCTTGACTACTTTCTTGCCGTTCTCGGTGGTGACGTAAGGTCCGAAGCTGAGTCCGTCTGACATGCCAAGTCCATTGTAAACCAGGCGGGAGGGCCGACGGTGCGGGAATACTTTTCCAAAAAGAGAGGCGTCATCCTGACAAGAGCTTGCCTGAAGTCCCTCAGGATCACGCCGGCGCGGAAATTCGGCGTGATCGGATTTCACGAATCTTGAGGAGCAACTCGTGCCTCCCATGCTCGGCAACGGAATGGCCCACCTGAGCAGCCCATACACGTTTGCAGAATCCTTGCTGCAGGCCCAGGGGCTGGCAATATTTTGCCGCATCGACCACAGCGGCGAAGCTGAAAAGGCGGCTTGAAGATGCCTCCTACGCAAGTGATCACTTCGGCAATCCCAAGGGTGGGACGCCGCTGATGATTGCGTCTCCCCCCGTCGCCATTGATCTGCCGCTCAAGGTGTTGATTTGGGAAGACGGGGAGGGTAGGATCTGGGTCTCCTGCAACAACCCGGAATATCTTGGGCAAAGGCACAATATTCCCGGCACACTGCTCAAGAATATTGCCGGGATCGGGTCCCTTCTGCAAAAGGTTGTAGGATAATTCAGCAATAATATTTTTCACCTTACCGGAGAAATCAAATGGCTGAGTCGAAGTCTGCTGACAACGGAAAAGAAGTTTCACGCGATCGCCTGGCCGAGCTTTTGAACGAAGATCTTTCCCGTGAATATCAGGCCATCATCGGTTACGTGGTGTACTCCCAGGTGCTCAAGGGCGCCCAGTACATGAACATCGCGGATCAACTCGCCATCCACGCCAGGCAGGAACTGGACCATGCGTTGATCATTTCGCGGCAGATCGACTATCTGGGAAAAATGCCTACGGTGAATCCGTTGCCGGTCAAGACTTCGGATGACGCGAAGGAGATGCTCCGCTTTGACCTGGCCAATGAGAATGACACCATCCGAAATTACCGCGAGCGGATTGGACAATGTGAAGCTCTGGGAGAATTCGCGCTGGCGGAGCAGATTCGCCAAATCCTGGTGGACGAACAGGACCATCAGATCGATCTGGCTACTGCCCTGGGAGAAGAAGTCCCCGATGTCGGAAGGCGAGCACTCAGCAAGCGAAGATAGCGTGGCGGCAATTCACCAACACCCGCCGCATTGGAAGAAGGAGTTTCTCATGGCCGACCAGAAAAAACCCATTCTCGAACCAACGACTCAAGCCTTTGTCGATGCCCTGGCTGCGCAAGGAGGAAAGCCGCTGTATGAGCTTTCGTACGCGGACGCGCGCAGAGTGCTGGAAGACGCGCAGGCCATAGAGGTCACGAAACCACCCGCTGATGTAGAAGAAAAAACTCTGCCGGTCGGACCTGGGGGAGAGGTCGGTACGCATCTATCGTCCAAAGGGCACCAACGGGCTTTTGCCGGTCGTGATGTACTTCCATGGCGGAGGATGGATCCTGGGCAGCAAGAATACCCATGACCGGTTGTTGCGCGATCTGGTGAACGCCACCCAAGCCGCTTTTGTATTTGTGAACTACACGCCCTCTCCCGAAGCACATTTTCCGGTGCCGATCGAGCAAGACTATGCGGCAACCAGGTACATTGCCGAGCATGGCAGGGAGATCGGTCTCGATGGTAGCCGGCTGGCGCTGGCCGGTGACAGCGTGGGCGGCAACGCGGTCGCGGTAGTCGCCCAGCTGGCCAAGGAGCGCAAAGGACCAGCCATCCGCTACCAGGTCATGATGTATCCCGTGACCGATTCGAGCCTCTCGCAGGAAACGTACGAAGAGTTCGCCGACGGCCCCTGGTTGACTCGGGCTGCGATGGCCTGGTTCTGGGATGCCTATGCGCCCAACCTGGAAGACCGCAAGAAAACCATGGCGGCTCCGCTCACAGCGACGGCGGAACAGTTGAAGGGTTTGCCTCCGGCGTTGATTATCGTGGACGAGAATGACATCCTGCGCGATGAGGGCGAGGCCTACGCCAGAAAGCTCATACAATCGGGCATAGAGGTGACTGCCATGCGCGTGCTGGCCACTCACCACGACTTTGCCTTGTTGAATGCTTTGGCAGATACGCCCGCTACCAGGGCCACGGTTCTGCTGGTTTCTCAAAAGCTCGCCGAAGCCCTGAGTTCGGCAACTGAAAAGGACGCAGCTGCATAGCTGCGGTTGCGTCGCCACGATTCACGTAGGGGCAGATGTCCTCATCTGCCCAGTCGGGCGAAGCCGCTAGCCCCAGCGGGGTTGTTCATCCAGGCTGATACCCAACGCGGTTTTCGCCACCACCTCATGCGTGAGGAAGGAATTCGCGGGGTGGATTCGGCCCAGACGCGCATCGCGGATCAATCGCTCGTAACCCGCCGAACGAAAGATCCCGGTGCCGCCGGTCACATCCAGCCCCAGGTCCACGGCACGCCAGGAGCCCTCGACCGCGCAGTATTTGGCGGCAAAGATTTTTGCGGGCCAAAGGGCACCATGATCTACGCCATTCGACCAGTCCTCGGCCACCGCTTCCAGGTGCGGACCGATGGATTCAAGTTCAATGACCATTTCGGCGATGGCATGCTGCACCTCGGGGTGATACGCCATCGAACGGGAGAGCGCCAGCGAGCCTTTGCTCTTCGCCGCGGTAATACTCTGGTCCAGAGCGCGTTTGGCTAGCCCGTAATAAACATTTCCAAAGCCCAGCAGTCCCCAGGCAAATATGGAGAGTACGAAGGGATCGATCCCCGCCCCGCCGGCAGGCACGACCCGCGCGATATACCGGTCCGGAACAAACACATTCTCCAGCACAGTGTCATCGCTGCGGGTCGCGCGCATGCCCAACACATCCCAGGTTTCCTTGATTGTGTATCCCGCTGTATCGCGCGGCATGAATGCGTGAACGATCTTTGGCTGCCCGGGATTGCTGGTGTCTATTCCATGCAAGCCAAACCGGGTCCAGACGGGTGTCAGGCTGCCAAAGTGCTTCCGGCCCGTGAACCTGTAGCCGCCGTCGACGCGTTCCGCTTTCGTGGTCGAGAGCAGGACCGGCAGATCATTGCCGCTTTCCGCATGGCCGGCTGCGAAGATCTCGCCGGCCGCCGCCTCGCGCAGGAGCCATTCCAGTGAGACATCTCCCCGGCGCCAAAGATCGGCGGCGACGCCGACCCAATAAAGATGCATGTTTACGGCAAGCGCGGTGGCTGGCGCGTAATACGCCAAGCGGCGTTGCTCGCGGCACACTTCAGCAAGCGTCATCCCCGCGCCGCCGAATTCCGACGGCAAAGGCAGCAGCAGATACTTCGCCGTCCGGAGCTCCCCGAAATCTTCGTCAAAGAAGCGGTTTTCCCGGTCGTAGGAGGCGGCGCGCGAAGCAAAACGCACGAGCATCTCCTCGTTGAGCACAGGCATATCAGACCGCTGCAAGGACATACTCGTGTTCTTCACAGGATGTGAGTTACCGTTGGCGATCGAGCTCTCTTTGGAAACAGTTGCGTTATGAGTTGGGTTCATGTGTTTTTTTCCTGCTGAAGTGTAGTTTCCCGCGTATTCTACAGCGCCAGATGTTCGACGCCGATCCTCATCTGAACGCTCCATGATTGACGCCCAAAGGCGTGAGTTCGCGCAAGTGCGACGGCCCGATTTCCACGTCGGGACCGTCACGTTCACGTGACCACGCCCGACTTAATTACGGCCGAGCTTCGTACACTATGTTGAAAGGCGTTTCCGCAGCCCGGCGGAAACGATTGAACCCGGCTGAGGTCACAACCTCCCGAATACGTGTCTCGCCGGCCTGCGCACCCAGGCACAGTCCGACTTCCTGCGATCGTGAGCAAGGCGTACAGAGAAGCGTTGAAAATGAATAATAGACCCGCCCCACGGGATTCAGATTGTCCTTCAACTGGTCATTGGCAAAGGGCTCAACGATCATCCACGTCCCATCCTTCGCCAGGGACTGCCGGACATGCGCAGCCGCCCCGATCGGATCGCCCATGTCATGCAGGCAATCGAAAACGGCCACGAAATCGTAGTCTTTGCCGGGAAACTCCTTTGCCTTTGCCACTTCGAAGGTGACGCGGTCGGCGACGCCGTTACGCTTGGCGGACTCGCGGGCGGCTTCAATCGACTTGTCGTGGTAATCGAATCCGAAGAATCGAGACTTGGGGTAGGCTTTCGCCAGCAATATAGTGGACGCCCCTTTGCCGCAGCCGACGTCGGCCACTCGCGCCCCTGCCTCCAGCTTCGCCTTGACATCACTCAACGCGGGAATCCATGAGCTTACGAGGTTAGCGGCGTACCCTGGACGAAAGAACTTCTCGCAACCGTGGAAGACCCCGTCAACGTGTTCATGCCAACCCATGCCGTCGCCTGTGCGGAAGGCTTCCACGATCCGTGGAACCGCCGTCAGCGAACCCAATGCCAGTTCGAATGCTCCGGGCAGGTAGGCTGGACTGTCTTCATTCGCCAAAGTGAAGGCTTGTTCCTCACTCAGGCTGAACTTGTTTGTACTTGCATCGTAGGTGATGTACCCCCCTGCCGCTTGTGAAGCCAGCCACTCGCGCAAGTAGCGCTCATCGGTCTTCGTCTTAGCGGCGAGTTGTGCGGAATTCATGGGGTTTCCGGCGAGGGCCTTGTAGAGCCCCAACTTCTCCCCAATGACGACCATGCCGGTATGAACCGCGGCGCCGAGATCAGTCACGAATTGTCCGATAAAGGCGTTCAGTTTGTTCATGTCAAGAGTGGGAATCTGTGCTGTACTCATTGGAATTGTCTCCTCTTGCGGATCGACGCTCATCTTACGATACTGCTATTGCTGATGGCTTCTTTGGTAACCGCATTTTGCTAGAATCCGCTCTGCGGAGCGTCTCGTCGTGGTTGCTCTCGAGGAACGCGCGCAAACGGAATGCTGAACCTCGCTTAGCAAGTGCAGAGTAACAGGCATCCGGACGTGAAGTAACGAAACAACGCCTAAGAAAAGCCGAAAATTTAGGATGGCAAGCTGCCTGGCTTGGCGGAAACGGGAGCACATTTGGAGACGAGTCCCCTCGACTACCAATTCGGCGAGTTTACGCTGGACCTCGCGAGGGGGTGTTTGTTCAAGGCGGGAGAGGAAATCAAGCTTCGCCCTAAAGTATATGAAACCCTCAAGTATCTGGTGGAGCACCCTGGACGGCTGATCGGCAAGCAGGAATTGATGCAGGCGGTGTGGCCCGACGCGTTCGTTACCGACGATTCGCTGGTGCAATGTACCCTCGAGTTGCGTCGCGCCCTGGGCGATCGCAGCCAGCAACTGCTCAAGACTGTCCCTCGGCGCGGGTATTTGTTCACTTCCGAGGTGACCCGCCGCGCACTGAAGCCCGATCAATTCCCCACGACTGATTCCGTTGACTTGTCAGGTGACCGTGAGTCGTTGGCGAATATCGCCAGGAAACGCCACAATCTGCCGATCCCGCGTACGTCGCTCATCGGACGAGAACAACAAGTGGCAGAAGCCGCCGAGTTGTTGCTCCGACAAGATGTTCGGCTTTTGAGCCTCACCGGTCCAGGGGGTGCTGGAAAAACTCGGCTTGGAGTTGCCCTAGCCTCAGCCATTGCCGACAGGTTCTCGGGCTTTCAATTTGTTGGGTTGGCTTCAATCACCCGGCCCGCCCTGGTGGCGACCGCCCTCGCGGACGCGTTCGAAATCCAGCAAGGCGCCAGCCGCACCATCCCGCAACTGATCGGCGATCGGTTGCAGCGCTGGGGACCATTCTTGCTCCTGCTGGACAACTTCGAACAGGTCCTCCCCGCAGCGACTGTGGTGGCCGAAATATTGGAAGCATGCCCGTCTCTCAAGGTTCTGGTCACCAGCCGGTCGTGCCTGCGTATATACGGCGAACAGGAATTCCCCGTGACACCGCTGGCGCCGAATTCTGCCATCGAGTTGTTTGCGCAACGCGCGGCGGCCGTCTGGCCCGATTTTGCGATTACTTCGGAAAATGCATCTGCGGTTCAGGAAATCTGTTTACGGCTGGATGGACTGCCGCTCGCGATTGAGCTGGCAGCTGCCCGAACCAAAATATTGCCACCCAGCGCCATCCTGGATCGGCTGCAAAGCCGCCTGCAATTGTTGACTGGTGGTGCGCTCGACCTGCCGGAACGGCAACAAACGCTCCGCAAGACCATTGATTGGAGTCACGATCTCTTGAATGAAGCCGAGCGGAAGCTGTTTCGCCGGTTCTCCGTGTTTGTCGGCGGATGCACGTTGGAGGGGGCGGAAGCAGTCTGCAACACAAGCCGCGACCTCGGCAGTGATCTGTTTGAAGGGCTGTCATCTTTGGTGGATAAGAATTTGGTTCAGCGTGTAGACCGGGCCGAGGCCCAGCCGCGTTTCGTGATGTTGGAGACAATTCGCGAGTACGCCCTCGAGTGCCTCACCGATAGCGGCGAGCAATGCGCTGCGCGGCGGGCACATGCGGCGTACTGTCTGGTTCTGGCGGAAGAGGGAAATCCCGAACTGAACCCCGCAGATCGGTCTCGCTGGCTGGCCCAATGCGACATTGAGATCGACAACTTTCGTTTCGCTCTCGACTGGCTGTTTCAGACCCTGGACCTGGACTGGGGATTGCGTTTATGCGTGGCGCTGTTTCGATTTTGGGATATGCGGGAACATCTGACCGAGGGCCGCGCTCGCCTGGAAACGGTTCTGCGCCTGGCGGGCGCCGATCGCCCAAGAGAACGGGGCAGGGTGTCGCATTTTCTCGGCGCCATAGCGACAGCTCAGGCCGACTATCCATCTGCCGAGCGTTTTCTCGAACAGGGCCTCTCTCTTTATGAAGCCCTCGGCGATGAGCCGGGCATTGCCGCATCTTTGAATGCTTTGGCGATATTGGCGCGGGATCGGGGTGACTACGCTGCGGCGCAAGGCAAGTTTGAGCGAAGCCTGGCGTGCTGGCGGATGCTGTCGGACCGGTTGGCAATCGCGCGTTGTCTCCACAACCTTGCCAACGTGGTCAAGGTTCGCGGCGACTATGCCCGTGCCCGATGGGCGCTGCGGGAAGCGACGGGCATTTTTGAGGAACTGGGTGATCGCACTGGTGCCGCCTGGACGGTGAACCAGTTGGGTGACATCGTACGCGAACAGGGCGACCTGGCTGCCGCTCGAGGGTTGTATCAACGTGCGCTTTCAGCCTTCCGGGAAGCCGGAGACCCATGGGGTTCCGCGCGCTCTCTGACAGATTTGGCCTACATCGACTGTGAGCAGGGAGACCATTTGGCTGCACAGGCCGCTTGCCGCGAAGCCCTGGAAATTTTTGCGGGTTTGGGGCACCGGCGTGGTATCGCTCGGGCGGTGGAAGGCTCCGCTTGTCTGGCACTGGCTCAAGGACACGCCGAGCGTGCGCTGAAGCTGGCCGCCGCCGCGGCGCATCTACGCCAGTTGATCAGCGCTCCTCTGCATCAAGCGGAACAATCCAAGCTCGATCAGATGCTGCAACCTGCGTGGCAATCGCTCGGTGAGGCGGAGGGGAAGGGCGCGTGGACAGAAGGCTCGGCGATGAGCATGGAAAGAGCTATCCAATACTCTTTGGAGGAGCCGGAGTCCGCTAGTTCAGGTTAACAGGGTCAATTTGACGGTTTACTGCGGAAACACGATCGACGGGAATGTCTACCCTACGGGACCGATCCCCGTGCGCTGCCTGCCAAGGGTTACGGGTGTGCTAACTGGCTCTCCCCCCTAAGCCCACAATTCAGAAAGTGGACAAACACGTTTCACAAGCCTGGCTCGATTGTTGTATCGGGCATTGCCGCTGGGATTTGCGACTAGCCGGGCTGCGATACCTGTCGAGAATCACAGCATCGACACAGGCACCGCGTGCCTCCTTCAGCCCTCCAGGGCATGCCTAATCAACTCGCGCAGCCCAAATACACGCTCCTTCTTGAGTGTCGGCGGCTCCCACAGCGGATCTAAGTTCACATATGAGCTTGAGTCGGCCAGAAGCAGGCCAACAAACGTTTCTGCGACGATCCGTCCGCCCACTGGGCCCAGTTTTCGGGTCTTGATCGGCTTGTCTCCCTCCAGCGTCTTCACCGTCACCGTTGACTCAACTGTTTCGGCCAGCACGTATGTCCAAAGAGGGCAGTTCTCGACGAAAGCGTGGCCGTCGCCAGCCTTGTTTATCGTCATCAAAATATCTGCTTTGTTTCCGGTGAATTTCCCAATTTTGATCTCAGCATCAGTTAGTGGAACCAGGCCCATTGCCCTGGCTATATCCTGTCCGTTCGGCAGGCGCATCCTCCATCCGCGCTCCAAATTGCGCTGGGCCAAAACGCTTGGATTGATAGCTATCGATGCCGGGAGAACACCGAGCGGGTTTACGAGGGAAGTGTCGATCTTGTACGCGAGTTGTAGCCGGTTTTGATTTTTTGGGTCGTTCTGGTCTGGGTTGTCGACCAGCGTGCCGTAGTCGAGCGGCGCCAGATCGATAAACCGTCTCCAGTCCAACGCCCAGTTTGGTTGCGGCGCCTTGAAGCCCCGCAAATCCAAAGTGCTCTTGCCCGGCTCGTCCAGTTTGAAGATCGGAACCGGCTTCACGCCGCTGTTGAGGCGATAGCCCGGCCTCACCATCGAGTGTCCAAACCGGTAGGCCGCCGCGGAGAATTCCAGGGGCATGAAGGCCGTTTCTTTGTAGTGGAAGAACTCCAGGTTTGACTTATCCACGGTCGGCTTCTTGTTCTTGTCCAGCGGAAGCACCTCTTCGAGGACCTCCTTGGCAACGATTGTGGGCAGGAAGTCGTGTAGCAGTATCCACTGGTAGTGGAAGCGCACGTGTTGTTGCACTTTTGGAAAGGGCCACGTCGAGTTGTCAGTCGCCACTTTGTTGTGGAAGCGATGCCACAGGCCTTGTAGCTGTGAGACGATGACATTCTCATCATTCCGAGGATCGCCGATCAGTGCACGGGCCGGCGTGCTCGCGTTGCGCTGCAGATCTTTCGCACCTTTGTTTACCTCGGGCGCTCCGGTCAAGGGCTTACCTAAAACAAAAGTCCGCCCGTCGTCGTTGTACATGTATGGCTGATCGTCCGGCCCGCGTCCGTAAACATTGTCGAGGTCGAACTGCGGTGTTCGGAAGTCCACTAAAGCATCGGGATCGTTCTGCTTCTGCAGGCTGCTTGCTGGATCGAAGGTGAGGTCGTGGTCGATGAACTGGCCGAAGTACGTATACGCCGACGGAATACCACTTTCCTCAGCATCTGGACCGTCTTTCGCGTCGTCGGGATCGGCGATCATCACCTTGCCCAGCGCCTCCAAGTTCCCGAGTGTAGTTTTGTCGTCTGCGCCGAAATCGGCCGGAGGCAGTGCGCGGAAGATGCGCCCGAATGGGCCACTGAACAGTAGAGACGATCGAGACAAGTTGGCCCCACGCACTCCGCCATGCGGGCGATTGATCTTTGGCGTTTGCATTATTCTTCTCCTACAGGGTTTTGCGATCCACGTACACGCTCACGGACAAGACAAGACTTATGTGCAGTCGGGATGCCCTGGGGCCGATTGACTATCTCCGTAGACAGTCCTTGGTGACAGATGAATCCTGGTTGTGGGTGGCATCCGGTTTCCTTGACGGCAAGAGTTGGGCTAAGCCGATCGCGCTTGATACTTCAGGCGGTCCGATGGGCAAGGGCTGTTACCTCCTGCGGTGATCGTCAAATCCAGGGGCCGGGGCGCAGCAACTGAGGAAGAAACACTTACTCCCAAACTGCTCTCTTGCGACTTCGTGGCGACTACTATGCGGGGAAGCTCACAATAACCGAGGGAATTTTTTGCAGCAAATTTGAATATTGCCGCCGATTATAACCCTGCTTGTTTTTTTGTCAAGGAAGATGGCCGGCTATTTTTATAAATCAGGGACAGCTTACAAATAGTCGCGCATTGTTTCCGTTGGCAGGGCTAACGACCGCCGAAGATAGTAATGGGGGTAACACTTACTGCGGTGTGCTGTGACGGTTCCGCCAAATCATTTTCGCGTGAAAGCGCGTCGGCATTCCGATATCGCTGCGATTCAATCCGGATGGACAGGTGTTGAATGACTACAGGGTTCGGACTGCACGCCAGCTTCGCGTCATTCGTCAATTTCGCGGGCGTCGGAACTCCGACTCGGCCACAATCTGTCCATTCGGATAGTGGCCTGTTCCCTTTCACGGGAAGTCATGCTGAGCTTGCGAAGCATCTTGCGTGAAGCGCATTGCAGCTAGCGCGCGATTGTACAGCGGCGCGCAAGATCCCTTCGGGACCAAAGTCGCTCAGGATGAATCCGTGGGCAGTCTCTTCAAACTGAGCCACTACTGGCCGAGTTTCTTGACGTTTGCCAGCCGCTATCTCAAAGCTCCGGCAGCTGCAACGGTGCCACAATAAATTGAAACCGGCTACTGCAAGGGACACACCCGGGGGATGTGGACGACAGGATCATGTCCGGGCCCCTCGACCTGAAGCATTGATTGGCATCTGCCACACGAGTACAATCAACGGATTCGCGGCAGCTCTTTAGGCATAGCTTGCCGCAGGGCGAAGCCACAGTCCCGGTTCGTCACTGCCACGGGGACGCAGATGTTCAGCAAACCCATCGTCGTCTCAGCTGTCGTTCTCAGCTCCCTCGCCTTACCCGGTCAACAGAAGCCCGCAACCCACAGCTCCCCTGCGGGAGGCGAATTCCCCGCGGTCATGCGACAAAACGTGGCCGCTGGCAAAACCCCTGTCGGAACAAGGGTCGAAGCCAAGCTTGCAGTCGCGACGCTGGTAAACGGCACGGTCATCCCCAAAGATGCCATCCTGTCCGGGGAAGTCACCGAGTCCGTAGCGAAGTCTGACACCGACCGGTCTCGTCTTGCTATTCGCATGAACTCCGTGCAGTGGAAGGATGGATCAGCTCCCGTCAAGGTTTACCTGACCCCGTGTTATTACGCCGCGCCGGCGATGGCGCCTCAGGATCTTTCGTATGGGCCCACGGACGCCGAGCACACCCCCAAAAACTGGAACCTGGAGGGCCCGTACCACGATCCGAAATCACCAGCCTACCAGCCGATGCCAGGGCATGACGCGGACAAGGATCCTGGCACCGCGCCGAGGACTTCGAACCATCGCATCTTGATGAAGAACGTGGAGTGCCTGCGCGCTGCCGACGGGACCATCGTCATTACCTCCAAGCATTCCAATATCAAGATCGACAAGCTCACTACCTATGTCCTAGGTCCGAGCGACCTGTTGCCAGTGAACTAGCTAAATGACCTGGGTGTTTCCAGTCTGGAACTGCGACGCGGGCTCGGTTATCCGTACCAGAAAAGGCCAACGGCATGCTTGGGCTCGAGCCGTCAAGCCTTCACTTGTAGCCCGCGAGACATGGTAGTATATCGATCGTTAACGTACACGGTTCCGTTATCATCGGTCTGCAACGGAGCCTGCTCGCGGCGGCGAGCCAAGCGACGGTAATGTCTTTCCTGGGAATCGACGTAGGTACCGGAGGAACACGTGCGCTCGTCATCGACGAGGCGGGACGTGTCGTTGCCTCTGCCACGGAAGAGCACCGCGACTTTGAATCACCGCAAATCGGCTGGGCGGAGCAGGATCCCGGTGACTGGTGGCGCGCATGTGGCATAGCTGTGCGCAAGGTGCTGGCAAAGGGCCAACTGCGCAGTGACCAGATTGCATGCGTCGGTTTGTCGGGACAAATGCACGGAGCCGTCCTTCTGGACGAGCGCTCTCAGGTCGTGCGGCCTGCCCTGATCTGGTGTGATGTCAGGACGGAAGAGCAGACCCGGGACTTGACGGCGGAAATTGGCACCGCACGTTTAATCGAACTCACATCCAACCCCGCCCTCACCAATTTCACATTGACCAAATGTCTGTGGGTCCGGGAAAACGAACCCGAGCTCTGGAAGAAGGTCCGCTCGGTCATGCTGCCCAAGGATTATGTCCGATTGCAGTTGACGGGTGAACGGGCAACCGATATGGCCGACGCTTCGGGCACTCTGATGCTCGACGTGGCCCACCGTCGCTGGTCGAAAGAGATTTTGCAGTTGGTTCAAATCGAGGAGTCGCTTCTGCCCGACTTGTACGAATCGCCAGAAATCTGTGGGCGTATATCGGCAGCGGGTGCCGCCGCTACAGGGCTGCAAATCGGAACGCCGGTCGTGGGCGGCGCCGGAGACCAGGCTGCGGGCGCGATTGGGATGGGCATTGTTTCCCCCGGTAAGGTGAGCGCAACCATTGGAACTTCGGGAGTGGTTTTTGCCGCAACTGCCCGCCCAGCGCTCGATCCCAGGGGACGCCTGCACACGTTTTGCCACGCGCTTCCGGGGCGCTGGTTCGTTATGGGGGTGACCCAGGCCGCGGGGCTTTCTCTTCGCTGGTTCCGGGATCAGTTCGCATGTCGAACCAACGGTCACAGTGAGTCCTACGAGAGGCTCACCGCTGAGGCAGCGAACGCGCCTGCCGGATGCGACGGTCTGCTTTGGGCTCCCTATCTTATGGGGGAGCGCACTCCTTACCTCGACCCGGCCGCGCGCGGAATTCTGGTTGGCTTGACCGCATCGCACACGCGAGATCATGTGATTCGGGCCATCATGGAAGGAGTCACTTTCAGCTTGCGCGACACTTTCACGATTTTTAAGGAGATCGAGGTCCCCGTAGAGGCGATTCGCCTGGGTGGCGGTGGCGCCAGATCCAGGCTTTGGCGACAAATTCAAGCGGACGTGTACGGACAACAAGTCGAGACGGTCGAGGCCGAAGAAGGCGCCGCCTACGGAGCCGCAATCCTGGCCGGCGTGGGCGCGAAAGCGTGGCCGTCGGTTGACGCTGCCTGCGACGCCGTAGTGCGCGTTGCCGGAAGCATGAGTCCAAATTCCGAAGACTCGCTCGTTATGGAAAGGGCGTACGCAGTCTACCGCCGCATATATCCCGCGATGAAATCCATTCTGAACTGACACCTGCCGGCGTCATGGAGAATGCGTTATGACAAGTACCAACGGCTACCAGCCACGAGCGGAAGACAAGTTCTCCTTCGGGCTCTGGACGGTCGGTAACCCGGGGCGCGATGCGACTTCCTGCTGGGCTATGCCGGTGGGTACACCGAGGAAGCCGTGCATGACAGCGGCCAATATAACAATGTATCCTGGGCGGCTTATTTTCAAGACAACTGGCGAGTCAACAACCGGCTGACTTTGAACCAGGGAGTGCGTTGGGATGGCGTGCCTCACACCTATGAGGCCAACAACCGCCTGGGAAACTTCTGTCCCAACTTGTATAACCCGGCCAGTGCGGCGACTCTCGCATCGGGTAACAGCTCGATTGATCCGGGCAGTGCCGGCTTGGGCACCAGCCCCAATCCAATCCTCGCGAACACTCCGATCTACCTGAATGGCATCGGAATTCCGGGGAAGAACGGAATTCCCAAGGGCGTGGTCGACGACCACTGGGCTGCCTTCGCTCCGCGCGTCGGCTTTGCCTATGATTTCACCGGCGCGGGCAAGACCGTCATCCGCGGTGGATTCGTTGCCCAATTTCTCCCCGCATCCAGGGGAACGACATGTACAACGCGGGGGCGAACTCTCCTTTCAGCGCCACCGACGGTCTGAGTAACGTTCTCCTTTCAATCCGGCAGCCTTGGCGCTGATGTCGTAGTGACCAATCCGCAGACCAGGCACAACATATTGACCGGAATCATTCGTGGTACTCGTGCGAGTTTGCGCGGTCTCGCTGTTGACCAGCGTGATCGCGACATTTGGAACCACCGATCCTGGCGGATCCGTGACCGTTCCGACGGTGGCCTCCTGACCCAGTACATGGAAAGACAAGCCAAGGAAGAGCATGCAAAACACCCCGAGACGACGCAAGTTGCGGCCCGTCAGGCACATAGCGAAACTCCCAGTGCGTTGAGAAGAGCGAGAATTCATATTCCACAACCTCCCACGAGTACATCAATTGTTGATCGCGTTAACGTTAACGGAATCACAACAGGAGCTTGTGGCGTTTTTCCGCGACGCTTGTCAAGAAGATTCTTGAATTCCTGCCATCGAAGAATTGAACTCGGCACTGATTGGGGAACTGGGTCAGAACACTGGCACCGCAACCCTTGGGTGAGCTCGCGGCGCTCGAGATCGCCTTCTGCGCTGGTCCCCAATCAAGTATCAGCCTCGAAGGCGGAGCCAGGAGAGCGCCCATCCGGAGATCTAACCAAGCTGCGCTCGTCCGGTCTCTGTATGCGCAGCGAAGCCTAACTCTCGAACGCTTTCATGGCTTTAGCTTCGCTCGGAACCTGAAGAATGGAATCGTCCAACTTGGTGTCGGCATGTCTTATTTCGCGGAAGAGGGGCAAATTGGAGGACATTACTACTCCAGGACTGAGATGAATGATCGGAGGAAGAGGTACCCGGCTGGTCAGGCTGTCTGCCATGATCCGAACCGCAATTTGGCCCTGCCGATGCGGCTGTTGGTAAATAGAAGCCGTTATTATCCCCTTGCGGAAGGACGGTGCCATTTCCGCGAAAAGGTCCGTGGTGATCAACTTTATTTTTCCCGCAAGATTTCGTGCTCCAAGGGCGCGACAGACCGGAAGACAGTTGACCGTATTTACATAAAGTCCGGCCAGTGCCGGAACACGACCAAGAAGATCGAACGTCTTCTGGAAGCTCTCGTCCTCGTCTTCGTGCCCTTCTACAACCCTGACGATCTTTCCGCCCGCACAATGCTGCGGAAACGCCTCTGAGAAGCCATCCGTTTTCCTGCGATGATCTTCAGTGCTCAGCATGCCCGCAATGACGGCCACTTTGGAACCTGGCGGAACGAACTTCCCCATCAGCTCTCCGGCCAGACAACCATTCAGCCACGGTTCCACGCAAATGACGGTAGACCTCCGGCTTTCCGGAGCGTCGGTGGATACGCAAACTACACGGATACCGTTTTCTTCCGCGCTGTCAATCAGAGCCTTCAGACCCTCTGGATCTCCCGCCGTAAGAATAATTCCGTTAACGCCGCTCGCTACGAGTTCTTTGAAAGCTTCGGTGTCCCCAACTCCGAGTCGTGGCACCGGGCGGTATATCAATTCGACGCCTAGCTGTGCCACCCTACGAGCTTCGTCCAGCACACCACTCCAAAGCTGATCGTAGAAGAAGCGAATCTCCCGGGGTACGCACACGCCGATGCGGACGCCGGTCTTCGAAGCAGACAACGCGCGTGCCGCCAGATTCGGCGTGTAACCGATTTGCGCGGCGATCTGCAAAATCCGATGACGGGTAGATTCCCTGATTCCATTGCGTCCGTGCAAGGCGCGGTCAACCGTCCCGATTGAGACATTTGCCAGTTCAGCAATCTGGTGAATTCCACGTCTGCCATTTTTCATCTCCAGGGCCGCCTCCCGGCAACCGCACCCACTGCCCACTCAGAGCATACGCCCCTCCCGTGTGGGCCGGCATATTTCCGTGTACGTTGACGGTGCTATACTCAAGCGCTTTTGAGTTAAACCTGCCGCAGAGTGAACGCGATGCCTTTTTCGAGTTAGTCCTCTACCCGGCCAAGGCCTCCGCCCAGGTTGCCGAGCTCTACATCACGGTTGGCAGGAACCGGCTCTACGCCAGCCAGGGTCGCGCCAGCACGAATGACCTGGCTGCTCAGGCACGTACGCTCTTTCAGGCCGATGCCAATCTCTCGAACGACTACAACCACAGTCTGGCACACAGCAAATGGGACCACATGATGGACCAAACCCACATCGGATACACCTCGTGGAGAGACCCGCCGACGAATGTGATGCCCAGCGTGAGTGAGATTGAAGTTCCGGTTCCACCGGCGCTGGGGGTCGCGGTTGAAGGTTCTGCCGCCCCTTGGCCGGGTCCGTCCGGCATGCCGGCACTGCCCCAATTTGATTCGCTCAACCGACAACTGCACTACATCGAGATCTTTGACCGTGGACAGACTTCGTATGCGTTCACGGCGAAGTCCAGCGCGCCCTGGATTTCCTTGAGCGCAACGCACGGGACCATCAACGAAGACCAGCGCCTCTGGGTTGGCGTGGATTGGGCGAAAACACCCAAGGGAACGAGCGACGGCTTCGTGACAATCTCAGGCGCCGAACGCGAAGTAACGGTCAAGGTGGAGACCTTCAATCCAGAGACGCCGACGCGGGCATCACTGCAGGGTTTTACGGAGGCGAACGGCTATGTCTCCATGGAAGCGGAGCACTACACGAGGAAAACCAGTGCCGGTCCAGTCCATTGGGAAAAGATCTCGGACTACGGCCGGACCCTGTCTTCGATGACGATATTTCCCGTCACGGCGAAGAGCGTAGTGCCGCCGCAGAACTCTCCCTGCCTTGAATATCGGATGTATTTGTCCCACTCAGGAACAATTGAGGTTGAGACAATCCTGGCCCAACGCTGAACTTCGTTCCCGGTCGCAGCCTGCGGTACGCCGTGTCCTTCGATGATAAAACGCCCCAGATGGTTGATGCTCTGGCGCGCCACTCCTCACGGACTGGGAAACGGCGGTGAAAGATAGTGTGCGTCAGGTCAAGTCCAGCCTCACCCTGGCAAGGCCGGGCTATCATACGCTCGAGTTCTGGATGGTGGATCCCGGCGTCGTGCTGCAGAAGATTGTCGTCGACCTGGGGGGCGTGAGACCCAGTTATCTCGGTCCGCCGGAGAGCTATATGCCTTCGCAGACCAAACACTTGCGGCCATAGCTAA
>Ga0210384_10003551_pt1 | contig 17963 bp, 11 predicted proteins | sample IncBWH2MmetaG_FD_160574 | JGI IMG/M metagenome (GOLD analysis project Ga0210384, IMG submission 160574) | Forest soil microbial communities from Barre Woods Harvard Forest LTER site, Petersham, Massachusetts, United States - Inc-BW-H-2-M | ecosystem: Environmental > Terrestrial > Soil >...
CTTAGCCCATCCAATCAAAACATGATCGTGGGCATCAAGCCCACCGTGGGCCGGATCAGCCGGCACGGCATTATTCCGATTACCGCGGACCAGGATACGGCGGGACCGATGGCCAAGACTGTCAGCGACGCGGCCATTCTGTTAGGCGCTCTCGAGAGCGCTGCGCCCGATCCGAACGATCCATCTACTCAGAAGTGCGCTCCACCGGCCGGCCGCGACTACCGGAAGTTTCTCAAGCCCGGCGGCCTGAAAGGAGCGCGACTCGGAATTCCGCGTGCCTTCTATTACGATCCGGTCGTGCCGCCGGGCGAGACAACGCCTCGAGACGGTCTCAATCCCGATCAGAAGAAGGTTATGGACGAAGCCATTGCGGCGCTGAAGCAGCAAGGCGCTGTAATTGTCGATCCAGCGGAAATAGCAAGCGTCGTCTCGCCGGATCCTCAGAATAATCTGATGAAGTGGAACACCTGTTCAGGGCTCGAAAACGCCAAGGGCAAGGATGCGGAATGCTCCGTAGTTCTTAAGTATGGAATGAAGCGCGATTTTAATAAGTGGCTGGAGTCGCTTGGCGTAGCGGCCCCGGTAAAGTCACTCGCCGAACTTCGTGAGTTCAACCTGGCTCACGCGAATTCGGGCGCCATCAAGTATGGCCAGTCGCAGCTGGATATCTCCGACGAAATGGATCTCCAGGCCGACGGCGCCCGGTACCAAGCGGACCGGGCAAAGGATTTGAGGTTGGCCGGAGTCGAAGGAATTGACGGAGCTCTGAAGAAATACAATCTAGATGCGCTCGTTTTTCCTGGCGCAGGCGGCGCGGCCATAGCGGCCAAAGCGGGATATCCCACGGTAATTGTCCCATTCGGAGTGGTTCCGAATGCCCCTACCGTTCCGTTTCCGCCGGGATTCGCGGCGAAACCCGCGCCTTTGGGTGTCGCCTTCACCGGCACCGCGTGCAGCGAGCCGAGATTGATCGAACTCGCCTACAGCTTCGAACAAGCGACCAAGCGACGCGTACCGCCGCTTTCTTTCCCCTAGTTGTGCCTCAATTTGAGTTGGACGGGCGGAGGAAGATTTTACGGGGTTGAGTAGGCAGGGTAACAGCAATGTCCCTGAAAATCACAAAGGGCAGGTGAAGTTTCATCTTGAACGCTTGAGTTTAATATCATGTTGGGAAATGACGCCCGGTGCCGTTGTATTTCGCCGAGAGCAACCCTCGCAAGCGTTGTTCGAACGGCGAAATCTTATTTCTTGCTTTGATGCGTGGTCATCGCCGGCACCCAAGCGGGCGTTCCCTCTTCCCATTTGTCGCTGGTGATGGGCCGCTGGTTCGAGCCGTCCGCGTTCATGACGAAAAGCGCCGCATAGGGTTGTGGGCTGCCGTCATAGAGGGGGGTCTCATCGCGAAAGCCCAAGCGCGCGCTGCTGAACACAATGTACTTGCCGTCGGGCGACCACGCGCAGTGGGCATCGTTCCCGGGGGCAAACGTCAATTGCTTGAGGTCGGTGCCATCCGGCCGGATAGTGAAGATGTCGTAAGAGTTTGTGCCACCTGTTTCCCGTGTGAAGCCGATGCGGTCTCCCAGCGGCGACCACACGGGGAAGTTGTCGTTTCCCGACGTGAGCGTGGTGCTCTTGCCGTCGTCCACGTTCAGGATTTGGAGGCTCCGGTCGTCCTTTTTCCACACGCGATACACGATGTGCTTCCCGTCCGGCGACCAGCTCGGGAAGCCGCTATTGAGGGGGCCGCTGGTGAGTTCACGCTTTTCCGTGCCGTCCGCACGGATCAGGATCAGTTGCGAGGGTTTGGTTTCGCGATCGTTGAAAATTGCCCCGTATCCGAAAACAACCCACTGCCCATCCGGCGACCACGACGGCGAAAAAGCCCCTCCTCCGTCTTGCTGGAAGAGCTGCCTGCGATTCGTGCCGTCTACATCGCTCACGTAAACAGCAATCTTGTCGAAGGGGGTGAGTCTGAGCGCGCCGACATCCCCGAAGGGGCTGAGGGCCAATTTCCGAGTGCTCGAAATCGCGGGGAATTCGCCCGAGAATCGGAGTTCGAACGCCTGATCCTTGGCATAGATCGGCTCGTTCTGCTTCGAATCGTAGGCGAACTTTTCATAGACCAATTGTTTGCCGTCAGGTGACCATGCAGGATTACGGATCACCCCTGGAGCCGGCGCGTCCACTCCATGCTCTCCCGTGGTAAAGGACAATTCTCCCTTTTGTCCGGGTCCCTTAATGAGGTAGCCAATTCGATCCGCGCTCAAGAACTGCGGCGAAACTTTCAGGCCGGGGCCGGAGGTGCGCTCCGAACGGGCGCCCGTGGCCACCTCCACGGTGATGATCTGTGAGACTACTGTCCCCAAAAAACGCGCTGCAAATGTATATTCGGCGTCCAGGTCGTAAAAGACGATTTGCTTGCCGTCGGCCGACCACTTCGGCGAACCCGCCATTTCACCTTCCGGCGTAAGTTTGCGCAGACCCTCGCCATTGGGCTGAATCACGTAGATGCTTGCCGCTTGAATGTGTTCGAATCCAGGCAGGGGGAATTTGTGTCTTTTGAAGTCCGTTCCCCGGTCGGAGGAAAAGGCAATCCATTTGCCATCCGGCGACCAGGAGGGCCTGAAAAAGCCGTCCATTTTGCCCGCAGCTGCTTGCAGGGCCGGCGCGCCAGTAAGATTGCGCGCCTTTCGAGTTTTGATATCCAGGATCCAGATGTTGGTGGTTCCGCTGCCGCGCGTGGAGACGAATGCCAGTAGGTTGTCGTCCGGCGAAAGCGACGCCTGATCGTCAAATCCATCGTCGTCCGTCAGCCGCTCGATTCCGGAGCCATCCGGGTGCATTCGGTAAATATTCGCAGAGCCGTTGCGTTCGGACGTAAATACGATCCATTTGCCGTCGGTGGAATACATCGCGTCGTAATCCATGCTGCCACCGGAGTTGAGTTTGCGCTCCCCGCTTCCGTCCCCGTTGGCAATGAATAATTCTCCGCCGGAGGGTCCAATGCGGTTCGTCAAAATCGTGTTCTTGGTGAGCGGCGGCGTTGCCGAAGCAAGTGACAGGATCGCAAGCAACAGAAAAAACGAGGTGACCGTTATGCCGAATTTTTTCATGGAGAACCTTCCTTCTGATTCGCGAATCGTACGCTTCTCCCGCCCTCGACACAACGAAATTGCTGCGACAGCGGGCGACGCAAGATCGGCGAGGCTCCAACAGCTCATTCTCTCCGTCTAACTCGCCCCCGTTTCTCGCGCCAAGCCCCGGGAAGTCGTCTCATAGGAATGTCGCTTTTGGCCTCAGATAGCCGGAATTTGATTATCTTGTTCTGCCCGGAGTTGATTACAGGGGATGGTACACTGCCGCCACCACCGGTGTTGGCTATTTAAATGATTGTCTTCCGTTATGATCCGCAAAGGGAGGATAATCATTGCGAATCCCGCATTCCCAGGCGAGGAGACGATGATGCAAACCAGGCGAGTCTTGCTTATCGCAGCCGGCGTTCTTGCTGCTATCCTTTTTCAAATCGCGTCCGTTCGAAATCGCGCAGAGGCTCAGACGGCATCGGCGTTGAGCGGACAGGTCACCTCCGCTGAGGAAGGTCCGATGGAAGGCGTGGTGGTCAGCGCGAAGAAGGACGGCTCGACGATCAGCATCAGCGTCGTCAGCAACGCCGCGGGCCGCTTTGCTTTTCCGGTCGCGAGACTCGAACCCGGACACTACGCATTGAGCGCGCGCGCGGCCGGCTATGAACTGGACGGAGCCAGCGCCGCGGATATCGCCTCAGGCCAGGAAGCCAAGGCCGAGATCAAGCTTAAAAAAGTGAAAAACTTGCCCGCCCATCTCACCAATGCCGAATGGTTGATCAGCATGCCGGGCACGGAGGAGCAGAAACGCTTCCTTCTCAATTGCACCGGCTGCCACACGCTGGAGCGCATCATGAGGTCAACGCACGACGCGGACGAATTCATGCAAGTTTTCCAGCGCATGAGCCTTTATTATCCCGGCAGCACTCCCCTGAAGCCGCAGCGGCTCACCGGCACTGCCAGCCGCGATGTGGAACGCGGTGGCAACGGCAGGAAGACCGCGGAATGGCTCGCCAGCGTCAACCTGAGCCAGGAGCCGACCTGGACTTTCCCTCTGAAGACACAGCCGCGTCTTACGGGCAGGTCCACGCATGTGATCGTCACCGAATACGATTTGCCGAATTCCTTGATTCAGCCGCATGACGTGGTGCTCGATCGCGAGGGCAACGTCTGGTATTCCGACTTCGGCCAGATGTTCCTCGGCAAGATGGACCCGAAGACCGGCAAGGTGACGCAATATCCGATTCCGGTAGTCAAGCCGGGATGGCCGGTAGGCACCCTCGATCTGGAATTTGACGCGGACGACAATCCCTGGATCGGCGTGATGTACCAGAGTGCCATCGCCAAGTTTGATAGGAAGACCGAGAAATTCCAGATATGGTCCACGCCCAAGGAATGGGACACCGACGGCGGCCAGCTCGGCCATATCGCCATCGAAGGCACTCCTGCCGACAACAAGGTGTGGATCAAGAACTCGGATGGCAGCAACATTTACCGGCTCGATCTGATTTCCAACAAGATGGAGAACCTCGGCAACTTCAAGGATCCACAAACCGGCAAGCGCATCGGGCCTTACGGCATCCACTCGGACGCGCAGAACAACGTCTATCTGCTCGATTTTTCCGCCGGAAATATTGTCAAGATCGATGCCAAGACGGAGAAGACGACCGTCTACCGGACTCCGACACCGGACTCCCGCCCGCGGCGAGGCCGCGTCGATCGCGAAGGCCGGTTGTGGTTTGCCGAATATCAAGGCAACGCAATCGGCATGTTCGATCCCAAGACCGAACACATCACCGAGTGGAAGGTGCCAACCGCGTGGAGTGCTCCGTATGACGCCGTGGCCGACCGCAACGGTGAGGCCTGGACCGGGTCCATGCTGACCGACCGCGTAGCGCGCCTCGATATCAAGAGCGGCCAATACACGGAATACATGCTGCCGCGCCCGACCAACATCCGCCGCGTCTATGTCGACGATTCGAAGAACCCCGGCACGCTCTGGATCGGCAGCAACCACGGGGCATCGATTGTCAAGGTCGAGCCGCTGGACTAGAGTTCGTTCCGATTTGCACTTTTGGTTTCGGATGCCTTCGACGAATTGGATTGATTTTCGAGCACCACGTCGATGGTCGCCAGTACTGCAAGCTCACGGTGACTTGGAACTGCGCTTCAATAGGCAAATCCCACATTCCGAGAATCGGACTTCTCGAGACCAGGCCGTCGTCTGCGACTGGAATCTGCTAACAACCAATGGATCATCTAGTTCAAGGCAAGTGGAGCGGTTCTCGATCGTGACTCTTAGGGGGAGGAATGCGGCGATTAATGCTAGCGATTTTTTCTTTGTTGTTGGCAGTCCTAGCGGTAGCGTCCTATGCGCAAGAGAAGCTCCCACTTAAGCTGGTGGCGACAACCCCGATGCCAGGATTCACGGGCGATTTCGACCACTTCGGCGTCGATCTCAAGGGCAACCGTTTGTTCTTGGCGGCCGAAGATCAAAAAACAGTCGAGGTTTTTGACCTCCGGACTGGGGAGTGGATTCACAGTATTAAAGGCTTTGGTCACCCCCTCACGATGGCTTATCTGCCCGAGTCTGATCGCCTGATCGTCACGAACGGGGACACCGATGACGTTGCGTTAGTGGACTGCAAGGAATACAAGATTCTCAATACTCTCAAACTGGGCAAGGGTGTGGATCACAGCGCTCTCAATCCAATAAATAAATACCTTTACGTGGAAAACGGGGCCGCGCCGGACGGGAAGACGCATTCGCTCAGCATTATTGATACGAATACTTTCAGGATCGTCGGGGAAATTCCCGGGCTTCCAGGCGAGTCGAATGAAAGCATGGTCATTGACCGCGCAGGGAAAAAACTGTATGTGAACCTCACGGGCTCGGATGAGGTTGGAGTCATCGATCTGAATATCCGTCAAATAATTGCCAGATGGCCATTGCCCGATGCGCATGTGGCCCATGCGATCGCTTTGGACGAATCCAATCGTCGACTGTTTACCGCCACCCGTAAGCCTCCGCAGTTTATTGTTTTTGACATCGACACCGGCAAAGTCGTTACCTCTGTCCCTTGTGTCGGTGTGAATAGTGACATGTCGCTCGACGTTGCAAGCAAACGAATTTATGTAACGGGAAGCGATACGGCATCCGTTTTTGAACAGCGCGATGCGGACCATTACGAACACATCGCTGAGGTGCCAACAGCCTACCGTGCCAAATCGTCAGTTTTTGTGCCTGAGCTGAAACGGCTTTACATCGCCGATTCAAGCAAAGGAAAGCCAGATGCGAAAATGGCGCTACAGATTTTCGAAGTTCAATGATTTTGATGGGCCGATTGGGTGCCCTCGGGATCAGGAAATCTGATCGCCAACCTGGTGTGACAGCGGTTGTCCCTTGCGCATGCGCTTCCCGTCTATCCTTAATGAAGCGGTGGCGCTTCGATTCGATGGGCCAGCCCCTGATATACATTGCCAGCTCAACCGGTCGATCCTCCCGACGGAAGGAAGCCATATTCCGAGGAGTGGATCGCTGGCGATCTAGCCAAAAACGGTCTCAGCGATTCAAGACAGCGTTGCGCTTACTCTCCAAAAGGTTCAAGACCTTCTCTGCCTTGTCGGCTTTGACCCCCACTTCTTCCAGCGCATCGCGAAAATGTGTGAGGAACATGTCGAAGTGAGCGTCTTTCAGCCCTTGTTCACGCGCCCCCGCGTGGGCGGTGGGAATCTCTTTTCCGGAATATACGGTTCGCCCGCCGAGAAGCATGGAAATAAACATGCTCTGCCGCGCGTGTAAGTGCGCCATATCCGTACTTTTAAAGAATTGGCAAATTCTGCTATCGGCAAGGACTCTGCGGTAGAAGGATTCGGTGGCCGCCCAGATTGTCTGTCTCCCACCGATGAGATCATAGAGGTCGTCGATCATACCATCCTCCCGAACAAGAGGAATGAGCCTGGAAATGGGTTCGAGATATACATTCGATTCTGGAACCTAGATTCTAGCCTTCTCGCGGGGGTAGTCAACCTGTGGGGGCTGGACTTTTTGGTGCTCTGCGGAATCTTTGATTCGGTGGAGCTACGAACCGTTCTCGGTAACTGTCTGCCACAATTCGGTGCACCAATATTCAGGCAAACCCGCTATCCCGCAGCGGGGACATCGGGGTCTCGTAGTTCTCGATGCGACCTAATCCGGATTTCATCATGATGTGAGTGCGCTTGTCTCCCTTGATCGTCGCCAAATCCCGATGAATGCAATTGGTGCTCTAAGCGCGGGCGGCTCCTCTCAAAGTTCCCGGCAGTACTTCCGCAGTGGCTGTCTGCTGTCTCTGCGATCACCACATGTCCTTTCCGTGCTCGAAGGTCATGGCTTGTTAATATGTGCGACCGGCGATACCATTTGCAACAATCATGAGACAACGCTCCCCTATCTCCACGACCCGTCGTCAATTCATGAAATTCATGGCCGCTAGCCCCTATGTTGCCGCCTGCGGCGGAATCGCCGCTTTCCTCAAGCAAAGCGCCCTGGCCCAGACAACCGCCCAGACTTCCGGCCAGACAATCGCGCAGAAGGGCCCCGCCGCTTCCGACGTCATTGCCGCTCCTGCCGACGCCCTCGATGTTTTCGATTTCGAGGAGGCCGCTCACCGCAAGGTCCGGGATAGCCATTGGGCTTACATGGTGAGCGGCGTGGACGACGATGCCACGCTGCGCGCCAATCGCGAAGGATACCAGCACGTCCAGTTACGTCCCCGCCGTCTGCACGACGCGACGAAGGTAGACATGCGTGTCGAGCTGTTCGGCACGATCTACGACAGCCCCATCTTCTTGTGCCCCACGTCCGCCCACAAAGCGTTTTGGCCAAACGGTGAAGAGGCGGTCGCGCGAGCAGCCAAGGCTCGCGGTACTTTACAGTTTCTGTCGTCGGCTTCATCCACCGGGGTTGAAGACGTCAACAAGGCTCTGGGCCGGCCGGTGTGGTATCAGGTCTATGCGCCGAGCACCTGGGAAGCTTGCGAACAACTCCTGCGGCGTGTGGAAGCGGCCGGATGCCCGGTGATCGCCCTCACCGTGGATAACACCACAGGCCGCAACAGCGAAACCTACCTGCGCACACGCCCCAAGGACCTGACTCAATGCGCAGCCTGCCACAAGGGCGAGCCTTTCACTGATCTGCGCGAACTCCCCATGTACGACGGCATTAACATGAATGGTGTCACGATCCTGAACCCTGCCCTGGACTGGGCGTTCGCCGATCGCATGCGCAAATTCTGGAAAGGGAAGTTCTTCATCAAGGGAATTGACACGCGCGAAGATGCGCGGCTCGCCGTTGAACACGGCCTCGATGGAATACTGGTATCGAACCACGGCGGACGAGCTACAGAAACCTTGCGGCCAACCGTTAAGGCGTTGCCCGAAGTGGTGGGCGAAGTCGGCAACCGCATTCCAGTGTTCGTCGATGGAGGCATTCGCCGCGGCTCCGATATTTTCAAGGCGCTCGCGCTAGGCGCAAAGGCCGTGGGGATCGGGCGTCCCTACCTGTGGGGATTGGGAGCGTTTGGCCAAGCCGGCGTAGATCGGGTGCTGGAAATCCTGCAGGGCGAATTGAAACTGGTGATGGGCAATTGCGGCACCCAGAAGGTGTCCGAGATTGCTCGCGCGTATGTCGCAACTCCTGATTGGAAAATCTAGAGCGGCGCGATGGAGAGCTGTTTACAGGCGCAATGCGTGGGCGATGTAAAGCTACCATCCGAACGGCGCCGCTATAACGGTACGCTGCGGATCCGAACGACTGCTTAAAATGCCAAGTTGCAACGGCTCAGAGGAGCAACCAACCGCCGTCAACATTCAGGTTGACGCCATTTACCGACTGGTTTTCCAAAAGAAAGATCACGGCGCCGGCGATGTCCGCCATGGTTCCCAATCGCCCCGTCGGCGTGCGAACTCTCACTCGTTCGAGGACTTCAGGTGGTTTACCGCTCCAGGCTGGACTGTCCCCGACGATCCCCGGATGAATCGCATTCACGCGAATCGGTGCAAGCTCTACAGCAAGTGTATGTACCATGGTGGCTATGCCCCCGTTCACTGTAGAGACGGTGGTCGAACCGGGATAAGGCCGTTCCTTTGCCTGCCCGCCGAACAAAACGATCGAAGCATTCGGCTCTAAGCGGGAGACAAGTGCATGAATGACCTCGGCGTAGCCCACGAGCTTCAGCGTCATCGACCGCGTCGCGCGGGCAACATCGAAATTGCGCACGCTGTTGTCGTCTCGTTCGATCGCCGCGATAACCAGGCTTTTCACAAGGCCAATCTGCGCGAGGTGGCCGGCAATCTCATTCGGAACGGCGAGATCCAATGCAAGGCCCCGGGTCCGGCCACCGATTTGCGCGGCGACGGCTTCGGTCTTGGCCTTGTCGCGACCGGTGATCACGACATCGTCCCCGCGAGCCGCCAGCACCTGAGCGACCTGTCGTCCGAGGCCCGAAGTTCCCCCCACAATAACAGCACTGCCTTGGTCAGACATACCGCCTCCAGTTCGTTGAGAGATTCAAGGCCAACAACCGTTTGCTCAGTCTTATTCTCGACCGGAACCTTTCATTGACGCCGGCCCGTCAGATCAGTGCTTACTTCTTCGCGCTGAGGAGGGCGCTGCGAGTTTCCCCTTGAGGTACTCCCAGTCACGGGTGAATCGGTAGCCATACCTCGGCGGAAGCTGAGGGGACTGGGTCTCCAGCCAACGCACGGTACCCTTGCTCGTATTGTAAAAAGCGTGTACGCAGCCTACGCCAGTCCAGAACGCATCGCCAGTCCGAAGCGTGTACCGCGCGTCATCGGCAACCGCTTCCACACTGCCGGAAAGAATAACGTACGACTCCTCCAGAGGGTGGTCGTGCGGATGTGCGACGCCGCCGGGTTGGTATTCGACCATGAACATGGTTGAAAGCTGCGCGTCCAGGCGCTGGTCAACGAGCATTTTTAGCGCAATTCCACTGTAGGCGAGAAGTGCGGTGGACATGCTCGCGGACACCGTCGGAGCGCCAACGCGCGAGCCGGCCTTCAGTTCGTCGAGCACAATATCGCTTTCGTGCATTCGGAACAAGTGCCGCGAACGCGGGTCGCGGATGTCGAGTTGCTTCATCTCGTACTGCGTGGGCGAGCCAGTGAAAAACGTGTCGTCAAGCGCACCCTTGACTCGCGGCTGCGGAGCCAGCATATCAATCCACTTTGCACTGCCCTTCGCGGGCCCCAGCCACGCGTGTTGCACACCCACGGGAACAAGGCCGCATGCGCCGGGCAAAAGCGGATAGGCATCGCCGTCGAGGACGAGCGTGGGTTGGCCCTCGAGAACATAAAAGCTCTCTTCGAATGAGTGGAGATGCGTGTCAATCGCTCCACCGGATTTGAGGGCGCACAACCCCAGCCCCATGTGCACCGAACCGGAAGTTCCATCGACCAGGGAACAACGGCTAAACGACTTGCTATTTCCTACATAGGCGGGCACGAGCCGGATGTCCTCCGCACGAAGCAGATGGTGCATTTGTTTATCCTTTCTCCTGTTGCGCTTCGAAATTGTAACGGACGGCCCAGTGTCATTGTCAAACCTTATAGTATTGGGCCTGAATCAGCGCCCGCGAAAGACGTTGGGGTTTGAGACTCCTGCGAGTAGACTCCGAGCCAGTGTTGCGATGACACCTTGAGACCGCCGACTTGTTGACCATATAATCAGCCTCACCAGGAGGACGCCTGCGTATTGTAACTTCGTCGCCGGAAGGAAAGGCAAAACTCATGCGGAGCCAAATGATTTTCGCGACAGGCTGCTTGGCGATTGTCTTAACCGTCGGGATCGGCGCGTGGCCGCAGTCACCCGGCCTCACGATTACGCTGGCCGGACAATCAATGATTCGGTCTGATATCCGCGCTACCGCGCCTTCAGCTGTGCCGGTCATAGCCTCTCTTTTGAAAGGAGACGTCAGGTTTACAAATTTTGAAGGAACGGTGGCGGAACCAGGTCAACCGAACGACACGGTGCCGCAGCAGCGGCCAAACGGGGGCTGGCTCGCCCCGCCCGGTACGCTCGATTCATTGCAGGCCATAGGTTTCAACTTAGTGTCTCTATCCAACAATCATGCGTGGGATCTAAGAGCCGTAGGGATTCAGAACACGCTTCAAGAGGCGAGCAAACTTAACCTGGCTCATGCAGGCATCGGGAACACGTTGGACGAGGCTGTAGCGCCAGGCTACCTGCATACCCCAAAAGGCACCGTCGCTTTGATAGGAATCGCATCAGGTGAAGTTGCGCCTGGAGGGGCAGCTACGGCTTCACGGCCCGGTGTGAATGAACTCCGCGTGGACCAAGGAAGCCCGGGAAGCGTCATCGGCTTGACTACGGATCGCTATGGGCTCCCGCTGAAGCGAAACGAGGAGGACGCTCAACGCATTCTCCAGAGCATTCGGAACGCTCACAGGCAGGCTGATCTTGTGATCGTGTATCAGCACAATCACATCTACGAGAAACCCTTCGCGGCGATCATGTCAGAAGAGCTGCCGGAGCGCTTGGTGCCGGCGCCTTGGATTAAGACCTGGACACACGAAGAAGTCGATGCTGGAGCAGACATTGTCGTGATGCATGGCGCACCTCTCGTCCAAGGCGTCGAGATTTATCACAATCGTCCGATTTTTTACGATATGGGTAATTTCATCTTTAATATACCACCCATGGGAGGGCTGGAAGAGCCAATCATCTGGGAAAGCGTAATCGCTTCTCTCGAATACCAGGGGAAAAATCTCCAGTCGATCACCTTTCGGCCGATCTTCCTGAACAAAATTGGCGAGGGCCAGCCGGACGCTCACGACGGGCACACGAATAACCTTTTCCTTGACACGCGCGGGTTACCCAAGCCAGCTACGGGCGATCAAGCGCGTTACATCCTAGAGCGCTTGGCCGACACCTCACGAGCCTTCGGGACAACCGTGACGGTTGAAGGTGATACAGCGGAGATCAAACTAAAAGTCGGAAATTAGAACCTATCGACATCGATTTGGGCTCCGCGACCGACGCGGCCCGAGGCGGGGCCAATTTCTGATAAGCCGGGGTTATCGGAGACTGGCATTTGATCCTAATCTGGCTGAGTGCTGTCTATGAGACGCGGAGATCGGACAAAAGGATTAGGTTGTCCGGAGGAAACCAAGCATATCCTGGGCTAAGAAATTCCACCAGTGAAGCCGGCTTGGCGGCATTGTCCATCATTTCTGTTGAAAGTAGGTTGAGGGGTGCTCCGGTTCATAAAGCTCCTCAGCGATGCATGCATTCTGCTGCGAGCAGGAAACAGCCGAGAACCTGCTCGCTGTGCTCGGCGTTACGGCAGCCGGGGAAGCGGCTCAGATAGCGGCGCAAATGTTTGAACCAGCCTTCGCCCAAGTTGGTCGTGCGCAGCCGATGTCGCCAGTGCGCCGGGAAGGCGAAGAACGCGAGCACCTCTTGCAGCTCGAATTGGAATTTCTCCACCATCTCTGGCGCGGCCCACCGCCAGCGAGCGCAGAATCGCCGCGCCCAGTCCCGCGCCTGCGCTTGGTTTTCCGCGTCCCAGATCCACCAGAATTCCCGCCGGAATTTGCGCCGCTCGAACCAAGTAAATCGTGGCGTCAGCGCTTCTAAGTTCCGAAACCAATGCGCCAGGCAGCGCTGATGCCGGGCCGCTGGATACACCATCTGCGCCGCACCGACGATCGCGGTCAGTCCATCACTCACGATCAATTCCACCTTCTCCAACCCGCGTTTCCATAATCGGGTCAGCAACTCTTCATACCCTTCGGTGCTTTCCGCCGAGGCCGCCCGCCAGTCCAGCACCTCAAATCCGCCTCCTTCACGCACGCCCACCGCCACCAGCAGCACGCCTTTGCGTCCTGGTTGCCCAACACTCCGCCGATAGCGCAAGTAAATTCCGTCCACTACGATGGCTCGATAACGTCCCGGCGCAATCGCTGCGCTGCGCCGCTGCTCGACTTGCTCTTGCGCTTGCTCCAGCACCGCTCCGATGGTCGCTGGCGACAGCGTCCCGCCCAGAAACCGCCGCACCCAACCGACCACCTTGCGCTGGCTCAGTCCACCCACCGTCAGCGCGAACAGCAGCTGATCCAACCCGTGCCGCTCATAGCGTTCCACCAGCCCGATCTCTTCCCGCCCGCGCAGCCGCGGAACGCGCACCTGTTCCAGGCTCCCCCACAGCGTGGTCCAACACTTCCGCACCGTGTAGCCCCAACGGTACACTTTCTCGCCCCGCTGCTTAGCCTCGCTCACCCGCCGGTCTCGCTCGGCTTGTAGCAACCCCTCGACAGCTCGCTTCAGCATCCCCCGGGCTTGTCCTTCCACCTGCTGCCAGGCTTGTTCCATCAACTCCCGCAGTGCTACTCTTCCATTAGGCGAAATACACATAGGGTGTCTCCTCTCTTCGACCCCCGCTAGGGTCGTTGGTTCTGGAGACACCCTTGCTTTTTCTCCCCATACTTTCAACAGGAAATCTTACAGACAGCGGCTTGGCGGGCGATTGCTTGGCTATCTCGACAGTATGGCCAACAGTGCGCTCTCCATTATCGCGGCGGATGCGCTCTCGCCGGTCTTCGCGCGCCACGCAACAAAGCCATCGGGGCGCACGAGGACCGCACCTGTTGGATCGATTCCAAAGGCCGGAAGGAAGCCACAGGTGGGATCTGTCAGCCCGTCCGCACCCAGGCGATGGACATCGAGATCGATTCTCAGTTTCTTTGATGCCTCCTTGCCGCACTCGCACCACGCATTCGATTCCGCGCCGCCAAGTAAAGCGAAGTTCCTCCCGAATAAGTCCAGCGTAGAAATTTGCTGGCCGTCATGTCCGAGCCAAACGTGCGGGGCTCGAGTTCCCGGTCGCCCCTTGGATTCCCGCGGGTTTTCATGGACGCGAGCATCGTTCTCATCCTCGGGAATCATGGCGGATGAACGATAGATATATCCCATTTCGATGTTCAGGTCGTTGGCCAAGGGCTGATGCGGATCTGCCGGGAGGTCTGGCGCGACGCGCACCACGTAGCGCGTGTAGGCTTGCTCGACAGTGAAGGCCGACGCCGGGCGTCGCTCGGACTCGTACGTGGAAAGCAGTTCAGGACTCGCGAGCCCTTTCACGACCAGGGCAAGTTTCCAGGCAAGGTTGTGGGCGTCCTGCACGCCCGTATTGCCGCCGAAGCCGCCGTTGGGCGGCATGACGTGCGCGGCGTCTCCTGCCAGCAGGACGCGGCCTGCGCGGAATCGGTCGGCTACATCCGCCGTGGAATCCCAGTGCATCACGTTTTCGATGGTGATGGGTATGTCGGTCCTGCCGAGACCCGCCCGAACAAATTCCAGGCTGCGTCGCTCCGTCAAGCCAGTAGATACGTCCGTCACCGGATGGCCGGAATCATTGGCGATGTTGACAGCGAGGAAACCGGACTGGAATGGCTTTTCAATTCGGAAGAAACCGCGCAACACGGGATTGAATACGTAAATGACAGTCAAATTCCGATCCCGCAATAACTGCTCGACGTTGGCGCGAAAATAGATCGTGATGCTCTTTGAAAAGGTGCCGTGGCCCGCCATGTGGATTCCCAGCCGCTCGCGGACCCCGCTGCGTGCGCCATCGGCCGCCACCATATATCGCGCGCGCACGGTAGTGGTCTTCCCCGTGTCGCGGTTGCTGACGATGGCCGTGATTCCGTCAGCGTCCTGCTCGAAGGAAACCATCTCGGTCGCAAAGAGCAGTTCCGCGCCGAGTTCCTGCGCGCGCGACTTTAATAACGGCTCGAGCAGACTCTGTGAGATGAAGCAGCGCCTACAGGGGCTGATGTCGGTAACGCCGGCATTCAGGTTCGCAATGTAACGTTCGATTTCCGCGCCTGCCAGCGATTCGACGGCCAGAATCGCGCCATCCTGGACGAATTGTTCGTCGGACTTGTCCCGTACGATCTGCTCGACGCCGACGGTGCGAAATACCTCCATCGTACGTTGGCTGATCTGCGCGGCTCGAGGATGAATCGCGGTGCCACGATGATGCTCTACAACAAGCGCGCCTAGGCCGTGGTGGCCAAGAAGCAGCGCCGTAGACAGCCCGACCAGGCTGCCGCCGACAATCAAGACCGGGATTTCAATTTCAGGCATGGCCGGGCACCCATGGGGAAGCTGCGGGTAGTAAATCATTTCCGGCGCGCGTAAGCAAATCACTGAATGTCTGGCGAGATTTTTACTTCAGGAGTATCATGCGCGAAAGTGAAGCATGCTTCTGCGTGAATAAAAAACTGCCGTTGTATTTTCGCACGGCAAGAATCAAGGTGCGAATCCATGTCTAAAGCTGCCAGGCCTGTCATGTTGGTAGGAGGGGTTCCCGGAAATAGTGCCGAGGAGGTATTTCGTACCCTCGCCCCGATCCTCGGGGATCTGGCCGTCGGCTTTACGGACGGAGAATTTGGCGTGCGGCGTTTCTGGATTTACTACGTGGTGGTAAACACATGGGCGAAGCATCCGGACCTTGAACTGATCCGGCCAGTCGTTCACGCAGGGCACGGGCTACCCGATTTTGTGCCAAAGGACTATGACACGTTGCAATGGTACGGTCCTAAACCGGGAGTGAAAAAACTCTCGCGCATTGAGACGCTCGGTTATCCCAATGAAGCCGCCGCGTCTTACAAAGTGTTCTGCCGTCTGCGCGAAGAGGGCGTGATCCCTCGTGGCGTCCGCTTTCAACAATCTCTCCCGTTTCCGGACGATGCCACCCGGCTGTTTACCAACAACGCGACGAATATGGACCTGATCGTCGATGCCTACGTGGACGTCATGAAACGCGATGTCGTGCGTCTGTGCGAAATCATTCCACACAATGACTTGGTGATTCAGTGGGACATCAATTGGGAAACCGTCGCCCTGGAACACGGCGACCACCTGCCGGATGCCGCTCCGATGCAGTTCAAACCCAATGGCGATCCCATGGACCGCTTCCTCCGCTACGTCCGCGAGCTGAATGCCCCGATCCCCAAAGCGGTCACTGTCGGAATGCACCTTTGTTACGGCGATCTCCACCACAAGCATTTCAAAGACCCCCTCGACCTTTCGACCAGCGTTTCGATGGCCAACCGGGCGCAGGAAATTTCGCCGCGTCCGATCAATCATGTGCAAATGTCTGTCCCGCGCCATAGAAGTGACGATGCCTATTTTGCGCCACTCCAGAATCTCCGATTCGGGGATGGCACAGTCTACGCGGGCCTCGTACACTACACGGATGGAGTGGAAGGAAGCTTGAAGCGGCTGGCGGCCTTCAAGCGGCATTATTCCGGGCCCACAGGAGTGGCTACGGAATGCGGCCTCGGCCGCCGCCCGGCCGACCAGTCGCTGAAAAAGCTGCTCCAAATTCATCGCGACGTCGCGGCCGCGATCTAAATTCCCTCCGGCACGAGTAGGGTAATACCCTCAATCCCCGTTCATTGACGGCTCCCAATGTCTATGTTACAAGTCGCCCCATGTCGAAACTATTTCTCATTATCACTCTCGGGAGCATCGCGGTCGGCGCCATGATCTGGGCACCCCCTGATCTCAGAGCTCAGAACTCAGAGCCCGTCGCCCTCAGCGGTGTCGTCGGGTCACAACAGGAAGGCTTCATGGAGGGCGTAATCGTAAGCGCCAAACGCGATGGCGCCAACTTCACTGTGTCGGTCGTAAGCGACGCGAAAGGGGAATACAGATTCCCCCGCAGCCACGTGGAGCCCGGGAAATACGCCCTCACGATCCGAGCCGTGGGATACGACCTGACCGGCCCCGGGTCCGTGGAGATCGCTGCGGGCAAGACCACGAACGCGAACCTCAAGCTCGAAAAAACCAAGGATCTCGCCGCGCAGCTCAGTTCGCTCGAATGGGCCATGAGCGCCCCCGGCACAGCCGAACAGAAGGACAAGGTCATCTATCAAATTGTCAGTTGTGCCTACTGCCATAACTGGGAACGCATCATGAGGTCGAACCACTCGGCCGATGAGTTCGTGGATCTGATCACCCGCATGCAGAAGTACTACCCGGACGGCTCAGCGGTCAGCAGGGACAAACGGGGACGCGGTCAGGTAGGTCCCCCAACTCAGGTCGCCGCCGCCGACCAGAACCCGAAATGGAGCCGCGAGCCTTTGAGCGTTCCGAAGAAAGAATTGGCCGAATACTTCGCCACAGTGAACCTTAGCGGCGGCAAGACAACGTGGTCCTATGAATTGAAAACACTGCCGCGGCCGAGTGGCAAGGCCACACGTGTCATCATCACTCAGTACGACATGCCACGACCCGACACGGTGGCGCACGACCTTGACCTCGATTCCGCGGGCACACCTTGGTACACAGACGAAAGCCGGATGTTCTTCGGGAAGATGAATCCGAAAACCGCCCAATTTACCGAGTACTCGCTGCCGCCCGTGCAACCCGGAGATCTGCCGGGCGCCAGGGACGTTCAAGTGGATCGCGACGACAACATCTGGTTCCCGCGGCGGATCGCCAACTCCGCAATCGTGCTGACGAAGTTTAATCCGAAGACCGAAGAGCTGAGCACGATCGAAGGAGTTGGGACGCAATTCATGGCCCTCGGACCGGAAGGCAAAATCTGGGCGGGCTGGTCGCGGATCGATCCGAAGAGCATGAAAGTGGAAGCCACATATGGGTGGGAGAAATCACCGAACATTCCCCCTGGTCCACACTGGCAGTACATCGATCTCACGGTGGTCAACTCCAAGGGGAATCCATACGCACCGGACACTGCCGGCTCGTACATCATCGGCATAGACGCCAAGACCGGTGAGGCCAAGTTCTGGCAGGTCCCAACGCCCAGGTCGTCGCCGCGGAGAGGTCGA
>Ga0210384_10003553_pt1 | contig 17956 bp, 15 predicted proteins | sample IncBWH2MmetaG_FD_160574 | JGI IMG/M metagenome (GOLD analysis project Ga0210384, IMG submission 160574) | Forest soil microbial communities from Barre Woods Harvard Forest LTER site, Petersham, Massachusetts, United States - Inc-BW-H-2-M | ecosystem: Environmental > Terrestrial > Soil >...
TCGAGTCGTAGTGGCGGGCGAATTTTTTGCCGAGCACGGCGTAGATCGAGAATGAAGTGGTGCCGATGAGAGTGATGAGGTCGCCGGCGAGCGTTGCGGAATGGCGGAGGTTCAGGCCCTGCTCAGTGGCGAGAATGGCCACGCCGGTGAAAGCGATGGCCATGCCGAGGATTTTTCCGGTGGTGAGCGCTTCCAATTTTAGGGCACGCGCGAAAAGCAGGACGATGATGGGGCCGGTGGCCAGAATCATGGAAGAGTGGCCGGAGGTGGTGTAGGCCAGGCCGACGGTGAAGAAAACCTGGTTGATGACCAGGAACAGGCCGAGATAGGACAGCGTCCAGAGATCGCGCGCCTGCAAGCGCATGCGATTTTTGCGCAGGAAGTAAAACGGGAGGATCACCAGCGTGGCCACATCGATGCGAAAGGCCGCGAGAGTGAAGGGCTGCATGTGGCGGAGCGCGACTTTTCCGGCGAGATAATTAAAGGACCACAAGACAAACATCAGAGCGACCGAGAATGCGAGCAGAAATGAACTTGGGCGATGGGAAGTGGAACTGGAACTGGAAGTTGTGCTCGGAGGAGAGTTCAAGTTTTACTCGAGGACCTCGCGGCGATGAGTGAGCGATTCGATGCGAGAGATGCACGGGGAGTAGCCGATGCCGGGAGTAGTTGGGACGCGAATAGTTCCCTGCCGCGAAACTTCAACTTCTGGTTGAATGATGTCTGCTTGCCAATAGCGTCGGCTGGCCGACACATCACCGGGCAGAGAAAAATTTGGAAGCGTGGAGATGGCGATGTTGTGCGCGCGGCCAACGCCGGATTCGAGCATGCCGCCGCACCACACGGGGATTGCTTTTGATTGGCACAGATCGTGAATGCGTCGCGCAGGAGTGTGGCCGCCGACGCGGCCTAATTTGATGTTGATGATCTGGCAGGCACGCAATTCGATGGCCGCGCGCGCGTGCTCGACATCATGAATACATTCGTCGAGGCAGATGGGCGTGTCGAGCTTGCGCTGGAGTTCGGCGTGGGAATAGATGTCGTCCCAGCCGAGCGGCTGCTCGATCATGATGAGGTAGTAGGCGTCGAGTTGCTTGAGGTGGGCGGCGCCGGCGAGGGTGTAGGCGGAATTGGCGTCGACCATCAGGCGGAGGCGGGGAAAGCGCTCGCGGAGGGCGCGGACCGGCTCGATATCCCAGCCGGGCTTGATCTTGATTTTGACGCGCTGGTAACCGGCGGCCAGTTCCCTTTCGACTTTGGCGATGAGCTCGTCGATCGTCGGTTGAATGCCAATGGAGACACCACAGGAGATTTCTTTGTGTGTGCCGCCGAGAAGTTCTGCGAGCGGGACGTTTTTCAACTTTGCTTCGGCGTCCCATAGGGCAATTTCGAGGCCGGCCTTGGCCATGTTGTGGCCGCGGACGTGCGTGAAGAGATCCCAAATTTCAGCGGCGGTGGCAAATTCCCTGCCCTTCATGAGCGGCCAGAGATAATCGCGCAGAATGTGCCAGGCAGTCTCGACTGTCTCGTAGGAGTAGTAGGGATCTTCGCCGGCAGTGGACTCGCCCCAGCCTTTGGCGCCGTCCACATCGGCTTCAAGCAGCAGGATGCGCCGCAGCGTGGTGGTGTCGAAGCTGGTTTGAAACGGCTCGACCAGCGGCAGGTGAATTTCGCGGAGTGTGAGTTTCTGAAGGCGCATTGGGTGGCGTTCTTTTCAGTCGCTGTGCAAATTTTTCAGGTTTAGGCCAGCGATGGATGAAGCGGGCTCGAGGAAATAATCGGTGGAGTTGCCGGAGTTTTCGACGCCGGTGCCTACATATCCTTTGGCAAAGAAGTCTTCGAATTGCGCGCGCATGGAGGATTGGATTCGCAAAGCAGCGGCGCGGTCCTTCGATTTTGTGCCGTCGATATTGGATGGAAGCGAGATGCGCTGCTGCTGAATTTTCGAGGGCATAGGATTGTCCGCCAGAATGCCGCGCACGCGCTCGGAATCAAGCCACCATTCGGCCACCAGGCGATCCGTTGGAAGCCCCGCGTGCATGGGGCTATTGGTCAAGCCGTAGCAATCCGGGATGTAGCGGCGGACGATCGCGCCCAGACGCACCAGGTTGAAATGAGCGTTCTTGAGTTCGAGGGGATCGAAAGTCCATTCAACCAGCGCGATGCCACGCTTCAGGGCGTCCTGACGCTGGAAGAGCTTCAGACGACGTCCGACGCCGCGATTCTGGTAGGCGGGCAGAACGGCGGTCATGTGTGAGTGGAGAAAGCGTTGCGGGCCGCGGAGGCCGGCGAGGGCCAGGGTGAATCCGATAATTCTTCCAGAGTCGAAAGCGCCCAGGACCTGGCCGCCGGAGTGGTGGGCAACGACGAAGATGGCCGCCGGGACGGTTATGTCCTCGCCCCAGGTGGAGCGTTCGAGTTGCACGCATTCGTTGAACTCGGAGAGCGAGTGGCAATGCCGGATTTCAATTTCGGCGGGCACTACTTCTTTCCCCTGTGCGATTCATGTTTTCCTTGAACTTTTGCTGCATCCCATAATTCTTCCATGCGCGCGCGAGGTAGATCGGCGAGGCGGCTGCCATCGCGCGCTGCGGCGGCTTCCATCCAGTTAAAGCGTTGCTTGAATTTCTGATTGGCTTTCTTCAGGGCGATTTCCGGGTCAACGCCGAGGAAGCGGGCAATGTTCACCGCAGCGAAGAGCAGGTCGCCGGTCTCTTCCTCGAGGCGAGCATTTGATTCGGCGGGGATGGTCGGAAGGCTGGAGGGACTGGGAGGTGCTGAACCCCGCCCGGTCGCGGGAAGCGCGCTGAGTAGCTCGCGCTTTTCTTCCTCAAGCTTGTCGAGAATGCCTTGCAGGTTGTCCCAGTCGAAGCCGATGTGCGAGGCGCGGCGTGTGAGCTGGTAAGCTTCGAGCACAGCCGGCAATGAACGTGGGATGCCGGAGAGGATCGATACGGCGGTGTCGTTCGTTGGAGAGGACTTCCCTTCCGCGGCGCGCTCGGCGGCCTTGAGCTGCTCCCAGTTCTTGAGCACTTGAGCGGAATTCGCGGCCTTCACATTGCCGAAAACGTGCGCATGCCGGCGGACCAGCTTGCCGTGGATGGATTCGATGACGTCGGTGATGGAGAAACGGCCAGCCTCCTCGGCGATAGCGGCATGAAATATCACCTGGAGAAGGAGATCTCCTAGCTCGGCGGAAAATTCCCGGGCATTGCCTGATTCCATGGCGTTGAGGACTTCATAGGTTTCTTCGACCAGGAATTTGCGCAGGGATTCGTGGGTTTGTTCGCGATCCCAGGGACAGCCTCCGGGCGCGCGGAGGCGGGCTTGCAGTGCGACGAGTTTCTCGAATGATTCCCCGGGAGAATGGGGGCCACGGCTCGGCTCAGGGCGAGCTGCAGAGGGGCGACGCGCTCGAACTCGCGATTTCGGCTGGATATTTTTGGTTTTGCTGCCGCGGGGAGACACGGGCGTTTCATTTGCTCCTGAGCAACACGCCAATTTACACGGCAGAATGATGAGTGACAAGTAATCAGTGAAACCAAAGAAATGCTGCCTGGCATGTCTTGTGAGCCATGAAGGCGGGTGCTAGACTTGGGATTCACTTAAATAGGGCGAGCGAAGAGGATATTTCGAGTGGCAGATCCAAAATCCGAAGAGACATTTAAGGTTATTGACCGCCGGCATTTCACGGAGCAAGGCGACTTGCGCCAAGAGGTCGTGGAGCAGGATAGGCGCGAGGAAGAAGCGGCGGCGAAGAAGGCATCTGCTGCCCCGCCTGCATCGAAAACATCATCGAAAGCCCCCGCGAGCGCGCAGGGGGCTTCGAAGCCTGCAGCCCCGCCGCAAGGTGGCTTGATAGCTCCGGCGGGCGCCGAGGGACAATCGGCCACGGCAGCAGAGCCCGTCGAAACTTCTGAAGCTGCCGAATCGTCGCGAGCATTCCAAATGTTGGTGGATTTCCTGACCCGGAACGCCGCGGCGATGTTGGGGGGGATGGCCGATCCGCGAACCGGCCAAGCCTTTGTGGATTTGGAAGGCGCGCGCGAGGTGATCGACATGCTCGATGCGCTGCGCGAGAAGACGCGTGGCAATCTTTCGAAAGCGGACGACGATTTGCTGATCGAGGTCCTCGGCAGCCTGAAGCTGACGTTTATGGAAATTTCGAAAGCCGCGACAGAAGCGATGGCCAAGAAGGCCGGTCAGAAAAAATAACCTCCGGCAATCGGCCAGCGCAGAACGCGAGCGAATAATATCCTTCCGCTGAATTCATGGCCTCACTCCAACTGACAGTTCTGGGATCGGGCACTTCGATGGGCGTTCCCACGCTCGCCTGCCATTGCGCGGTGTGCGAATCGAAAGATCCGCTCGACAAACGAACGCGGCCTTCCGTCCTGCTGTCTTATGGCGGTCACAATGTGGTGATTGACACCACCCCGGATTTCCGTTTCCAGGCCATGCGCGCGCATCTTGACCGGCTGGACGCGATTCTCTTCACACACTCGCACGCCGATCACATTTTGGGGCTCGACGATATCCGTCCGTACAATTTGAAGCAGAAGGGGCATGTACCGATTTACGGTTCGGCGGCGACGCTGCGGATTCTTCAGCGCACGTTTGCGTACATCTTCGATACTGCGCCCACGGAGAGCTCGGTGCCCGGCGTCGAACTCCATACGATTGAAGGACCATTCGACCTATTTGGGTTGAGAATCATTCCGGTTGCGGCGATGCACGGAACGACGGACGTTTTGGGCTTTCGCTTCGGGAAAGCAGCTTATCTCACCGACTTCAGTTCCGTGCCGGAAAGCTCGAAGATGTTGCTCGGCGGGCTGGACCATTTTGTTCTCGATGCGCTGCGGTATGTGCCGCACCCGATGCACTCGACTGTTGCGCAGTCGTTGAAGCTGGTGGAGGAATTGAAGCCCAAGCATGCGTGGTTCACGCATATCTGCCACGATCTGGGGCATGCCGAGGCAAATTCGAAGCTTCCGGAAAATGTGCGCCTGGCGTATGACGGATTGAGCTTCGAGGTAGAAATCTGATGGCGCTGGCAATCGTAAAATCCGCAGGCGAATGGATCGAGCGGTTTGGCGAGGCGCGCAAAGCGACGGTGGTTACCATCGGAAATTTCGACGGCATTCATCTGGGCCACCAGAAGATTCTTTGCGGCGTGCTAGACCGCGCCCGCACTGCCAATGCGATGGCAACGGTCCTGACTTTTTATCCGCATCCATCACGCGTGCTGCGGCCGGAGACAGCGCCGGCGCTGCTTTTGACACTCGAACAGCGGCTGGCAAGATTTGAAGCGGCCGGGTTGGATGCGACCCTGGTGCAGCAGTTTGACATTCAACTCGCGAAGGTTAGCGCGGAGGATTTTGTTCGAAAATATCTGGTTGAGATTTTACGAGCGCGTGCGGTGATGGTTGGGGGAAATTTCAGGTTCGGAAACCGCCAGTTGGGCGACGTCAAATTGCTCGAAGAACTCGGCAAGCGCTGGGGATTTGAGGTGCAAGTGGTTCCTCCGGTTTTAGTAGATGGCGTCATTGTGTCGAGTTCCGCGGTGCGGGAGGCATTGCGGGCAGGACGCGCCGAGGAAGCAGCGCGGCTGCTGGGCCGACCGTTTGCGCTGGAAGGTGAAATTCGGGCAGGGACCGGGCAAGGCCGAAAACTAATAGTGCCGACGTTGAATCTTGCGACCGATCAGGAATGCTTGCCGAAGAATGGCGTGTATGCGACGCAGACGATTGTCAAGGGGAAGACCTATGAGTCTGCAACGAACATCGGGATGCGGCCGACATTCAATGGAACGCGGCTGGCGATCGAATCGCACCTGTTTGGGTTTGGTGAGGATTTAACTAGCGGACGCATGGAAGTACGGTTTCAAGCGCGGCTGAGGGACGAGCAGAAATTTGCATCGCCTGAGGCGCTCAAAGAACAGGTGCTGAAAGATATTGAGCGCGCGAAAGAATACTTCAGGACAGATTTAGCCACAGACAAACACAGATAAAGCTAATTAGAACCGGGAATACCTCCAGGAATTACGGCTCGAGACCTTGAACGGACGCTTACTTGCGGCAATCGGAGCAGAGGCCGCCAATCTCTGTGCGGCTGACAGTGATTTCAATGCCGCAATCCTGGGCGATCTGCTTCTTTAGTTCCTCGTAAAGCTGGCTTTCGACCTCGCGGACTTTGCCGCAGCGCAGGCAGGCCACGTGAATATGGTCACGCGGGCCATGGCTTTCGTAGAAATGGCGGTCGCCGCGGAGATGAAGCAGGTCGAGCTCGTCAATCAGGCCGTGGCGTTTCAGCAAATCGATGGTGCGATAGACGGTGACGCGGGTGATGTTGGCGTCTATCTTTTGGGCGCGGTCGAGGATCTCTCCGGCATCGAGGTGGCGCTGCGCTTTTTCCATTACTTGCAGGAGCACGCGGCGCTGGCGGGTGAGGCGGATCCCGCGAGCGCTCAGTTCGCTTTGCAGATGCCCCGGCGGCTCATGAACATTGATGCGTTCACCGGTGGAAACGCGATGTGCGGGAGTGGCGGACATGACTTGCTCTCAAAACGGCATTATAGCAAAAAGGGCGCGAGCGTTGGGCTATGCCCTGCTGGATCGAAATCGCTCGAAGATGCGATTGCCGAATTAGTGGTGCTGAATCAACTTCAGGATATCGCTGTACATCACGAAGGCAAAAATGCCCAGGAGGAACACCAGGCCTACCTGCACGAAGCGCTCTTTCACAGCGATGCTCAGATCGCGGCGCATGAGGCCTTCGATCGCCAGCAGGAGTACGTGACCGCCGTCGAGAATTGGAATTGGGAGGAGGTTCAGCAAGCCAAGATTGAGGCTGATAATGGCCATCAGTTCAATCAGGCGCAGGGGCCCACCCTTTGCGGCGCGGCCGGACTCGCGAGCGATGCCGACTACTCCCTGCAACTCGCGGATCGAGACCCTTCCTGTGAAGAGTCCAGCGAGGACATCGGTGATCTGGCGCATGCCGGAAACAGTGGCCACTCCGGCGTCTTTGGCGGATACGATGAATCCCTGGCGTTGGTAATCGTCTTTGGTGCGCGGCGAGACGCCGATTTGCCACACGGAGCCGCCTTCCGAGTCCATGCCTTGCATCGGAGTGATCGTCAGTGGGGTATCAGTGCCATCGCGGCGGATTACGAATTGGACAGGTTGGCCGGCGGATTTATGCACACCTTCGACCAGCTGAGGCCAGGTGGCAACCGGCTTGCCGTTCATTGAAACGATCAGGTCGCCCGGCTTCAGGCCCGCTTTTTCGGCTGGAAATCCAATGGCGACTTCATCCACGATTGGAGGCATGGCCGGGTAACCGACCAACGCGAACACGTCGGGCTTTGCTGGAATTTTTGCGGTGAAAGTATCTTGTGTGCCGTTGCGCAATACGGCGATCGAGACTGTGTCGCCGGACTTGGATCTACTCACTTCCGCGAGGACTTTATCCCACGTGGGAGTTTTCACTCCATTAACTTCGACTATGCGATCGCCGGGTTGAATGTCCGATACAGCAGCGGCGCTTTGCGGGACGGACACAACCTCAGGAGCTTGGCGCAGGTAGGTCGGCGTAGGGACTCCCACAAGCCAGAAGATGGCCCAGAAGATTAGGAATGCGAGAAGGATGTTCATCGCGGGCCCAGCGACAGCGATGAGGACGCGGACCCAGCGTGGCTTGGAGAGGAATTCGTCGGGGGCTCCGGTGCGTTCCTCCACGGGATTGTCGCCAGCCATGCGAACGTATCCGCCGAAGGGGAGCGCGCTGATGCGGTAATCGGTATCACCACGCTTGACGCCGAAGAGCCGCAAGCCAAAGCCGAGCGAAAAAATTTCCACGCGCACGCCGGCGAGCTTGGCGGCGATGAAGTGTCCCCATTCATGAACGAAAATCATGATCCCGAGGACGATGGTTACTGAAAAGATTGCGATCAATGCATTCTGAAAATTTGCCATGGAACCTCTATTCCAAATGAAAGTCCCGCCTCTTGCGTGGCAGGTTAATTTCGATGCGCTAGAATTTCGCGGGCCACGCGGCGCGCCTCTGAATCCGCGGCCAGCACATCGCCAATCGAGCGCATCGCGGTCCGCGGGGTGCGCTCGAGCACGCGTTCAATCACGACTGCAATTCCCGTGAACGGCAGGCGCCGCTCGAGAAACGCGGCGACGGCAATTTCATCGGCGGCATTCAATGCGCAGGGCCAGGCGCCGCCTTGCCGCAGCGCTTCTCTTGCCAGGGTGAGACACGGAAACTTTTTCGCCGGCACTTCCGCGAAATCGAGTTTCCGCAGCGCGGTCCAGTCCAGGGCGCATCCGTTCGACGGGACCCGCTCCGGATAGGTTAGCGCATATTGGATGGGCATGCGCATATCCGTTGGGCCGAGTTGTGCCAGAATCGAACCATCCACAAACTCGACCATGGAATGAATGGTCGATTGCGGATGGATGACCACCTGGATTTGGTCGGGCTCAGTGCCGAATAGCCAGCGCGCTTCGATCACCTCGAACCCTTTGTTCATGAGCGTGGCGGAATCGATGGTGATTCTCTGGCCCATCTTCCAGTTTGGATGCGCCAATGCTTGTTTCGGCGTCACCTTTGCGAGGCGAGAAATTGGAGTCTTCCGGAAAGGGCCGCCGGACGCGGTGAGCACCAGGCGCTTCACTTCCCTGTCTTTTCCGGCGCGCAGGCACTGGTGGATGGCGTTGTGCTCGCTGTCCACGGGGAGCAGGGTGACGCCGTGGCGCTTCACCGCTGCCATAACCACTTCGCCAGCGGCGACGAGCACTTCCTTATTTGCCAACGCGATGTGCTTCCCTGCCTCGATGGCCTTGAAAGTAGCGGGAAGGCCGACGACGCCCACCGCAGCGGACACAACTGTCTCTGCTTCGGGGTGGGTGGCGACGCGCTCGATGCCCTCCGCGCCAAAGAGAACTTCGGGCTGACCCGCATTCTTGTCGCGGCTGCGCGCCTGCTTCAACGCGTCACATAATTGTCGCGCGCCCGCTTCTGTGGCCACGGAAATAATCTTCGGACGGTGTCGCGCGACTTGTTCAACAGCGAGCGCGATATTCGAGCCGGCGGCTAGCGCGACCACTTCGAAGCGCCCGGGTAGAGACCCCACCACGGCGAGGGATTGGCGGCCAATCGAACCGGTGGAACCTAATATGGCAATGCGCTTCATGGGGACGTAGCTTGTCATTTTATAGATGTTTAGAGGAATTTGCGAATCGGCAGGCAGGCGACTGCGCTTGAACCGGCGTGCACAATCGTTGAACCGTGGCCAGCACCTCCCGCATCCGATGAGACGAACATCGCAGTAACGGCTGGGTCGGAGGTACGCCTTCATGATCCCACGTTCGCGCATTCTAGGTTTTGCGAGCTTTTTGATTTACTGCTGCACCTGCCTGGTTCCTCTCACCGCTTTCGCGCAGGCGCCCGCCACTAAAGATGAAATTCCCATTGAACGCTGCGATCGGCTACCGGTCGTGAAAGTTCACATCGCGGGAAAGGACATGCACTTTCTGTTGGACACAGCCGCTACGACAATGCTGAATTTGAAATCGTTTGCGGGAGGCCGTTCGAAAGAGGCTCACATCGCCTCCTGGGCGGGCACAGCGGCAACCAGCGCGCGCGAGGTTTCGATCCCTGAACTCGCGCTTGGGAAACATACTTTGCGAGATCTGAAATTACCTGCGATTGATTTAAGCCCCATCGGCGCGGCGTGTGGAGGACCGATAGACGGCATCCTGGGAGTGGACCTGCTCGACAGGATGGGCGTGACGATTGACTTGAAGCATCGCGTTGCGTCGATGGGTGCCGACGTGGTGGACGCGCGAGCAACTTACGACGCCATGGAGAATTCCATGGCTCCCTGTATGGTGGCGTTCAATAAAGGTGACGCGGCCGAGTTTGAGAAATGCCTGGATCCGGAAATCGTGATGTACACGCCGCATGGGGAGTTCGTTGGACGACAGCAGGTGATGGGCTACTTGAGGAGCCGGTTTTTCCAATACGCGCCGAACATCGAGTACACCACGAAGCTAAGGGAGTCGCAGATGTTCGGGGACGCGCTGTGGTATTCCTACGATTACGTCATCGACACGCCGGCGGAACATCGCAGTGGCCATGGCATGTCCATGTGCCGCAAGGGCGAAGGACGCTGGCGCATGCTGAACGTGCATAATTCGGTGGTTGAAGTCAGTCCAAGCGCTTCAGCGACTCCGGCGGGCAAGGTAAACCCAGGCAGCGGCTCCAGTCCCGAATAATAATTCCGGGCGCCTTACTGCTGTCCATGACGCAAGAGGTAGAGATCGGGATTCTCTTCTTCCTCGCGCGTGTAATAAGGAGGCAGGGCTCTCCCCAGCGGGAAAGTCGCCTGTTTGAAAATAGTACCCGGCAGCAGCGGCAAACCGATCGTCACTTTGATGTAGCGCTCACTGATGCGACCAATCGGATACGCCGCGAAGATGTACAGCAATATGGCAGTAATAGCCACCGCCGTCGCCCGCGGTTTTTCCTCGGCAGCCAATTTGCAGATTTTGACGGCCAGCATCAGCACAATGAAGGGAAAGCACAGAGGCAGTAGCAGCCAAGCCAGGCCGGCATGCCCGCTGTATAGCACCAAGCTGATGCCCGGCACGCAGCCGAGAATGAGCAGCGCGACGGGCACGCTGAAAACCTTCGCCAGGAATTTTACGTTCAATTTAATGCCTTGCCAGCCACTGATATAAGGCCCAGACAACGGGTGCAGCAAGGATAAGACTGTCGATCCTGTCGAGGACGCCGCCATGGCCGGGCACGAGAGTGCCTGAATCTTTCACCGCGGCGCCGCGTTTGTATGCGGACTCGATCAAGTCGCCCATTTGTCCGGCGATATTGGCGAGTCCGGCGATCAACATCAGTGTGAGTGCGTCCATCTGCATCCAACGCGCAAACAGAACTCCCACCAGCAGCGATGCGATCATGTTGCCCATCGCGCCTTCCCAGGTTTTCTTGGGGCTTAGCACGGGGGCCATGGGCATGCGTCCCAGTGAGCGGCCAACGAAATAGGCGAGCATGTCGCCGGCCCAGATGAGACAAAGCGTGAACAGCACCAGCTCGCGGCCCAGGCGCTCGGTTTCGTTGATGCGCACAAGATAGCTGAACGGCAGAGCGATGAATATCAGCCCCGCCGCGCTCGCGGCCATGGACAGAAGAACGTCCGCGAGCGGGTGGCGTGTGGCGATGCCTACGGCGACACAGCCGAAGAGAAAGACCAGCAGCACGGCCTCGACCGAGACCACGCCTCCAGCAGCATCGCGCACCAGTGAAACACCTCCGCTTAGCGTGCGAGTTTCCACCAGGCCCAACGAGTATTGCGCGTAGAAGAGCAGAGCAGTCGAGAAGATGGTCCACTTTCGAAACGCGCGCAGGCCCATGCGATTAGCCAGATGGAAGAATTCGACCACCGCGAGTATGGCAACCAGGCCCGCAGCCGCGGCGGTGACAGCGGCAGGGCCCCACCATACCAGCGCAACCACCGCGGGAATCAGCACCAACGCCGTAAGGATACGAAGGAGCATTTGCGCGTCAGCCTCGCCCTGAAGTATCGGCGGGTTTGGTTCGCGGAGCCGAGCCGCCGCGCGCGCGCGAGCTGCCGAGGCCGCCGTAGCGCCGTTCGCGCTTCTGGAAATCCACCAGGGCCTCCAAAAGTCGTGCGCGGGAAAAATCTGGCCAAAGCGTTTCGGTAACATAAATTTCAGCGTAGGCAATCTGCCAAAGCAGGAAATTACTGACGCGCATTTCACCGCTGGTGCGAACCAGCAGGTCGGGATCAGGCAGTCCGGAAGTGTAAAGATTTTCGGAGATGGTCTGCTCGTCCGCGTGAAAAGCAGAAAGGCCATCCGCGCGCACGCGGTCGAGCAAGGCATTGAACGCGTCCACCAACTCAGCGCGCCCACCGTAATTCAAAGCCACCACGAGTTTCATTCCGGTGTTGCGCGCAGTCATGCGCATGCCGTGTTCCAGATCCTTGCGGACCGCGTCCGGCAAATCGGCCGAGCGGCCGATGATCAGCAGGCGGATATTGTTTTTGTGGATCGAGGGCAGCTCGCGCTTCAGATATTCGCGCAAGAGCCGCATCAGAAAATCGACTTCGGCCTGGGGGCGCCGCCAGTTTTCGAGCGAGAAAGCATAGAGCGTCAGGTACGGCAACTTCAGGCGCGCGCACGTTTCAATTACTTCCCGCGCGGCCTTCACGCCCGCGCGGTGCCCCGCCACGCGCGGCAAGTGGCGCCGCTCCGCCCAGCGCCCGTTGCCGTCCATGATAACGGCGAGGTGCTCGGGCAGGCGTTTCAGGTCAAGTTTTTCGAGTAGCTCCGCTTCCTCGCGGTTGGCGGGTTTTAAGAGTTCGCTTGCTTTCACGGAAGGTCGCTCAGCCTGACCGCGAGCGAAAGTAGCATGAGCGCTGACATGTGACAAGTGAGGCTGCGCAATTCGCTCCGGATGCGAGGATGGCGCGTTGACTTGCATTGGCGCGCAATCTAATATGAGCGGCACTCATGCCGGAACCTCAGTCGCCCATCGGCCGCACAATTTCTCACTACCGCGTCGTCGAAAAACTCGGCGGCGGAGGCATGGGCGTGGTGTATAAGGCTGAGGATACCGAGCTCGGGCGCTTCGTCGCTCTGAAATTCCTGCCGGACGAGGTGGCCGGTGACACGCAAGCGTTGGAGAGATTTCGCCGCGAAGCGCGGGCTGCCTCCGCACTGAACCATCCAAACATTTGCACGATTTATGAGATTGGCCAGCAGGACGGCCACCCGTTTATCGCCATGGAGTTTCTCGACGGGTCCACGCTCAAGCACATCATCACCGGCCAGCCGATGGAAATGGACCGCCTGCTGGAGATCGGCATCGAGGTCGCGGACGCTCTCGACGCCGCGCACGTGGAAAGAATCGTTCACCGCGACATCAAGCCCGCCAATATTTTTGTTACCAAGCGGGGGCATGCAAAAATTCTCGATTTCGGGCTGGCGAAAGTCACGAGCTCCAACAAAGTTGGGGTGACTTCCGGCGGCTCGACCACGCAGGGAGTTACAGACGCCGATCTCACCAGCCCCGGGACTGCTCTCGGCACGGTGGCATACATGTCGCCGGAGCAGGTGCGCGCGAAAGACCTTGATGCGCGCACAGACATCTTTTCCTTTGGTGTGGTGCTCTACGAAATGGCCACGGGCTCATTGCCATTCCGTGGCGAAAGCTCGGGTGTCGTTACGGAAGCAATTCTAAATCGCGCTCCGGTGGCGCCGGTTCGGCTGAATCCTGATCTTCCGCCAAAGCTGGAAGAAATCATCAGCAAAGCCCTGGAGAAGGATCGCGACCTCCGCTACCAACATGCTTCGGAGATGCGCTCGGATCTCAAGCGACTGAAGCGCGACACCGACACCGGTCGAACGGCCGCCCCGGCATTGGAAATTGAGGAATCATCGAGTAAGGGCTCAAGCCCCGAGAAAGCCAGTCAGTCGCAAAAATCCTCCGGGCGTCGTGCCGCAACTGTTCCCGCAGCCGAGCCCGGACCGGCCGAGCCAAAGCCCAATATCCCATGGGGGAAGATTGCGGTCGCGATTATTGGCCTTGCTGCACTGATCGCCGGGGGCGTTTACTGGCGGTCGCGGCAATCCGGCAAACTCGGTGAAAAAGACACCATTGTTCTCTCCGACTTCACCAACACCACGGGCGATTCGGTATTCGACGGCACGTTGCGGCAGGGCCTGGCCGTGCAGCTTGAGCAATCGCCCTACCTCAGCCTGATTTCCGACGAGCGCATCCAGCAAACACTGAAGATGATGGGGCAGTCTCCCGACGCCCGGCTGACTCCGGAAATTTCCCGCGAGATCTGCCAGCGCACCGCCAGCGCCGCCGTGCTCAATGGCTCGATCGCACAGATCGGGTCGCAATACACCATCATTCTGAAAGCCGTGAATTGCGCAAACGGTGAATCACTGGCCAGTGCGGAAGCGGAGGCCGCGGACAAGAGTCATGTCCTGGACGCGCTGGGCAAAGCGGCGTCGGGCATGCGCAGCAAGCTCGGCGAATCTCTCAGTACCGTTCAGAAATACGAAACGCGCGTCCAGGAGGCTTCCACTTCTTCGCTGGAGGCCTTGCAGGCTTACAGCCTTGCTCGAAAAATGATGGGCTCAAATGATTTTCCCGGGTCCATCCCGGTCCTACAGCGCGCCATCAAACTGGACCCCAATTTCGCCATGGCCTACGCCACATTGGCGACCAGCTACGCGAACATCGGCGAACCCGGTTTGGCTTCGGGAAATGCGAGGAAGGCTTTCGAACTCAGAGACCGCGTCAGTGAGCGGGAGAGATTCTATATTGATTCACATTTTTATGAAATGAACACCGGCGACCTGGAAAAAGCTCGGCAAATTTTTGAGCTCTGGATACAGAACTACCCTCGCGACATAGTGGTTCATACCAACTTGGGGGTCATCTACGGGAACCTGGGCGAGAACGAAAAAGCGCTCGCCAGCGCCCAGCAGTCTTTTCGGGCGGACCCCAGCGGCCTGAACTATTCCAACCTGGTAAGCTCGTTCGTTTCGTTGAACCGTTTCGAAGAAGCCCGCGCCACGGCCGAGGAAGCTCAGGCGAAAAAACTCGATTCCGCCAATCTGCATGCAGCGCTGTATTCACTGGCTTTTTTACGCAACGACCGGGCGGCCATGACGCGGGAGGCGGCCTGGGCGGCGGGCAAGCCCGGCGTAGAAGACGCCGCGCTGGCGGCCGAAGCCGATACCGCAGCCTATGGGGGAGAGCTGCGCAAGTCGCGCGAATTCTCGCGCCAGGCGGTGAACTCCGCGGTACACGCCGATGAAAAAGAGACTGCGGCAGACTATGAAGCGCAGGCGGCTTTGCGCGAGGCGCTTTTCGGAAATTCCGCCGCGGCTCAGGAGCGCGCGTCTTCTGCCCTGCAGCTTTCGGATGGCCGGGATGTGCAGTTCCTGGCTGCGCTGGCAGTGGCGGTTTCTCGCGACGCTAACCGAGGAGCGGCGCTGGTAAATGACTTCAGCAAGCGATTCCCCGAGGACACCATTGTGCAGGTCAATTATCTTCCTGCCATCCGCGCGCAACTCGCACTTCTCCATCGCGATGGCCCAAGGGCGATTGAACTGTTGCAATCCGCAGCTCGCTATGAGCTCGGGACTCAGGGTGCCTCTGTGGCGATCGCTCTATATCCCGTATGGGTGCGAGCGGAGGCTTATCGGATTTCAAATCAAGGCAGCGAAGGGGCACGTGAGTATCAAAAGATCCTCGATCATCGAGGGCTCGTGCTAAATGAAGCGATCGGCGCCTTGGCCCACCTTGGGCTTGCCCGGGCGTACGCGTTGCAAGGCGAGACGACCAAAGCCCGCATTGCCTACCAGGACTTCTTCGCTCTTTGGCGGGATGCAGACCAAGACATACCCGTCCTCATCGCCGCCAAGTCCGAATACTCCAAGTTGCCGGCTCGATAGCGCAGCAAGTATTGGCTGTGCTGCGGACGGCCTCAACCACCGAGGTTTGCGGCGCCGGGCTGTGTCAAAGTCGCGTACACCAGGACAATCGTGAGGATGATGACTACGACGCTGACTGTCCAGGCTACGATGTTGAACCCCAGCGTGTTCACATATTCGCCCATCAGGTCGCGGCGGTTGATGAGCAGCAGGATGAAAATCAGCACCACTGGCAGCCACGCGCCGTTGGCCACCTGCGAGAGAACCAGTATTTTGAACAGCGGCGCTTTGGGAATCAGGATGATTCCCGCGCCGACCACAATTAATCCGGTGTAGAGCGAGTAGAACGCCGGTGCTTCCTTGAATTTGTGGTCAATGCCCGCCTCGAAACCCAGGCCTTCACAGATTACGTGCGCGGTCGAGAGGGGCAAGATGGATGCGGCGAAGAGCGACGCGTTGAGGAGGCCAAACGCAAAGAGGCCCGCGGCCCACTTCCCTGCCAGCGGGACAAGAGCTTTGGCAGCCTCCCCGGCGTCGTTGATCGAAGTGAGGCCCTTGGCGTTCAGCGTAGCCGCGCAACAAACAATTATGAAGAACACGATGATCATGCAGGAGGTGCTACCGACCAGCACGTCCCATTTAGCGTGCTTGTACTGGCGCGGACCAACTTTTTTCTCCACGAATCCCGCCTGCAAGTAGAAGAACTGCCAGGGCGCAATGGTCGTGCCGATCAGGGCGGTGAGCATGAGAAGATAGGGTGCATCGAGGTGGAACGAGGGGGCGACGGTCTCCTTTGCGGCCAGCAGCCAATCGGGTTTAGCCAAAAACGCTGACAGCACATAAGAGAGATAAAAGCCGCAGGCAACGAGGAATATTTTCTCGACGCCGCGATAGGACCCGTAAATCACCAACAACCACACGGCAATCGCAGCCAGTGGGACGGCGACATACTTGCTGATGTGCAGTGCCTCGGCAGCAGCAGCCACTCCGGCAAACTCGGCGACTGTGTTGCCAAGGTCCACAGCGAGGGCGGCAATCATCACGAAGAACGTCGAGCGAAAGCCGAACTCCTCGCGAATCAGGTCCGAAAGGCCTTTGCCGGTGACTACACCCATGCGCGCACACATCTCTTCGCTGACGTACAGGGCGATGGTCATCGGAATCAGCGACCACAGCAGGGTGTAGCCAAACTGGGCGCCGGCGGTGGTGTAAACAGTGATGCCACCCGCGTCATTGTCCACATTCGAAGTGATCAGTCCCGGGCCAACCACGGCGAGAAACAGCGCGATGCGGCGGCGGTAGGGGCGTGCGCGGCGAGAGATCTCCTTGCCGCGGACTTTCATGTCCGCGAAGGTGCGTTCGAGTGTGACCCAGGTGTTCATAAGATCTGTTCTTCCGCGTTCACATCCAAAACTCTATCGCCGGCGGAGCCCTCTGCCCGAGGGCATCAGACCAAGCATCGCTACATCTTCGCGTGCATGCGGCTGACGATGTCGTCAACGGTGATGGCGCCGACGGGACGGCCTGCCTCGTCCACCACAGCCAAGCTGCGCAGATTATATTTGTCGAACAATTCGAAGACTTCTTTCTGGTTCGTGTCTGCACGAACGGAAAGCAGCGGCTCAAATTTGATTTCATCGAGGCGCTGCTCAGGACTGGCCAGCAGCAGGCGCGCGATGGGAACGGTGCCAGCGAGAGCAGCATCGCGATTGATCAGCACCACGTTATCGAGCTGGTCGGCGGAGATTTCATTGAAGCGAATAAAGTCGACAACTTCTCCGCGAGTTGCATCTTCTCCCACCACGACCATTTCCGTGTTCATCATGCCGCCCGCGGTGTTCTCCCCATACTTCATCAATTCCTCGACTTCGGTAGCCTCCCGATGCTCCATTTCACCCATTACTTCCTTCGAGGTGTCCGGCGGCAGACTGGCGATCAGGTCGGCGGCCTCGTCGGGACTCATTTCTTCGAGAATGTCGGCAGCCTTTTCAGGGTGAAGCTTTTCGAGCACTTGCGTTTGCAACCGCTTGTCGAGCTCGGCGATGGCCTCGGCGGCGGTTTCTTCGTCGAGCGAATCAATGATGCCCTGGCGTTCGGCGGGTGAAAGCTCTTCCATGATTTCGGCCAGGTCGGCGGGGTGCAATTGCGCAAGCTTGTCGCTTGACATGCGGAGCTTCACGCGGCGCAGGGGATCGGATTCGATCAGATTGACGAATTCCCACCGGATCGTCCGCGGCGGCAGCTTTGCCTGCAGTCGGCGAATGGCCATGGGGGGCACCACGCCTTGTAAGAGTCGGCGCACTGCTCCGGCCAGGCCAACATCCACCTGAGTGATGCGCAGCTCGGTGTTGCCGTTGATGCGGACCTCGCTCAGATCAATATCATTTACTCGGACCACCTTGCGGCCATTGGTATCGATAATCTGCTGATCGAGCAAATCCTTCTGCACCGCT
>Ga0210384_10003555_pt1 | contig 17954 bp, 15 predicted proteins | sample IncBWH2MmetaG_FD_160574 | JGI IMG/M metagenome (GOLD analysis project Ga0210384, IMG submission 160574) | Forest soil microbial communities from Barre Woods Harvard Forest LTER site, Petersham, Massachusetts, United States - Inc-BW-H-2-M | ecosystem: Environmental > Terrestrial > Soil >...
ATTTCAAGCAACTGGCGGTCGCCGTTTTTTCCCACCGGGTGGTGGCCAGCTCGCGGCACGCTTCGCTGCAGAAGAAGTCGGAGACCGCCGAAGCGGTGCTACGCGATATCGTCGAAGCCGTTCCCGTTCCCTTGTGAAGGGCACTGCTGTGAGCGCCAACTCCATCGTCGCGCAGTTGTGGGCTAAGGCCGACCGACCCGCGGTTCGCGCCTTCTTTCTATCGATCGCTGCGCTAGGGGTGGCGTTGCTGCTGGCGCTGTATTCCGGTGCGGCCGCCGAGCTTGGCCAAGTGGTGCTGTCAATCGCCTGCGCGCTAGGTGCGCTGCTGGTGGCTGCCTGGGTGGGCATCACGCTGGTGCCGGTGCTAGCCAAGCGCACGCCGCTTCGCTGGATCGGTTACAAAATGGAGTACCGGGTCACCCGCGAGGGATGGATTTACATTGGCGGGGTCTTGGTCGTGGCGCTGGCGGCGCTCAATACTGGGAACAATCTGTTGTTTCTAATTCTGTCCAGCTTGACCGCCGTGATTCTGATGTCCGGGATTCTTTCGTCGATCACCCTTTCGGGTGTGGCGATGCGCTTGGAATTGCCGGAGCATATCTTCGCGGGCCAGCCGGTTCGGGCGCTGGTCGAGCTGGAAAACGAAAAGTTGACGCTGCCGTCATTTTCCTTGCGGGTGGAGGCGGCCAAAAAGAAAAATTCGCCACCGGCTGCGCTGCTCGAAACCGCGGTGTACTTTCCGTACCTGCCGAAGAGAGAGCGCGTGCGGCAGAGCGTACCGATCACGTTCGCCCGCCGGGGCGCGTACCGCCAGGACGCATTTCGCATCGTTACGCGCTTCCCGTTTGGTTTTTTGCAAAAAGCGCATCGCCTGGAGCTGCAAACCGAGGCGGTGGTGTATCCGTCGGTCGAACCGGCGCGCGAGTTCGTGGAAATTCTTCCCGGATTGCAAGGGGCGCTGGAAAGTTTGAGCAAAGGCGGCGGACACGACCTGTATGCCTTGCGCGACTACGTTCCCACGGACAGCGCGCGACATGTCCATTGGAAAGCGTCCGCGCGTTTGGGCTCGCTCATGGTTCGAGAGTTTACGCGCGAGGACGACTGCCGGGTGCTGCTGGTGCTTGATCCGCACACTTCTTCCCTCAACCCTGCAGAGGGCGGCGCCACGGCGACCGGTACGGAGCGCTTCGAACGGGCCGTCTCTTTGTGCGCTGGCATCGCCTGGCATTTCTTTGAGCGCAATGCGCACCTGCAGTTTCGCAGCGCGGGCATGGAGACTTCGCTGGCTCCCGCGGAGGAAAACATTTTTGCGGTCCTGCGGCATCTGGCGCTCGCGCAGCCTCTGCCGGCAGACCCGCTGCACACGCTGCTCTCCGATCTTGCCGCTTCGCCCGATTTATTCAAGGTAATTGTCACCAGCCAGGCGCGTGGCTCCATTCCCGCGAATCTGTGGCACTCCTCCTACGTGGTCTTTCTCGAAGACCTCTTTTGATATGGAGTGCGCCGGCTTGGCGCCGCTTTCGAGATGGCGGCACGACCGCTCCCCTTCGCGAGTCGCTGAGGTTGCGCGTTGATATCCAAGCACCAGTGGCCTGCAGAATCCGTGCACGTCTCTTTCTCGGTTGCTGGCGGTTGACTTGGTCAAGAGCGGGACCGAGCTCCCGCACTCCATATGACTCCCGCACATTCGTCGCGAAATACGATCCGTGCGAGAATGCAGGCTCATGCTGCAAGACCGCGAGCTTGTTCAATTTCGTAAACAATTGCTGAGTTGGTTTCGGCAGTTTCAGCGCGATTTGCCTTGGCGCCGGACCAAGAACCCCTACCGCATCTGGCTGTCGGAGATCATGCTGCAGCAGACGCGGGTTGCCGCGGTGATCCCGTACTACGAGCGTTTCCTGGAGCGATTTCCAGATGTGCGGGCGCTGGCGGAGGCTCCGCAGGAAGAAGTGCTGCGGCTTTGGTCTGGCCTTGGGTACTACAGCCGTGGGCGGAATTTGCAGCGCGCTGCGCAGCAGATCGTCGCGAAACACGACGGAATATTTCCTCGAAGCGAAACCGAGGTTCTTGCGCTGCCCGGAATTGGTCGCTACACGGCCGCGGCGATTCTTAGCATTGCGTTTGGGGCCAAGCACGCGGTTCTGGACGGGAATGTGGCGCGGGTGCTGGCGCGGCTTGACGCGGTTCAGGGCGATCTGCGCGACGCGACGCGCTGGCAGAAGCTTCAGAAGTCCGCTGACGATTTGCTCGATCCGAAATCACCGAGCGACTGGAACCAAGGCCTGATGGAACTCGGTGCGGTGATCTGCACGCCGCGCTCACCGCAATGCTTGCTGTGCCCGGTCTCGAAGTTCTGCCGGGCGCGGCAGTTGGGCCTGGCCGAATCGCTACCGGAAAAACGCAAGACGCGCTCCAGACGGGACATCACGCTGGCGGCTGCCGTATTGCTGGACGCGCGCGGACGGACGTTGCTGCTTCCTCCGCCTGACGCGTTAGGAAAACAAGCGACGCACAAAGAAGTCGCCGCACTGGTTTCCAAAATGTGGCACTTCCCTACTGTAGCGGTGGAGAAAAACCCGGTCACGGAGTTGCAAGAATTCCTGACGGAACTGGTCGGGCTGCCGGAAAAGGAAAAGACGCTGCGCCTGGAACCGCTGTCGAAGGCGAAACACTGCGTTACCTACCGGGACATCGTGCTTCTGCCGTTTCGTGCGCTGGTTCCGAAGCTTCCGCAAATTCCTGGTGCCAAGGCCATCTTGCTTTCCGAGCTCGCCGCACTATCTTCGCTGGCCGTCTCCAACCTGACGCGCAAAGTCGCGCGGGCCGCCCTGACGAGCCCGGCTGGCGCCGCAGCGCGCTTCTGAACGTTATCGTTTCGCGCCGCACGCCTCCCGGTCGCACTATGTGGGTGCTAACATTAATAGTCCACCATGGCCGCCACCGCTTCTCCTGCAAGTGTCTCTACCCTGCCTGCCGAAAGATTTTTCCGCGGCTCCCTTTTCTTTTTGATTCTCACCTCGGTCGGAATGCTGATCGCCACCGGCAAACTCGATGCCATTTCCTGCGTGCTGGCTTCCATCGGCGTTTTGTATAAAGGCGCTCGGTGGTTGCAGCGCAAGCGTCCGGAACTGTCGCACGGAGCGGCCACCTGGCTGGTTGTTTGCTACGTTGGTTTCTTCCCCCTAGATACGTTTTTCTTTTCCCGCGTTTTTGTCGCCAACTCGGCGAACCCGGCGTTGTACGCCGCGCTTCTCGGCGCGGTGCACTTCCTGCTGTTTGTGATGCTGGTGCGGCTTTACAGCGCGACCAGTGACCGTGACGCGCTGTTTCTGGTGATGCTGTCTTTCGCCGCGATTCTGGCGTCCGCGGTACTCACCGTGGACACCTCGTTCCTGGTGCTGTTCTTCGTTTTCCTGTTGTTCGGGGTGGCCACGTTTGTCGGCTTGGAAATGCGGCGGGGGGCAAACGGGGCGATCGCGCGGCCGGTCGAGGCGCAGCCAGCGCAAGAGCGGAAGCTGACTCGCGCACTGAGTCTTGCCGCGGTGAGCGTGGCGGCGGGAGCGATGGTTATCGGTGGGGCGCTGTTCTTTCTGTTTCCCCGATTCAGTGCGGGCTACCTGAGTCGAGCCAGCATGCGGCCTTCGTTGATGACGGGCTTCAGCGACAACGTGGAACTCGGGCAAATCGGTGAAATCAAGAAAAACTCCGCGGTGGTGATGCGGGTCAAGACCGGCAAGCCGGTCGGCGATCCCATGCTGCGCTGGCGCGGCATAGCTCTTTCAACATTCGACGGCAAGCGCTGGACCTCGCCGCATCTTCGCGCCGCGGGAGTTGCGCCGAATTCGGACGGGTGGATTTACGTTGGCGATCCCGTGCAACGGCCCGATGATTCAGCAATCGGATTACAGTATGAGGTGCTGCTGCAGCCGCTGGCCACCGATGCCATTTTTGCTCCGGCAAACGCCGTTTCTCTGAAGGGGAATTTCTCGGGCGTGAACTCGTATGGCGGTTGGACTCCGCGGCGCACTTACGTCTTCCGAGATTTCACGGGTTCGCTGTTCAATCCGTATCGAAATTACGAGCAGATGCGTTACTTCGGCTATTCGCGGCTGCCGCGAGTTGACGCCGCGAAGCTTCGAGGCGCTTCCACACAATATGGCGAAGGAGTGCGGGAGATTTACCTGCAGCTTCCCGCACTCGATCCGCGCATTCTGGAACTCGCGAAAACGGTCAGCGGGCGGGCGCCGACGGCTTACGACAAAGCGATCGCGATCGAGGCCTATCTGCGCAGCCGATTCATGTACACGCTGACGCTGACCGGCAAGCCCGGCGATGATCCGCTGGCGCATTTTCTGTTCGAGACGCGAGCCGGGCATTGCGAATATTTCGCTTCGGCAATGGCTATCATGCTGCGCACGCTGGGCATTCCTTCTCGCGAGGTGAACGGGTTTCTACCCGGCGAATACAACGATCTCGCCGGGGACTACATCGTGCGGGCGAGCGATGCGCATAGCTGGGTGGAAGTCTATTTTCCAGGGAACGGCTGGGTGACTTTCGATCCCACGCCGGCCGCGGCGGAGGACTTCGGTTTCTTTTCGCGCTTCGGGCAGTACCTCGATTGGATGGAGCTGTCCTGGAACGAGTGGGTGATCAACTACGACTTCGCGCACCAGATGCAAATGGCGCAACTGGTGCAGAGGGACACGCGGAGCTGGACGGATTCCACGAGGGCCTGGTTCGCGAGCGGGCAGGGCAAGGGCAAAAGCTGGATCAAATCCTGGTTGAACCGAGGCAGCGCGTTCGGGTTTGTACTGCCGCTGGTGTTGATTTTGCTGTTGGTGGCGTTGCGGTACGATTTGCTGCGCGCGGCAGTTCGGCGGCTGCGGCTGTATTGGCAACTTCGCGCGCCGGAGTCCGAGCGGGCGAACCCGTTGCTGGCGTCGCGCTTGTATGCCGAGTTGTTGCGGGTGCTGGAGCGCCGGGGTTTCGCGCGGCGGGCTTCGCAGACGCCGCTGGAGTTTGCAATGGCAATGCACGAGCCGAGCTTGGCGCCGGCGGTCCAGGAATTCACACAAGTTTACGCCCGCTCGCGCTTTGGTAATGTGCCCTGCGACACGCTGCTGCTGCGGGAACTCCTCGAACAAATTCGATCCGCAATGCGCTAGCGCGGTTCAGCCAACCGATCGTCCTCGCGTGGTACACTAGAGAATTACGGGAAGCCGCAAATTCACTGCTTATGACTAAGGTCGGATTCATCAGCTTGGGTTGCCCGAAGAACCTCGTCGACAGCGAGGTGATGATGGGTATTTTGGCGCGCGAGGGCTATGAGCTAACGCCACGCGCTGACGAGGCTGAGGTGCTGGTCGTAAATACGTGCAGCTTCATCGAGTCGGCGCAGAAGGAGTCGGTGGACGCGATTTTGGAGATGGCCGAGCACAAGAAGTTCGGCGCGGCGAAAAAGCTGATCGTGGCGGGCTGCTTGGTGGAGCGTTTCCGGGAGCAAATCCTGGAGCAGGTTCCGGAAGTTGATGCCGTTGTCGGCACTGGGGAAGTCGAACGCATCCTCGAAGCTGTCGAGGGGGATTTGCGTGTTCTGCCTGCCGAGCCTCCTGCATTTCTGTATCACGATCTTACGCCTCGCATCATCACCACTCCGCGGCACGCCGCCTACATTAAGATTGCCGAAGGCTGTGACCATCCGTGCACGTTTTGCATCATTCCGCAGCTTCGCGGGAAGTTTCGCAGTCGGCGCTTTGAATCAGTGGTGCGCGAGGCGGAGAATCTGGCGGCGTCTGGCGCGAGAGAGATCACGCTGATCGGGCAGGACACGACCTCTTACGGCGAAGACCTGGGCTTGCGAGATGGGCTGGCACAGCTTCTGGAGAGGCTCGGACAGGTGGAGGATCTTCTGTGGGTGCGCTTCCTATACGCGTATCCGAATCGCGTGACGCAGAAGTTGCTGGATACGCTGGCCGCTCACCCGCGGCTCGCTAAATACATGGATATGCCGCTGCAGCACGCCAGCCGCAGCGTTTTGGCGCGCATGAAGCGCGGGTCGCACGGCGACGCGTTTTTGAAACTGCTGGAACGGATTCGCGCGACGATACCTGGGGTTTCTTTGCGCACGTCGTTCATCGTGGGCTTCCCTGGGGAAACCGAGGCGGACTTTGAAGAGCTTTGCGGCTTCGTGCGGGCAGCGAAACTGGATTGGATCGGCGTGTTCGAATATTCGGATGTGGACAACGCTGGCAGCTATGCCCTGGACACTAAGGTCGATGCCGAGACGATTACCGAACGGCGCAATCGATTGATGGCCATTCAAAAGAAGATTTCACGCGAGAGGCTTCGTGGGTTCAAAGGGAGCACTGCGCTCGCCCTGGTCGAAGGGCCTTCGAAGGACAATCCGCTGGTGTGGGAAGCGCGGCTGGAAGGCATGGCGCCGGACATCGACGGCAAGCTGTACCTTACAGATATTGAACTTCCCATCGGGGAAACGGCTTGTAGCGGTGACGCCGCACGCGTCGAAATTACCAAGACTGACGCCTATGACTTGATTGGGCACGTGGTAGAAATTCTACCGCGGCCTGTCGGGCCGGGCATTTCTGCAGGGCCGCCGATGCCGCCTACGGAGGCGCTGACTCGGATCTCGACCGGAGCGGCGCTGCGGGTATTGGGGTAATATTTGGGCGTTTCGTCTAAGCCCCCCTCTGACCCTTCGAGGCTCAGGGTAAAAGAGGGCGGCTACAGCAGCGTTGAGAGCGTCGCGGACATAGCAGAAGCGCGTGAGACCAGGATTAGGATCGCGGTGATGCAACACAAATGCCCGATATGCAAGACGCCGACGGATTCCGCGCTGCACCCGGAGTTTCCTTTTTGCAGCGAGCGCTGCCAGTTGCGGGACTTGGGGAACTGGGCTGCCGAGAGGTATGTCGTGTCGGAGCCAATTTTCAACGAAGATGACGAAGAATTGAACGAATCATCCAACGCCGATGACACCCAACACTGAGACTGGAAGCGGCGCACCGAGCGGTCCGAAACCGCGCTTGGCTTACGCCATTGCGACCGCTTTTGGTGCAGGCAACTTGCCCATCGCGCCGGGGACGTATGGATCGCTGGTCGGAGTGGTGACGATCGTCCTCTCGGCGATTTTTTTCCTGCGGCCGACGTCGCTGGCGGGGTTGTCGCCCCTGCACGTGCTGTCGGATGCCAGGTTCATGGACAAGCATTTCCTGGTGCCGGGCAGCGACATCCACGACACCGTGCTGTGGTTGCCGATTTTCTGCGCGTTGTTTTTGCTGGTGCTGTTAGGCGCGATCGGCGTGTGGAGCGCGGAGAAAACCGCGGCGTACGCCGGGATCAAGGATCCCTCTTTCGTGGTCATTGACGAGGTGGCGGGCATGCACCTAACGCTGCTGCTGCCGCTGATTCCAATCGCGCTGCCCAATCTGCGATCACACATGGATATCTCCCAGTTCGCGATTTTTTTTGCGCTGAGCCTGGTCAACTGGAAATATCTGCTGCTGGGTTTCCTGTTTTTCCGGTTTTTCGACATTTGGAAGCCGTTTCCGCTGCGCCGCCTGGAGCTGCTGCCCGGCGGGTGGGGCATTATGGCGGACGACTGGGCGGCCGGCATGTACGCTGCAATTCTGCTGCGGCTCGCGCTACACTTTAAGCTGATATGAAATTGGGATTCGGTTCCATGTCAGAAAAAAACGGCGGCCCGCGCATCGAGAGAATCGCGCCGGGGGCGGCCATTCCGGGCGGCGAAATCGTAATTCACGGGAGCGGTTTTGCCTCGCGCACCGGGGCGCGCCCGATCGTGCACTTTGGCGAGGCGGAAGCCAGCTTGATGCTTGCCACCGACAATCGATTGATTGCGCGCGTGCCCGACAGCGCTAACGGCGGCACGGTGAGCGTGGCCAACGCGCAAAGCGAAAGCCGGCCGCATCCGGTGTCCATTGGCTGGCAAGTCGCGGACAATCTGCATCCGGTGGCCAATCCCGCGGTGGATGCCGAGGGAAATATTTATGTGACCTTCAGCGGGCCGCGGGGGCAGCGGGTTCCGGTTTCGCTGTACAAGATCACCGCGAATTACAACATCAAGCCGTTTGTGACTTCGTTGATTAATCCTTCCGGGTTGGCGGTGGACCGCGGCGGCAACCTTTTTGTTTCTTGCCGCAACGACGGGACGATTCACCGCGTTACGCCGGACGGGCGCGCGGAACAGTGGATTGAAGGCATGGGCGTGGCTACCGGGATCGCCTTCGACCGCGACGAGAATTTGTACGTCGGGGACCGCAGCGGGACGATTTTCAAGATCAGCAAGAGCCGCGAAATTTTCGTGTTTGCCACGCTGGAACCTTCGGTGGCGGCCTATCACCTGGCGTTTCATCCGAGCGGGGATCTGTATGTTACGGGCCCGACGACGTCGAGCTACGACCGCGTTCACCGCATCACGAAGGGCGGCGAGGTGCAGGTTTTCTACCGCGGACTGGGGCGGCCGCAGGGCCTGGCGTTCGACAAGGACGCCAATCTGTACGTGGCGGCCTCTTACGCGGGGCGGCGCGGCATCGTGCGCATCACGCCGGAGGGCAAGGCCGAGATTGTTCTGAGCGGCTCCGGTTTGGTTGGGCTGGCGCTGCTGCCTACCGGGCGCGCAATTCTCACCACGACTGGGGCGCTCTTCACCCTCGATTGGGATGTTCGTGGCCTGCCGTTACTCGGGTAGCGGAAAATACCGCCCTATTTTCGACGCTCACCGATCCTGTGTTGCCTGACTGCCGCTTGCGCTCTTCGTTCCTCATCGGGTACAAACGTTGAGATGAAAGCAGAGATCATTGCGGTTGGTTCGGAATTGCTGACGCCGGACCGATTGGATACCAACTCGCTCTTTCTCACCGAAGAGCTGAATAGCATCGGCATTGAAGTGGTGCGCAAGACGGTTGTGGGCGACAACCGCGAGCTGCTTGCCGAAGCTTTTCGCGATGCGCTGGACCGCGTGCCGCTGATCATCGCGTCTGGCGGCCTGGGACCTACCGAGGACGACCTTACACGCGAAACGGTGGCCGAACTTCTGGGCCGCAAACTCCAGCGCAACGACGAGATCCTGCGCCATATCGAAGGACGCTTTCGCAGCCTGGGCCGCGAAATGCCGGCGGTCAACGTGCGCCAGGCGATGGTGCCTGAGGGCGCGGAAATTCTGGAAAACAAGCGGGGGACGGCGCCGGGACTGTGGCTCGAAGACGCGGGCCGGGTGATCGCGCTGCTGCCGGGGCCGCCGCGAGAATTGAAGCCGCTGTTCCACGAGCAAGTTTTGCCGCGCCTGGAACGGCGGGCGTCCGGCGTGCGGCTGCATCACCGCGAGATTCGGGTCACGGGCCTGGGCGAGTCGCACGTCGAGCAGCGCATCCTGCCTATTTACAAGCGCTATCCCGAGGTGAATACCACGATCCTGGCAGCGCTCGGAGAAACGCAAATCCATCTGCGTCTGTGGACCGAGGACGCGCCGCATGCGAAGAAAACGCTGGACGAGATCGTGCAAAGCTTTGAGATCGCGCTGACCGACCGGATCTTCAGCGAAGACGGGCGCTCGCTCGAGGAAGTGGTCGCGGATGAGCTGACGATGAACAACGCTACCATTGCGGCCGCCGAGAGTTGCACCGGGGGCTTACTGGCGCAGCGGCTGACGAGCATCGCCGGGAGTTCGTCGTATTTTCTGGGCGGCGTGGTTTGCTACAGCAACGAATTGAAGACCGCGTGGGCCGACGTTCCAGCGGAGATGATACTGGCGAAGGGCGCCGTCAGCCCGGAAGTTGCCGTGGCGCTGGCCGAAGGGATCCGACGGCGCGTAGGGAGCACGTTTGGCGTGGGGATCACGGGCGTCGCGGGTCCAGGGGGTGGATCGGAAGAAAAACCTGTGGGCACCGTGCACGTTGCGGTTTCTTACCCGGGCGGCGTCAAAGAACGCGGCATACGCGTTCCTGGCGACCGCGAAGCCATCCGCTGGCAAGCTTCTCAGGCCGCTTTGGACATGGTGCGCGTGCACTTTCTGTATGGCGGACAGAACAACACCAAATCATCTTCGAAGAGGGTCTGAGCCTTGCGCTTGTTCGTCGCGCTGGAGATTCCTTCAGCGGTGCGAGAAAATCTCGCCACGCTGATGACGGAACTGAACGCACTGGAAAAGCAATCTTCTGGAAAAAAGGCGCGCTGGGTGCGGCCGGAAAACCTTCACGTGACGCTCAAATTCATCGGCGAGACTGCTCTCGATAAGCTGAAAGGGATCGTCGCGGCGCTTTCCACGGTTCGGTCTGGACAGCCGGCCGAGCTGCGATTCCGCGGCCTAGGTTTCTTTCCCAATGAAAAGCGGCCGCGCGTTTTGTGGGCGGGGATCGCTGCTTCCCCGAATCTAGCGGCGATCGCTGGGGACATCGAACAGCAACTCGAGCCGCTCGGATTTCCGCGTGAGAAGCGCGACTTCACGCCGCATCTGACGCTGGCGCGGTTCAATCCGCCCGGCCTTTCCGAAACGCTTCGCGCGGCTGTGCGAGAGAACGCCGAGCGGGACTTTGGCGCGCTGGGGGCCGGCGATTTTCATCTGATCGAGAGCCAGCTGAAGCCCTCGGGCGCGGAGTACACTACGCTCCACTCATTTCCGTTTGCGGCGGAGGCCTGACGGCGCATGCTGGAAATCTCCCTGAGCGTCGTGTGGATCCCTGTGGCGGCCTATCTGCTGGGCACGATCCCTTTCGGATTGCTGATCGGGAAGGTGTTCGGTGGCGCCGACGTACGCAAGGCCGGTAGCGGCAATATTGGCGCGACCAACGTAGCGCGCGTGGCCGGACCGGTCGCCGGCATCTTCACACTGGCACTGGACGCAGCAAAAGGCGCGGCAGCGGTGTGGCTGGCCGCGCGTTTCGCCAACGACAGCGCCACATGGATGGTGATCGCCGGGCTGGCGGCCCTGGTGGGACACTGCTTTCCGCTATGGCTGGGCTTTCGCGGAGGCAAGGGTGTAGCGACCGCGGCGGGGGTCTTTCTGGTGCTGTGCCCGCTGGCTCTGCTGGGCTCGCTGACGCTGTTTATTCTGGTGGTGGTGTTCTCGCGATATGTTTCGCTGGGCTCGATTGCCGCGGCGGCCGCGATTCCTCTGCTGGTCTATTTTTTCTGGGCGCCCCATCACGCCCCGCCCCTTACCGTTACGTTTGGCGCGTTGGCGGCGGCGTTGCTGGTGGTGTACAAACACGATGCCAACATGCAGCGGCTGGTGGAAGGCCGGGAGCCGCGCTTCTCTTTCGGCAAAGGCAAGGATGACGCTTGACGCGGATCGCCATTCTCGGGGGGGGCAGCTGGGGCACGGCCCTGGCCATGGTTCTTTCGCGCAGTCCGCGCGCGCATGAGATTTCCTTGTGGGTGCACGACGCCGCGCTCGCGGAATCCGTGCGCCGCGACGGCGAAAACAAGGTGTACTTGCCGGGACATCCGCTTCCAGAGCGGGTCCGGGTCACCGCCGAAATCGATGAGTGCGTGGCTGGGGCGGAAATCATTCTGGGCGCGATGCCGGCGGCACATGCGCGCGGCGTCTATTCGGAGGCCGCTAAGCATATCTCCGCCCACACCATCATCGTGAGCGCCACAAAAGGGCTGGAGCCTGTTACGCACGGGCGAATGAGCGAAGTTATCGGTCAAGTCATTCCGGCGCCCCTTGCGCCGCAAATTGCCGTGCTGTCCGGCCCGTCGTTTGCGGCCGAGGCCGCGAGAGGGGAGCCTACCGCCGTGGTAATCGCGTCGCCGACTACCTCACTCATACAATCCGCTCCCTCCTTGACGCGTCACCCAGAAGTCGGTGCTAGGGTCCAAGAAGAACTCGCAGCGCCTAACTTCCGGCTATATACCAACGATGACGTCCTGGGAGTGGAGCTTGCCGGCGCGATGAAAAACGTCATGGCCATCGCAGCGGGGGCCTGCCAGGGGCTGGGTCTGGGGTCGAACGCGCTCGCGGCCTTGATTACGCGAGGCTTGGCGGAAATGACCCGTCTGGCAACGGCGCTGGGCGCGCGGCCGGAGACCCTAAGCGGCCTGGCTGGCCTGGGCGATCTGGTGCTGACCTGCACAGGTACGCTGAGCCGTAACCGTCAAGTGGGAATCGAGTTAGGCAAGGGCCGCGCCCTTTCCGAGATCCTCGCCGGGATGCGCATGGTGGCGGAGGGTGTGGGAACCGCCCCAGCGCTGCTGGCGTTGGCGCGCGAAGTCGGCATCGAGATGCCCATCACCGAGCAAGTCAACGCCATCCTGCACCAAGATAAATCGCCGCGGGAGGCCATTCGCGACATCATGGACCGCCCGCTAAAGCGTGAATAATAAGGCTTTTGCCCGCCTCGCTTCCGGCCGTAGTACTAACGTTCCAGTTGCAGATGCGCGACGCCTGTCCTTCGCGGTTGCCCACCGGCTGTTGCGATTCCCCTAGACTACAGAGAGGGCCATGTCTGCCAACACCACATCCTTGATGCAGCGTATTCGCACGGGCCGCGTGCGCATTCTGTGGCTGGTGCTCGGAGCGCTGCTGCTGGTCAGCGCGGTACCCATTGGGCTCTATCATCGGCAGGTACTGCAGCTGAGCCAAGAGAAACTCGTAGATACGGAGCGCGTCCAGCAGACGGACATGACACGTTCTCTGGCGCAGGAAATTCAGTTTTTCGAAGCGAACCTAACGCAGCAACTGGTCAGCGAGCGGCAGATCCTGGCGCTCATGGGCTTGATTGACAACGTGGAGGACCCCGCCTCCGAGCCCAAAGTAACGCTGCTGCTGAAAAACTTCGCCGACAGCAACCGCAATACCTTCGTGTATCTCACCGCGGTGGGTAAATCCGGAAAAGGCACAAGTGCGTCGCAGGGAAATTTTCGCGCCGACCAGGATCCTTTTGTTGCCAAGGCGCTGCAGCGGGCCTTCGCTACGTCCATGCAATCGGTGAAGTTCCGGAGCGATCCCCTGGCGCTGGCGCCCGACAATCGGCCGGCGTTCGTGATCGCCGTGCCGCTCAAAGACATCAATGACAACTTCACGGGCATGCTCGCCGCAGTGGTCTCGCTGGAACCGATTCTGCGGCGGCTGCAGGATGCCAGCGTGCGCGGGCGCACGGTTTTCGTAGTGGATCACTACGGCCACATCGTGGCGCATCCGGATACCAAGGATTTCGTTCCCGGGACGGACGTAAGCGGCAGCTCGCAAGTGGTGGCGCAGATTCGCGCCTTGCCGCAGGAATTGCGCAACACGGAGACAATTCGCTTTACCGAGAGGGAGAAAAACCGCTCAGTGGAGATGGTCGGAACGTACAGCACGTTCCCGGAAGTGAATTGGGCGGTGGTCGCGCAGCGCAGCCTGAACCAGGCGCGTGCGGACGCTGGGGTGAATGAACTAAATCGCCAGGCGCTGGCTTTCGTCACCGTAGTGGTCCTGGCGGCCATCCTTCTTGGGTATTTCTTCGCCGTAGGTATCAGCGGTCCGATTCGTGGCCTGGCGGCCTCCACGCGCGCCATCAGCCGCGGTGAATTTCACCAGCGGTCGCCCGTGCGCGGAGCATCGGAAATCAGCGAGCTGGCCGAGAATTTCAACAAGATGGCCGGCGACATCGAAGAGTACATCGAACGGCTGAAGGAAGCCGCCGAGGAAAACCGCGAGCTGTTCATCGGGTCGATCCGCATGCTGGCCGCGGCCATCGACGAAAAGGATCCGTACACGCGGGGTCACTCCGGGCGCGTAGCGAAATATTCCACGCTGGTCGGGCGCGAGCTGGGCCTTTCCGCGGAAGATCTGGACACCCTGCGCATCTCCGCACTGCTGCACGACGTCGGAAAGATCGGCGTCGAAGACCGCGTGCTCAAGAAGCCCGGATCGCTGACACCCGAAGAATTCGAGCTGATGAAGCAGCACACCATCAAGGGCGCGAACATCATGCGGCCGGTTTCTCAGTTGAAGGAAATGCTACCGGGGATTGAGCTGCACCACGAGCACATCGACGGCCGCGGCTATCCATATGGCCTGCAAGGTCCGCAGATTCCGCTGATGGCGCGCATTATCGGCGTGGCCGACACGCTGGACGCCATGACTACCAACCGGCCCTACCAGTCCGCGATGGATCTGGATTACGCGCTTGGCAAAATCAAGGCACTGGCTGGGACCAAATTCGACACCGTCGTTGTGAACGCCCTGGATGCCGCCATTACTGCGGGAAGGCTGCGGCTAAGCGCCGTCGAAGTGCAGGTCTGAACCCCACCTGAAACGATTCCCTCCGATTTCCAAACGTGTACAACTGGCCGTCAGGTGTTCTTGCCTACGCCTGTGATTCGCGTGCCATCAAACTTAGTGAAAGAAAAGCCCTCGAAAGGCTCGTTCCAGCAGCGGGCCATGTCCCGCAGCATGGAAATCGCAACGGTCTCGCCCAGCACAACGGAATCCGCGTAGTCGTAGCGCCAGTGCACGGCAGCATGGTTGCGCCCGATGGCGATATTGGCGGCAATCTTGTTCATTTCCCCGCCGATGGTCAACTGGTCGCGATCGGTTCCGGTGTAAGGCACCAGGGAGAGCCCATCTTCGCTGGGCTGCGAGATCGTAATCCCTGGAACGGAGCTGAGCGGCGCGGTGTCATCGAACCAGGCCTTTACGATGGTCGCGCACGCTCCCGCCACGGTTCCATGACCCTGCCCGTAGGAAGGATGTTGCGGGCAGCCTTCTGGAAAGCCATGCGGCATGAAGTACGTGCCGTACTTTGCGAATACCTGCGCCGCCGCCTGCGAATTCAGGACATCCGAATGCAATGGATAGGTCGCCTGGTGCGTCTTGGTCATATGCACGAGTCCGCCGAAGGCTTCAGGGCGCAGGTGCCGGTGCACGAACCACTTCATGTACCAGACCGCCTTCAGCGCCCGCTGCGACACTTCGGCAACCAGCGTCTTTACGTGGGGCGCCCCAAAGGTGCCGAAGCCTGTTTGTGTCCGCGAGCCGACGTAGGGATTGTTAGGATCGAGCGGCGCCCCGTTGTCGATCAGGATCAGGCAAGCGTTGAAGTAGGCCTCGAACAACACGTCAATATGAACATACGCGCCGAGCCCGCGGCCGTTTCGCATGTGCTGAGGACTGGGGTCGATTTGATTTTTACCGAAAGGCCCTTGGCCATTTTGAACCGCCAACCACGATGCCTGGTCTGTCATGTAATCGAACCCGGGGACATAGGTCGTAAGCAGCTGGGTGACGGGCACCGCGCCGTAGCTGAACGGAAGTAGAAGAAATTGCGAGACATAAGGACCAAGCACGTCACCTGGAGTGAACCCGCGGAATAGATTTTGCGGGGTCACCGGCTTCGGTCCACGAAAGGCTGGGAGGCTGTTGAGCTCTGTGATGGCGGCCATCGAGAGCGGTTCATGCCCGTACTGTGTGAAGTTCACGTCGCGGCACAGGGCCATCCAGTAATTCTCGACGGCCGCATCGGCGATCTCGCGGCTGGCCACAGAGGGAGGTGTTCCTATAACCAACTGGTGCGAGTCCGTTCCCTCCAGGTCAAGAGCAAGGCCTGCTTGGGGATCGATCAAGGGAGCCGTGCCGCCCAGCTGAATTTGCTCGAAGAGCCTCGGATCTCCGGTATTCACCGCCCTTAGAAGGCTGGTGTACGAACCGTTGTCCACTTCTCCGATGCCGTTGTGTACCAAGCCTTTCGAGTAGTTGCCGATGCGGTTGGGGAACCGCTGTTCATCCCCATTCGTGATCTCCCCGGGAATGGGTATGTCGAATTCGGCTTCCGCGGCGCGCAGGCGATTGTTGAAGGACCTGCGCGCGCGCGACACGCCGACGTTATCTGGCTCCCCTGCGCCGTGCTCCTGTCCAGCCGCGCGGACCGCCAAAGGGCCGGCAACAGTTGCGCTGGCCGAGATCACGGCCACGACGCCGGCACCACCCACTTGACCCAGGAAAGTGCGGCGGTTTGACCCCTTAGAAGCCTTAACCGGGGCTGGATGGATCGCGGACATTTTTTCAGATGCCGAGCGTTTTTCTTCGCTCATTTCAAGTCTCCGTTCAGAGTTTTTTGAAGCCCCGGTTCCCAAGGGATGTTCGGAATTTCTTTGAGGCTATGCCAAGGGGGCTAAGCAGGATACTGCTCGTTGGGACAGTTTTGGTGCAGCGTTAAAGAATTAGACACTTACGGCTGGAGCTAATTTTGCATGCACCTGCAGGATGCCGCCGGTGCCCGGTGCCGTTCCTTACACGCGCTTCTGTTACAATTTTGTCTCGCACCGCGGCTTTGAGCGCGCGATCCCATGATTTCTCTTTTCGGTAAAAATGAACCGGAGCCTACGCTTCTCGATAAGCTGAAGGCCTCGGTCACCAAGACCAAGGCGGCCCTTTCCGAGACGGTCGATGCGATCTTCCTGGGCGATCGGAAGATCGATCCGTCTTTGCTCAAGGAGTTGGAGACGGCGCTGCTTTCCGCCGACCTGGGCGTAAGGACCACCCGCGAGATTCTGGAGGCGGTCCGTGAAAAAATGGACCGCAATGCGCTGTCCGACGCGAGCCAGTTGAAACGCGAAATCAAGGGACACATCATGCGCATCCTCAACGCTCCCGGCGGCTCCGTTGCTTCGGCACCACACATGGGGGCGGTCCCGGGGTCGCCCAACGGCAAAGGGCCGCGCGTAATTTTCATCGTGGGAGTGAACGGCGCGGGCAAGACCACCAGCATCGGGAAGCTCGCGAACCGGCTCCGCCAAGATGGCCTGAGTGTCATTCTCTGCGCTGCCGACACTTTCCGGGCGGCCGCCGTCGAGCAACTCGAGATCTGGGCTCAGCGCAATGGCATTGAAGTGATCAAGCAAAAGTCGGGAGCCGACCCCGCGGCGGTGGTTTACGACGCGGTCGCCGCCGCCAAGGCCCGCGGCTCGGACGCGGTCATCGTCGATACGGCGGGACGCCTGCACACCAAATCCAATCTGATGGCCGAGCTCGAAAAGATGAAGCGCACTGCCGCTAAAGTGATTCCCGGCGCGCCCCACGATGTGTTGCTGGTGCTCGACGCCACCACCGGACAGAACGGCTTGGCCCAGGCTCGCGAATTTACCTCTTCAGTTGGCGTCACCGGGATCATACTGACCAAGCTCGACGGCACAGCGAAAGGCGGCATCGTGGTGGCCATCACGCGAGAACTCGGTTTGCCGATTCGCTTCGTCGGAACCGGTGAACAGATCAATGATTTGGTTCCGTTCGACGCGGAAACGTACGCCAACTCGCTGTTCAACTAATTCGTGAACGCACACGACATTCGCTTCATGGAGCACGCACTGGCGCTGGCCCGCAAAGGCAGCGGCCTGGCCAGCCCCAATCCGATGGTGGGCTGCGTCATCGTGCGCGAGGGTGAAATCATCGGTGAGGGCTTTCACCAGTACGAGTGGCGCGACCACGCGGAAATCGTCGCGTTGAAATCAGCGGGCGAACGAGCGCGCGGCGCCACTCTTTACGTCAGTCTCGAGCCTTGCAATCACAAGGGCCGCACCGGGCCTTGCACAGAAGCGATCATCGCCGCGGGCGTGGGGCGTGTCGTGGCAGCCATGCAAGATCCCAACCCCGCCACTTCCGGTCGCGGCTTCGAGCGCCTGCGCGCCGCGGGCGTCGAGGTCGTTTCGGGCGTTCTTGAGGAGGAAGCGAAACGCCTGAATGAGGCTTTTGCCTGCTGGATTCACACCAAGAAGCCTTTCGTTACCCTAAAATCCGCGCTCACCCTCGATGGCCAACTCGCTCTGCCAAAATCGAAGAAACGTGAACGTTCTCGTTGGATTACTTCCGATGAGTCTCGCGCTGAAGTGCATCGCATGCGCCACGCCTCCGACGCGCTGCTCACCGGAATCGGCACGGTGCTCGCGGACAATCCGCTGCTAACCGACCGCAGCGGCCTTTCGCGCCGCAGGCGGCT
>Ga0210384_10003557_pt1 | contig 17949 bp, 21 predicted proteins | sample IncBWH2MmetaG_FD_160574 | JGI IMG/M metagenome (GOLD analysis project Ga0210384, IMG submission 160574) | Forest soil microbial communities from Barre Woods Harvard Forest LTER site, Petersham, Massachusetts, United States - Inc-BW-H-2-M | ecosystem: Environmental > Terrestrial > Soil >...
GTGAACGGACCCGGCGAGAGCAAGCACGCCAACATCGGCATCAGCCTTCCTGGCACCGGTGAACGCCCGGTGGCGCCGGTCTACGAGGATGGCGAGAAGACCGTCACCCTCAAGGGCGAGCGCATTGCCGAAGAGTTCCAGGAAATCGTTGAACGGTACGTGGCGCGCCGTTATGCGCGCCTGGGGTGACGGATGAACGAGCTCGCCACGCGCAAGTGCAAGCCCTGCGAGGGGGGTATCGCCCCGTTGACACGCGCCGCAGCCGAGCAGCTGCTGGCGCAGATCTCGCGCTCCTGGGTGCTCAGCGAAGACGGTCGCGCCATCCGCCGCGAGCTCAGCTTCCGCGACTTCTACCGCACCATGAGCTTCGTCAACGCGCTCGCGCATATTGCCAACATCGAGGACCACCATCCGGACCTCGAGGTGAGCTACAACTACTGCCACGTCACCTTCACCACGCACGCGATCGGCGGCCTCTCGGAGAACGACTTCGTGTGCGCTGCGAAGCTGGACCTGATACCCCTGAATTGACGCGGGCGTGCGGCTTAGTTGCCGCGCGCCGGCCGCGGGCGCTCAGGCGTGCGGCTGACGTCGCTCCCAGCGGCTGCGGCGCTGCGTAATCCATTGATCGAGCAAACGAAGAGCCTGAGGCTCGACGGAGCACGTGCGCACCCGCCCGCTCTTCTGCGTGCGGATCAGGCCCCCTGCCTCGAGCGTCCGTAGGTGTCGTAACACCTCGCCGAGCGATATCGGCAACGGCTCGGCGATACAGCTCACCGCGGCCTCCTCGTCGCAGAGGTGCTCGATGATGAGGCGGCGCGTCGGGTCGGCCAGCGCCCTGAATATAACGTCCAAAGAACGATAGTTCAGCACCGGCGTACTCTAGGGGCACGCGGCGCGATAGTTAGGTCAAGACCTAACTATCTGCAAAAAGAGGTGTGATACGCGCCCCCTCGGAACCCTTAGCTACGCGCGCCTGGCCGCCTCGGGGAGCTCCCCGCTGAGGCCGAGCGCGCGGCGGATGAAAAAGCGCCGCAGCTCAGGGGCGCGGTTGACCCAGGACAGGCCCCGTTGTGCCAGGCGCGCGGCCGGCCCTGCGCCATGGGCGAGCAGCCGGTCGAAGGCATCGATCGCCGTGCTCATGGCCGCGACTTCGCTCTTGCGCCAGCGCTCGTAGGCGCGCAGCAGGCCGAGTGCGCCCGGGTCCTCGCGCCCTGCGACGCCGGCGAGCACCACCTGGGCGAGCGCCGCCGCATCCAGCAGCCCCAGATTCACCCCCTGGCCTGCGAGGGGGTGCACGACGTGAGCGGCATCGCCGATCAGCGCCACGCGCTGCGCGACGTAGCGGTGCGCGGATACCTTGTTGAGGGGGAACGTGGCCCGCTCGCTCACCAGCCGGGTGGCTCCGAGCGCAAGATCGGAAGCGCGATCGAGCTCGCCGGCGAAGCCTGCGGCGTCCAGTGTCGCCAGCGCGGCCGCCACCTCATCGTCGGCCGACCACACGATCGAGCTGGTGCCATCGGCGAGCGGCAGGAAGGCCAGGGTGCCATCCTTCAGGAAGCGCTGCCAGGCCGTCGACTCGTGCGGCTTCGCGGTCGCCACGCTCGCAACGATCGCGGTCTGCCCGTACGCGCGAACTTCGGCGGTGAGCCCGGCCGCCTCGCGCAGCGCGGACTGCGCCCCGTCGGCGCCGACCACGAGCCGCGCGGTGAGCGTGCCGCGCGGGGTGCTCACTCTCACGCTCTCCTCGCCGATCTCGAGGGCCGCGAGCGGCGCGGCCTCGATGTGCCCGCCGGCGTGCGCGAAGGCCTCGAGCAGCGCGCTCTGCAGCAGGCGGTTCTCCACCATGTAGCCGAGGTTCGGCTCGCCCACGTCGGCGGCATCGAACACCAGCACCGCATCGCTGGTCGCCGCCACGCTCTCGTGCCAGATGCGCATGCGCTCGTACGGCGCGAGGCGCGGGCCGCAAAGGCGTGCCCAGGCGCCCGCGCGCGAGAGCACCCGCTCGCTGGCGCGCGACAGAGCGACCACCCGCGCCTCGAGCGGCGCATCGGCCGGGAGCGGTGCCGGCGGGCGCGGCTCGAGCACGGCCACCGCAAGACCCCCGGCGCCGCGCGCTCCGCGGGCGAGCAATACCCCCGCGCACGCCCCTACCGGGCCGCCGCCGACGATGACGACGTCAAACACGCTGCACCGGCAGGCCGCGCGCGAGTCGCGGCGTCGGTCCGCCGAAGCCGGCGCTCACGCGCGCCAGCGCGCTCTTCGCCGGCGGCGCGAGATCGAAGAGCAGGAGTCCCAGATTGCGCAGCAGCCCCACGCCGGTGCGCGTGTCGGCGAACAGCTTCACCAGGCCATCGGTGAAGCCCACGACGCCGCGGCGATCGCGCGCGCGCCACGCGGCGAATCGCTGCAGCAGCTCGGGCGCACCGGCATCGCCCGGCGCAGCGGCGATCACCTCCGCGAGCGTCGCGGCATCGCGTAGCCCGAGATTGAATCCCTGCCCTGCGACCGGATGCAGCGCCTGGGCAGCGTTGCCGATCAGCACCGTACGGGTGCCGACCGTCGTCGCGGCACGCGTCAGCTTCAATGGATACGAGCCGCGGCGGCTGGCACGCACGAAGCGCCCGGCGCGCCAGCCGAACTGCCGCTGCAGTTGCCCGAGGTACGCGCCCTCGTCGAGCGAGAGCAGCTCGCTCGCGCGCTGCGGGCGGCAGGCCCAGATCACCGCAAGCGTGCCGTCGTACAGGGGCAGCACGGCGAGGGGCCCCTGCGCCGTGAAGCGCTCGTAAGCCACTCCCGCATGCGGGCGATCCGCGGCGACGTTCGCCACCACGGCCACCTGGTCGTAATCCTCGACGGCTGCCTCGATACCTGCAGCGGTGCGGATCTGCGACTGCGCGCCATCCGCAGCCACCAGCAACCGCGTCACCACGCGCTCGCCCCCGGCGGAGCCGTCGGAGATGCCAAAGCGCACGCCCTCGGGGGCAATCTCGACCTCGCGGGCACTGGCAGGCACGCGCAGCAGCAGATCGGAGCAGGCGCCCAGGCGGCTCCACAGCGCCGCCCCGATGCGCCGGTTGGCCGCCACATAGCCGAAGGCCTCGATGCCCTGCTCTTCGGCCCTGAGGCGCGAGAAGCCGAAACCGCCGGCTTCCGACACGTGAATCGCGCGGATGGCGGCTGCCTCGGGGGCGATCGCTCCCCACACGCCGAGGCTCTCGAAGATCCGACGGCTGGCATTGCCGAGCGCTGTGGTGCGCTCGTCGAAGCTCGGCTGTGAGTGCGCGCCGAAGGAGACGCTCTCCACCAGCAGCACCCGCCTGCCGCTACCGGCAAGACCCGCCGCGAGACTCGCCCCGACCATGCCCCCGCCCACGATGGCAACGTCGACTTGCACCTTGAGCCTTCAGGCACGCGCCATGAGCGCTTCGATCTGCTCGGGGTCCTTGGGCGCACGCGCGGTGAGGACCTCGGCGCCGCGCCTCGTGACCACCACGTCGTCCTCGATGCGTATGCCGATGTTGCGGACGCGTTGGGGCACGCCGCGGGCGCCGGCGGGAAGGTAGATTCCCGGCTCGATGGTCATCACCATGCCGGGCTCGAGCACGCGCCATTCGTCGCCGACCTTGTAGTCGCCGACATCGTGCACGTCGAGACCGAGCCAATGGCCGGTGCGGTGCATGAAGAAGCGCCGGTAGGCGCCGCTGCGAATGAGGGATGCGGGGCGGCCCTTCAGCAGCCCGAGCTTCACCAGTCCGTGGGTGATGACACGCACCGCGGCCTCGTGCGGCTCGTTCCAATGATTGCCCGGGCGCACGCGGGCGATCGCCGCGCGGTTCGCCTCGAGCACCACCTCGTATACCGCGCGCTGCTCGCTGCTGAAGCGCCCGTTCACCGGGAAAGTGCGCGTGATGTCGGAGGCATAGCACTCGAACTCGCAGCCGGCGTCGACCAGCAGCAGATCGCCGCTCGCGAGCGGCTGATCGTTATCGCGGTAGTGCAGGATGCAGCTGTTGGCGCCGCCGCCCACGATCGGCTGATATGCGGTGTCGGCGTTGTGGCGGTGGAACTCGTGCAGCAGCTCGGCCATCACCTGATACTCGGTGGCGCCGGGGCGGCAGAAGCGCATGGCCCGCTGATGTGCCTGCGCGGCGATGCGCGCCGCGGTGCGCAGCAGCGCCAGCTCGTGCCGCGATTTATACAGGCGCATATCGTGCAGCACGTGATCGAGCGCCACGAACTCCTGGGGCGGGTGGCGGCCGTTGCGCGCCTGGGTGCGCAGCCCGTTGACCCAGCCGACCACGCGCTGGTCGAAATCCGCGTACACGCCCATGGTGTAGAACACGCGCGCGCGGTTCTCCAGCAGCCCGGGGAGGATGTCGTCCAGGTCGGCGATGGGAAAGGCGTCGTCCGCCCCGTAATCGCGCGCCGCGCCGGCGGGACCTGCCCGCTGGCCGTCCCAGGTCTCGCGCGCCGGATCGCGCTCGCGCACGAACAGGATGTACTCGGCCTGCGCCCGACCGGGGGCCAGCACGGCGACGGCCTCGGGCTCACCGAACCCGGTAAGGTAGTGGAAGTCGCTGTCCTGGCGGTAGGCGTATTCGACGTCATTGTTGCGATGGCGCACGGGAGCCGCCGGCAGCACCGCGATGGAGTCGCGCCCCATCAGACGCATCAGCTGGTGGCGGCGGCGCGCAAACTCGTCTCGTGCCATGCGTCGTCCCTGACTCAGTGCAGCGGCGCCGGCGACGCTCCCGGCGGCCGGCGCGCGGTGGCGAGCTCTTCGAACAGCAGCTGCACGCCCACCCGCACGAATTCCACGAGCTCCGCGTAGGCGCTCTCGTTCGACTCCTCGCCCTGCTCCGCATCTACTCCAGCGTGCGTGATCTCGACGAAGTCGCGCACGATCTCGCCGACCTCTCCCGGCAGCTCGCTCGCGTCGCGGATGGCGCCGGCGCCGAGACCATAGAGAAAGCCCTGACACCAGCGGGCAAGCGCCGCCGTGCGGGCATCGATCGGCTGCGCGTCCTCGGGCAGCAGCAGCTCGAACTCGAAGTCCCGCTGCAGCAGCGCGCCAGCGGTCGCCGCGTACAGCTCCGCGAGGGTGGCAGCGGCGGCGGGCGCAGCCTGCCCCTCGGGCAGGATCTCGCGCAGCCAGTCCTCTAAGCGATAGCCGGTCGCGCCGCACAGGCAACCGGCGAGTGTGCCGTGCGCCTCGGCGGCATCGGCGAGCGAGCGCTCCTGCAGGAGCAGCCGCTCGATGTGGCTGTATTCGGGCTGAATCATGGCAAGCGCCTCATTATAATTGACCGGCCAAAGAGCGCGGCTCTATAGTCCCCGACATGAGCGACACCACAAGAACACAACTCGAGCTGGAACTCACGCGGCTGGCGAAACGCATCGAGGAGCTGGTTGCGATCCTGGAACACCTGAAGGACGAGAATCGCGCGCTGCGTGCACGCCACGAATCCCTCGCCGGTGAGCGCGCCTCGCTCATGCACAAGAACGAGCAGGTGCGCACGCGCGTGGAGGCCATGATCGGGCGCCTGAAGACCCTGGAGCACGGCGCATGAGCCACCAGGACCAGGCACGGGTCAGCGTACGTATCATGGAAAAGGAGTTCGTGGTCGCCTGCCCGTACGACGAACGCTCGGCGCTGCTCGATGCCGCCGAGTTCCTTAATGCGCGCATGCGCGAGATCCGCGACACCGGCAAGGTCGTCGGCCTCGACCGCATCGCAGTGATGGCGGCGCTCAATCTCGCGCACGAGTTCCTGCAAGGCCGGGAGCGCGAGTCGAAGCTCGACGGTGGCGTGGGCCACCGCGTGCGCGCGCTGCGCGAGCGCGTCGAGGGGGCGCTGGAAAAGGGTCAGCAGCTGGAGCTGTGACGCGCTTCGACATCTAAGAGCCGCGCAATTGGTGTAGAGTGTTCGTGGCGTCGCCTGCGGTGTTCGATAAGCGGGCCGGGTTACCTCGGACCCTAATTGAAACACCCTCGGGACTTCACGCTTGCGCGCAGCGCTGTGCAAGTCCGCCTCCGAGCGGAAAGCCTTACCTGCCGCAGCTCGTCCCACTTGTTGCTCTGGTTCGAGAGCAACGGTCCGCACCGGCACATGCGGGTGGCGCTACCTGATTCCGCATCCCTGAGTGCCGCCCGCCGGTCGTTGCGGGCGAGCCTCAGTGCGCGGCGCCGCCTGGTGAGCGCGGCCGTGAGAGAGCGCGCCTCGCTGCTCGTGGCGCGCAACGCCGACCGCGCGCTGCATCTGCAGGCGCACTGGCGCATCGCGCTCTACGCCGCACTTCCCTGGGAGCTCGATGCGGGACCCCTCATGGCACTCGCCGCCGCCCGCGGCTGCCGAATCTACCTGCCGCGCATCGATCGCAGGCAGGCCTCACGCGGCATGCGCTTCGTGCCGATGAACGGCGCCTGGCGGCGCAATCGCCTCGGTATCAGCGAGCCCGAAGGAGCCGAGACCCTCGGAGCGCGCTGGCTCGATGTGGTGTTTCTGCCGCTCGTGGGGTTCGACCGGCGCGGCGTTCGTCTGGGAACCGGCGGCGGCTTTTACGATCGTGCCTTCGCCTTCCGTCGCTGGCGCTGCGCCTGGCATGCACCACGGCTGGTGGGGCTGGCCTACGCCTTCCAGCAGGTCGAGCGCATCAGCGCCGCTGCGCACGACGTGCTCATGGACGCGGTAGTGACCGAAGAGGGGATCGTCCGATGCACCACTGGCTGATGAAAACCGAGCCCACGAGCTTCAGCCTCGAGGATTTCGCCGCCGCCCCCCGCCGCACCACCGCCTGGGACGGCGTGCGCAATTACCAGGCGCGCAACATGCTGCGCGACCAGATCAAAAAGGGCGATCAGGCGTTTCTGTACTACTCCAGCTGCGAGGTTCCCGGCGTCGTCGCCATCATGCAGATCGTGAAGGAAAGCTACCCCGACCCCACCGCCTTCGATCGCAAGCACCACCACTACGATCCCGGCAGCAAGCGCGACGATCCGCGCTGGTTCATGGTCGACGTGCAGCTGAAACGCCGCCTCGCGCGCACCATCACGCTCGAAGATCTGCGCGCGCATGCGCACAAGGAGCTCAAGGGGATGGTGCTGCTGCGACCGGGCAACCGACTGTCGGTGACGCCGGTGGAAAGCGCGCACTGGAAGTTCATCCTCTCGCTCGAGTGACGCGCGCCACGCCGATCGAGCGCACGTGCGCGAATCGCGATGCGCTCTTGCCTAGCACACTTCGCGGTGTGCTCGCTTGTAATTTCGATTCGCGTGTATATACTCGGACCCCGGACTAACCCGTCAATTGGAGAGCCAACATGGCGAAGGCAAAGAAGAAGGCCAAGAAGAAAGCTAGCAAGAAGAAATAGGCCTTAACTCGGCGGCTACGCAAGTGGTCGCCGAGTCGAATTCGAGGACTGTGCCCGCGACCGATGCGGGCACAGTCGTTTCTGGCGCACGCTGAGGGCGTGCGGGGGTGACGATGGCGGCGAACAGCGATGCAAAGAAGCGGCGCGCGGCGCTCGCGGCGCTGGAGCTGGTCGCGAACGGCAGCACCGTCGGTGTCGGCACCGGTTCCACGGTGAATTTCCTCATCGATGCCCTCGCCGCCGACCCCGGCCGCGTCACAAGCGCCGTCGCCAGTTCCCAGGCCAGCGGTGCGCGCCTGCGCGCCGCGGGCATTGCGCTCGTGGACCTGAACGATCTCGCAGACCTGGATCTCTACATCGACGGTGCGGACCAGGCGACCGCGGCGCGGCACCTCATCAAGGGGGGCGGAGGCGCCCTCACGCGCGAGAAGATCATCGCCGCGGCGGCGCGGCGCTTCGTGTGCATCATCGACGACAGCAAGATGGTCGCCGCACTCGGCGGCTTCCCCCTGCCGGTGGAAGTGATCCCCATGGCGCGCTCGCTCGTAGCCCGCCAGCTCGCCGCCCGTGGCGGCCGGCCGCGCTGGCGCGAGGGATTCGTCACCGACAACGGCAACCACATCCTCGACGTCCATGGCCTCACCATCGCCGATCCGGTAGCCCTCGAGCGCGACCTCAACCAGATCACCGGGGTAGTCACCGTCGGGCTGTTCGCGGCGCGCCCGGCGGACGTGCTGCTGGTCGGCACCGCCAGGGGCGTCGAGACGCGCTGAATCGCGAGGCTCGCGCGAGCTGCGCTGCCGTCAGCCGAGCGCCGCGTACGCGCCAGGCTGCGGCTACGCCCACGGCTGTTGCGCCGCGGCACTTCGCCGGCGACGGGCGGTCGGAATGAGAGTCATGCCCATCCGGAGGATTGAAATATGGCGACCACTCAATCGGCGATTGCCCTGCCTGAGCTGCCTTACGCGCGCAATGCCCTCGAGCCGCTCATGTCGCGCGAGACGCTCGATTATCACTACGGCAAGCACCACAAGGGCTATGTCGACAAGCTGAACAGCATGATCAGCGGCACTGAGTTCCAGGGTGCATCGCTCGAGGAGCTGGTCGCGCAGTCCGCCGGGACGCTGTTCGACAACGCCGCGCAGGTGTGGAACCACAACTTCTTCTGGAAGTGCCTGTCACCGCAGCGCAAGAAGCCGGGCACGCAGCTCAGCAAGGCGCTTGAGAGCCTGGGCGGCCTCGAGGCCTTTCAGGCGCAGTTCGACAAGGCAGCCATCGATCTTTTCGGCTCAGGCTGGACGTGGCTGATCAAGGATACCGGGGGCGCCCTGAAGATCGTCACCAGCTCCAACGCCAACACCCCCGCGCGCGAGGGGCAGATCGCGCTGCTCGCCTGCGACGTGTGGGAGCACGCCTACTACATCGACCATCGTAACGACCGCGGTGCCTACCTCAAGCAGTTCTGGCCGCTGGTGAACTGGGACTTCGTCACGGCGAATCTCGCCGGATGAGGGAAGAGGCCCGTCACAGCTCACGGGCCTCTTCATTTGGCTGGGGGACTAGGATTCGAACCTAGGTAAACGGAGTCAGAGTCCGTTGTCCTACCACTAGACGATCCCCCAAAAACCACCCACGAAATCGAGCTTTATCATGCCCAAATGGCCGACAGCGTCAATCAAGACGCTCGATGTCGCGGGGCCCGGTATTGGCGGGATCCGCCGCCTGTTCTAACGCTTCGAGTACTGCGGGCCGCGGCGGGCCTTGCGACGTCCGACCTTCTTGCGCTCGACCTCGCGCGCATCACGCGTGACGAAGCCGGCATCGCGCAAGGGCTTGCGCAGCGCCTCATCGTACTCGATGAGGGCACGCGTGATGCCGTGGCGGATCGCGCCCGCCTGGCCGGTGATGCCACCGCCGGCGACCTTGACCGCGATGTCGAACTTGCTGAGCAGCTGCACCGCTTCCAGCGGCTGGCGCACGATCATGCGCCCGGTCTCGCGGCCGAAGAACTCATCGAGCGTGCGCTCGTTCACCGTGATGCGTCCGCTGCCGGGCTTGAGATACACGCGTGCCGTGGCGGTCTTGCGCCGGCCGGTGCCGTAATGATTCTGCGGGGTCGCTGGCATGCGGTGCGGTCCTGTTAAATCTCGAGCGGCTTGGGCTGCTGCGCCTGATGTGGGTGCTTGCCGCCGGCAAACACGTGCAGCTTGCGGAACATGCGCCGGCCGAGCGGGTTCTTCGGCAACATGCCCTTCACCGCGAACTCGATCACCCGCTCGGGATGCTCGGCGAGCAGCTTCTCGAGCGCGATCGACTTGATGCCGCCGATATGCCCGGTATGGTGGTAGTAGATCTTGTCGCTGAGCTTGCGGCCGGTGACACGGATCTTCTGCGCGTTCAGCACCACGATGTGATCGCCCATGTCCACGTGCGGACTGTAGTCGGCCTTGTGCTTGCCCTTGAGGCGATGGGCAATCTGCGAGGCCAGCCGCCCGAGCGTCTTGTCGCTGGCGTCGACGATGAACCAATCGCCGCGGACGGCGGCGGGCTTGGCGAATACGGTCTTCATAGGTGGCGGGGCCAAAAAAGGCGGGGAAGTGTACTGAAGCGGGTGCACCAATGCAAAGGCGGCCAGCTCAGGACGCCCCGCCCCCTGAATTGCCCCCTATAATAGAGACGGGAAAATTATGGGCTCCGGCCGCTCCATCGACTCTGCCATCGCCGCCGTCGATCGCGCCCTGCGGTCCGTGTTCGCACCGGCCCGAGCCGCCCGTCCCGTCCCGCGCAGCCCCGCCGAGCCGCCCGCGCCGCTCAGCGACGCCGAACGCCGCGCCAGCGCCGCACTGATGCGCGTCAACCACTCGGGCGAGCTCGCCGCGCAGGCGTTGTATCACGGCCAGGCCCTCGCGGCCCGCTCGGACGCCACGCGCCGCATGCTGCTGGCCGCGGCGCGCTCGGAATCCGATCATCTCGCCTGGTGCGAGACGCGCCTCGGGGAGCTCGGCGCGCGGCCGAGCCTGCTCAACCCGCTCTGGTACGCCGGCTCCTTCGCCATCGGCGCATTGGCCGCCCTCATGGGTGACCGCGCCAGTCTCAGCTTCGTGGTGGAGACGGAGCGTCAGGTGGAGGGCCACCTCGATGAGCACCTCGGCAGGCTGCCGGCGAGCGATGCCCGCAGCCGTGCCATACTTGAAGCCATGAGAGCCGAAGAGATCGCTCACGGTGCGAGTGCCGCAGCCGCAGGCGGCACGCCGCTGCCGGCGCCGGCCGGCGAGCTGATGCGGCGCATGGCGCGCGTCATGACCGCCACGGCTTTCTGGCTTTGAGTCTCGGGGATGGTTGTATATTAGCGGGTCTTTCGAGGGAGCCGGTATGGAAGAGAACATCAAGCCGCTGAGCGAGATTCCCGCCATCAACCGCTTCCTGAGTTACTGCCGCATCCGCGCCGTGCCCTCCAAGACGGTCGTCATCCACGCCGGCGACCTGCCCGACGTTCTCTACTACATCATCAGCGGCTCGGTGGAGGTGATGATCGAGGACGAGGAAGGCAACGAAATGGTGCTGGCCTATCTCAACCGCGGCCAGTTCTTCGGCGAGATGGGACTGTTCTATGAGCAGCCCACGCGCAGCGCCTGGGTGCGCACCCGCAACCAGTGTGAGCTCGCCGAGATGACCTATCCGCGCTTCCGGCAGATCGCGGCCGAGAGCCCGGGGCTCGTGTTCGAGCTCGCGACACAGCTGGCGACCCGCCTCGACCGCACCAACCGCAAGCTGGGGGATCTCGCTTTCGTCGACGTCACCGGGCGCGTGGCGCACGCCATCATGGACCTGTGCGGGGAACCCGACGCCATGACGCACCCGGAGGGCATGCAGATCAAGGTGAGCCGCCAGGAGCTCTCGCGCCTGGTCGGCTGCTCGCGCGAGATGGCCGGACGCGTGCTGAAAGTGCTCGAGGAACAAGGCCTGCTGCGCGCCACCGGCAAGACCATCGTGGTGTTCAACGCGCGGCCTAAGATGAAGACCCGACCGGTCATCGTGCCGGCGAAGCCCACCGCCCCCGGCGCGGCCACGGCACGCGCCACCAGCCAGGTCGAGGATGACGACGATGACGAGGACGATGAGGACGAGGACCAGTAGGCGTTAACCTGCGCGCCCGCGCGCCTGACCCGCCATCTGCGCCGGCGCGGCGATCTGCTGGCGCATCTCACGAATGGTCTCGCCGTAGTCGCGGCTGCCGAAGATCGCTGACCCCGCCACGAAGGTATCCGCCCCGGCCTGCGCCGCCGCGCGGATGTTGTCCACCTTGATGCCGCCGTCGACCTCCAGGCGCACCGCCCGGCCACCCGCCTCGATGCGCCGCCGCGCGTCGGCGAGCTTGCGCAGGCTGGTCGGAATGAACTGCTGCCCGCCGAAGCCGGGATTCACCGACATGATGAGCACCAGGTCGATGAGCTCCAGGGTGTAGTCGAGGTAATCGAGCGGGGTCGCCGGGTTGAACACCAGCCCCGGCCGGCAGCCATGCTCGCGGATCAGCGCGATGGTGCGATCGACGTGCTCGGAAGCTTCCGGGTGGAAGGTGATGTAGGTGGCGCCCGCCGCGGCGAAGTCCGGCACGATACGGTCGACCGGGCGGATCATCAGGTGCACGTCGATCGGCGCCTGCACCCCGTGCCGGCGCAGCGCCTCGCACACCAACGGGCCGACGGTGAGATTCGGCACGTAGTGGTTGTCCATCACGTCGAAGTGAATGAGGTCGGCACCGGCGGAGAGCACCGCATCGACCTCCTCGCCGAGGCGCGCGAAGTCGGCCGACAGAATCGACGGGGCTATCCAGGCGGGGGACATGGCCACAGTCTACCCCACGGCGATCCGGCTGCGCCGCCGGCGCCTGCGACTTTCGTGAACGTCAACTCGTCAGCCGCGCCAGCGCCTCGCGGTACTTGTCGGCGGTAGCGGCGATGACCTCGGCCGGCAGGCGCGGTCCGGGGGCGCGCTTGTTCCAGTCGAGCGTCTCCAGATAATCGCGCACGAACTGCTTGTCGAAGCTCGGGGGACTCTCGCCCACGCGGTAGGTGTCTGCCGGCCAGAAGCGCGAGGAGTCCGGCGTCAGCACCTCGTCGATCAGCGTGAGCGTGCCGCCAGCATCGATGCCGAACTCGAACTTGGTGTCGGCGATGATGATGCCGCGCTCGAGCGCGTGAGCGGCGGCGAAGCGATACAGGGCGAGCGCCGTGTCGCGTACCGCCGCGGCCAGCTCCGGCCCGATAAGCGCGGCCACCTCGCCGAAGGGGATGTTCTCGTCGTGAGCCCCAGGCCGCGCCTTGGTCGCCGGCGTGAACAGCGGCTCGGGCAGCCGCGCCGCCAGCTCCAGTCCGGGCGGCAGGGCGATCCCGCACAGCCGCCCGCTCGAGCGGTAGTCCTTCCAGCCCGAGCCGATGAGATAGCCGCGCACCACCGCCTCGAGCGGCAGCGCCTTCAGCCGCCGCACGATCACCGCCCGTCCTGCGAGCAGCGCACGCTCGTGCGCGTCGCGGATGACTTCAGCGGGCTCGCGACCGGTGAGATGATTGGGCACCAGGTGCCGCGTGCGGGCGAACCAGAAGTTGGAAATGCTGTTGAGCACGACCCCCTTGTCGGGGATGGGATCGGGCAGCACCACATCGAACGCCGACAAGCGGTCGGTGGTCACGATGAGGAGGCTCTCATCGTCCAGTGCGTAAATGTCGCGCACCTTGCCCTCGTGCAGGCGGGTGAGGCCGCGCAGCTCGGTGCGGTAGACGATGGGGGCCGGCATGCCCTTGCTACTATAGCCGACACGCATGGGCATGAAATGGATCGGCAAGATCGCGGGCGGCCTGCTGGGCGCGCTGGCGCTCGGGCCGATCGGCGCTGCGCTCGGGGTGCTGCTCGGTCACCAGTTCGACGAGCAGAGCGCCGCGAGCGAGCCGCCCCCCACGGCCGAGGAGCTCGCCGCCATCGGCGCGCGCTTCTTCCGCGCCACTTTCCGTGTCATGGGCTATCTCGCCAAGGCCGACGGCCGGGTCTCGGAACTGGAGATCTTTGCCGCGCGCGCGGTGATGGAAGAGCTGCGCCTGAATAGCGCGCAGGTGCGCGAGGCCATCGCGTGTTTCACCGCGGGCAAGCAGCCGCAATTCGACCTGGAGGCCGAGCTCGGGGCACTCGCCGAGGCCTGCCAGGGTCGGCCGGACCTCTCGCGCGTGTTCCTCGAGATCCAGGTGCGTGCCGCGCTTGCGGGCAACAACCTCGAAGGCCCGGTGCGCGCGCTCATGAACCACGTCGCCGCAGCGCTCGGGGTCTCGGCGTTCGAGTTCGTCCACATCGAGACGGTACTGCGCATCCAGCGCGGCGCTCGCGCCCAGGGGACCGGGCGCCCACTGGGTGCGGCGCGCGACCGCGCGCTGGATGAGGCCTATCGCGTGCTCGAAACCAGCTCCACGGCGAGCGATGAGGAAGTCGCGAAAGCCTATCGCCGTCAGCTGCAGCGCCACCATCCCGACAAGCTGAAGGCAAACGGGCTGCCCGAGTCGATGCTGGCGCACGCCAAGCAGCGTACGCAGCAGATCATCGAAGCCTGGGAGCTGGTGCGCGAGCGGCGCGGGCTGCGTTAGAGCGCGGCCGCCGCGCGCTAGTGGCGTTGCGCCCACTCCTCGATGATGCTCTGGATCGCCCGCACGCCGTCGGTCAGCGCCGCGGGGCCAGGCTGCAGGATGAGCGAGGACTTGATCTCGCGCAGGTAGCCCTCGCGCACCGCCGGCACAGCGCTCCACCCAGCACGTGCGGCCACGCGCTGCGGCTGGAATTTCTTCCCGCACCACGAGCCGAGCACGATGTCGGGGGCGCGCCGCGCCACCTCCAGTGGATCGGCGATGATGCGATCGCGCCCGAGCGGCCGGCGCGAGAGCTCCGGGAAGCACTCCTCGCCCCCGGCGAGCTCGATGAGCTCCGACACCCAGCGGATGCCGCTGATGAGCGGTGCGTCCCACTCCTCGAAGTACACACGGGGACGGCGCGTTAGTGCCGCCGCCCGCGCGCGCACCAGCGCGAGTCCCGCGCTCAGCTCATCGGCGAGCGCGCGTGCCCTCCCCTCGCAGCCGATCATGCCGCCGAGGGTGCGGATCATGCGCAGGATCTCGGCGATGCTGCGATGGTTGAACACGTGCACCTCGAGACCCGCGCGCACCAGCGCCGCGGCGATGTCCGCCTGCAGGTCGGAGAAGCCCAGCACCAGGTCGGGCTCGAGCGCGATGATGCGGTCCAGGCGCGCGCTGGTGAACGCCGACACGCGCGGCTTCTCGCGGCGCGCGCGCGGCGGCCGCACCGTAAAGCCGGAAATGCCCACGATGCGCCAGTCCTCGCCCAGCAGGTATAGCGTCTCGGTCGTCTCCTCGGTGAGGCAGACGATGCGTTGGGCAAATCCTGAATTCGAAGTCATGGAACACCGCAACCTCGCTTGTAGCACTGTATCCTTAAGGCATGTGGATGCGCATCTGGGCCTTCCTCGACTGGTGCTTCTTCGGGCCCGCCTCCGAGCGCCCCGGCGCGCCCGGGGCGCTGCTGCGCCTGCTGCGCTATCCCTACGCCGTGGTCCGCGACCTGGCGCGCGGGGAAATCAATCTGCGCGCCATGGGACTGGTATACACCACGCTCCTCTCGCTCATTCCGCTGCTCGCCTTCAGCTTCGCCATCCTCAAGAGCTTCGGCGGACATCGCGACCTCGAGCCGATCGTCTACGAGTTCTTCCGCCCGGTCGGCGGCGCCGCCGCCACCGAGCTGACCGCGCGCGTGGTGCAGTTCGCCAACCACGTCAGCAGCGGCGTGGTGGGCTCGGTGGGCCTGGCGCTGCTCGCCTGGACGCTGCTGGGGACCATCAAGAAAGTCGAAGACAGCTTCAATTTCCTGTGGCACGTGGAGCAGCCGCGCAGCTTCGCGCGCCGGGTCGCCGAGTACTCAACGCTCCTGATCGCCGGGCCGGTGCTGCTGGTCGGGTTCATCGGCCTGTCGCACGCTGCGCTCAACAGCGCGCCGGTGCAGGAGGTCGTGCACCTGCCGCTGCTGCAGCGCCTGCGTGGCAGCAGCATCATCCTTGCGCCCTACGTGATGGTCACGGCGTTCTTCACCGCGCTCTACATGATGGTCCCCAACACCCGAGTGCAGTGGCGCGCGGCGCTCACCGGGGCGGTGGCCGCGGGGATCCTGTGGGCGGCGATCGGCAAGATGTTCACCGCCTTCGTCGTGTACTCCGCGCGGCTCACCATCGTGTACGCGGGCTTCGCGTTCGTGGTGACGGCGCTGGTGTGGACCTACTTCGGCTGGCTGATCCTGCTCGCGGGCGCACAACTCTCGTTCTACGTGCAGAACCCCGTCTATCTGCGCCTGGGACTCCAGCAGCTGCGCCTCTCGGGCGAGGAGCTCGAGCAACTGGCGCTCAAGCTCATGTATTTCGTCGGCCGCACGCACGTCGCCGGGGGGCGACGCTGGAGCGTCAACCGTCTGGCCGACGAGCTCGGCCTCCCCGGCGTCGCCGTGGCGCAGATGGCGGCAACCCTGGAGCGCGCCGGACTTCTCATCGTCACCGACGACGACGAGCTGCTGCCGGCGCGCGACATCTCGCGCATCGGCGTGTATGAGATCCTGCAGATCGCGCGCAGCCAGCGCAGCGGCCACGTGGCCCCGCGCAACCTCCCCGTGCCCCCGGTTGACCGGGTGGTGGCGGCTCTCGATGAGGCGCGCCGCAAGGGCTGCGGCGAGCTCACCCTGCGCGAGCTGGCCGAGGAGGCGCCGCGGCCGGCGCTGCAGTTCACTCCCCGGCAATCGTCATCTCGCTGATCAGCACCGAGCCGGTGCGGATACCGCCGCGCGCGTCGATGTCGCTGCCGAGCGCGACGATGTCGTGGTACATGCTCCTCAAGTTGCCGGCGATGGTGATCTCGTGCACCGGGTAGGCGATGGCGCCGTTCTCGACCCAGAAACCGCTCGCGCCGCGGGAGTAATCACCGGTCACGCCGTTGACGCCCTGTCCCATGAGCTCGGTCACCAGGAGCCCGGTGTGCAGGCGCTGCAGGAACGCTGGCGCATCCAGGCCGCCCTCGGCGGTGGTCACGAGGAGATTGTGGATGCCACCGGCGTTGCCGGTGCTCTTCAGTCCCAGCCGCCGCGCCGAGTAGCTGCCGAGGACGTATCCGGCGAGGACCCCCGCGCGCACCAGCTCGCGGTCGTGCGTGGCGGCGCCTTCCTGGTCGAAGGGGCTGCTGGCGAGCCCCTTGGGGATGTGCGGCCGCTCGTGCATGGTGAGGAATGCCGGAAATACCTGCTCACCCGCGGCGTTCAGCAGGAAGGAGGACTTGCGGTACTGGCTGGTGCCGCTGATCGCGCCGACGAAGTGCCGGAACAGCCCGCGCGCCATGTCGGGGGTGAAAGCCACCGGCGCCTTGCGCGTCGTCAGGCGGCGCGCGCCGAGACGCGCGAGCGCGCGCTGCCCGGCGGTGCGGCCGATGTCCTCGGCCGGTGCGAGCTCGCCCTGGTCGCGCGCGATGCTGTACCAGTAATCGCGCTGCATGTCCTCGCCCGCCTGGGCGATGAGCGAGCAGCTCACCGAGTGGCTGGTGGAGGAGTAGCCGGCGAGAAAGCCGAGCGAGTTGCCGTAGACGCCGCTGTGCCGGTTGCTGTTCACGGCCGCGCCCTCGGAGTTGGTGAGGCGCGCATCGAGCGCGAGCCCGGCCGCTTCGCACTCGCGCGCCAGCTCGATAGCGCGCTCGGGAGTGAGCTCCCAGGGGTGATCGAGTTCGAGATCGGGGATGTCGCGCGCCAGGGCTTCGGCCTCCACCAGGCCCGCGTAGGGGTCCTCGGCCGTGTAGCGGGCGATGTCGCACGCCTTGGCGACGGTTTCGCGCACCGCCTGCGCGGTGAGGTCGGCCGTGCTGGCGGAGCCCTTGCGCTTGCCGAAATACACCGTGACCCCGAGCCCGCGATCGCGCTGGTACTCGACGGTGTCGACCTCGCGCATGCGCACGCTGGTCGCGAGTCCCTGGCTGAGGGAGACGTCCGCCTCGTACTGCGAGGCGCCCAGGCGGCGCGCCTCCTCGAGCGCGAGGCTCGCGACATCGCTGAGCGGAGCGGTCGTCCCGGGGGCGGCGGTTGGGTGCATCGGGGGTGATTCGCGCTGGTGTTTGAGCTTAAATTGTAGCAGCCGCCGCACGCTCTCCGGTGCACCGGCGCTGACAAAGCGAGGGCCGCGCAGGTGAGCGCCGATTCACACGACGACACCCGGGAGTCGCAGCGCTCCGAGCGTCCCAGCAAGAGCGCGCGCAAGCGCGCCGCGCAGGCGGCGCAGCATCTGGGCGAGACACTCGTGGGTCTCCCCGATGCCGAGCTCGAGGCGCTCGCGCTGCCGCCGCAGCTTGCCGAGGCGATCCGCGCGGCGCGCCGCATCAACAGTCGCGCCGCGCTCGCGCGTCAGCGCCAGTACATCGGCAAGCTGATGCGCGCGCTGGACCTCGCTCCGATCCAGGCGGCGCTCGCGGCCCGCAGCGAGCGCGACGCACGCGAGAGCGAGCGT
>Ga0210384_10003558_pt1 | contig 17942 bp, 16 predicted proteins | sample IncBWH2MmetaG_FD_160574 | JGI IMG/M metagenome (GOLD analysis project Ga0210384, IMG submission 160574) | Forest soil microbial communities from Barre Woods Harvard Forest LTER site, Petersham, Massachusetts, United States - Inc-BW-H-2-M | ecosystem: Environmental > Terrestrial > Soil >...
TCTTCGTAGCATGCAACTCCAGATCGATGAGAGAGTCATCCGCCGAAATAGGACCGGCCACTCGATAGCCAACTGCCTTCATTAAAGGTTCCTCTAGAGGTCTCTCACGAGCGGAATCGCGGGGAAATTGTGGGATCGCTCTCGGCCTCAATCAGACGCGGACACCCATCGCCGCGCAGCTGGAAAAAGCCCGATCCCCCCCGCAGAGGCGCGACACTTCCTCAACGCGATCTATTGCTGCTTGGCGTCGAGAAGAAAAACGCATAGTTTGAATGGGTCTAGAAGCGAACCTTATGGATGCGATGTGCGCGACCTCGATCTTGATTTGCTGCGCGCCTTTGTTGCGGTCGCCGATGCCGGAAGCTTTACCGCTGCCGCTGACGTGGTTAGCCGCTCGCAATCTGCCGTAAGTCAGAAGATCCGCAGGCTCGAGGATCTCATCGGATATCCCCTCTTTGACCGGAACAGCCGATCGCTGGCGCTGACCGGCCCAGGCGGCCAATTACTGATCGGAGCGCGACGGCTGCTTGACCTGAACGACGACGTCATACGCTCGCTTCAAGCCCCGCGGACGACAGGCCGCCTGCGGGTTGGAATCTGCGAGGATTTCGTTCCGCTCCAGCTTTCCAGGCTTCTTGCACGCTTTCTTCGACTGCACCCTGGTATCCAACTGGACGTAAACACGAGTCTGACCCACGGTCTGCTTCGGGAGTTTGAGGCTGGCAATTTAGACCTCGTTATCGCGACACGGGAATTTAAGGAGCGAGGTCGCGTCATATGGCGCGAGCCAATGGTATGGTTTGCCGCTTCCGACTTCCGGCTCGATCCGGACCAGCCGTTGCCACTCGTTCTTCTCCAGCCGCCGTGCAGTTATCGGGAGCTCATGTTCACAACACTTGATGCGGTGCGGCAGGCGTGGGTGACAGCATGTACCGTAAGCAGCCTCACGGGTGTTCAAGCCGCGGTTGCCGGTGGACTGGGCATCACGCTGCTGGGTCGCTCTTTCGTTCAAGAAGGAATGCAGATCCTCGATGTGCCGAAACACTGGCCGCCGTTGCCGATGACAGAGATCATCGTGCTTGGAGATGACACGGCCGAAAAATCCCTCGTTCAACCTTTGCTGGAATTCCTTGTAGAGGGCATGCGTATGCCTTCAGCGGTAACTTTCTCGCCTACCCATGCGGTGTCTTAGTTCGAGCAAGACAGCCATCGACCAAAAGCCCACGCTTTTCGGCAACTAGCGAGCTCAGAATTATCTGCGGGGTCAGATCCGACGATCGCTGTCGTTTCCGGCACCAGCATTAGCAACGCCATCATGAGGAGAAGAATTCCGCTTTTCATCCGAAAGTCTTCGGCCAGGCTTTGCCGCCTACCATCGACCGATGGCCGGCGGACCGCACCAGTTTCGCACCAGAAACAACTTGAACAAACCACAACGAACGCGATCGAAACCGAACAAAAACACAGTAGAATCAACGAAGCCGATCGATATTCTGCCGCTCATAACGGTCTGGTTGCAGGTTCGAGTCCTGCCGGGCCCACCACGCTTCGCCCTTCGGGCTTCGCGTGGCACAGCCGCGTGGAGGTCGAAGGGGCGGAGCGTGTCCGGCGTAGCTGGAGCGCAGCGAAAGCGAAGACGGACTGGTCGCAGGGAACGGGTGACCGCGCCAGAGCCGATATGTTTCGTCTCCAATCGCTCCCTTATAACCCCGGTCAACCTATCGCCTCACGTTCCACCCGACCACGATTCCGATGCTGGTCAGGCTTTCTTCTCGACTGGCCGCGTCGGGGAAGCGCTGGAAGATTTTATCTCCCGCGATCGCGCCGTCGACGACGACATGACCGACATGGATCCCCTCCTCGGCGCATTCTTTCGCCACCCATGGGCGATGCGCGAAGAGGCTCGTACTCTGACCGGGCAATCATCCCGCATCAGTTTCGCACCAGGAGCAACCTGATCGAAACGCAACGAACGCATCAGAACCGCCCCGCCAACTCGCCCAGTCGGCGATGCGCGGCCTTCCTCGCAGCCCAGATCGGCTCGGCCGGACCGGTCGTCGGCCCGATCGGCACAAACCGCACATTGCTGACGCCGATGAAGCGCAACGCCTCACGCAAATAGGGCGTCGCCATGTCGGTGCGGCCACGGTTCATGCCGGTGACGAAGTCACCGCCGCTGGCGATGATCACGATGGTCGGCCGGTCCCTGAGCAGCGGCTGATAGCCGGTCGCCGGATCGAAGCGGAAGGTCAGCCCAGGCTGCACGATGACATCGAACCACTGTTTCAGCTTGTAGGGAATGCTGAAGTTCCACATCGGCGTCGAGATCAACACCCGATCGGCCAGAGCGAGCCGGATCGCGATGCGTTCTGCCACAGCGAACGCGTCCCGTTGCGAGTCGGTGAAGCCCCGCCCGCTCATGCGGGCATATTTGGCCTCCAGCACATACCCATCGAACTCCGGCAAATGATCCCGCCAGAGATTCATCACGTCGATATCCCAATCCGGCCGTGCTTTACGAAACCCGTCAAGAAACACGCGCGCGCCGGCGGCGGACTCTGAGTCGGCGCGCGGCGAGCAGTTCAGATGAAAGAGCTTGGGCATGGTGAGCCCTGTCAGCCGAGCGCCTTCAACACGGCGTCGGCGTTGGTCACGACGGAAACATTTTGAAGCGCGAAGTTGATCGAGGCATTGTGCCAGTCGGCATTCATGGTCGAGCAGCAATCTTCCGGCACGATCATGAAATAACCCTTGTCCGCACCGGTGCGCGCGGTGTGCTCGACCGACATGTTGGTCCAGGCGCCGGTATTGATGATCATATCGCGCCCGGTCGCCTTCAGGATGGTCTCGAGCCGCGTGCCCTCCCAGGCACTCATCCGCATCTTCTCGACGATAAAATCGCCGGACTGGGGTTCGAGTCCCGGTACCGGCGCTGCGCCCCAGCTGCCGCGTACCATCGCCTTGCTGTCGACCAACCCTTCGAACAGCGGTGCGTTCAGCGTAACACCGGGCGCGCCGGGCTCTACGATGAACCAGACATGGATGATGACGACGCCGCGGGCGCGCGCGACGGCAGCGAGGCGCTGCACGTTCTCGATCACCCGCTGCTGTTTGGCATGCGCGGGCGCGCCGGACTCGGCAAAGGCGCCGCCATCCATGATCACATCGTTCTGCAGATCCTGGATAATCATGGCGCAGCGACGTGGGTCGATCTGCATGTCCTGACCGGACAGGACGGGTGCGGCCGCCGGAGACGCGGACGCCGTGACGGACGAAGCTGCTGCTGGCCGCACATTCATGTAGGGCTCGTGACGCGGGCCGACCCTGGTCGGAATCGCGTACACCGAGTGGGTTGCAGTCAGATAGAGCGTGCGAAAATCGGGGCCGCCCCAAGCGAGATTGGCGACAGCCTCGGGTGCGCGCACACGGCCGAGCAATTCGCCCGCAGCCGAATACACCCAGACGCCACCCGGCGCGGTCACCCAGATATTGCCGCGCTGGTCGCATTTCATGCCGTCGGGCACGCCCGCCTCGAGCTCTGAGCGGATTCCGCTTGCGAGCACGCGTGGAGCAGACAGTGAACCGTCAGTATCGACGTCGAACGCGCGGATCAATGTCTGCACGGTGTCGTTGACATAAAGCGTGCGCTCGTCCGGCGAGAAGCATAGGCCGTTCGGCTGCTCGAACAGATAGCGATCAACCTGCAATTTCGGCGCACCGCCGCCGGGCGGAACGCGATAGATGCCCTGGAAGCCGAGCTGGCGCGGACGTTCCACGCCATAGACCGGCATGCGCCCATACCAGGGATCGGAAAAATAGATCGCACCGCTCGAATGCACGCAGACATCGTTCGGACTGTTCAGCTCCTGGTTCTCGAAATGCGAGGCGATGACCTCGCGTCTTCCATCGGGGCGTTCGCGGATCAGGGACGATGTCGCGTGCTCGCAGACGATCAGGTTGAGCTCGGCGTCATAGGTCATGCCGTTGCATTTGTTCGACGGACGCTTGACCTCGACGACGCCGCGCCGCGCGTCCCAGCGTCGGCGTACATCCCCCGGCATGTCCGAGAACAGGAGGTAATGCAGGGTCGGATGCCAGATCGGTCCCTCGGTGAAGTCGAAGCCGGTGCCGACTTGACCGACCGGTGCGTAGGGGTCGATCAGGCTTTCGAATTCGCTTCGCAGGGTTACGTGGGTCATGGCGCCTTTCTCGTGTTCAGGCCGGGAACCAGTTGCGCTGGGGCAACGATTGCACCACCGGACCAGGCACCTGGTCATGGAGGCGGCCGATCACATTGCCGCCCTCGATCTTGGCCGGCCGGTCGTGGACCGGCAGTAAATAGCGCGAGCTCGAGAGCAGCTTCTTGATCGCGGCTTTCTCGGCTCGCTTGCTGGTGCCGTGATTGCCTGTAGTCCGCGGCTCGGCGTCGTGGATTTCGTTGAACGGCGTGACGATCTGGTCGTTGAAATCGTAGATCACGTCGCCGCAGATGGTGGCGATGCCGTCGGCGGTATGAACATGGATGTTCATCGAGCCTTCGGTGTGCGCGTTGGCAGCCTCGCAATAGACGCCCGCCATCAATTCGACAGGCCCCGTGATCTCGAGGTCGAGAAAGCGCAGCGCGCTCTTGGTGTGCAGGCGGTCTACCAGGTGCTTGATGTCGGGCGCCGGATATTGCGGGTGCATCAACCCGGAGACAGAATATTCGAGCTCTTTGCGATTCAACACCACGGTGGTGTTCATCGGAAACAGATCGTCCTTGCCGGCGTGATCGATATGCAGATGGGTGTGGCAGACGAAGCGCACGTCTCCCATGCGCACGCCATGACGCATCAGCTGGTTCTCGATCATGTTCTCGTGGAATTGCAGGCCCCGCATACCCAGCGTCTCCATGATCTGGTTGGAGCGGTAGCCGGTGTCGACCACGACGGGATAGGGACCGCCGAGGATGAGGAAGCCGAGGGTTAGGACGCGGCGGGTGCGGCCGCAGTCGCGGCCCAGCACGAGAAAGCTCGATTCCAGCTCGATATCGCCATAGTCCAGAATCTTGATTTCCAACGGCATGATTTCCTCCCGGCTCGATTTCTTATGATTTGAGGCGATAAACGCGTGTGGCGGTGCCCCCGAAGATCGCATCGCGTTGCTCAGGTTGAAACGATGCCGCGGCGCCGCGATGGGCGTTCACGAGGTCGCGATAGGTCGTCCAGAGTTTCTCGATCGGAAAATTAGAGCCGAACAGGCAGCGTTCGGCGCCGAACAGCGCAACCGTGTTGCTGAGGATTTCGGCGATATGCGCGCCAGCGTTGCGGTGAACGAACGTGCCCAGGCCGGAAAGCTTGGAGGCGACGTTTGGGCATTTCGCGAGTGTTGCCATGCCGGCGTGCCAGGCCGCTCGGCCGTCGGGCGATAGGTCTTCCAGCATGCCGGCGTGCTGCAGGATGAACGTCACGTCCGGGCAGGCCTTGGCCAGGCCGGCCGCATCAGCCATCTGCGGCGCGAATACCTGCAGGTCAAAACTCCAAGAATAATCGGCGAGTCGAGCGATGTTGCGACGGAGTTTCGGATCGGCACAAAGGTCCGGCCGCGTGGCAAAGCGATAGAGCGGGTTCTCGTGCCAGTGCAGCTGCATGCGAACGCCGCGTACCAGCGGATATTTGGCGAGACGATCAAGCTGCGGCCGCACGTCGTCGACATTGAAATCCGCAAAGGCGACGATGGCGTGCGGCCAGCCATGTTCGTTCGCGGTCTGCTGCACCCAGGCCGTTTCCCCTTCAAAGCGATCATTGGCCCAGTTGGTCTGCACATAGACCGACTTGGTCACGCCTGTGCCGGCGAGGTCGGCGAGATATTCCTGGATCGGATAGTCGCGCCGGATCGGCTCATAGGGACCGAAAATCCGCGGCTGCATCGGTCCGGTCAGCCAGGGCAGGTCCGCCTGACGCCAGATATGATGATGCGCGTCGACGAACTCGCTCACGCGGCTCTCCTTGTTCCAAGCGACAACAGATGCGAGACAACCGCAGCACTCGAGCCGCCGTCGACGAGATCATCGACATAGCGCTGGATCGCGATCAGTGCCTCGGTTTGTGGCCGGAAGCCGGGACCGCTCGCGAGCGGCGTCAGCCAGCTGACCCGCCATGCGCGGCGCGATAGTTTGGCAACGGCGTCGCGCAATGCGGAAACATCACCGCGCTCGAGCCCGTCGGACACGATGATGACGGCAGCACCGCGCGCATAGCCGCCAAAGCGCGGCACTGCCAGAAACGCTTGCAGTGCGTCTCCGATCCGGGTTCCGCCGTCCCAGTCACTGACCAGATGCGCGGCGGCGTTCAGCGCCTGCTCTCGCCGCTTGAGCCGCAGCGGCCGGGTGACCCGGGTGAGCCGGGTGCCGAAGGTGAACACCTCGGCGTGGCCGACCGCCTGCAGCAACGCGTGCGCGAGCTTCAGGTTTTCCTCGGTGCGGGCTTTCATCGAGCCGGAGACGTCGATCAGCAGCAGCAGTTTCCGAGGCCGCGTGCGCCGCCGCAGCCGACCGAGCCGCAACACCTCTCCGTCATTACGGACGCTCTCGCGCAGGGTGCGACGCAGATCGGCAAAGGGACCGCGACGGGCGCGCATGCGGCGATGGCCGCGGCGCCGAGGCAGGCGCGCCGCCGCTTCGCGGGAGAGGCGGCGTAGCGCGTCGCTGGTCGACGGTTGCGCGAAACGGCGCTCCACCAGCGCCTCCGCCCGCGCCGCGGCGAGGCCGGATTCGTTGGCTTCATCTGATAGCGGTGGCTCGTCCTCGCCACGGCCTTCCTCCTGCAGCCGGATGGCTTCCTCGTCCTCGCCTTCGGCCCGTTCGATCGCCTCGCTGCCGCGGAAGTGGATGTCGAACAGCCGGTCATAGGTCGCGCGCCGCTCCGGCGGCGGCGCCAGCGTCGCGAGCCCGGCGTGGCGGATATGCTCGAGGCTGCGTGGCCCCAGCAGCTCGATCGCCGCGAGGAAAGCGGTGGTTTGCTCCGGCGCGACGGCAAAGCCATTCGCGCGCAGCAGTGCGACAAAGGAGATGAAGATCTGGGCCGCACGCGGTAACTGAAGCTCCTCGCTCACGCGGCGGCCTCCGCTATCAGCGCGTCGAGGCGGGGAGAGATGAAGTGAAGGTCCTCCTCGTCCTTCAATGCGACGCCGATCGAGCGCTTGAACGCGTCGGGCCAGCGTGCGCCGCCCTTGTGCAGGAGCGTTGCCGCTTCCGCCCAATCGACCGCCTCGGCGATGCCGGGTGCCTTGCTGAGCGGCTCGCGTCTCAGCTTGCCCACGGCGGCAACGACCGCGCGCGCCGTCTGCTCGGCGACGCTGGACGCCCGCATCATCACGATGCGCGCCTCACGCTCAGCAGTGGGGTAATCGATCCAGTGATAGACACAGCGCCGCCGTAACGCTTCGTGCAGATCGCGTGTGCGGTTCGAGGTCAACACCACGACCGGCCGCTCCGCCGCCCGGACCGTGCCGCGCTCGGGAATAGAAATCTGGAAGTCGGACAGGAATTCGAGCAGGAAGGCCTCGAACTCCTGGTCGGCGCGATCGATTTCATCGATCAGCAACACCGCCGAATCCGGCGCGCGCAAGGCGGCAAGCATCGGCCGCTCGATCAGGAACGCCTCGCCATAAATGTCGATGCTCTCCTCGCCGGCCTGCCGGATCGCCAGCATCTGGCGCGGATAGTTCCACTCATAGAGTGCGGCGGAGGCGTCGATGCCCTCATAGCATTGCAGGCGGATCAACCTGCGGCCGAGCACCGCGGCGATCGCCTTTGCGGCCTCGGTCTTGCCGACACCCGGCGCACCCTCCAGCAACAGTGGCTTGCCCAGCGCGAGTCCAAGATAGGCCGCGGTCGCGAGCCCTTCGTCGGCGAGGTAATAGGCGGCACGCAGCGCCTTCTCCAGCGCCTCGGGGCTGTCGATGCCGACGATGTTGCCGCGGACCGCCATCACAGGACCTCAGCGCCGGGCCTGTGGGCGTGCGCCGCCCTGCGCCTTGATCGCGCGCAAGACTTTCTCCGGCGTGATCGGCAGATCGTCGATGCGGACGCCGACCGCGTTGAAGATAGCGTTCGCCACTGCCGGCAGCACCGGATTGGCGCACATCTCGCCGGGTCCCTTGGCGCCGAACGGACCATCGGCAGCCGGACGCTCCAGCACGGCAATGTCATGCGGGCAGATGTCGCCGGGGCCCGGCATCAGATACTCGACAAAGTCGCGCGGACCGTGAACGGGATCGGGATAATGGGGCTCGGTTGTCTCGTAGAGCGCGTGGCTCACGCCCATCCACGCGCCGCCGACCAGCTGCTGCTCGACCAGCCGCGGATTGAGTGCGCGTCCGAGCTCGTAGGCGCTGTCCATGCGCACCATCGCGACCTCGCCGGTCTCGTCGTCGACCTCGACCTCGGCGACCATGCAGGCATGGGCGTAGCAGGTCGCGGGCGACATCTCGCCGGTCTCGGGATCGACGTTCGAGAGCGGCACCAGGAAGATGCCGCGTCCCGAAATGGTTTTGCCCTGCTTGAACTGGGCGGCGATCGCGACGTCCTTGGTCGAGATCGAGCGGTGTGGCGCGCCCTTGACATGAATGTTGCCGCGCCCGTCGGTGTCGAGATCGGTGGCGTTGACCTCGAGCTCTTCGGCGGCGGCTTCCATCATCACGCCGCGCGCTTCCTTTGCCGCGGCCATCACGGCGTTGCCGACGCGGTGCGTGCCGCGTGAGGCGAACGAGCCCATGCAATGCGGGCCGGTATCGGAATCGGCTGTGTCGACGTAGACGTCTTCGACGGGAACGCCGAGCGTCTCGGCGCAGATCTGCCGCGTCACCGATTTCATGCCCTGGCCCAGGTCGATGGACGACAATGCCACGGTGAACTTGCCGCTCGGATTGGAGTGCACCAGCGCCTGGCTGGGGTCGCCGCCGAGATTCATGCCGATCGGATAGTTGATGGACGCGATGCCACGTCCGCGATGCCTTGCCATGGTCAGCGCCTCCTGGTGCCGAAGACGGAGGAGAAACGGGTGGTGCCATGTGATGGCGCCGCGGGCGGTCGCGGCGGAGCGGGTGGCGGCGATGGAGGCGGCGGGGGCTCGCGCGAGGCAGCAGGCGCGCGGTCATAAGTGGTTCGCTGCTGCGTGGCCATTGCCGGCTGCGGACGGGACTCACGCGGTGTCGCGGGCACGGCCGCGCGATCGCCGCCGCCACCCTGGCGCGACGAGGCGCGCCGGAATTCCTCGCGCAGCGGCCATTTTGCTTTTTCGGCCGCGACCTGGACGCATTCGATCAGCGCGGTGTTCTTGGCCTCGCGGCGATGCGCCTTCATGTCGCCGTCGCGATAGGCATTGAGGATGCGGAATTCCATCGGATCCATGCCGACGAGGTTCGCGAGCTTGTCCATCTGGCATTCGATGGCAAAATCCATCGCGGTGACGCCGAAGCCGCGCATGGCGGTGGCCGGCGTGCGGTTGGTGAATACGCAATAGACGTCGCCATAGACGTTCGGAATGGTGTAGGGGCCAGGCAGATGCGCGGCGCATTTGACCGCTGCATAGCTCGACAGCCGAGTGTAGGCACCACTGTCGAAATAGGCGCGGATCTTGCGGGCCACGACGCGCCCGTCGCGCATCACACCATCCTTGATGTAGATGCGCTCGGCGCCGCGCGGTGGGCCGTATTGCATCTCTTCCTCGCGTCCGAACTGGTAGCGCACGGGACGGCCGGTCAGCATCGCCCCGAGGATACAGAGCGGCTCGGTCAACGTATCGACCTTGCCGCCAAAGCCGCCGCCCACGGTGCCGCCAATGAAATGGAAGGTGTTGGACGGCACGTCCAGGATCTTGGCGCAGGTATCCACCGAGAAGAACAGTGCCTGTGTCGAGGTGTAGACGACATAGCGGCCGTTGGTGTCGGGCGCCGCGATCGAGCCGTTGGTCTCGGTCGGCGCATGCTCGATCGGTGACATCTGGTAGCGCTGTTCGAGTACATGGTCGGCACCAGCCAGCCCGCGCTCGACATCACCGAAACGCAGCTTCTGGTGATCGTAGACGTCGTGATAGGTGAAGGTGTTTTTCGGGTAGGTCTCGTTGACCACGGGCGCGCCGGGCTTCAGCGCCTCCTCGACATCGAACACTGTCGGCAACGGCTCGTAATCGACGCGTACCTTGGCCACGGCCTCGTAGGCTTCGCGCGGGCTATCCGCGACCACGGCCACGATCGGCTCGCCCTTGTAGCGCACCTTGTCGACGGCAAGCGACGGCTCGTCGTCCTTGCCGAAATTGATCAGGCTGAGCAGCGTGTTGAGATTGCGCGGCACGTCGGCGCCGCGAATGATCCGCCGCACGCCGGGCGAATGCTCCGCCTCTGTCGTATCGATACGGCGCAAGCGGGCATGGGCGTGCGTGCTGCGGACGACCTTCAGATGCAGCATGCCCTGCAGCTTGTGGTCGTCGAAATAGGTCGAGGTGCCTGTGACGTGCCCAAGCATGTCCTGGCGCTGTGTACCCTTGCCGATCTCTTTCAGATTGTCGTCCCGCTCGTCGGCAAACAAATCTTTGCGCAGTTCCAGCATCGCGGTTTCCTTCAGGCCCGGGCACGGCCGCCGGAAGCGGCGGCCAGCACAGCATTGATGATCGGCTCATAGCCGGTGCAGCGGCAGATATTGCCCGAGATCGCCTCGACCACGTCGGCGCGGCTGGGCGATGGATTGCGGTCGAGCAGCGCCTTCGCCGCCATCAGCATGCCCGGCGTGCAGTAGCCGCACTGGGCCGCGAAATTCTCCGCAAAGGCGCGCTGCAACGGATGCAGATTGGGGCCGTCCTTCAGCCCGTCTAGCGTTTGCACCGACCGGCCGGAGACCGATTCGGCGAGTGTCAGGCAGGAGAGGTGCAATTCCCCGTCGATCAGCACACTGCAGGTGCCGCAGCCGCCCTGCCCGCAACCGAATTTGGGCGTCATGTCGCCGATCAGTTCGCGCAACGCCACGAGCAGATTGGTGCCGCCATCGACGAAGATCGCGACGTCGCGGCCATTGTGACGAAATTGCAGGGCAGTCTTGGCCATGGCGATCCTATTCCTGACCGGATAACAGGCGCCGCAGATGGACGCCGACGATCTCGCGGCGATACCAGGCGCTGGCAAGCGCTGTATCCGTAGGGGACGTGCCTTCAACCGCGGCCGAGGCAGCGGCCGCGATGCTCGAGGCATCGAGCGGCCGTCCTTCGAGCGCGCGCTCGGCAGCCTTGGCGCGAATTTGCGTCGGCGCCATCGAGCCCAGCGCAATCCGCGCGCCCAGCACGCGGCCGCTGCTGACGGGTAGATGCGCAGCGAGCGTAATCACCGAGCCGCCCTTGGGCTTGATGCGCGCGATCTTGCGGTAGCGGAAGGCATCGGCGCCCAGTGGCTTCTGACAGGAGACCGAAAGCACCAGCGTTCCTGCCTGCCGTTCGCGCGATTGCAGGAACTCTTCGATCGGTACATCTCGGGCTCCAAAGCCCCCCTGTACCGAGATCACCGCATCGAGCGCCAGCAGCGCGACCGTGAAATCACCGTAGGGGCTCGGCGCAAAGAGATTGCCGCCGACGGTGCCCATGTTGCGTACGGCCGGACCGCCAATCGAACGGGCCGGAGCGTGCAGGAAAGCGAGATCGCGTTCGGCAAGGACCCGCGCGAAGGTGACACCCGCGCCGATGATGACGCGCGGACCGGACGCATCGATCCGCATCAGCGCCGTATCGTTGGCGCGCACGATGGTGGAGATGGAGATATCGCCCTCGTTGAGCGCACGCATGATGAGCGTTCCGCCGCCGAGATAACGGGCACTGCGGTCGGACGACAGTGCGGCCGCCGCTTCGCTTGAATTGATAAATGTCTTCACCGTGACGGGCATCGATTCCTCTTTATGATCATGCGGCCTCACCGAGGTGCTTTCGAATGGCGTCAAAACCGGCCTGGTAGATCTGCTCGGCCACCATTTCGGTGAGGCGCCTGGTGTCCTCGGGACGCGTGGTGAACCGCGACTCCCAGTGCCAAAAGGTGCGATCACCATCGGTGACCGGCAGCAGGCGGACATGGGCGACGTAATTGAACATCGGGACCGGTGTGTCGAGCAGGCAATAGCTGAAGGTCTGTTCGAGATCGGACAGCGCCAGAAGTTGCTCGCGTAGCTCCGAGCCGTCCTGCAGTTTGAAGCGCCGCACGCAACCAATCTTGTCCGAGGCCTGTGCGCGCTCGATCGTGGACGTAGCGACCGCCGGATGCCAGCGGTCATGGCCGTTGAAATCGCGCAGCACATTCCAGACCGCGTCGGTCGACGCATTCAGGATAGTGCTTTTGACCACGTGCGGCACCGGTCTAGCCTCCAAATGCCCGCTTCAAGGCATCAAAACCGCCCTGGAAAACGCCGCCGCCGATATTGCCAACCAGTTCGGTCTCGCGCTCGGGCGCGCAGTCGAACTCGGCGGTCCATTCCATGAAAGTCTGGTCGCCGTCGGTGACCGGCGTCAGGCGCAACGTCGCGACATAGTTCTCCACGCCCATCGGCGATTCCAGGATCGAGTAGGTACAGAACATGTCGTAGTCGGACAGCCCGAGCAGTTTCTCGCGGATGCGGTCGCCGTTACGCAGGCGAAAATCGCGCACGCAGCCGATCTTGTCGGCGGGTTCGCCGCCCTCGATCCGGCTTTCCGCGATGGCCGGATGCCAGTTCGGCAGGCCGTTGAAGTCGCGCACGCGCGCCCAGACGCGATCGTTGCGCGCGTTGACGACGGTGGACACGTAAACCCGGGCCATGGCGCGTTACGATCCTTTCTTGCGCGGGCCGCGCTCGGTGGGAGTTTCGCCCGGAGCGGCGCCTCCGGGGCTCGCGGCAGGCGGCGAGGCAGGCTTGCCTTCGCCCCCGCCCTTGCGCGAGGACTCCCGGATACCCTGCATGTCGCGCGCCTCGCGGATGAGGCCGGGCATCTTGGCGAGGCTGCCGCCTTCGACGCCGATTTCCGACAGGATCGAGTCGATCAGCGGCGCCTGCACGCGGTAGCGCAGCGCCGAGTCGATGACCTCGTCGGTGGCGCTGCGGCCGCCATTGCCGCCGCCGCCGCCGTTGAGGCCGTCGACCTGAAGAATGCGGATGCCCTCGATCTTCTCCATCGGCTTGACGCTCTCGCGTACGATGCCCTCGATGCGGTCGAGCAGTTTTCTGCGGAACAGCGAGAAGCGCGCCTCATCGGTGAGCACGTTCTCGGCTTCGTTCAGCATCCGCTGCGCCTCGGCCTCGACTGTGGCACGGATCCGTTCGGCCTCCGCCGCGATGCGGGTTTCCTCGGCCTGCTTCTCGGCGATCAGCACCTCGACGGTCTTGCGCCGCTTGGCGATCTCGCTCTCGCGGGCGGTGATGACGCGCTCGGTAGCTTCGGTCGCGCCCACCCGGGCATTTTCGGCCGCAGCCCGCGCCGCTGACTCTTCCAGCGATTTCTGATGGATGGCGATTGCCTTTTCCATCATTGCGGTCTCGACATCCTTCTCACGGCCGACTTCCAGCTTGCGCAGGTCGCGCTCACGGCCGATCCTCGCTTCGTCGAGGCCGCGGTCGGAGGCGATGCGGGCACGCTCGACTTCCTCGCGGGAGGCGATCTCGGCCTCCTGCAGGGATTGAACTCGGGCGATCTCGAGCTGCTCGATGGCTCGGCGACGTTCGATCCGCGCAGCCTCCAGTGCCTGCTCGCGCGAGACATCGGTGGTTTCGACTTCCTTGCGGGCCACAATTTCCGCCTGCCTGACCTGGCGGTCCGCATCGATGCGCTCCGATCGTCTGGCGGCGAGCGCGATCACGCGCTCCTCGTCGGCGATCTCGACCGCCCTCTTCTGATCGATGTTGAGCACCTCGCGGGTCTTTGAGGAATTGATACGTTCGCTCTCAAGCGCGAGCTCAACATCAATGCGCTGGCGCTCGATCGCGTCGCGCCGCTTCAGCTCGGCCGCCTCGATTGCTTCGGTGCGCGCGATTTCCAGCGCTCTGGTTTCCCTTTCGGCGCGGATGCGCTCGGCAGCGACGGTCTTCTCCTGCACGATCCGGGCGGCTTCGATCGCCTCGCGCGAGGCGATGTCGGCTTCCTCGACGGCGCGGTTGCGTGCGATTTCCAGCGCACGAACGCGCTCTTCCTGGGCGATGCGCGAGGCTTCGGTCGCTTCGCGCGCGGTGATGCCAGCGACTTCGAGCGCCTTGTTGCGCTCGATCTCGAGTTGGCGTGTCGCCTGTTCGGCGCCGATGCGTTCGGCAGCCAGGCTGCGCTCACGGGCGATACGGGCGGCTTCCACCGCCTTCTGCGCCTCGATCTCGGCCTCCTGCACGTTGCGGACCTGCTGGATCTCCATCGACCTTGTGCGTTCGTCGGAGGTGATGCGTTCGAGATTAACGGTCATGGTCTGGGCGATGCGGGCCCTTTCCGTCGCCTCGCGGGCCGCGATCTCCGCTTCCTCGACCGCGCGGGTGCGCTCGATCTCGCGCCGGCGGGTCTCTTCCTCATTGGCGATGCGTGCGTCGGTCACCACACGGTCCTGCTGGATGCGTGCCTTCTCGACGGCCTCGCGGGCCGCTATTTCGGCTTCCTCCACCGTACGCGTGCGTTCGATATCGCGCTGGCGTACCTCCTTCTCGGAAGCAATCCGCGCGGTATCGACCGCGCGCTGGTTCGAAATCCTGGCCTTCTCGATCTCCTCGCGGGCGAGCAGCTCCTTTTCCTCGACCGCGCGGGTGCGCTCGATTTCGCGCTGCCGGGTCTCGCGTTCGGAGGCGATGCGCGCTTCGGCAATGGCGAGCTCGTTGGCGATGCGCGCCTTCTCGATCGCCTCGCGCGCCGTAAACTGAGCCTGCTCGGCTTCGGTCTCGCGTAGTGCCCGCTCGCGCGCGACTTCGGTGCGCTGCAGGGCGCGGCGCATCTCGATGTCGCGCTCCTGTTCGAGGCGGGCGGTCTCGCTCTCGCGCTCGATCTCAAGCGCCTGCCGCTCGGCGTCGAGATTGCGGGTGCGGATCTTGATCATCGAGTCCTGTTCGATGTCGTTGCGCAGCTTGCGCTTGGCCTCGATGTCCTCCATCAGCCGGGTCAGACCTTCGGCGTCGAACCGGTTCGACGGATTGAAGAATTCCAGGTCGGTCTGGTCGAGATCGGTGATCGCGACCGATTCCAGCTCGAGGCCGTTCTGGGCCAGCGCTTCGGCGGCGGCTGCCTTGACGCGCGCGACATATTCGCCGCGCTGCTCATGCATCTGCTCCAGGGTCATTTCGGCGGCGACCGAGCGGATGGCGGAGACGAACTTGCCGGACAGCAGGGCGTGCAATTGCTCGGGCTCGAGCGTGCGGCGTCCAAGGGTCGCAGCAGCGATCGCGACGGCTTCGCGCGTGGCCTGCACGCGCACATAGAAATCAGCCTCGATATCGACGCGCATGCGGTCGCGGGTGATGACGGCGTCCTGCCTGGCGCGGGTGATGCCCATCGGCAGCACGTTCATGTTGACCGGCGTGTAGTCGTGGATGAAGGGCAGCACGAAAGCGCCGCCGTTGATCACGACGCGTTCGCCGAGGAAGCCGGTGCGGACGAAGGACACTTCCTTTGACGAGCGGTGATAGAGCCAGTTGACGATGTAAACGATAATGACGATCGCGATGATTGCGACGATCAACCAGAGGATCAATTGACCAACCAGAATCCCCGACATCTTCTCCTCCCTTGCGCCGGCGCCTAACGCGCGCCGATCGCCTTGAATTTTCGAACCTGATCCGTCAGCGCCCGCTCCACCGGCAAGCGTTCCATCGAGGAAGCGCCATAGAAGCCGTGGCATTTGCGGGTGTTCTTCATGATGAAATCGGCGTCCGCAGGATCCGCGATCGGACCGCCATGCGCGAGCACGAGAATGTCCGGATTGACGCTGAGCGCGGCGGTCGCCCAAGCATCGATCCGTCTTGGGCAGTCCTGCAGCTTCAACGCCGTCCGCGCGCCGATCGCCCCGCCGGTGGTGAGGCCGAGATGGCAGACGATGATGTCGGCACCCGCGATCGCCATCGCGGTCGCTTCCTTCTCGCTGAAGACATAAGGCGTGGTCAGCATGTCCTTTTCATGCGCCTTGGAGATCATCTCGATCTCCAGCGCATAGGACATGCCCGTTTCTTCCAGATTGGCGCGGAAGATGCCGTCGATCAGACCGACGGTCGGAAAGTTCTGCACGCCGGCAAATCCCAGCACCTTCAGCTGGTCGAGGAAGATATCCATGTCGCGGAAGGGATCGGTGCCGTTGACGCCGGCCAGCACCGGCGTCTTGGTGACGACCGGCAGCACTTCGCCGGCCATTTCGAGCACGATCGCGTTGGCGTCGCCATAGGGCATCAGGCCCGCGAGCGAGCCGCGGCCGGCCATGCGGTAACGGCCGGAATTGTAGATCACGATCAGGTCGACGCCGCCGGCTTCCTCGCATTTGGCTGACAGGCCCGTACCGGCGCCGCCGCCGACGATCGGCTCGCCCCGGGTCACCATGTCCCGGAATTTCTTCAGCAGCGCCTTGCGTTCAAACCTTGGCATGGGTCACCTCGCCACTCTGCGCCGCCGGCTTGCGCGCCCGAGCAGGGGCCGGAACGCGCCGACGATGGCGGAAGCAAATTCAGGATCGTTGATGTTGTGCTTGACGCGGATGAGCTGGCGGTTGCCGGTTTGCCGCACCGTACGTTCGAGGGCCTTGAACAGCGCCGCGTCGGCCTCGGGATCCCAGAACGGCTGCCGCTGCGCATCGAGCGCAGAGACGCCACCTTCGGGCATGAAGAAGCGCACCACGCCGTCCATCTGGTTGAGCCGCTCGCCGATCCAGCGGCCCATGCGGTCGTTTTCTTCCGCCGTGGTCCGCATCAACGTGACCTGCGGATTGTGGACATGAAATTTGCGCTGGCGATAGCGCTCGGGAATGGTATCCGGTGCGCCGAAATTGACCATGTCGAGCGCGCCGACGGAGCCGACATAGGGCACGCGGCAGCGAATGATCGCGCCGAAGCGATCGTCGGTCGCCGGGAACACGCCACCCATCAGAAGATCGCAGACCTCGGTGGTCGTGAGATCAATCACGCCGGCCAACTGGCCCGAATCGACCAGCTTTTCCATCGAACGGCCGCCAACGCCGGTCGCATGGAACACGAGACATTCGAAGTCTTCTTTCAGCTCGGCGGCGATCTTCTGCACCGCGGGCGTGGTCACGCCGAACATGGTGATGCCGATCGAAGGCAGCGCAGCAATCGCGTCGCGTTGCTTCGTGGCGCGTTCGTCGAGCCGCGCTTTCACCATGCCGACCACGGCGTTAGCGCCGTTGGCGAGTACTGCGCGCGAAATCGAATTGAGGCCCTGCACGTCCGTGACCGAATACATCATGGTGATGTCGGCCGGCCCGACATATGGGCCGACATCGCCCGAGGCGACTGAGGAGATGATCAGCTTGGGCACGCCGACCGGAAGCGCGCGCATGCCCGGCGCGACCAGTGAGGCACCGCCGGAACCACCGGCCGAAATAATGCCGGCGACGTTTCCCTGCCGACGCAGCCATTTGGCAAAGGCATCTGCCATCGCCGTCACCGACGCGCCGCGGTCGGTGCCGAACACACCGGATCCGCCGCGACCGTGGTTGAGCGCGATCTCCTGCGCCGGCACATCACAGGTCGAGAGCTTGCCGCTGGTAGACACGTCGACCAGGCGCGTGCGCAGGCCACTCTTCGCGATGATGTCACGGATGAAACGAAGCTCCGCGCCCTTGGTATCGAGCGTGCCGACGATCAGCACGACCGGAGGCCCCGACGCCTGCTGCGTAGTCGGTTCCCGCCGTTGGCGCGTACCATTTTCCAGCCTTGTCACCCTGGTCGAGAGTGTGCGCGCCGCCGCCTCGATCCGCGCAATTGGAAC
>Ga0210384_10003560_pt1 | contig 17932 bp, 11 predicted proteins | sample IncBWH2MmetaG_FD_160574 | JGI IMG/M metagenome (GOLD analysis project Ga0210384, IMG submission 160574) | Forest soil microbial communities from Barre Woods Harvard Forest LTER site, Petersham, Massachusetts, United States - Inc-BW-H-2-M | ecosystem: Environmental > Terrestrial > Soil >...
CGGCCATCGCGGCTATCACCGCGGAGAAACCCGACGTCATCGTACTGGAGCTCGGGCTTCCGGATCCGATGTCGGGGCGGGACGTCATCAACGTGATCAAGGCCACGATGGAGTGGGTAGGCATCCCCATCGTGCTCTACACCGTGCTCCCCATTGAGAGCCAGGAGGAGGCACGCACCATCCATGGCGCCGACGACTTGGTTCCGAAGGGCCCAGGTCAGGTCGAGGCACTGGTTGCGCGGGTGATCCAGATCTTCCAAAGGGAAGGCTGAAAGACCGAATGCATCGAGCCGGCATTCCACCCGGTTTGAATGAAGGGAACGTGGAGGAGCGTCTGCGCACCACATACTGCGATGTTCCCGGGGCCTCCCCTGGTCCTCTCCTCCCGCCCCAGACGCATTGAAGCGGGTGATGGGTGGGAAGGGCAACCGTCACATGAGCATTTCCGACGCGAGCCCGGGGGGCACACCGTGACCCCGGGGAGGATCCAAGACTCCAGCGTTCCCGAGCGGCTCCTATCCGCGCTGGCCAATCGGGAGACGGGAATACTTACCTTTCGCAACGGGTCGGTCACCAAGAGCCTGTACCTGCACATGGGCCATGTGATCTACGCCAAGAGCAGCGACCCCGATGAACGCATGGGCGAGAGCCTGCTTCGGCGGGGCAAAATCACGGTTCGCCAATACCTGGAGGGCAGCCAAAGGATGCAGCCCGGCCAGCGGCTGGGGACGGTCCTGGTGGCTATGGGGGCCCTCGAGCCGCTGGATCTGCTCCCCGCAATGCAGCAGCATGTCAAGGAGATCCTGCTCGACGTACTCACCTGGACCCAGGGGGAGTACGAACTGATCTCGGGCGAGATCGGCTTCGAGGACGTAGTGATTCTCAGTTTTCCCATGGAAAACCTCATCCTGGAGGGCATTCGCCAGACCCGCTCTTGGAGCCTCGTCCATCGCGGGATCGGGGACATGAGCTCCGTTCCCGTTCCCACAGACAACAAGGAGGTCCTTGGCAAGCTCAGGTTGACGGACGAGGAGCAACAGGTCTTGGCCCACGTCAACGGCCGGGCCTCGGTGGAGCAGATCTGCCAGGTCTCCCACCTTTCGAACCTGGAGGCCTGTCGCACCCTCTGGGCCCTCCTGGTCCTGGGCGTCATCCGGTACGGCCAGGCGGGAGCGGCGCCGGCTGGCCAAGGTCGCGAACCGCCTCCCGACGGGGAGGCGCATGCGGGCAAGGCTCAATGAGTTGGTTGTTGCCACCAGCTGGGGTTGGGAGCGACCCCGGGGCGGAGGTCGAGGGGTGGTGTCCGGAATCACTGCGTTTGGTGGCGAAGGGAGCTTGGATGGGGCCGGTGAAAAAGCGGAGGTTAGGGGGCGCTCGCTGTGAAAGTCATGTCCTGACAGCGACTTCCGCATGGGAGTGAGTCGTACGACGACCATCGTACGAGCTTGTTGTGCGAACAACTCTCTATTTGCTCGCGGCGGTGCTTCTCCTGGGGCTCGGTCTGCTTGTCGCGTTCTCTTACGGACGCTGGAAGAAGCTCCGCGAGCGAGAGAGATTTCTCCTGAGCATGATGGAGATCACGACCCCGCGACGCATGGGTCCGGGGCAGAGGGCCCGACTCGCAATCCTCCAGACGCCCTGGTGGGCAGTCTGGCGTTGGCTGCCCGACCGGTGGCAGCGGCGGGAGTAGCGGAAAGACCCCGTCGCTGGTCGACGCTTGGGAAGGGCCATCGCAGGGGGTGAGCGAGCCCTGCGATCAGCCAGTTCAGGGTAAGCGGGCCCTTCGGCCTGAGCCCGGTCCGGGGTCCCCACTCGCGGAGTGCATCTCCGCGTTCGCCTATTCAGCGTTTCTTTGCGTTGTCCGGGCCCTCGCGGCAAAGACGACCCCAAAAGGCCAGCGTCTCCGCGCGGTCGCCCAATCAATGCAATCGACCCCTTGCCAGGTGCTAGAGAGTGCTTTAACCTCTGCTGGCCCTCTCTCCGCGATCGCACGATCAGCCAATTGGTAACGAGCGGCGAACTATGGGGCTTGATCCTCTGGTGATCTGCCCGGCCTGCAAGGCAGAGAACGATAGCGCGGCGGACGCCTGTTCCCATTGTGGGCGGCTTCTTTCCGGTCTCAAGCTGGGGGAGGTCCTGAGCCGCCGCTACGAGATCCTGGACCTCCTCGGCCAGGGCGGCATGGGAGCGGTCTACAAGGCCCAGGACCGTATCCTCGATGAGATCGTCGCCGTCAAGGTCCTGCGCTTCGACATGAGCCGGAGCCCCCGATGGGCGCGTAGATTCCAGTTCGAGATCAAGCTAGCCCGTAAAGTGAGCCACCGGAACGTCTGCCGTTTTCACGAGTACGGTGAGGACAGGGGGCACAGCTACGTCTCCATGGAGTTCGTTGACGGAGTCGATCTGCGGCGCAGGATGGCGGAGAAGGGCAGCATGGGATGGGACGAGGCTTTCGAGGTCGCGATCCAGATCAGCAAGGGGCTCCAGGCGATCCACGACGTGGGGATCGTCCACCGCGACCTCAAGACGTCGAACGTGATGCTGGACTCACGTGGCATCGTCAGACTCATCGATTTCGGAGCCGCAAAGCGGTGGATGGCCGACGGACAGACCGAAGGCACCGTCGCCGGCGAGATCATCGGGACCCCGGAGTACATGAGCCCCGAGCAAGCCCGCGGAGGGAGCGTGGACTTCCGGAGCGACCTCTACGCGTTGGGGGTGGTCGTCTTCGAGCTTTTCACGGGCCGCGTCCCCTTTCGGGGCGAGAGCCCGGTCCTCACGATCCTTAAGCACCTGCGGGAGCCTCCCCCGCTCAGCGGGCCCTATGCCGCCCGCCTCCCGAGGCAACTGGTTCCGATCTTGAGGAAGGCGCTCGCCAAGTCACCCGACGAGCGCTATGCGACCGCGCGAGGAATGAGCGAGGCCTTGCGTTTGGCTCGGGGTGGACCCGACCTTGAGCCCCGCAGAAAGCCCACCCCGCTCCAAAAGGCGTCGCTCCCACTCCCTCCCCGGGGGTTCACGCCGCCCCGGGGGAGCACCCTTCCGGGTGTTGCCTCTGGCGCCCCGCCCGGGAGGCGTGACATAACTCGCCCCATCCCCCCCCAGATCGCCGCCGAGGCGGAGTTGGCGGGCAAGGAAAGGATTGCCCGCTTCATATCGGAGCTCGGCCATCCCAACGTGCGCCTCCGTTGGAGGGCGGCCGTGGGCTTGTGGGAGATGGGTCCCACCGCCAAGGACGCCGTGCCGGCCCTGACCAAGGCGCTACAAGACAAGGCGCTCCCGGTCGCCCATGCCGCCGCCGAGGCCCTGAGGACCATCACGGAGGAGCGGGAGTCGGACCTCTTGGGTCCCCCGCCCACGACCGGGAGTGGCCCGATCGATGTTTCCGCCCTGATCGACGCGCTGCGACACGAGGACGTGAGCGTCCGCGAGTGGGCAGCGGTCGCCCTGGGACACCTCGGGCCTTCAGCGAAGGACGCGGTCACGGCTCTGCGGGCCGCCCTCAAGAACACGATGAGCGGCATACGCGACTGGGCTGCGGCCGCTCTCGGTGGCATCGGTCCAGAAGCGAGCGACGCGATTCCGGACCTCGTGGGAGCTCTCAAGGACGAGAGCCGCTTCGTGCGAGCCGCCGCCGCGGCGGCCCTAGGGGCTATGGGCCCCTCCGCCAAGGACGTGGTGCCGGATCTCGTCGCGGCCCTGAGGGACGAGAACGCCAACGTTCGCTGGCGGGCGGCGGCGGCGCTTGGTGAGATTGGCCCAGAGGCCAGAGCAGCGATCCCCGCCCTCATCTCGGCGCTGGAGGACAGGGATGTATCGACTACGGACGCCGTGGCCCTAGCCCTGGAGAAGGTCATCGGAAAGCCGGAACCGAGCCCCCAACCAAGCCCGCAACCGACCCCCCAGCCAAGCCCTGAGCCTCCGATACCCACGGCTCCTGCCGCGGCCGACGTTGGCAGCCTCATCCTGTCCCTCACCACCGACGACGCACCGAGCGTTCGCTGGCGGTCGGCCGCAGCTCTCGGCGATATGGGTCCGACGGCGAAGGAGGCGATCCCCGCCCTGACCGGCGCCCTGGAGGACAAAGACGACACCGTCCGTGGCGAAGCCGCCCGGGCTCTCGGGCGAATGGACTCAGCCGCCAAGGAGGCTGTCCCCGCCCTCGCCGCCGCCCTCAGGGACGGGGACGAAGTGCTCCGGCACCACGCGGCGGCGGCTCTGGGGTTGATCGGTCCCGACGCCCTCGGGGCCGTCCCCGCGCTCATCGAGGCGCTGAAAGAGAGGGACTTTCTTGAACCCGACGAGGCCCAGGAGGCCCTGTTCAGCATTGGCCGGGCCGCCGTCCCCGCCCTCATCGAGGCGCTCCGGGACGAGAATCCGCGGATCCGCGGCAAAGCCTCGGGCCTCGTTGCCCGGCTCGGCGGAAAGGGGAAGACGCCCCTAAATCGGTACTACGTGGAGAACGTGCACTGCATTGTCGGTAGCGAAAGAATGCGCGTGGCCAACCTTGGCACCGGGGGCCTGTTTGCCTCGACCGAGCACCCTCCTCCCGTGGGTGACGTGGTGACGCTGGTGGTCGAGCTCACTCCCAACACGTCGTTCACGGTGGTTGGCCAGGTCTCGTGGGTGAACAATGCCGCCGCGCCCTCCTCCAGCGATTGGCCGCCTGGTTTTGGGGTCCGATTCACGCGCATAGCCAGCGAAGACATGGCCGCGATCCGCGTCGTCCTCAAGCGCTCGGAACCCGTCCTCGGTTCCGTGCCGCCTCGCGCTCCGGAGAAGCGGAAGGATAGCGGAGCCTGAGGCGGTCCTTGCGCGCCGGCTCCTCACCCTGTGTGCGACGTCCGCGCCGCGGGACGAATATCGCGCCGAAGACACCTACTATGCAGACCTTGCCCCGACAGCGTTTGGCTCAATTCCGCTGAGGGAGTTGACGGCCGGCGACCTCGAGCGCGGGGCGGCTGAGGATACTGTGAATTGCGGAGGCTTCCGTTCCCGGTCTTCATCCCACTGAAGCAACTGGGCTGCCGTGGAGGGTTACGATCGGAAGCCGTAGGCCGTGCAGTGGTCTTGGTCAGAGAGGAGGTCCAATGACTCTCCCCGCGCGGAAAACCAGAGGCCGGACGATTAACGCCCACCTGCGGCGGGGCTCAGAGGCAGAGAGAGCGTACCGTATTCGAGCGGGCGCCCGGGCAATCAGGCCGGAGGAAATCGTCCGCGGCATTGGGCCAAGCCCCGATCACGATCTCGTCTATCACGGAGGCCTTACCATCCCGACTCTTGGCTACAAGAATTTCTACGTGGGGGGCCGCGACGCCTGGGTGTTGAGCGATGTGGAGAACATTGACCGGGCCCTGGCCGCCGCGATGAGCGACGTCGGACTCAACAATGTGATGTGCCAGTACTTCACCCGGATGCCGACATGCGTGGCCGCCGCCTCCGAGATCTTGGCCGGCCCACCGCCCGTCCTCGTAAACAAGGCGGACGTAGAGGCTCTGGTGGCGTCGCTGAGGGCCCAGGGAAGGCTGGATGGCTTCGACCTCGGCTCGGCCGTCTTCAACCTGCTCCTTCCCTCCGGAACGGTCCTTACCGATGATGCCGTGGGCCACAGCGAGCACCACCCGCCACCGTCATCCGAGCGAGAGGAAGCCGCGCGTTCGCCCGAGGGACTCGGTGGCTACCACGGCTCCACCCACACCGGAGGCGTCACCGCGTACTATGCGGTGGGCGTCTACCCGGAGACCCGCAATGGCCAGACCAACGGGATCGACGCCTTTGGCACTCCTTGGAAGAACGTGGTGGCGACCTTCTACCACGAGCTGAATGAAGCCCGAACGGACGCCGACGTGGAGGAGGCGAACAACCAGGGGAAGGACAACCTGCTCGGCTGGGTATCGCCCGAAGGAGAGGAATGCGGCGACTACCCGATCTTCGAAGCCGCAGACCTGGCCCTGGTGTTCAAAGAAGTGCCGCTGGCGAACGGCGCCGGAACAGTACCGATCCAGTTCCAATACTCGAATCAGGTCCACGGCCCCGAAGGCCCCGTCTCGACACCTTACCCGTTTTTCCACGGTCAATAGGCCCGGTTCACGGAGTCGGCGTCCCTGGCGGGCCGTTACACTTCCCCCAGCGTCCAGTTAAGGGTTCGCAAGCCGCGACCGTCCGTACGAGCAGTGGTCGTCCGTCGGGAATTGTGCCTGTGGGGAGAGGGGCAATTGAGTAACTCCAGTTTGCCTGGTCATGGCCGAGGTCCGGCCACCGACGGCCACGATCATTGCTGGCAAGTGTTTATGTGGGTTGGAGTTCGGAGCCCAGAGTGAAGGGGATCACGGGGCTTCCTTGCTTGGCACCGGCCTTGCGAACACATACTCCCGTGGTCGGCCCTGTCCTATTCACGCTTCTGCAGTTCGCGTCCGCGGACCCCGGTGCGGGGGATGGCGTCGCGACCCTGCCTGGCGGCAACCCCCCAGCGTGGGCGAGCGCCCTCGTCCGCCTCGAGCCAGCGCCGGACCCGGGCCAGAGCAACAGTTTCCGGTCCGCCTATGGCCCGCGACCTGATTCGGTCGTTGCGGTCGTGGGGCGGGAAGAGGCGGCGACACACGTCAGCCTCATTGGCTTCTCGGAAACGTCCGCCCTCGACTACTCGCCGCTCACACGACAAGAGCGCTGGCGGCTGTTCTTGAACCAAACCGTGGCGTCTCCGGGGGCCTTCGCGCCGGTCCTAGCGACCGCCGTCCTCGCCCAGCGCTTCCGCACCCCGCCTGAGTGGGGAGACAACGCCTCGGGGTTTGGAAAGAGAATGGCTCTGGCCTTCGGCACCAACGTCGTCCAGGGAGTGATCCAGTCCGCGGGCGACGCCGCACTCAAGCAGGACCCGCGCTTCATTCGAAGCGGCCAGGGGAATTTCTGGCGTCGCGCGGGGCATGCGGTACTGTTCACGGTTTTCACCTACGACGACCGCGGCCGGACATGCTTCGGCACCGCCAACGTCGCGTCCTATTACGGGAGCAGCATCGCCAGTGCGCTGCTGTACCCGCCCGGTCACAACGCTTGGCGCGAAGGGGTGCGGGCCGCGAACCTGCAATTGGCGATGAGCGCCGCCTTCAACGTCTTCGAGGAGTTTTGGCCGGATATTCGAAAGGCCTTCCGGCGGTCGCACTTCGGCGAAAGGACACATTGACGAAACGAGGACTCGACGTCCCTGCCGGCGGCAAGCGAGTCGTAGTAGCCCCTCGCGAACAGGATTCCTGCATCATCCGCGACTGGTCTCTCCCTCGCGATGGTGTAATGTGAGCCCAGTGACGTAAAGCGCTCTTCGCGCGACGCCGCAGGGCTTCAACGCAGAAGTGAGCCCTGCTTCCGCGACCGAGGCCAGGCAGGTCGGGATATACCCCTCGTTCTTTCCGCTCTCAACCAACTGCTAGGACTCTGGCACTCAAATCGTAGAAAGTTGTTGATATGCGGAAGAACCCAAGAACTCGGCGTGCAATACGTCTGCCGGTCGCCGGGTCGATACAGCCTCCTGGTCAGCCAGCGGGGACGAAGTACACCGTCTCGTAGCCACGTTCCTTCAGCTCCCGTATGAGGTGTGGTACCACGATGACGGTCTGCTCCTGGATGTCATGGAGGAGGAGGATCCCGCGCTGGGCACGATCCAGCTCGGCCAGCAGATTCTGAAACAGCTTGTGCGGGTCGCGCAGGCGCCAATCCAGCGAGTCCATGTTCCAGAAGAAGGTCGTGTTCCCCCTCGACCTCACGAACGTCAATTCCCCGGCCGACTTCGAACCGTACGGGAAGCGGAAGAACGGCAGTTGGCCGGGCTTGAGCCCCAGGGCCGAAGCCACAGCCGAATCCCCAGCCTCGATCTCGAGCTCGGCGTGGGCTTCGGATAAGGACGCCAAGTCCGGATGGCTGTAGGTGTGCGATCCTACCGCGTGGCCGGCGTCCCTCACTTGCCTGGCCACGGCGGGATGGGTGGCGGCGTTGCGGCCAACCTGGAAGAAGTTCGCTTTGATGCCCGCGGCGGCCAGGATGCCCAGGATGCGCGGGGTGCGCGTGGGGTGCGGACCGTCGTCGAAGGTGATGGCGATCTGCCGGAGACCCAGGTCGCCATCGGCGAAGACCTCGTCCCTCCTGGTGTCGACGGGAATCGCCCTGGACGCCAGGAGCGGGACCGCCGCTTCTTCACCCGAGGCCCTCGGGTGGGCCTGGTCGAGGCGCACTGCGGCCGCCAGCCAATGGGCGTCGATCCGCGCGAGGAGGTCCCCGGCGCAGCCCATTCTCTGCGTGTGCTCGGGTCTGCGGATCTCGTCCTCGAACAGCTCCAGCTCCGCGTCGGGGAGCTGCGCGAGCTCGCCGCACAGGCTGTTCCAGGCGTCCTGGCTTTCCAGGGCCCGGATCCGCGCGACGATGAGCGCGGGCTGGTACGGGCAGGCGGCGTAGTCCTCGCGCTGCGTGTGGAGGGCCAGCTCCCCGGCGGCCCTCCGGACCTGTTCGCGCGTGCCGCCCACCGGCCTGGAATGCGGCGTGCAGGCGGCCATGGCGCCCAGCAAAAGGAGGAGGATCAGCGCCCTGAAGAAGCCCTTGGATAACTCCATGGGGTCCTGCTGCCGGGACCGATGATAGCGAAGCCCATCCACGGCGTCACCTGTTCTCGCGCAGCTAAGTCCCCCAACCCGATCGCCAATCGAAGGGCAGGGTGCCGCCGGCCCTGCATCTCAGGGCTTCACTTCGCCATACGCTCCTGGGAAAGCGTCTCCCCCTATCGGATGAGGTTCGGAACGACTCTATCTGGATGGGAGCCACGCTAGCTCACGCGTCAGGCCCTAAACCTCGTCAGCGGCGACCTCCCTCGGCCGGCCTAGCCACCCGGCCGTCTTTCATGACGAAGACGACATTCTCGAGGGCGCTCGGGTCGGCGAGGGGGTCGCGGCCGACGGCCACCACGTCGGCCCGCTTTCCGCTCTCGAGGGCTCCCACGTCCTTCTCGATCCCGAGAACACGGGCGGCGTTGGTCGTAGCGGCTCGGATCGAGGCCATGGGGGACAGGCCGACGCGCACCATGCGCGCGAACTCACGGTTGGCTTGCGCGTGGGGGTAGATGGTGTCGGAGCCAAAGGCAACCGTCACCCCGGCCGCGAATGCGGCGCGCAGGCAGCGATCGCGCTCGGCCTGGAGCGCCTTTGCTTTCGCGATGCGGTCGGCGGGGATGCCGCGCTTCTCCCCCTCCTCGATGATGTAGTCAAGCACGTAGACCGTGGGCACCAGGGGAACGTTGCGCTCCTTCATCAGCCCTATCCCCTCGTCGTCGATCAGGGCGCCGTGCTCGATGCAGTCGACGCCCGCGCGCAGCGAGGCCTTGATGCTCCCGGCGCCGATCGCGTGAACCGTGATCTTCCGACCGAGCCGGTGGGCCTCGTCGACGGCGGCGCGGAGCTCCTCGTCCGTGAAAGCCTGGCCTCGGGGGTCGTCCCCCGCCGACATGACGCCCCCGCTGGCAGCCAGCTTGATCCAGTCCGCCCCGTGCTTGACCTCCTCGCGGATCGCCTTTCGCATGGCCTCCGCGCCGTCCACGACGACGTTAGGGACCTGGAGGGCGAGGTCGGGCGCGAGGTCGTTGAAGTCACCGTGACCGCCGGTGGGGGAGATCATGTGGGGGGCGATGAAGAGGCGGGGGCCCTGGAAGTCGCCGCGGGCGATCGCGTCACGGACCTCGACCGTGGAGTAGTACAGGTCGATGTCGCCGGGGTCGCGCAGCGTGGTGAAGCCGTTCTGGAGCCGGACCTGGGCGTTGCGCAGGCCCTCGAGCGCCTTGCGCGCGCTCGATTTCCGCATCGCTTCGGCGAGGACGTCCCCGGGGTTGAGCAGGATGTGGGCATGCAGGTCGATGAACCCGGGCAGGCAGGTCGCATTCGACAGGTCCACCGTACGGGCGTCGGCCGGCGCGGTCAGGCCCTTCCCGATGGCCGTGATCCGATCACCCACGACCTGGATGTCGACGCTCGCCGCCGCCTGATCCGCCCGGCCGTCGATCAGCCTCCCGCATCGAATGAACGTTGTCGGCTCGGCAGCAGCCGCGGCGGCCATCAAGATCAAGCCCAGGAAGATGCTCGTGAGTCGCCTCATCTCCTTAACCTCCTTGCCCTCTCTTGGCGGCCGTGAGCTCTCCGCCCCTGGGGCTTGGGCGGGAACCCTCCAGCGGCCGCTCGGTAGCGCATGGATCCTATACCGATCTTCGGGTGAACAGACGGCCTTTCCGCCGCTCTTGAAATGACGGCCAAAAGGGGCTAATGTCCCGTCGACCTTGTACGGACAGGCTCGGGTGCCCGGCGTACGGGGTAAAAGGGAATGGGGTGAGAAACCCCAACGGCCCACGCCACTGTGATCGGAGAGTCGGCGCTCTAGCTCGATTGCCCTGAGGGGCACGAGCAGCCACTCCCAGGATACTGGGGGGAAGGCGGGCGACGACGTTGGGCTCCGTGAGTCAGGAAACCTGCCCGAGCCGAGAAGTCGGAGTGCTCTTCGATGGGAAGAGTCCGGTTTCACGGCAGCTCCGCCAGAGCTCTCAGCTCTAGCGCAGAGTCTCTTCACCCTTTCGCCACCTGCCGCCGAGGCCTTTCTCCGCTTGTCCGGCCAAAACAAGAGGACTCGGGCTCAGGCCCGGTGGGAGGTGTGCATGCGTGCGTGCGTCCTGGGAGTGTTCCTTTTCTTTAGCTTCTCTAGCGTCCGCGCAACCGGTGCCGGCGCTTCAGAGGACTTGTCCACGATCACCGCGCGGGTCGTGGATCCGCAAGTCGTGCCCGTTCGGGGAGCTCGGGTCATCCTCTACACGAGGGACGATCGCCTTCGGATCAGCGCCGTGACCGATGCGGCGGGACTCTGTCGCTTCGAGAGTCTGCCCGCCGGCGACTATCTGTTGGAAGCCGCCGCGCCCGGCTTCGGCCGCGCCGAGGTGCAGCGCACGCGGCTGGCCAAATCGACCGCGGCGGAGGTCACGTTTGCCCTCAAGCTCGCCGGCCTCAAAGAAGAGATCGTCGTGACCGCATCCGGCAGCATGCAGAGATCCGACGAGGTCTCGAAGGCCATCACCGTCGTAGACCGGGAGCAGATCGACGCCCGCGACGAGTTTGCCATCCCGGATGCGCTGCGCACAGTTGCCGGTCTCCGCGTCCAGCAGCTGGGGGGGCCGGGCTCCTTCATGTCCATCAAGACCCGGGGGCTAAGCGACCAAGACACGGCCATTCTGATCGACGGGGTGCGCTTTCGCGACGCGGCCGGTACCCAGGCGGACGCTTCTGCGTTCCTGGAGGACCTCGTGGTGACCGACGTCGAGCGAATCGAGGTCCTTCGAGGGTCCGGCTCTTCGCTCTATGGCTCCAATGCCATTGGGGGAGTGGTCAACGTCGTGACCGACCACGGCGGTGGCCGGCCGCGGGGCGGTCTCCTCCTGGAGGGCGGCTCGCTGGGGTTCTTTCGGGGGCGCGCGGACACCGCCGGGGGTCTGAACAAGGACCGCATCACCTACAGCGCCGGGTTTGCCCACCTGAACGTCTCCGAGGGCGTGGGGGGCGATGACACGGCTCGCACCTCCAGCATCCAGGGTCGAGCCCAGGTTCGCATCAGTCCGACCGCCACGCTCGCGACGCGGATCTATTTCGCCGACTCGTTCACGAAGCTCAACGAGAGTCCGCTGAGCCTGGGCACGCTCCCGAGCGATGGAATCATCGACGCCAGACCCCTCTCGCGGTCGGAGTTGTCCCGCTACGAGTCGGGCGCGCCGGTCTCCGAGCTGAACCTGGACGGGGCGAACTTCATTCCCTCGGCCCACGACCCCGACAACACGCGTAATGGCAACTTTCTCTCCGCGTTGGTGACATTCGAGCAGCGTCCTTCCCCGGGCTTCGCCTACAGCGTGACCTATCACGGCGTGCTCACCAACCGGACCTTTGTGAATGGTCCCCTGGGCCCCGGGTTCCAGCCCGACGGCGTCACCCGCGACGAATTCGACGGCCGTATACACACCCTGGACGCTCACGCCGACTTCGGTGTCGGCTCCCACCACTTGTTCACCGCGGGGTATCAGCTGGAGAGCGAGCGATACCTGGGCCGGTCGACCCCGACTGACCCCGCCGCCAGCTCTTCGGTGGACGCGGCCGCGATCAGCCACGCCGGCTTCATCCAGGATCAATTTCGTGCTCTCGGGGGGGCCCTGCAGGCCTCCGCGGGTCTCCGCGCCCAATGGTTCTCGCTCGACACCCCGACCCTCACTCCGGCTTCGGCGTCGCCGTTTCAGGGACTCCATCTCCCCCCGCTTCCCGGCGCCTACACCGCCGATGGGTCGATCGCCTATTTCGTGGAGAAGACGGGCACCAAGCTGCGTGGTCACGTTGGGAACGGCTACCGGGCGCCCTCCCTCTTCGAGCGCTTTGGCAGCTCCTTCGGGAGCTTCGGGTACTCCGTCTACGGGGATCCGCGGCTCGGCCCCGAGCGGTCGCTGGGGGTTGACCTGGGAGTAGAGCAGCAATTTGCCGAGGGCCGGCTGCGCACTTCGGTGACGGTCTTCCGCACCGACCTTCGAAAGGTGATCATTTTCGACTTCTCGGGAGCCATCCGTCCCGAGACGGACCCCTTCGGGCGGTTCGGCGGATACCGTTTGGTGGACGGCGGAAAGGCCCAGGGGATCGAGGTCGAGGCCGCGGCGGAGCCGCTGCGGGGGCTCCGAGTGAACGCGGCCTATACGTACAACGCCGCCGAGCCCCCGACGCGCCAGCCCCAGGACCTGCCCCAGGCCTACGTCATTCCGAAGCACCAGTTTTCCCTCGTTGCCACGCAGCGGCTGGGGGGGTTCCAAGCGACCCTTGCCCTCGCGGCCTCCGACAGCTATCTGGCCCCCGTCCTGGATCCGGTGACGTTCGCGAGCCGCACCTACCGGTTCGGGGGGATCGTGAAGGCGGATTTCGGGGCCAGCTACAACCTGCGCGTTTCCGCGCGGGGGAGCCTGAGGCTGTTCGGCAAGATCGCCAACCTCTTCGACCGGACGTATTTCGAGAGTGGCTTCGCGACCCCGGGCCGGGTCGGGGTTGGGGGTGTGGCCTTTGCGTATTGAGAGAAGCGCGAAGGGGCTCATCCTGCGCGGTACGGGGGGGCTCCTGCTCGGGCTCGCGTTGGTGGCCACGGGGCCCGTTCCCGGACGGGCAACGGAGGGCGTTGCCCCCCGACCCCGAGCGATCATCTCGCTCTCTCCCAACGTCACGGAGATACTTCACGGCATCGGAGCCTTCAGCCGGGTTGTGGCGGTCTCCGACTATTGCACCTTCCCGCCCCAGGTCGAGGGCTTGCCGCGGGTCGGGGGCTGGCTCAACGCGAACCTGGAGAAGGTCACGGCCCTCCGGCCCGACCTGATCATCATGACCGACGACCAGGCCCCGCTCGTGAAGGACCGGCTCGACCTCCTCGGCCTCCGAACCCTCGTCGTCCCAAGCCAGACGATAGAGGACGTCTTCAGGGCCATCCGAGAGATCGGCCGGGCCGTGGGCAACGACGAAGAGGCAAAGGTGCTGGAGAGCGGTGTCCGGGCCGAGCTCGCGGCGATCCGCGGGAAGGCGGGCGGGCGGGCACGCCCGAGAGTCCTCTGTGTCGTCGACCGTCTCCCCGGCACGCTGCGGGACCTCTACGTCGCGACGCAGGGAAGCTACTTGACCGAGCTGATCGACATCGCCGGAGGCGACGCGATCGCGCCCCCGGGGGCGGCGAACTATGTGAAGCTCACCACCGAGGCCCTGGTCTCCCTCGATCCGGAAGTCATCCTCGACGTTTCGCAAGCGGTCACGACCCCCGCCATCGTGGCCGGGCCTCTGAGAGAAGACGCGGCGGCGGTGTGGGCGGACCTCCCGCGAGTGCGGGCCGTGCGCGAGAGACGGGTGTACGCATTCCGGGATCGGACCGTCGTTCATCCGTCCCAGTTCGTGAGCGATACCGCGCGCCATATGGCGACGCTCCTTCACCCGGAGGCGTTCCCCAAGTGACGAGCGCCCTCCTGCGGGCGACGGGCCTCGGTTTCGGCTACACCGCCATGAGGCCGGTCGTCTCGGACGTATCGCTGGCCCTGCCCCGCGCCGCGTTCGCGGCCTTGATTGGTCCCAACGGGTGCGGGAAGTCGACGCTCTTGCGCCTCCTGGGCGGGCTCCTGCAGCCCTGGCAGGGGCTGGTCGCCCTGGACGGGGCGGCCCTCGGCTCGATCCCCCGGCGACGTCTTGCCATGAGGATCGCCTACGTGCCGCAGGAGCTGACAACCGTGTTCCCCTTCACCGCTCTCGAGGTCGTCCTCACGGGTCGGGCGCCCTACACGCCGCGCTTCGGCTTGGAGGGGAGGCAGGACCACGCCATCGCCATGGAGGCGCTGGGCGCCCTCGGTGCCCGGCACCTGGCGGAGCGGCCGATGACGGAGCTCTCTGGGGGCGAGAAGCAGCTCGTGGCCGTGGCCCGCGCTCTAGCGCAGCAGCCCGAGCTGCTCCTCCTCGACGAGCCGGCCGCCTCCTTGGACCTGAAGAACCGCGCCCAGCTTGTGGCCGCGCTGCGGCGTCTTCGGGAGGAGCGCGGCCTGACTGCGCTCGTCGTCACCCACGACCTCGAGCTCTTGGATCCCGCGTTCGACCACGTCTTCGCCATGCGGGGCGGGAGCCTGGCCGCCGAGGGGCCCCCCCAAGAGGTCCTGCGGGAGGACAGGCTCAGGGAAATCTACGAGGACACCCACGTGCGCGCCCGCCGGTTGGACGGGCGCACCTTCGTCTGGTCGGAGTGGTGATGGACGCGGATGGCGCGGGACCGGTCTCGGCGGTGTCGGCGGCGGGGGAGCCGCGGGCGTTGGATCAGGGCAGGGCACCGACACGCGGACGACGGTGGACGGCCCTCTTGCTACTGGCGGCGGCCGTCCTCGTGGTGACGGTGGGCGCCCTGTCCACCGGATACCGACGGATCGATCTCGAGGCCCTCCGGTCGGATCCCACCTCGCGGACGATCTTTCTCGAGATCCGCCTTCCGCGGGTGCTGCTGGGCTTGATCGTGGGCGGGTCTCTGGGCGTCGTGGGAGCGGCCCTCCAGGCTCTCTTTCGCAACCCCCTGGCCGATCCCTTCACGCTCGGGGTGTCGGGCGGGGGGGCGCTGGGGGCGAGCCTGGCGATCGCTCTGGGCCTCGGCGGCCGGGTGGGGGCCCTTCCCCTGGTATTTGTGGCCGCCTTCTTGGGTGCGGGCTGCGCGGTCCTGCTGGTCTACCGACTGGCGTCGGTGGGGGTGGTGCTCCTGCCGGGGGCGCTGCTTCTGGCGGGGGTGGTCATCAACTTGATCGCCGCGTCGGGGGTGCTGCTGCTCCAGTGCCTGTCGGACTACACCCGTGCCCTCCAGATTCTGCGCTGGCTCGTCGGCAGCCTGGATGTCGTGGGGGCGGGCGTGCTCTGGCCGATGGTGCTCTTTCTGACCCCCGGGATCGTGGCCCTCCTCGTCCAGGCCCGGGATCTCCACCTGGTTGCCGTGGACTCGGAGACCGCGGCCAGCCTCGGCGTCAACGTCCGTCGGGTCGAACGAATCACCTACGCCGCCTCCTGCCTGGTGGTGGGGACGACGGTGGCGGTGGTGGGCCCGATCGGCTTCGTCGGTCTCGTCGTTCCGCACGCGGTGCGGCGGCTGTTCGGAGAGGATGTGCGCGTGGTCATGCCCGGCTCGCTCCTGTTGGGGGCGGCGTTTCTGGTCCTGGCGGACACGATGGCCAGAACGCTTCTGGGGGCGGCGGAGCTCCCGGTGGGGGCGGTGACGGCACTGGCCGGCGGGCCGGCTTTCCTGTGGTTGCTGGGCCGGAGGCGGCATGCCTCCCTGCTCTAGGGCCGGGTCTTTGGCGGCGAGGAATCGGAAGGAGGAGGGATGAGCATCTCGACCAAGCGGGGCGACACCGGCCAGACGAGCCTCATCGGGGGAGAACGCGTGTCGAAGGGGGACCTTCGCGTTGAAGCGTACGGAGTCGTCGATGAGCTCATCAGTCAGCTCGGGTTCGCGCGGGCCATCTGTGAGCACCAAGAAGTGCGGGAGGTGACGAAGACCCTCCAGCGAGACCTGTTCAACCTCTCCGGCGCCCTCGCGTCGCCGCCGTCGGGCGAGGCGTCTCCCGTTGGAGACGCGCGGGTCGAGGCGCTCACCAACCACGTCCATCGAATCGAGAGCATGGACGGGGTCCTCCAGGACTGGGCCCTGCCTGGCGAGCACCCGGCGGCGGCCGCTTTCGACGTGGCGCGGACCACCTGTCGGAGGGCAGAGCGGGTGGTGGCCCGGCTGGTGGACTCGGGACAGGAGGTCGACGGGAGCCTGATTCCCTACCTCAACCGGTTGGCCGATTTGATCTGGCTGCTGGGGCCGGTCCTGGAGAAGGACGCGGGGGTGAACGCGGCCCTGCGGGACACAAAGACGGGGGGGCCGCGCTGGTCGCGCGCCTGGTAGGAGGGGATCGGGAGGGGTGAAGTGACGATGCGCGCGAAGGCCCTGATGGTGCTCGGGACGGGGTCCCACGTGGGCAAATCGCTTCTCACCGCTGCGCTCTGCCGGATCCTCGTCCAGGAAGGCTATCGGGTGGCCCCCTTCAAAGCGCAGAACATGTCCCTCAACTCCGCCGCGACGCCCGAGGGCCTGGAGATTGGCCGCGCGCAGGCCATGCAGGCGGATGCCGCCCGCATTCCCCCCAGCGTCCACATGAACCCGGTCCTTCTGAAGCCCTCCTCCGACACGAGCTCTCAGCTGATCGTACGGGGTCGAGTCTGGGGCCAGGTTGGGGCTTCGGACTACCACCGAGCCCGGGTGAACGAGCTCTTCCCGATAGTGGTGGACAGCTACCATCGCCTCGCCATCGGCCACGACGTCGTGGTGCTGGAGGGAGCGGGCTCCCCGGCCGAGATCAACCTCCAGTCGATGGACATCGTCAACATGCGCATGGCGGATGCCGCGGATGCGGCCTGCCTGCTCGTCGGGGACATCGACCGGGGAGGCGTTTTCGCATCGCTGCTGGGGACGCTGGCTCTGCTGGACGAGGCGGCGCGCGCCCGCGTACGCGGTTTCCTGGTCAACAAGTTTCGGGGTGACGTTGCCCTGCTTTGGCCCGGCGTTGAGTCCTTGGAGGCCCGGGTGGGAAAGCCCTGCGTCGGGGTCGTTCCCTTCCTGCACGACGTCGGGCTCGAGGAGGAGGACAGCGTAACCCTGGGGGAGCCAAGGACACCCGCCCCGGGATGGGGAGACTCGGGCGGGGCCGTTCGGCCACTGCGGGTCGCCGTGATTGCATTGCCTTACCTGGCAAACTTCACCGACTTCGACCCGCTCGCGGCCGAGCCGTCCGTGGCGGTGGCCTACGTTCGCTCGCCTCCGGAGCTGCGCCGCGCCGACCTCGTGATCCTCCCCGGAACCAAGCAAACCATCGCTGATTTCCGTTGGCTGGAGGAATCGGGCTTGTCGAAGGCCATTGAGGCGCATGCCGTCGGCGGGGGCCCGATCGTGGGGATCTGCGGCGGGATGCAGATGCTCGGCCGGGCCATCCTCGATCCCCACGGGATGGAGGGGGATGGCGGCGCCGCGGGGCTCGGGCTCCTGCCCATCCGTACGGTCTTGGCCGACGAGAAGACAACCGTAAAGGCCCGCGGCCGTCTGGCCGAACCGCGGCTCTTCGGGCAGGGGATGGAGCATCCGGAGGTGGAAGGCTATGAGATCCATCTGGGGGAGACGGCGTACGAGCCGGGGAGCGCCCCGCTGTTCTGGTTGATCCGGGACGGCGGGGGGCCGCCGGAGGCGGACGGAGCCACCGCCGCCGGCGGGCGCATCCTGGGCACCTACCTCCACGGGCTGTTCGACTCTGACGCGTTCCGCCACTCGTTCCTACGGGCCGCGCGCGCCGCCTGCGGGCTGG
>Ga0210384_10003561_pt1 | contig 17932 bp, 14 predicted proteins | sample IncBWH2MmetaG_FD_160574 | JGI IMG/M metagenome (GOLD analysis project Ga0210384, IMG submission 160574) | Forest soil microbial communities from Barre Woods Harvard Forest LTER site, Petersham, Massachusetts, United States - Inc-BW-H-2-M | ecosystem: Environmental > Terrestrial > Soil >...
ACTTCACGCACTATCTCGTCGATCCGATTCATGGCGATCAGGAAGGCCAGATCGAGAATCGCCGTGTGAGCGGCGGTGCGGCGAACTACACATTGCCTCTGACCCTGGGCGCCATCGACAACGAGATCTCGGTCGGCGCGCTGACGCGCTACGACTCGTTGGGTGTCGGGCGCCTGCCCAGCGAGGCTCAAGCGCCGCTCCCGGCACAGAACGATCCGCCGTCATTTTCCAACGACGATCGGGTGTATCTGCTCGCCGGCGCGCTGTACGGTCAGGCAACCACTCATTGGAGTTCAACGCTGCGCAGCGTGCTCGGATTGCGCGGCGACTACCAGCATGGAACGGATGTTGACCACCTTGCGCGGTTGCACGCGACGGCCGGGTATAGCAACGGAGGCACGGCCGCATCGTGGCTGCTCCAGCCCAAAGGTAGCTTGATCTACGCTCCGAGCGGGTACCTGGAGTTCTATGCGAGCGCCGGCCGGGGTTTTCACAGCGCCGATCTGCGCGGGGTGGATCAGGCCGCGATGCCGGGGCTTCCGAGAACGCCGCTGCTTGCGCAGCAGGACGGCCAGGAATTGGGAATGCGCGCCGCCGTCAAGCCGAACCTGGCTCTTACATTCGCGGTCTACAACTTGTGGCAGCAGTCTGAAACCATCATCAACCCGGATGTCGGCGCGGATGTGGCAGGCCCCCCGAGCCGCCGCTACGGCTACGAAGTCAACCTCACCTATCAGGTTCGCCCATGGCTCGAGTTCCACGGTAGCTACTCCGGCAATCACACGCGCCTCACGCATCCCTTCGATGACGGCACCGGACACCTCGGCACCTACATCTCGGATGCGCCCGTCGCGGCCGGCTCGCTGGCACTGTATTTGCGGAGTCTCGGGCCTTGGAGCGGCGGCCTTGACTATCGCTATCTTGGAAACTATCCGCTCTCCTCCGGGCCGTGCGTGGATTCTGCCGCGGTCAAAGACTTTCCGGGCGCGGCGACATCGTGCGCCAACGCTCCGACGGCACGGGGCCAAGTCAACGGCAAGGGCTTCGGTGAATTGAACCTCGACGTTCACTATGCCTTTCAGTCGGGTTGGAGCGCCGCCCTCGGGATCTACAATCTGCTGAATACTCGCGCGGCGGCGGCCGAGTTTTGGTATGTCGATCGCCTGAAAACCGAGATCGGCGCTTACCCGGACGGGCGCGCCGATGTGCATGAACATCCCCTCGAGCCCATCATGGCTCGCTTCACCATCTCCAAACAATTCGGGCGATGATGCATCCAGACCGCGGGTGCGCGCGTATAGACATCCGATTCCGCCATATTCACGGATCGCCATAGACACGGGAGTCTGGATCGCATGACGCAGGGCCGGCTGTCGAGTTTCTTCGCTGCGGCACTGCTCTGCGCTGCTTGCCTGCCTCGAGCGCTGGCCGGTCCTTACGTGCCGGGCAGCGACAGCGCGATTCTTGCCGAGTTGCCGGCAGGCACGCATCACGCCGACGTGTCGGCCCGGCGGCTGGCCCGCGATCGGGTCGATGTCGCGATTCCCTTGGCTCAGTTCTATATCCAGCTATCCCGCCTGCGCGGCGATCTACGTTATCTCGGCTACGCGGATGCCGTGCTCACACCCTGGGTGAAACAGAGCCCGCCGGTGCCCGATGTCCTGGTGCTGCAGGCGACATTGCAGCAAAGCCGTCACGAATTCACGGCCTCGCTTGCGACGCTCGATCGGGTACTCGCGGCGCGCCCCAATGATCCGCAGGCGTTGCTGATCCGCGCCACGGTCCTGCGAGTGCTGGGGCGTTATGCGGAGGCCGGCGCGGCCTGCGAACAATTCGCAGGGTTGGTCGATCCGCGGCTGGGCGCGCTGTGCATCCAAAGTCTGCGCGGACTCAACGGCCATTTGGAATCGGCCTACGCCTCGCTCACGCAGGTGTCATCGCAAGGTTGGCTCAACTCCGAAAGGTCCTGGCTCTACTCCGAATTGGGTGAGATGGCGGTGCGTCTTGGGCTGGATGCGGATGCGCAGCGTTGGTATCAGCGGGATCTGGACCTCGTCCCCACGGATTTCTACGTGCGCGCCGCGTATGCCGATTTATTGCTGCGGCAGGGCCGGCCGGGCGAGGCGCTCTCGCTTTTGCAGGGACACGAAAGTTTCGAGCCGCTGTTGCTTCGGATCGCAATCGCGCAACGGCAACTGCACGACCCGCGGCTGGTCGAAAGCAGCTCCCGGCTGCGGGCCGCCTTTGCCGCCGAGACGCAACGCGGCGAGGCCGTGCATCGGCGCGAGCAGGCCAGGTTTCTGCTCGAGATCGAGGATCAACCGAAACTTAGTTTGGCTGCGGCGATCGAGAACTGGGCCGTACAGCGTGAGCCCGACGATGTGCTGGTGCTCGTGAATGCGGCAAAGGCCGCCCGCAGTCCGGCGGCCGCCGAGCCGGCGCTCAGCTTTGTACGCAGCCAGGGCCTTCGCGACGCGCGTGTGAATGCCGCCGCCACGGCTGCCATGGCCTCGCCATGAACATGCTTCACAAATTGTCGTGGATGCCAACGCTGGTGCTGGCGGCTGGTCTGGCCCAGGCACACATCGCCAGCAACGGCTTTCTGACTCTGCAGATCGACCATGCACAAGTGACCGGGGCGCTGGAGCTCGCGATTCGCGACGGCGAACTTGCGGTGGGCCTGGACCAGGACGGCGATGGTAAAGTCACCTGGGGCGAACTGCGTGCAAGTCAGACGGCACTTCAAGTCTACGTGATGAATCATTTCCATCTGGCCGCCACCAACGGACCATGCCGGATGGGATTCGGTCCCGTCCAGGTCAACGATCGCATCGATGGACGCTACCTATGGCTTCCGGTCACGGCCACCTGTGGCGGCTTAGTCCAGAAGCTGTCCATCGACTACACCGTGCTGAATACGGAGGATCCCTCGCACCGTGGCCTGCTCACTTTGAGCGCGAACGGCGCAACTCAGACCGCCGTGCTCAGCGGTGCCTCCGCGCCGCGCCTGTTCGAGCTCGATCATCCATCGCCTTGGGTTGCCTTCGCGGAGTATCTGCGCGCGGGTGTCTGGCATATCTGGAGCGGCATCGATCATCTGCTCTTCCTGTTGTCTCTGCTGTTGCCAGCCGTTCTTGCGCGTCGGCAGAATCGGTGGGAGGCTGTGCCGATGGCGGCTCCAGCCTTCATCAGCATCGTCAAGGTCGTCACCGCCTTTACGCTTGCACACTCCATGACGCTGTCGCTGGCCGCATTCGACGTGATTCGGTTGCCGGCTCGTCTCACCGAATCCGTGATCGCGGCTTCGATCATCGTTGCCGCGCTCAACAATGTTTTCCCGCGCGTGACCGAGGGGCGTTGGCGCCTCGCATTCGCGTTTGGCCTGTTGCATGGCTTCGGCTTCGCCTCGGTGCTGGCGGAGATGGGTTTGCCCAGGGGCGCGCGGCTGGTGTCGTTGGTCGCCTTCAATCTCGGGGTCGAAGCGGGGCAGCTCGCCGTGGTGCTCGCCGTCATGCCGCTGGCCTATCTGCTGCGCAGCACGGCGTTCTACCGGCGTGGTGTCATGCCGTGGGGTTCTTCGGCGATTGCCGGGTTGGCAATGGTTTGGTTAGTGCAGCGGGCATGGGGCTAGCGCATGAGCCCGGTCGCCGAATCGCCAACCGAGTTCGACATGCAGCTGCAGGCCCTGTTGGGCCGCTGCGCGGCGGCGGACGCCGACGCCCTGCAGCGTCTGTATGCGCTCGTATCGCCCATCCTGTTTGCCTGCGTCACCCGCATCCTGCGGCGCCGTGCGCTCGCCGAGGAGGCCTTGCAGGATGTGTTCATCAGTATCTGGCAGCAAGCCGGTCAATTCACCGCCGTACGAGGCCGGCCCATGGCATGGATGATGTCGATTGCGCGTTACCGTGCGATTGATCTCTTGCGGCGCGAGCGCTTCGCGCCGACGTTCGTGGCCGAGCTACCCGAGCGCCGCTCAGACGACGCGGAATCCGCATCGGAAGGCGGTTCCGCGGCTTGGTTGCCCTCCTCAGATTTGATGGAGCGGTGCCTGACCCTGCTGTCGGACATGCAGGCCCGCTGCCTCCAGCTGGCATTCGTCGACGGGAATTCCCATGAGGATATCGCACGCCTCGTGGGCAGCCCGCTCGGAACGGTGAAGAGCTGGATCCGCCGTGGACTGCGCAGTCTGCGGGAGTGTCTCGAGTCGTGACATGAAACCGGATAACCACGAGATCGTCGATCGCCTTGCCTCCGAATACGTACTTGGAACACTGCGGGGTCCTGCACGCCGCCGCTTCGAGCGCTGGCGCGCGAGCACCCCTGTCGTCGATCAACGCTGCCGCTTCTGGGAGGAACGCCTCATGCGCTTGGCAAAAGACCTCACGCCGGTGCAGCCTCCGGCGCATGTCTGGGCGGCCGTTCAGCGGCGATTGAAGCTCACGGCCCCACGGCCTGCGCTGTTCCGGATGCGCTCGTTTGCCCTCGCGGCGAGCATCGTGCTCGTGGTGGCTGTGGCGGGGCTGTTGTATTGGCATAGCCTGCAGAGCGTCCGCGCGACCGTCGTGGCAACCGTATCCGCAAAATCGGGCGAGCACGTCTGGGAACTGGAAGTGTTCGGTAAATTGGATCGCCTGGTCGCGCATGCCGCAAAGCTTCCCGCGCGTCCTGCGGGATCTGACTTTGAGCTCTGGGCGCTGCCGAAGGGCAGAGCTCCCGTGTCCTTGGGCGTACTGCCCGCCGAGGGCGCAGCGACCCGCACTCTGACCCCGATTCAGTCGGAAGCGCTGGCGAATTCCAGTCAGGTGGCCGTCAGCATCGAGCCGCGCGGCGGCTCTCCGACGGGCCAGCCGACGGGCGACATCGTCTTCGTCGCGCCGTTGCGCACGCCTTCCTGAAGACTCCGAGTCGGCGGAAGGGAAATTCCACTTCGTTGCATCCGATGGGGAACGTCAAGCGTATGTCTCAAGCCCAGGGACACATCGCTGGGTCGTTCCACACATCATTCGAAGGGGATTCCAAATGAACACGAATGCCTTGAGTCGTCTTGCTCTCATGGCAGCGACGGCAATGTCGCTGCCATTGTGCGCCTTAGCGTCGAGTCACCGCGAGGCGCCGTCGATCGCGGGTCTTCCGCGGTTGGACGGCACGGATTTCTACATGTTTCGCAGCTATGAGCCGGGACGCGGCGCATATGTCACCTTGATTGCGAACTACATTCCGCTGCAGGACCCCTACGGCGGCCCGAACTATTTCAATCTCGATCCGAATGCCGTCTACAAGATTCACGTGGACAATGACGGCGACGCCGACAGCGATCTGACGTTCGAATTCAATTTCAAGACGATCGAGAAGCACTTCACGGTCAATGCGAACGGCGTGCAGACGGCGACCCCGCTGATCCTGACCGGTCAGATCGATGCAACCGGATCGAATCTCAACGTGCAGCAATCGTATACGTTGACGTTGGTGCGCCACGGCCGGCGCGAGACGGTACGCAACGAGACGCTGGGGGGCGATGCATTTCTCAAGCCCGCCGACAATGTCGGCACCAAAGCCATCCCCGACTATGAGCGCTATGCCGCGAATTTTATCTACGACGTGAGCATCCCGGGCTGTCAGGCACCGGGCCGCGTATTTGTCGGGCAACGCAAAGACGGCTTCGTGGTCAACCTCGGCGAGGTGTTCGACCTGGTGAACCTCAATCCCGTTGGTCCCCGCGACGGCGAGCCCAATACGATCTCTGACAAGAACGTGACTTCGCTCGCGCTGGAAGTGCCGATCAGCTGTCTCACACGCGGGAAGGATCCGGTGATCGGAGGGTGGACCACCGCCAGTCTGTCCGAGGAGGATCATTGGAAGCAGGTCTCGCGGCTCGGAATGCCGCTCGTCAACGAACTGATCATTGGTCTGCCCGACAAGGACAAATTCAATGCCAGTCACCCGGCCGACGATGGGCAGTTCCTGCACTATGTGACGAATCCATTCTTGCCGGTTCTGCTGAACTCTGAGTTCGGCACTGCGGCGGTCATTCCGGCTTCCCCGCGCAACGACCTGGTCGCGGCATTTCTGACGGGGGTCAAGGGGCTCAACCAGCCGCTGAAGGTCACGCCCGGCGAAATGCTCAGGCTGAATACCGCCATCCAGCCGACCCCGCCGGCGGCGCAAAACGACCTTGGCGTGCTGGGCGGCGATTTGGCGGGCTTTCCGAACGGCCGCCGCCCCTACGACGATGTGGTGGACATCACCCTGCGAGTTGCGGAGGGCGCACTGTGCGGGGCCATCGGCAATTGCGGTGCGGAGACCAGCGACCCCAATCACGGTCTGCCGTACACCGACGGCGCACGCGCGGCAGGTCCGGACGCTGCTCATGAACATGTCACCGGTGAGATCAAAGCGGCGGATACCTATTTGCCTGCCTTCCCGTACTTGAACACGCCCCTTCCGGGCTCGCCGAATGGGCTGAACGGAGTCCCCAAGTAACCGCAGTAAGGAGCGAGGAGCGGCAACAAGGAGCGAAGCGCTCAACGCATGAGCTCGAATCTCAGGGCGCCACGGCTCCAGGAGCCGTGGCGACTCTTTTGGTGCGATTGGGCCCGCTTGGCGTGATTTCGGCGATCGAAGATCACGGCGCGGCTCCGTAATATTGCACATTATCAATAGGTTATATGAATGGTATTTGTTGCGACTGATCCCTAATTGAGTGAACAGATCCGAGAAGTCGCATTAACGGAAGAAGAGAAAGATACCATCCTCTCCTACTGCGGGCCTGAACCGCTGCTTGTCGGCGGGCAGGCGCTCGCCTTTTGGGCCGTTTGGTTCAAAATTGAGAGCCCCGCGGAATTGGGCGATAAAGTCACGACGGATGCGGACTTTGTAGGCAGTAGCAAGAATGCTCGTGCTCTAAACAAACACTTGCACTGGACGATGTGGACGCCATTTACGCGAAAAGCAAAACGAAGTAGGCGTAGCTCAGGCGCTTCTTGCAATTGAGATCACATCCGCATTTCTCCGGACCCTGTTAGCCGCGCCTCATCGTCGAGAATTGCTTGCGTGGGTCGAACATATCGCTAGAATCGCGCTGGATAAATCTCTCGGCAACACACTGGATCGGTACGAGCTTGATCCGCTTAAATCAATTCCGGCCCGGAAATGAGCAAGAACACCTATCTATTGAATCCTCCCGCGTCAGTGAAGAAGACGGCGAGAATCGCGACTGAGAATTGCAAATGCCATGGGATGAAAAAGCTGCTCGCCGTCTTCGCGCTCATGGTGCCGGCCGGTGGACTGGTGCATGCCAATGATGCGCCGGAGCCGACCACGAGTACGTCGGCGCAGGCGCAGGCCAGGCAGTTCGGGATGTTTTTTGGCGGAACGGCTTCACAATACGATCTGTGCGTGAAGAAGGGTTTTCTACCCAAAGGCAATCAAAGCGCCGAGGAGATAGCGAAGTCGTTCCTGGAGAAGACGTGGACGACGAACCAGGGCACGGACCAAGCGGTGTATGTGCAGGACGGCTGGAATAAGATCAAGAAGGAAATTTCAGAAAACGAGTCGTTCTACACCCAGGAGAGGTGCGCTTCCGTCGGTAAGCAGTGGACGAAAATGCTGGTGGTAATACGGAAGCAGTCGAGTTAGCCGCGTCGCCAATAGGAACACCGCGCAAGGAGCGTTCATACAATGCGAATCTCTCGCCGCGACGTTCTCAAATGCTCTGCGGCATCGCTGATATCGAGTGCGCCGGTGGCGATGCTCTGCCGCCTAGCCCGCGCCGGGGATGGCGGCTGGAGGCTGCCTGACAAGAATCCGGTCCGCATGATCGAGAACCAATGGATCGCCATGAAGGATGGAATCCAGCTGAGCGCCCGGATGTGGCTTCCCGATACCGCGCGGCCGGCGCCGGTGGTGCTGGAATACATCCCCTATCGAAAGCGCGATCTTTATCGCAGCCACGACAACAGTTGGGGTCAGCAGCTCGCGCAGTACGGAATCGGGTATGCGCGCGTCGATGCCCGCGGCTCAGGCGACTCGCAGGGAGTTCTGGTCGATGAATACCTGGAACAGGAATTGCTGGACGGCGTCGAGCTGGTCGCCTGGCTCGCCCGACAACCCTGGTCGAACGGTTCGGTCGGCATGCGCGGCATCTCGTGGGGCGGCATCAACACCCTGCAAATTGCGGCGCTCGAGCCGCCCGAGTTAAAGGCCATCATGCCCATGTGCTGCACCGACACGCGCTACACCGACGATGCGCACTACATCGGGGGCGCGCTCGGACTCACGGATCTGCAGTGGGGTGTGCAGTTCAAAGCCGTCATGGCGATGCCGCCTGATCCCGCGATCGCCGGCGAGAGTTGGCGGCATCAGTGGCAGCAGCGCCTCGAAGCCGCGCCGCCGATTCTGGAGAAGTGGCTGTCGCATCAACGCGACGATGCGTTCTGGCGCCGCGGATCAGTGTCCACGGATTACCGTCGTATCAAGTGCCCCACCTACATAGTCGATGGCTGGGTCGACACCTACGTGAATACGGTCACGCGCCTGCTCGCACAGCTCGCAGCACCGCGCAAAGCCTTGTTCGGCCCGTGGGCACACAACTATCCGGAATCGGCGAGCCCCGGGCCAAGTTTGAATTGGGCCTGGGAAGAGGTCCGATGGTGGAAGCACTGGCTGGCTGGTGAGCAGACCGGGATCATGGATGAGCCCATGATGCGCGCGTACATGCCCTACCGGACCGCATCGCAGGGGTATCCGATGGACACGCCGGGCCGATGGGTGGCTGAGAGCGCATGGCCTTCGCCGCACATCCGCCCGCGAACCTGGTACTTGGACGAGCGCGGCCTTGCGTCGAAAGCCGGGACGCGCAGCGAGGTCAAATACGTGGGCGATCAGATCGTAGGCCTCGACAAACCTGAATGGCTGCCGTTCCCCCCGGAGGGCCTGCCCACCGAACAGTCCTCCGACGACCGCAAATCGCTACTCTTCGACTCGGTTCCGCTCGGCGCGGATATCGAGATTCTCGGCCATCCGATCGCACGCATCCGCGTTGCGGCCGATCAACCGGTCGCAAAGCTTGCCTTGCGGCTATGCGAAGTGACCCCGGCGGGCGAATCTTGGCTCGTAACCTATGGGCTGCTCAATCTTACCCACCGGGATGGGAGCGCCGAGCCGGTCGCGCTCACACCGGGTCAAGCCTACGATGTGACCATCGAATTATCCTTGATCGCGCACCGGTTCAAGGCGGGCAACCGCATCCGCCTGGCCGTGTCGGAGAGTCTCTGGCCGCTCGTTTGGCCATCGCCGCGAGTCGCCACGCTCACCCTCACGCACGGCGTGTCGAGCCTGGAATTGCCGATACGACCGGTTGCGCGCGATCCGCCCTTTCCGATTCCGGTAAACGCGGCCGCAGCGAAGGCACCGGGAGGCCGGACGCCGCTCAAGGAAGCGGGTCCGGATGCCCACGGTTGGTACGAAGTCCGCCAAGATCCGGTGGCTTACTCCTACCCCGTGGCCGATACGGGTACGACACTGAGCGGCGCGGCGGGTATCAAGGAACGGCTGCGGATCAAGCAGGGCGACAACGACAGCTGCGTTTGGCAGGGCGAGCGCTCCAGCGCACTGAAGCGCGGCGATTGGAACTGCACGGTGTTCTCCTCCTTCAAGCTGACCTCGACGCCGGAGGCGTTCTTCATCGAGGAGACGGTGCGTGCGCTCGAGGGCGAGCGTGTGTTCTTCGAACGTGAGAATAAGGCGACGGTTCCGCGAGATCTGATGTAACTTGGTTCTCGCCAGGGAGGCTCGGGTCGGGTAGCCTCCCCTAACCGGTTGCAATCCTTGCGGAGGTGCCGTGCTTGTCGTGACAACAGAGAACGTACCCGGACATCGCGTGCGCGAGGTCAAGGGCCAGGTCTTCGGCGTGGTAGTGAGAAGCCGCGGGCTAGGCGGGAATATCATGGCGGGGCTGCGCTCAATCGTCGGCGGCGAAATTACCGAGTACACACAATTGCTCGAAGAGGCGCGGCGTCATGCCGTCGACCGGATGGTGCGCAACGCGAATCTCATGCACGCCAATGCCATTGTCATGATGCGATTCGATTCGTCCGAGATCGGCCAGACGATGAGCGAGATCGTTGCGTACGGAACGGCAGTGGTGCTGGAATCGACCGCTTGATCAAGTTGCGCACTGTCGTGATTGCGGTGGCGGCGATCCTCGCGTGCGTCGGTATCGGCCTCATCGTCTGCGGAGTTACCGCGCCTGGCTGGCAGGCACTGGCCCTCGGCGCGATCGTCCTCATCGGCACGCTGTTCGAGCGCTGGCGTTACCGTCGCATCGAGGAGCCGCCGAATGGCCACTGGCAGCGGACCGACGAGCAATTTATCGATCCGTCGACCGGCGATCCCGTTGAAGTGATGTTTGACCCGCGCACCGGTGAGCGGCGCTATGTCGCCGGAACGTCCCGCGGAGCAAAGGATCCGGCGCCCTGAATCGAGGCTTGCCAATGCCATCAACGGTCAGCGATACGCCGTCCGTCGCCACCGGGTCCAGTCAGCACCTCCCGCGCCAGCTTAACCTTCGCGATCTCGTATTATCGCAGGTGCTCACCGTGGTGGGCAGCGCGTGGGTAGGCATCGCCGCCGGTCTCGGCCATGCGCAAACCGTCGTTTGGCTGCTGGCCTTCGGTACCTTCTACCTGCCGATGGCCGCTGCGGTTTATCACTTGAATCGTGAGATGCCTCTGGAAGGCGGCCTCTACGTGTGGACGCGCCGCGCGTTCGGCGACACGACCGGCTTTCTCGTCGCTTGGAACATCTGGGCGTACGCACTCTCCACCATCGCCACGATCCTGTTTCAAATCCCCAGCGAGTTTGCTTACATGGTCGGCCCGCGCGCCGCATGGATTCCGGAAAATCACCTCGTCGTATTCTGCTTTCTTGCCGCCGTTCTTACCGTGCTGGCGCTCTCCGCTGTCAGGGGCCTCGCCATCGGCAAATGGATTCACAACTTCTCCGGCATTGCCATGATCGCTGCGTTCGCGTTGCTGATCCTCGCGCCGCTCTGGGCGCTTCGGCATCAGGCGCCTATTCATTTCGCACCATTCGATCTCAAGCTCCCCGAATCCAACCCAACTTCGCTCGCCCTCATCGGTCAAACGCTATTCGCTGCAGCCGGCATTGAGTACATCGCCATCATGGCCGGTGAGTCGAAGGCGCCCAGCCGCGATATCGGCCGCTCCATCCTCATCGCCTCGCCCATTATCTTTTTGATGTTCACGCTCGGAACCGCCTCGGTGCTGGCTTTCCACGAACTCACCGGCGCGACGATCAACTACATCGCGCCCATTCCGCAGGCGCTTCGTCTTGCGTTCGGAGACTCGGGCTTTGCCAACTTCGTCGCCCGGCTCGTCATTCTTCTTTTGCAGATCCGCATTCTCGGTGCCGCCAGCCTGATCTTCACCGGCGTTACCCGGCTGCCGATGGTCGCGGGTTGGGACCACCTCATTCCACCGTGGTTTTCACGTCTTCACCCGCGCTACCGCACCCCAACCAACTCCATCCTCGTCGCTGCCGTTATTGTCGCCGCGCTGCTGGTTCTTGCCTCCGCCGGCGTCAGGGCCGCCGAGGCCTTCGCGGTCCTCAACAATGCGTCCAATATCCTCTATGGCCTCGCTTATTTGGCAATGTTTGCCATTCCCCTCATCGGCGCAAAGCTCGTCCGGGTGCGCATCCCGACCTGGGTCGCCGTGCTCTGCGCCATCGGCTTTTGTGCGACGCTCTTTACCTGCGCCACCAGCGTCTATCCCTTTGTCGACGTTGCCAATCCCCTGCACTTCGCCGTCAAGATCACCGCCACGATTCTCTTGACCAATCTCATCGGGTACGCCTTCTATCGCGTCCGCGGATTGTTGCCCTAGAAACCGTGCCGACCGATTACCACCAGTTTGTGGTGCGGATTGCGACGGCTCGTGCGGGCTGGCACGGAGCGGGTGCGAATTGTCGCCGCCAGACATGCGGGCTTTGTCCTACGATGCGGCGAAACATCCGACTGAAATGCGCTTGGTCGCACAAACCGCATTCCTGGGCAACATGAGCAAGCGAATGACGGGTTGTAAGCATCTTGTCCCGCGCCAGATTCATTCGTTGTCGCATGATGTAAGCGGTGGGAGTTTCTTGAAAACTTACTCTGAAAGCTCGATTGAAATGGCTATAGCTGAATCCAACCAAGGCGGCGAGATCGCTGACTCTCAGACGCGAGCCGATGTGCTCGCTGATATATGCAGCGATTCGCTCGGCCTGCCAGGGCGCCAGGCCGCCGCGGGCGGGACCCGGGCGGAGGGCGTCGAGGGCATCGCGACTCGTCATGAGCAAGGAAAGAGCACTCTCAAGTGTGCTCCGAGCCTTTTCTCGGTCACTAGTGTTGGCGGCGGTTGCCGCTTGCAGCAGTTCTTCCAGCAGCCCAGTAGCGCTGGACATGCTTGCTGCAAAGAAAACATTGCCGCGGACGGTCGTCTCTGAAAGTTGCTCGGACATATCCAATCTCCACTGCGAAAAGCCGCTGCGTGCTGTCCGAATGACTGAAGATGCGAATCTCACTTCAATGGCGTTACCGAAGTTGTTGAATTAGAAATTCGCTCGTCCGCCCGTTGGCGAGCGCGGCCGCCTCGGCGTTGTAGTGTGCGCCATTGATCCGGGTGAAGGCGTGCCACTGGCCCGGATAACTGTAGACGGTCACGTTGGGTTTGCCGGCCAGTGCCGCCTTGATCCGGGCTTGTGCAGACATGGAAATGAACTCGTCCTGCTCGCCGAGATGCATCAGCAGCGGCGCGTGCAGACCGTCGACCTCGCTTAGATACTTCTCTGTGTCACCACCGTGATAGGCGACCGCCGCGTCGACGCCGTAACGCGCTGCCGTCAAGAAGGTCATCAGCCCGCCGATGCAGTAGCCCAGTACGGCAACCTTGCCGGTGCACTCGGGCAGATCGGCCACAGCCTCGGCGGTGTCCTTAATATCCATGGCACCGGCGTCTCGGTCATAGGCTTGATTGAGGTGAAGACCATGTTGCCAGTCCGGCTCTGAACGGACGCTGAGGTCGACGCCCTTCTCTTGACGCCAATAGAGCTCCGGCGCAACTCCAATGAAACCTTGCTCGGCCAATTCGTCGCATTTCTCGCGGATGTCGGCATTCACGCCGAACACCTCGTGCAGAACGACGACGGCAGGGGACGGCGCGGTTTCCGGCCGAGCGATATAAGCGCCAAACGCGCCATTCCGGCCATTGATGGAAATTCGATTCTTCATTGCAGTCTCCGTAAATTAGCCGGGTTGCGTCGGTGTTGACTCGAGTTTTGCTCTAGAGGAACCGCGGACAGGACAGACGGGCGATATGACCCGGCTGTCCTGTCCTTGTTGAATTACGAGACCGCGTTTGCGGCGTCGCGGATTACATCGAGCACGACCTTAGGATGCGACAGCATGGGAACATGGCTGGATGCAACCTCGGTCGTCTTGGCGCCCATGCGCTTCGCTGCGAAGCGTTCCAGTTCGGGATGGACCGTACGGTCTTGGGTGGCCACGATCGACCAACTCGGCTTCGACCGCCAGGCGATCCCTCCATCGTATTTCTGCGTGAAAAGATCAGCGGCCGGCGCGAAATGGGTAGACCACACGATGCCCTGGTCCTCGGGAGGCAGGTCGCCGGCGAAGTAGGAGACCCCGTCCGGCTTCATCCAGACGCGGCCATCGGCGACTTCTATATGCTTGAATACGTCGGTCTTCGGGAATTTGTCTTGCTGTCCCTGCGATGTCTCGGTCTCATCAGGTCCGAGCGCCGAAATATAGACCAAGGCAGCTACGCGCTTGTCCGTGCCCGCGTGTGTTATGACGGTTCCGCCATAAGAGTGGCCCACGAGGACAATCGGACCGCTGACTCGTCCGAACGAGCGGATAGTCGCATCGACGTCGCCTTTCACGGTGTCGAGACCATACTGAGCAGCGATCACCTGGTGCCCCTCTGCCCTTAAGGCCGGAATCAGCTTCTGGAAACATGAGCCATCGGCCCAGATCCCGTGTGAAAAAACGATGCTGGGTTTCATTTGATTTTCCTCTCATCCGTTAATGATTGACGCCGGCCGACGTGGCAGCCTCTTCGATGAGCTTGGCTGTTTCCTTCGGGTGAGACATGTAGGCCACATGGCTGGCGCCGTTTATTTCGACCGTCTTGGCGTGGGCGCGTTTCGCCATCATCCGCTCCTGGATCGGATTGATCGATCGGTCCTCGGAGGCCACCATGTACCAGGTGGGCTTGGTCTTCCACGCGGGATTTGTGACCTTGTGGGTGAAGGAGTCGGTGGAGATCGGCACCTGCGAGATAGCCATGAAGTGGGATACGGCCGGCGGCACGTCCGCCGCGAAATCAGCCGCGAAATGCGGCTGTTCTATCCACCAGTTGCCGCTGCCGTCGGCCTTGAACGCTTTGGAGGCTTGCGGCACAGCCTGCTCGATCGACGCACAACTCTCACCTTCATCGAGCGCAAAGGCGGCTATGTAAACGAGTGCCTTGACCTTCGGATCGTTGCCCGCTTCGGTGATGATCGCCCCACCGTAACTGTGGCCGACGATGACCGCCGGCCCATCCATGGCGTCGACGGCCGCCCTCGCGTACTTCACGTCATCGGCGTAGGAGGTCTCGGGAGGCTGCGCCACCGACACCGTGTAGCCATCTCGGCCAAGGATCTTCGCGACCGCCTCCCAACCGGAGCCATCGGCAAATGCACCATGCACGAGGACAACGTTCTTGATGCCGGTAGGCGACGCGGATTCGGCCGCGAGGACCCTCTGGCCACCACCGAGGAGTACAGATGCGGCGATCAGCGTGGCGATGCGCGTATTGATACCGTAAAGCTCTTTCATCTCGATTCTCCTTCCCTTTGCAGTTATTTTCTATGACCGGTTTTCATTCCACCGCCGAAGCCTGCGTCGGGTGAATCCCGCGCTCCATACAATCGCAACTTGAACTCCATGGTTATTTCCCCCACGCCGGCGTACAGTGCAAATACAGTAGCCGTAGTTCTGCTCATTGCATCGCTACCAACGAAGTGATTTGAAACCACCCTTTAGGGTGGGGACACAAAAGCCGCACGGGCACAACCTCTGTCCTCAACGGCGGTATTTGTCATGAGCGCAAGTGATGAATCCAAGACCATCAGGATTCTGGCGGCAGATGATCATCCGCTGCTGCGCGAAGGCATTGTTTCCCTGATTGCAAATCAACCGGACCTCGTTCTGATCGGGGAAGCATCGACAGGAAGGGAGGCCATTGAGAAGCACCGCTCACTGCGGCCGGACGTGACCCTCATGGACCTACAAATGCCGGATATTCACGGCATCGATGCCATCATGTCGATTCGTCAGGAATTTCCGCTCGCGAAGATCGTCGTGCTTACCACGTTTTCGGGCGACGTTCTCGCGCAACGCGCGATCAAGGCGGGCGCGCAGGCCTACATCTTGAAGAGCTTCGTGCGCAAGGAACTCATCGAAGTGATTCGCTCCGTTTATCTCGGACGCAAGCGCATTCAAAGGCAGGTGGCCGCCGACATCGCCGATCATCTTGCCGACTCGGGGTTGTCGGTGCGTGAGATCGCCGTGTTGGAGCTCGTGGCCCAGGGTAACTCAAATCGTGCGATTGGTGAGGTGTTGCATATCAACGAAGACACTGTCAAAGGCCATGTGAAGAGTATTCTCGCCAAGCTCAACGCGAGGGACCGCACTCATGCGGTGACCATCGGACTCAAGCGTGGAATCATTCAAGTGTAGCGGGCGCAAGCAATGAAGGCCGCGGTGCGTATTGGAGCGATGCTTTTCTTACTCGGAACCTACGGTCCGTTGTACGCCCTCGACCCGGCGCCTAAGCTCTCGCAATACGCGCACACGGCCTGGCGCGTGCAGGATGGTACATTCACGGGCGCGCCTACGGTGATCGCGCAAACCAAGGACGGCTTCATATGGATTGGAACCCGATCAGGTCTCTACCGTTTTGACGGCAGCGAGATTCAGCCGTTTGCACCGAGCGCCGATGAGCCGCTTCGATCTCCAAGGATCATTTCACTCCTCGCTGCCAGTGACGGAAGCCTTTGGATCGGTACCGGCAATGACTTGGAACGATTCAAGAGCGGGCAACTGACTCACTATCCCAAGGCTCGCGGGTTCATCTTTGGCTACGTCATGAAGATCCACGAGGATCGACAGGGCCGGATTTGGTTTGTGAGGGCACGCGTGTCGGACGACTCAGGGCCGCTCTGCCAGGTGATGGAGGCTGAATCCCGTTGTTACGGCCAGTCCGCGGGCATTACCTCTCGATACGCGGGTGGCGATCTGCTCGAGGATGCTTCGGGCGCTTTCTGGCTGCACTCGGACCAGGAGTTGTTTCACTGGAGCCCGGCTTCCTCTCAGAGAGTGCCTCTGCCCCTGAACCCGGACCAGGTCGTTGATGGGATCCAGAGTCTGGCCTTCGACCCTGGGGGCACACTTTTGGTCGGAACGGGGGACTCCTCCCGAGGTTTGGGTCTCGCTCGTCTCGAGAACGGGGTCTTGCGACCCGCGACAATACCGGGAATCGACAGCGCCACGTTGTCCGTGCAAACCCTGATGTACGACTCTAACCACGCGCTCTGGATTGGCACGCTCGCACACGGGCTCTATCGCGTGCTGGGCTCGCGCGTCGAGCATTTCGGAGCGATCGATGGGTTGACCAGCGATAGCGTGAACGGCCTCTTTGAGGATGCGGAAGGCGACGTGTGGGTTGCCACCTCGGGAGGCATCGATCGATTCCGTGATTTGCGCGTGCTGACGGTGTCGACTCGCGAGGGATTGAGCACTGATTCGGTGAACGCGGTAGTGGCAGGCCGCGATGGCACGGTTTGGTTCAGCAACTGGCATGCGCTCGATTCGATTCGAGATGGCGTTGTCTCGACAATCAAGAGCGGGGCTGGGTTGCCGGGCGAGGAGGTCACGTCAATCTTTGAGGATCGCCGCGGGCGCCTGTGGGTGGGAGTCGATAAGCAGCTCATGCTGTATGAGCACCACCAATTCACACCCGTCAAGAGACGGGACGGCAGCCTCATCGGACAGGTTCAGGCGATCACGCAGGACGCGGCAGGAAGCGTCTGGGTAGTTGCCGGCCCGCCGGGTCAGACGTTAATGCGCATCGAGGACAACCAAGCCACGGAGGAAGTCAGCTCATCGCAGGTGCCGTTCGCCCTTACCCGCGCGATCGCACCGGACAAAACTTCCGGTATCTGGTTGGCACGTGTCGACGGCAACCTTACGCTATGGCGCGACGGTAAGGTGACCACCGTGGCGTTCGGTCGTCCCGCGCACACGGCAAACATCACCAGCATGGTGAGTATGCCGGATGGCGCGATCATCGCTGGGACACCTCTAGGTCTCATTGCCTGGCGTGAGGGTCAAAAGCGCACTCTTACCGCCGAGAATGGTATGCCCTGTACCCATGTCTGGAGCGTCATATCGGATGCCGGCGGTACCCTGTGGATGTACAGCGATTGCGGGCTACTCTCGCTGTCTCCGGCGGAGCAGCTCAAGTGGTGGCACGACGGAAGCGCGAAGGTCAACATGGGAATGCTTGATGGCCACGAGGGTGTGCAACCTGCGTACGGCTCGTTCTACCCGACCTCCTCACGGGGTCCCGATGGTCGCCTCTGGTTCGCCAACTCCACCATCGCCCAAGTCTTTGATCCGGCGAGGGCGGTCGGTCGAGCTTACCAAGCACCGATTTCGATTCAGCGCATTGCGGCCGACCAGAAGGCGCTGAACCAAGCCTCCCTGATTATTCCCGCCCTTACGCGGGAACTCCAGATTGACTACGCCGCCCCGAGTTTTTCAATGCCCGAGCGAGTCCGGTTTCGGTACCGGCTGGTGGGAGAGAGC
>Ga0210384_10003562_pt1 | contig 17931 bp, 18 predicted proteins | sample IncBWH2MmetaG_FD_160574 | JGI IMG/M metagenome (GOLD analysis project Ga0210384, IMG submission 160574) | Forest soil microbial communities from Barre Woods Harvard Forest LTER site, Petersham, Massachusetts, United States - Inc-BW-H-2-M | ecosystem: Environmental > Terrestrial > Soil >...
CCGGTGCCGGCGATCACGCGCGCCGCAAAGGTCGAGGCGTTGAACTCGTGCTCGGCGTACAGGATCAGCGAGGTATGCATGGCGCGTACCCAGGACGCGGGCGGCACGCGCCGGTGCAGCAGGTGCAGGAAGTGTCCGCCGACCGAGTCGTCCTCGGTCTCGACCTGGATGCGCTGGCTTGAGTGGCTGAAGTGGTACCAGTAGGCGAGCATCGAGCCTAAGGAGGCGACCAGCCGGTCGGCGATGTCGCGCGCGCCCGGCCCGTTGTGATCATCCTTCTCCGGCAGCGTGCAGCCGAGCGCGGAAGTCGCGGTGCGCAGCACGTCCATCGGGTGCGCGCTCGCGGGCAGCAGTTCCAGCGCGCTGTGCACCGGACCCGGCAGGCCGCGCAGCGACTTGAGTTTGCCCTTGTAGGCGCTGAGCTCGGCCTGGTTCGGGAAGCGCTCGTGGATGAGCAGGTAGGCGATTTCCTCGAACTCGCACACGCTGGCGATCTCGAGGATGTCGTAGCCACGGTAGTGCAGGTCGTTGCCGGTGCGCCCGACGGTGCACAGCGCGGTGTTACCCGCGGTGACGCCCGACAGGGCGACGGATTTCTTCGGCTTCGGGGCTGGCGTCTCATTCATATCTGTTTCCCAAACAGCTCGTCGAGTTTTTTCTCGTAGGCGTGGTAGCCGAGCACCTCGTAGAGCTCGGCGCGCGTCTGCATGTAGTCGACGACGCTGCGTTGTGTCCCGAGCTTACGGATTGCTCCGTACACCACCGTGGTGGCCTGGGCTGCGGCGCGAAATGCCGATAATGGATACAACACCAGGCGCACACCCGCGCCGCCGAGCTCGGTGACCGTGAACAGCGGCGTCTGCCCGAACTCGGTGATGTTGGCGAGCAGCGGCACGCGCAGGCTGCTCGCGAACTGGCGGTACTCATCGAGGCTCTGCAGGGCCTCGGCGAAAATCATGTCGGCGCCGGCGGCGACGTAGGCCGCCGCGCGCTCCAGCGCCGCGCCCTGGCCCTCCACGGCGTGCGCGTCGGTACGCGCCATGATCACGAAGCTCGGATCGGTGCGGCCGTCCACCGCCGCCTTGATGCGGTCGACCATCTCGGCCGCCGGCACCAGCGCCTTGCCCGGCCGGTGGCCACAGCGCTTGGCCGATACCTGGTCTTCGAGGTGCAGACCCGCGGCGCCGGCGCGGATCAGATCGGCGCAGGTGCGCGCGATGTTGAAGGCGGCACCCCAGCCGGTGTCGGCATCCACCAGCAGCGGCAGCTTGCACACCCCGCTGATGCGCCGCACGTCCTCACACACGTCGTTGAGCGAGGTGATGCCCAGGTCCGGCAGCCCGAAGGAGGCGTTGGCGACGCCGGCGCCGGAGAGGTAGATGGCGCGAAAGCCCGCGCGTTGCGCCAGGAGCGCCGCGTAGGCGTTGATGGTGCCGATGACCTGCAGCGGGCGTTCCGCCTCGACCGCGGCCCGCAGGCGAGCGCCGGCGCTCAGGGAGGTTTCCGACATGCTGTGAGTCCTCGAGGGCTTTGGCAGCAGATTCTATACGCCGTGCCGGTGCACGGGCCAGCGCGCGCCAATCCTACTCGCCGGTAGGATCGGCGCGCAGCTTACGCAATGCGCACCACCGTGCGGCCGGTGACCTTGCCTTCGATGTAGGCCGGAAACGCCGCCGGCAGCTGCTCGAAGTCGATGGTGCGGGTGACGATGCGGGCGAGGTGCCTGGGTTTGAGGTCGGTGGCAATGCGCTGCCACACCGCGAGGCGCCATTCGCGGCGCGTCGCGGAGGAATTGATGCCGAGGAGCGCCACGCCCCGCAGGATGAACGGCATGACGGTGGTCTTGAGGTCGGGTCCCGCGGTGAGCCCGATGCTGGCGATGTTGCCCCAGAAATCCACCGTGCGCGTGAACCAGGCGAGCATCTCCCCGCCCAGGTTGTCGATGGCGCCGGCGAAGCGCACGTTCTCGAGCGGCTTGCTGCCGAAGTCGAGTCCCTCGCGGCTGAGCACCTCGGCGGCGCCGAGCGCCTTCAGGTACTCAGTGGCGGCGCCCTTGCCGCTGATGGCGACGACCTTATAGCCGCGGCCGCTCAGCATGTCCACGGCGATGCTGCCGACGCCGCCGCTCGCGCCGCTGACCGCGATCGCACCGCCCGCCGGGGTCTGGCCGTTCTGCTCCATGCGGTGGATGGCGAGCGCCGCGGTGAAACCCGCGGTGCCGAGGGACATCGCGGTGAGCGCATCCAGCCCCGGCGGCATGGGGATCACCCAGTCTCCGGGGACGCGCGCAAACTGCGCATAGCCGCCATCGTGCGTCTCCGACAGCGAGCAGCCCGTCACCAGCACCGCGTCCCCGGGTACGAAGCGCGCATCGGCCGAAGACTCCACGACCCCGGCCAGATCAATCCCGCCGACCAGGGGGTAGCGGCGCAGGATGCGCCCCGCGCCGGTGGCGGCGAGCGCGTCCTTGTAGTTGATGTCGGAGTGGCTGACGCGGATCACCACTTCGCCCTCGGACAGGTCCGCGAGCGACAACTCTTCGAAGCGCGCGGCGATCCTGCCGTTCTCGAAGTGGATGCGGAAAGCTTTGAATTTGGCGCTCACTTGCGTTTCTCCCTCTGCAGCCAGGCGATCAGTCCCTGGGTGTTGAGTTCCAGGTCGCCGCGCAGCGCCTGTTCGATGTCGGCGGCCGGGAGCGCGCTGCCCTGCAGGCGCAAGAGGCTCACCCAGTGCGCGAGCATGGCGGTGCGGATCCCTGGGGCGGGGTCGGTATCTTCGGCGTGAGCGCGCGTGAAGCGCACGAACTCGCGGATCTGCGCCTTGAGCAGCTCCCCCAGACGCGGCACGCCCGTCACGCGGCTGAAGTGCATGAGGTACATAGCTTCAGGCTGGCAGGCGAGCATGCGGTCGATGGAAGCGAGATGCTGCTCGGGGTCGAATTGCGTGGGCACGGTCGACGGGGTGATGAATGCGCCCCGCGGGGTCTCAAGGGCGCGATAGGAAATCCCGAAGGTGTCGCCGGTGAAAATGCTGGCGTGCGCCGCGTCCACGACGACGTAGTGGTGCTCGGCGTGACCTCGCGTGTGCAGGAACTCAAGGTCGCGGGCGCCGAGCCGCAGGCGCTCGCCGTCCTGCACCACCCGCACGCGCGCCGGCGCGATGGGCACCAGTTCCCCGTAGAGACGCGCGAAGCGTTCCGCGCCGTACACCGCTCGCGCGCCGGCGATGAGCCGCGATGGGTCGGTCATGTGCAGCGCGCCGCGCGGATGCAGCACCGCCTGGGCATGGGGGAGTGCAGCCATGAGCGTGCCGGCGCCGCCGGCGTGATCCAGGTGCACGTGTGTCAGCAGCACGTAGTCCACCGCCGCGCGCGGCACGCCGAGCTCGCTTAAGGCCGCGAGCAGGTAGGGAACGGAAGTATTGGTGCCGACATCGACGAACGCGGCGCGTCCGCCGTCGACGATGATATGCGCCGCGGCATGCCCTGAATAAAGATACTCGGCATCCACCGCCGTGATGCCATGCGGGTGGCGATACAGCGTCGGCTGCACGGGAACCGTTGCCGGGGCCTGGCGGTCGGAGTGGGCCATGTGCGCATCGTAACCAAGTACACTAGCCTTAAGACACATGAGCCCACAGTTTTTTCTGGCCGCAGCGCTGTTCGCCGGCGCCTCCGCGGCGGTCGCCCAGCAGGCCGCGGTGCCGGTAGCGGCCGCTCCCACGCACCTCGAGCGCGGCAACCTCGTGTTCGAAGGGATCCCGCCGCCGGACGCGGCGCTCAACGCACGACTCGATGCTTACCTGCAGTCGCGCGAAGCGACGTTTCTGGACTGGCTGCCCGACGGCAGCATGCTGATCGCCACCCGCTTCGCTGATACCGCGCAGGTGCACCGCGTCGCCACGCCGCTGGGCGCGCGCGAACAGCTCACCTTCTATCGCGACCCGATCAGCTGGGTGCGCGCCGCGGGTAGCGGTGGGGCCTTTGCGTTCCTCAAGGACCAGGCGGGCGATGAGAACATGCAGGTGTATTCGCAGGCGGCCAACGGAACCGTGCGCCAGATCACCAGCGGCAACTTCATCCACGGCAGCCCGGTGTGGGCGCACGACGGCAAGCGCGTCGCCTTCTACGGCAATGAACGCGATGGCGTCAGCTACGACGTCTACGTCGCGGATGTGACGACCGGCGCTGCGCCGCAGCTCATTGTCGGCGGGCGGCAGGACACCTGGTATCCGCTCGGCTGGTCCCCGGATGATGCGAAGCTCCTGGTATGGCGCTACGCGTCGCGCGAGGAGAGTTACCTCTATATCGCGGACGTCGCGAGCGGCGCGCTCACGCCGGTGGACCCGAGTGGCCGCAAGATCGGCATCCGTATCGCCAAGCTCGCCCCCGATGGTCGCGGGGTGTACTTCGTGAGCGATGATGGCGGGGAATTCAACACCCTGTACTTCACCGATCTCGCCACCCACACCCCGCACCGCGTGTCGGCGGAAAGCCGCTGGGACGTGGAGGATTTCGACGTCAGCGCCGATGCGCGCTACATCGCCTATGCGGTCAACGAGGACGGCATCAGCCGGCTCACCGTGCTCGACACGCAGCGCAAGATGGATCTGGCGCCGCCGGGACTGCCGCAGGGGCGCCTCACCAACCTGCGCTTCGATGCCGGCGGCCACCGGCTCGGCATGTCAGCCGAATCCGCGCAGGCGCCGCGCGATGCCTATGTCTACGACCTGGAGACGGCGAAGCTGGAGCGCTGGACCCGCAGTGAAACCGGTCCCGCGGCGACGCTGAACGTGGTGGCGCCGGAGCTCATCCGCTACCCGACCTGGGATCGCAGCGGCGGACATCCGCGCATGCTCAACGCCTACGTGTACCGCCCGGGCAGCGCGCCTTGCCCGGTGCTCATCTACATCCATGGCGGTCCTGAAGATCAGTACCGCCCGGGGTGGGATCCGTTCGTGCAGTTCCTGGTCCGGGAGCTCGGCTACGCGGTGGTCGCGCCCAACGTGCGCGGCTCCTCCGGCTACGGCAAGGGTTTCCTGGCACTCGACAAGGGCATGCTGCGCGAGGACGCCGTGCGCGACATCGGCTCGCTGCTGGTGTGGATCGGCGTGCAGCCGGCGTTCGATCGCGAGCACGTCGCGGTGATGGGCGCCTCCTACGGCGGCTACATGACGCTCGCGTCGCTGGTGTCGTATGGCGAGCGCCTGAGCGGCGGCGTCGATGCGATGGGCATCAGCAACTTCGTCACCTTCCTGCGCAACACCGCGCCCTACCGGCGCGATCTGCGACGCGCGGAGTACGGCGACGAACGCGATCCGGCCATGCGGGCGTTTCTCGACCGCATCTCCCCGCTCGGCAACGCGAGCCGCATCAAGAAGCCGGTGCTGGTGGTGCAGGGACTCAACGATGCGCGCGTGCCGGCCTCCGAATCCGAGCAGCTGGTGTGGCGCGTGCGCGCCAGCGGTGGCGAGGTCTGGTACCTGCTGGCGAAGGACGAGGGTCACGGCTTCAGGAACAAGGCCAACCGCGATGTCTACCTGCAGACCGCGGCGGCGTTTCTTATGAAATTGGCTAAGTAAACGGCCCAGAGGGCCGTTTACTTAGCAGGCCCACCCGTAAGCTCGTTCGATCACGCCGGCAAAGAGCGTGGTCTTTGCCGGCGAAAAGATGGCCGTCGGGCCGGACGGCCTTTACCTGGCAGGCCCACCCATCAGCTCATTCGACGACGCCGGCAAAAAGCGTGGTTTTTGCCGGCGGACAGCTGGCCATTCAGGCCGCTGCGATCGAGCGCTTCGGCGGGAACTCGACGGAGACGGTAAGCCCCTTGCCGCCGGATCCGTCGCTCAGGGAAACCGTGGCGCCGTGCGCTGCGGCGATCGCCTGCACAATCGCAAGACCGAGCCCGCTGCCCGGCGCCGCTGCACCGGCGCGCCGGTAAAAGCGGTCGAACACCCGCTCGCGTTCCGCAGCCGGAATTCCCGGTCCGTCGTCGGCCACGACGAGCCTGGCGCCGCCTGGTGAACCGGCCGCGGCGGGAGCTTCGATGCTGACATCCACCCGCCCGCCTGCGGGCGTGTAGCGCACGGCATTGTCCACGAGGTTGCGCAGCAGCGTGCGCAGCGCGTCCGCATCGCCGCTGACAGTGGCGGCCTCTGCCGCGCAAATCCCGAGGTCCACGCCGCCCGCATCCGCCAGCGGCACCAGTTCCGCCACCACTTCGCGGGCCGCGTCATCGAGGCGCACCGGCACGGGTACGCTCTCCGCGCGCGGTTCCTGACGGGCGAGCGACAGGAGCTGCTCGACGAGGTGCCTGACGCGCTGCACGCCCGCGGCGAGCCCGGCCATGGCCGCCGTGCGCTCCGCTTCGCCACTGGCGCGCGCCAGCGTCCCGGCCTGCAGGTGCAGCGCGGTGAGCGGCGTGCGCAGTTCGTGGGCCGCGTCGGCCATGAACGCGCGCTCGTGCTCGAGGGCCGCGCGCAGCCGCTCCAGGAGCTCGTTGAGCGCCGCGACCAGCGGCTGCACTTCATCCGGCAGGCGGGCGCTGGACAAGGGATCGAGGCTGTGCACGCGGCGCGCCAGCACCTGCGCCGTCAGGCGCTGCAGCGGTTCGAGCGCCTTGCCGACCGCGAGCCAGATCAGTAGCGCGAGCACCGGCAGCAGCAACGCAAAGGGCCGCAGCGTCTGCAGGGCAAGCTGCGCGGCGCGTTCGCGCCGCACGCTCATGGGCTGCGCGACCTGGATGACCTTGGTGAGCGCCTGCACACCGTACACGCGCCAGCGCCCCTCGCTGGTGGCGACGGTGGCAAGTCCGAGCGTCGTGATCTGCGGCAGCACCGCGTGCGGCCGCGACAGGTAGACCCGCACGCCATCGAGCGACCACACCTGCACGACGAAATCGTAAGCCGCCTCCGTGGACGGGATCGGCGGCGACAGCAGGTACTCGACCGGCTGGTCGCGCAGGATGAGCGCGGTCTGCCGCAGGTGGTAGTCGAAAAACTCATCCGCCTCGGCGAGCGCGTTGCGGTACACGACCCAGCCGCCCGCCGCGCCCAGCAGCACCACCGCACCCAGCAGCCACGCGAGCAGCCGCGCGCGCAGCGAACTCACTCGTGCGGCCTCACGCGGTAGCCCACGCCGCGCACGGTGAGAATGAACTGCGCGCCGAGCTTGCGCCGCAGTCCGTGGATGTGGACCTCCACCGCGTTGCTCTCCACTTCCTCGCCGAAGCCGTACAGGCGCTCCTCGATCCGGGTGCGCGACTGGATGGTTCCGGGGCGCTCCATGAGCAGTTGCAGCAGTGCGAACTCCCGCGGTGACAGGGCGACTTCCACCCCGTCGTGCCTGACACGATGGCCAGCGGGGTCCAGTTCCACCCCCAGATGGTTAAGCACCGGCGCGCCCGAGCCTGCGCGCCGTCGCAGCAGGGCGCGGATACGCGCGGCGAGCTCGTCCAGGTCGAAGGGCTTCACCAGGTAGTCATCGGCGCCGGCGTCGAGGCCCGCGATCCGGTCAGACACCGCGTCGCGCGCGGTGATGATGAGCACCGGCAGAGAGGCGCCGCGCCCGCGCAGGCTCTTGAGCAACCCAAGCCCGCTCACCCCGGGGAGGCCTAAGTCCAGCAGCAGCAGCTCGTACGGCTCGGTGTGCAGCGCCGCGGCGGCCGACGTCGCCTCGTGCACCCAGTCCACGGTGAAGCCATCGCGCTTAAGTCCCGCGCGAATGGCCTCGCCGATCATGGGGTCGTCCTCTACCAGCAGCAGTCTCACGATACCCAAAGTATGATCAATCTCACCTTAAGCTGGCCTTAAAGTTGGCGCCGGAGTGAAGGATTGGGTGCTGCGGAACAACTGCTGCGGGATGCGCTAAGCCTTGAAGTCACGCTCACGGAGGGTGACGCCGCGCGGCTGCTTACGCTCGTCGATGAGCTCGCGCGCTGGAACGAGCTGTACAACCTGACGGGCATCAAGACGCAGCGGGAGATGATCACGCATCACCTGCTCGACAGCCTGGCAGTGAATGCGGACCTCACGGGGATGCGCATCGCGGATGTCGGCACGGGGGCTGGGTTTCCGGGCCTGCCGCTTGCCGTTGCCAATCCAGGCCGGCACTTCACCCTCATCGACTCGACGGCGAAGAAAATCCGCTTCGTGGCCCACGCCGCCGAGCTATTGCAGCTGACTAACGTGACCGCGCTGCACGTGCGTGCGGAAGAGCTGCGTCCGCCGGCGCCGTTCGACACGGTGGTGGCACGGGCGGTCGCACCGCTGCCACGCCTGCTCGAGAGCGTCGCGCCCTTGTGCGGGCCGCGTACGCGGGTGCTCGCCATGAAAGGCCGCCGTCCGGAAGCGGAGCTCGCGGCGCTCAAGGCCCCCTGGCGGGTGGAGCGGGAGCGCGAGCTGCGGGTGCCGGGGCTCGCCAAGGCGCGCTGTGTGATCGTGCTGATGCGCGCTTGATGTATATCATGCGAGTCGTCGCCCGCTCGAGCACTTGCTGACCGCCCGTGCCCTTCAATCCGATCATCGCAACGTGGCCGCTGCTGCTGGGCATGGGGATTCTCATGCTGGGAGCGGGACTTCAGGGCACGCTTCTCAGTCTGCGCGCGACGCTCGAAGGATTTCCAACGCCGGTGACGGGCGTGGTCATGTCCTGCTATTTCGTGGGCTATCTGCTCGGCACGCGCATCGCGCCGCGGTTGCTGCGCCGCATCGGGCACGTGCGGGTATTCGCCACACTCGCAGCGCTCGCCTCGGTCACGGTCCTGATACACGCGTCCTGGGTCCATCCGCTGCCCTGGGCCTTGATGCGCCTGGTCTCCGGCGTGTGCTTCGCCGGCATCTACGTGGTCGCCGAGAGCTGGCTCAATCATCGCGCCAGCCGTGAGAATCGCGGCCGGCTATTGGCCGTGTACATGCTGGTGCTGTACGTGGGCCTGGGCGCCGCGCAGTTCCTGCTGGTGCTGTCGAGTCCGCAAACCGCGGTCCCCTTCATGTTGGTCTCGGCACTGATCTCGCTCGCCATGGTGCCCATCGTCGCCTCCGCGCAGCAGACGCCGGAGCTTTCCGTGCCGCACCCGGTGCACTATCGCGACCTGTACCGAAATTCGCCCCTCGGCGTGGTGGCGGTTGCCGTCTCGGGGATGATCTCCTCGATCATTTTCGCGATGGGGCCGGTCTACGCACGCCTGAGCGGCGCCGGGACCCGGGGGGTGGCCGAGTTCATGGCGGTAAGCATCCTCGCCGCGGTGCTCACCCAATACCCCGTCGGGCGGCTGTCGGATCGGCTCGACCGCCGCACGGTCATTGCGAGTGCCTGTGCGCTGGCCACGCTGGTGGCGGCCGCCATCGTCGCGCTCGGCCCAATGCCGCGGCCCGCATTCCTGGTGCTGACGGCGCTCTTCAGCGGCTCGGCACTGACGCTCTATTCGCTCGCAGTCTCGCACGTCAACGACAAGCTCGAGCCGGCGCAGATGGTGGCGGCGAGCAGCGCACTGCTGCTGATGAACGGCATGGCCGCGGCGGCCGGGCCGGTGCTCGCGGGGAGTCTGATGGCGGTATTCGGGCCGAGCGCCTACTTCGCGACGCTCGGGACACTCACCGGTGGCCTCACCGTTTACGATCTGTGGCGCAAAGCCAAGCGCGCCCCGGTACCGCATGCCCTGAAGGGTCCTTTCATCAACACGCAGCAGATCGTAACCTGCGCGGGGCTCGGTTCTTCGCCGGCCGAGTCATCCTCGGAGCCGCTCAAAGCTGCAGCGGCAGCGCCGTGGTCTCCTTGATGACCGCGAGCGCAATCGAGGAGTTGACCGACTGCACCCCCGGAAAACGCGACAGGTGATCGAGGAAAAACGCCTCGTACGCCTTGATGTCCCGGCACACGATCCGCAGCAGGAAATCCGTCTCGCCCATGAGCGTGTAGCACTCGAGGATTTCCGGATGGATGCGTACCGCCTGCTCGAAGCGCAGCAGGGCATCGCGCCCGTGGCCGGCGAGCTTCACGTGCGAGAACACCATCACCGAGAGACCGAGCTTCTCGCGATCCAGGAGCGCCACGCGCTTCACGATCACGCCCTGCTCCTCGAGGCGGGTGACGCGCCGCCAGCAGGTCGAGGCGGTGAGGCTTAAGCGCTCGGCGATTTCGGCCGCGGAGAGGTTCCCGTGCTCCTGCAGCAGATTAAGGATTCGCAGGTCGCCCCGGTCCAGTTCAGATTGCATTGTTCATGTCACAATGACGATTAAGGTGACATGTATATTTCACCATATGGCCCACAGGAGCAACTTCTTGTGACGCGCCATGTACGGCACAGGGGTAGGCTTTCGCCAGTAAATTCCGCCAAAGCGTGGTAGCGATGGAAGTATTCGACATGCCCGAGTTCGACGGCCATGAGCTGGTCGCCTTTGGCCATGACGCGGCGACGGGGCTGAAAGCCATCATCGCCGTGCATTCAACCGCTCTGGGGCCTGCCGCGGGCGGGTGTCGCATGTGGCCTTACGCGCGTACGACCGATGCGGTGTCGGATGTGCTGCGGCTGTCGCGCGGCATGAGCTACAAGAACGCCATGGCGCAGCTGCCCTTTGGCGGCGGCAAGGCCGTCATCATCGGCGATGCACGCGAGGCGAAGACCCCGGAGCTATTTGAAGCCTTCGGGCGCTTCGTCGACTCGCACGGCGGGCGCTACATCACCGCGGAAGATGTCGGCACGACCACCACGGACATGAGCAACGTCGCGCGTGCCACGCAGTACGTCTCGGGCCTGGGTCGCGCGCCGGGTGAGGCGGGCGGGGATCCGGGGCCCAAGACCGCGCTCGGGGTGTTCTTAGGCATCAAGGCCGCGGTGAAATTCAAGCTCGGACGCGCGGATCTTCAGGGCGTCAGCGTCGCCGTTCAGGGCGCGGGCGGGGTTGGCTATTACCTGTGCGGCCTGCTGGCAGGCGACGGAGCGCAGGTGCTGGTCGCCGACGTGCGCGCGCCGGCAGCGCAGCGCGTGTGCCAGGAGTTCAAGGCCACCACCGTGTCCGTGGACGAGATCCTTTCCCAGCAAGTCGACGTGCTCGCGCCGTGCGCACTCGGCGCGGTGCTCGATGCGAAGTCCATCCCGCGCCTGCGCGCCCGCATCATTGCCGGAGCCGCCAATAACCAGCTCGCCCAGGGCCAGGACGGCGTGGCGCTCCTCGCCGCGGACATCCTCTACGCGCCCGACTACGTGATCAACGCCGGCGGGATCATCAGCGTGGCGCGCGAGTACTACGGCGGCGCCACGCAAGCCCAGGTGACCACGGAGATCAATGGCATCCCGCAGCGCCTGACGGAGATTTTCGAGCGCGCCCGCCGCGAGAACCGCACCACCAACGCGGTGGCCGACCAGATGGCGCGCGAGCGGCTCGCGCGCCGCCCGCAACAGCAGGTGGCCTAGTTCATTGGCCGAAATCGCAGGAAGCGATTTCGGCGGACAGTAGCTCCGTTTCCACCGGCCAAAGGCGGGGCTCGATGCACACCTGCCACGATCACCTCAGCAGCCGAGCACTCCATGGCAAGGCTGGGCGCAGGGACTTTGGCCGGCTGCGGTTGCCAGGCCGCGCGGACACGGCGGTGAAGTACACTGTCGCCCATGAAGCGCGTCATCGCCATCGCGAACCAGAAGGGCGGCGTCGGCAAGACGACGACGGCGGTGAATCTGGCGGCTTCGCTCGCGGCCACCAAGCGCCGCGTGCTGCTCATGGACCTGGACCCCCAGGGCAACGCCACCATGGGCAGCGGCATCGACAAGGGGCAGCTCAGGTACAGCGCCTGCGAGGTGCTGCTGGGGGAATGCGAGCTCACCGCAGCGCTCGTGCCCGTGGAGCAATCCGGATTCACGCTGCTGCCGGCGAACCAGGACCTGACCTCCGCCGAGGTGCGCCTGCTCACGCTGCCCATCGGCCGCGAGACGAAACTGCGCCAGGCGCTCGCGCCGAAGCGCGGCGACTTCGACATCATCCTCATCGACTGTCCGCCGGCACTCAACATGCTCACCGTGAATGCCCTGGTCGCCGCCGACAGCGTGCTCATCCCGATGCAGTGCGAGTACTACGCGCTCGAGGGTCTGACGGCGCTGCTCTCGACCGTGGAGCAGATCCGCGTGGCCGCAAACCCGGGACTCATCGTGGAGGGTGTGCTGCGCACCATGTTCGATCCGCGCAATAACCTCTCCAACGAGGTCAGCAACCAGCTCATGAACCACTTCGGCAGCCAGGTGTTTCGCACCGTCATCCCCCGCAACATCCGCCTCGCCGAGGCGCCCTCCTTCGGCAAGCCGGCGCTGTTTCACGACAAGGAATCACGCGGCGCGCTCGCCTACCTCGCGCTCGCCGGCGAGATGATCCGGCGCGAGGAGGAGATGCTCGCCGCGGGTCAGGCCGCCGCCGCCGCGAACGATGCCGCGGCCCACGAGCCCGACGCAGCGGTCGCAGCTTCTGAGTTCACGCGATGAAGAAGCCCTCCCTCGGCCGCGGGCTCGCCGACCTGCTCGGTACCGCGAGCGCGCGGCACGCGGCGGCAGCGCCGGCGGCGCCGGCCCCGGTCGGGGAGCGGCTCGCGAAGCTGCCGCTGGATCTTTTGCAACGCGGGCGCTACCAGCCGCGCCTGGACATGCGCGCCGAGACCCTCACCGAGCTCGCCGACTCGATCAAGGTGCAGGGCGTGGTCCAGCCGATCGTGGTGCGCCCCCTGGAGTCCCCGGCGCCCGGGGAGTCGCAGCGCTACGAAATCATCGCCGGTGAGCGGCGCTGGCGGGCCGCGCAGATGGCGGGATTGACCGAAATCGCGGCGGTGATCCGCGCCATCCCGGACGAGGATGCGATCGCCGTCGCCCTGATCGAGAACATCCAGCGCGAGAACCTCAACCCGCTCGAGGAGGCGCGCGCCCTCACGCGTCTCATTACCGAGTTCGGCGTCACCCACCAGCAGGCCGCCGATGCGGTGGGCCGCTCGCGCGCGGGGGTGAGCAATCTGCTGCGCCTGCTGGAACTGTCCCCGGAGGTCTGCGAGCTGGTGGAGAAGCGCGCGATCGAAATGGGGCACGCCCGGGCGCTGTTGGGCCTGACGCAGCGCCGCCAGCAGACCGAGGTCGCGCTGCTCGTCTCCCGCAAGGGCCTTTCGGTGCGCGACACCGAGGCACTGGTGCGCCGGCTTCAGACCCCGGCGAAGAGCGGCTCCGCGGGTGCGGACGGGGGCTCCCGGGACCCCAATGTCGAGCGCCTGGAGCAGGACCTGGCCGAGAAGCTCGGCGCGAAGGTCGCCATCCAGCAAGGGCCCAGGGGCAAGGGCAAGCTCGTCGTCAGCTACAACAGCCTCGACGAGCTCGACGGAATCCTCGCCCACATCCAGTAGTTCCTCCTTTGCCGCTGTGGACGGAGGCGCAGGCCGTCTCTATAATCGCGCGGCTTTTTGGCCAGTTGGTGCGTAAGTGACTGAACGGCCGAAGTAATGTTAAGCCGCTGCGCTTTCGCTCACGGCGCAGGACCTAAGGCTCTTTTGAGCCCCTCGAGCGGGACCTATATAAGGTGTTGGCGATCGATCTGCCCCGTGCGCGGCGGCTGGCGCTACGCGTCGTGCTGGGTCAGGCGCTCGTGAGCGTCATCGCCGCGCTGTGCGCCTTAGGGCTCGCCGGCGGACGCGCCGGGATTTCGGCGCTGCTGGGTGGCGGAATTGCGACTGTGGCAAGTTTCGCGATGGCGGGGCTGGTGTTCGGCGCCGGCGGCGCAGCGCGCGCCTTGGCGATGTTCTATATCGGCGAGGCGGTGAAGCTTTTGATCGTGGTGGTGCTGTTCGTGGTGGTGTTGAGGTTGGTGAAGGTAGCGCCGCTGGCGATGTTCGCCGCGTTCGCTGCCACGTTTCTCGTGTATTGGATTGCGCTCCTGAGCGCGCTGCCCGCCTTGAGCGGCGCGCGCCGTTAGCGCCCAGGTGACGGGTCGACTGGTGACAAGCATGGCAGACGCAGAACACGCGCCGGGGGCAACCGAATACATCCTGCACCACCAGAGCTTCCTTTCCAACAAGGCCCCGCACGGCATCGTCGACTTCACGGTGATCAACTACGACACCGTGTTCTTTTCGGTGGTGCTCGCGCTGGTGTTCTTCCTGACCTTCTGGCTGGTGGCGCGCAAGGCGACGGCCGGGGTGCCCGGCAGGTTCCAGAACTTCATCGAGATGATCATCGAGTTCATCGATAACCAGGTTCGCGATAGCTTTCACGGTACCAGCAAGCTCATCGCGCCCCTGGCGCTCACTATTTTCTGCTGGATCTTCCTGTTCAACTTCATGGACGTCGTGCCGGTGGATCTGCTGCCGGCGGTGGCGCGCGGCGCGGGATTTGAGCACCTGAAGGTGGTGCCGAGCACCGACCTGAACGCCACCTTCGCCCTGTCGCTCACGGTCTTCATCCTCATTATTTTCTACAGCGTGAAAATGAAGGGTTTCATCGGCTTCATCAGCGAGCTGACCCTGCAGCCTTTCCGCGCTAAGAACCTCTTCGCGCAGGCGGCGCTGGTGCCGGTGAACTTCCTGCTGGAGTCCGTCACTTTCCTCGCCCGGCCGGTATCACTGTCGCTGCGCCTGTACGGCAACCTGTACGCGGGGGAGATGATTTTCCTCCTGCTCGCGGCGCTCACCCTGCACGGCATCAGTGGTCTCGCCAGCGTCGGGGGTTGGCTGGCGCTCATCGGGCAGCTGCTGCTCGGGCTCATCTGGGCGGCGTTCCACCTGTTTGTAATTACGCTGCAAGCCTTCATATTCATGGTGTTGACGGTCGTCTACCTGGCGATGGCTCACGAGCATCACTAGCGGGCGCCGTTGGCGAGTTGAGAGCTTCTTTGAAGCGGTTTTGTTTTTCAGGAGAGATTGAATGGAAAACGTTGCACATATCCAGGCCATGACCGTGCTGGCCGTCGGCATCATCTTCGGCATGGGGGCACTCGGTACCGCCATCGGCTTCGGTATTCTGGGCGGGCGCTTCATCGAAGGCTCGGCGCGCCAGCCGGAGCTGCTGCCCACCCTGCGGGTGCAGATGTTCATCGTCGCGGGGCTCCTGGACGCGGTCGCGATGATCGGCATCGGCTTTGCGCTGTTCTTCACGTTCGCGAACCCGTTCGTGAGCGCGCTGCTGGCCGCGCACTGAAGTCGAGCGCGCTTAAGCGTTCGAGGCAGGAGAAAAAGACCGTGAACATCAATCTCACGCTCATCGTGCAGATGCTCGTGTTCGGCTCGCTCGTCTACTTAACGATGACGTACGTCTGGCCGCACATTCTTTCGGCCATGGAGGAGCGTTCGCGCAAGATCGCGCAGGGACTTGCGGCCGCCGAGAAAGGCCAGGAGTCGCTCACCGAGGCACGCGGCAAGGCGGACGCCATCGTGCGTGAGGCACGGGAACGCGCCAGCCAGATCATCGATCACGCGCAGCACGCTGCCCGCGAGCTGGTGGAAGAGGCCAAGGGCACCGCCACCACGGAGGGCGGTCGCCTGGTCGCGGCGGCACAAGCGCAGATCCAGCTCGACACCACGCGCGCCCGCGAGAGCCTGCGCCGCGAAGTGGCCGGGATTGCGGTCGGCGCGGCGTCCAAGCTGTTAGGAAGGGAGATCGATGCGCGCACGCACGCGGATCTCCTCGACCAGCTGGCGACGCAGATTTAGAGCGGCAAGCCATGGCGGACAAGATCACCATCGCCCGGCCCTACGCGCGCGCCGCCTTCGACGAGGCGCGCGCCCATGAGGGGCTGGGGCCGTGGTCCGAGGCGCTTAAAGTAGCAGCCGAAGTCGTCATCGATCCGCGGGTGGCGGCGCTGCTCGGCAATCCGCACGTCACCCCCGAACAACTGGCGCAGCTCGTAAGCGGCATCGCGGGTACCAGGCTCGGGGACCAGGGCGCCAACTTCGTGCGCACGCTCGCCGCCAACCGGCGCTTAAGTTTCCTGCCGGAAATCGCCGCGCGCTTCGATGAGCTCAAGGACACCGCCGAGGGTGTCGCGGACGTCACGGTGACTTCCGCGGCCGCGCTCAACGACGCGCAGCGCACCAGGCTCGCCGCGGCGCTCGCGAAGCGACTGAAGCGCAAGGTGCGCCTGCACTGCGAGGTCGACCCGACGCTCATCGGCGGCGCCGTGGTGCGAGCAGGCGACCTCGTGATCGACGGCTCAGTCAGCGCACGCCTCAACCGCATCGCCTACGAGCTGACCGCGTAAGCCACCCGCAGCAACGAATTCGTTTAATAGAGAACGCACATGGCCATCAAGGCAACCGAGATCAGCGATCTGATCAAGCAACGGATCGAGAACTTCAAGTCCGTCACCGAGGCGCGCAACGTCGGCTCCATCGTGTCGGTCACCGACGGCATCACCCGCATCCACGGGCTGGCGGATGCGTGCTACGGCGAGATGCTCGAGTTCCCCGGCAACACCTTCGGCCTCGCACTGAACCTCGAGCAGGACTCGGTCGGCGCGGTGGTGCTCGGTGAGTACAAGCATCTGGGGGAAGGCGACACCGTCAAGACCACGGGCCGGATCCTGGAGGTGCCGGTGGGACCGGAGCTGCTCGGGCGCGTGGTCGATGCGCTGGGCGCACCGATCGACGGCAAGGGCCCGATCAAGGCAACGCGCACCGCTCCCATCGAGCGCGTGGCGCCGGGCGTCATCTACCGCAAGTCGGTCAGCCAGCCGGTGCAGACCGGCTACAAAGCGGTCGACTCGATGGTGCCGATCGGCCGCGGGCAGCGCGAGCTCATCATCGGCGACCGCCAGACCGGCAAGACCGCCCTCGCGATCGACACTATTATCAACCAGAAGACCAGCGGCATTAAGTGCGTCTACGTCGCGATCGGCCAGAAGCAGTCGACCATCGCCAACGTCGTGCGCAAGCTCGAGGAGCACGGCGCCCTGGCACACACCATCGTGGTGGCCGCTTCCGCCTCGACCGCGCCGGCGCTGCAGTACATCGCCGCCTATTCGGGCGTGACCATGGGCGAGTACTTCATGGACAACGGCGGCGATGCACTCATTATCTATGACGACCTGTCCAAGCAGGCGGTCGCCTACCGGCAGATCTCACTGCTCTTGCGGCGCCCGCCCGGCCGCGAGGCCTTCCCGGGAGATGTGTTTTATCTGCACTCGCGGCTGCTCGAGCGCAGCGCGCGCGTCAATGAAGAGTATGTCGAGATGGTCAGCAAGGGCGCGGTGAAGGGCAAGACCGGTTCGCTCACCGGGCTGCCCATCATCGAGACCCAGGCCGGGGACGTAACGGCGTTCGTGCCGACCAACGTCATCTCGATCACCGACGGCCAGATCTTCCTCGAGACCGACCTCTTCAACGCCGGTATCCGCCCGGCCATGAACGCCGGCATCTCGGTGTCGCGCGTCGGTGGCGCGGCCCAGACTGACATCATCAAGAAGCTCGGCGGCGGCATCCGCCTGGCACTCGCGCAGTACCGGGATGTGGCGGCGTTCGCGCAGTTCGCTTCGGACCTGGATGACGCCACCCGCCGGCAGCTGGAGCGCGGCCAGCGCGTCACCGAGGTGATGAAGCAAAAGCAATACGCGCCGCTGTCGGTCGCCGAGATGGCGTTGTCCATCTACGCGGTCAACAGCGGCTACATGGACAAGGTGGACCTGAAGAAGATCGTGGCGTTCGAGGCGGCGCTGCGGGGGTTCGCGCATACCAACTACAAGTCCATGGTCGATGGCATCAACGCGCAGCCTAAATTCTCCAAGGAGAACGAGGCCGCGATGAAGAAGTGCGTCGAGGACTTCCTCGCCACCGGGACTTACTAGGACTTAAGGCGATGCCCGGCACCAAGGAAATCCGCACCAAGATCGCGAGTGTGAAGAGCACTCAGAAGATCACCAAGGCCATGCAGATGGTGGCCACGAGCAAGATGCGCCGCGCGCAGGAGCGCATGAAGCTCGCGC
>Ga0210384_10003563_pt1 | contig 17926 bp, 14 predicted proteins | sample IncBWH2MmetaG_FD_160574 | JGI IMG/M metagenome (GOLD analysis project Ga0210384, IMG submission 160574) | Forest soil microbial communities from Barre Woods Harvard Forest LTER site, Petersham, Massachusetts, United States - Inc-BW-H-2-M | ecosystem: Environmental > Terrestrial > Soil >...
TCCCCTTGTTTTTCATGCGGTTTCGCGGGCCGAAGGCCCTAAAGGACTGAAACGAGAACACCCACCAGGCACCGAGCGAATATCGCTCACCAAAGAGTGCGGATGGAAGGATGGCGACAGAGGCGGCCCGGCTCAAACGCAAAACCCACTGGTAAGAAAAACAAAAACCGACTTGACACTAACCGGCCTTCTCATGGAAGGACTTGGCCCCGGTTGGCCTCATACGAAATAAATTCGACACCGCAGGAGCATATGAAATCGCTGACGGTAAGAATCTTCACTGTGATTGTCAAGACCTGGGCAGGTTCCAACGGGGTAACCTGCCGTCACCCAATTGCGCTATGGCAATTCTTGCATCGGAACAACCGCGGTCTCATCGCGGGTAAATTCGAATTATAGGGTCCATCTACTCAAGATCCCTCGGCCACCGACCTTTGCTCGACCTCGTCGCTTTCTTAGCGTTCAACGTCGGCACTCAAATCCGTGAAGACCGCAAATTATTCGAGTCAAGATTCTCTACGACGGCGGGGTGAAGGTGAAGAACTCCCACATCTTTGGTGCAGTGGCGGCTGCTCCGGGTAGGACTTTCACACCCAAACCTTCAAGCATCAGGCGAAGCACGCTTTCGTGCTGATAGATCGTGGTGGACTTATAGCCGCCCTTGCCAAATGGGCTGACGATGACTGCCGCGACTTGACCTCCGCCGTTTGAATTATCGCTGGCCGACTCATCGAAAACTATGATGAGCAGGCCATCGCTTTGGAATAGCGGGCATTTAATCAGTGGATCGATATTGGCCTTCAACCAATTGTCCGCCACGTTTAGGCCGCAATCGTGGGCATCGTTACAGCCGTTCGGAGTAATGAAGCCATAGTTGGGCAGGGCGTTGTTGGCGAGGTCCGTTGCGAACTGCGTGAACGGTACGATATTCGTGAGCTGGCCCGCAACCTGGGCGTCAGTCATATACGGCAGCGGCACATGGCGCGTGTAGTATTGCCCGCCGCAGCAGATCGAGTCATTACCGAGATAGCCGACCGACGGAATGCTCTCGGCATATTGCTTCCAAGTCTTGCCCGAAGCGATAAGTTCGCGCACCACGTTGTCCGTCGAAACCGGAAAGGTCAGCGGGGTTTGGCTGTCATCTTTCGTTATGATTTGCCCAGTCGTCAACATGAGATAATTGCTGATCGATGGGTGCATGTCAGCGTAATACTGCGTTGCGAGGCCGTACTCATTGGCTAGACTATTCAGGTACGGCATTGACGAATTCCCGATCACGCTCGAATAATTCGAGTTCTCCTCGACCACGATGAAGACGTGACCGAATGGTGCGGTGGAGACGGAGCTGCCACAGTCTGGCAACGCGGTACTGGTCGTGAACGGCGACGCAATGGCGCACTTAGCAGGTTGCGGTGGGATCGGTGGCGGAGGCAATGTTTGTGAAGCTGGCGAAAGCGCCTGCTGCGCCGCTGCGTCGAACGTGTTGTTAGTCATCGTGACGGGGTCACAGCCGCCGCCGTCCCAGAAGCTGTTGGCGCTGCCGTCGGTAGCAATTGCGCTGGCAACGTTATTCGAGATCTGCACCGGTCCGCAGACAGGATCGGAAGAATGCACTTTCCACACGTAGAGGGCGGCGTTGCCGCCGCCGTTGACCGGAGTGGCGTTGAGAATCTTGTTGCCCTGCACGACCTGGTTTGTGCCATCGGCGATGCCGATGCCGCACTGGCCGGTGTTCACCAGCGTGTTGTTCAGGAATTGCGCGTCGTTTGCCGCCGTGTCCGCGGTCAGCCCACACCCGGATACACTGCGTCCGCCGGTGATGTAGTTGTTTTGGGCCACGATGCCGGTCGTGGGACCAGCACTCGGGTCTCCGCCGAAGTTCATGGAGTCTTCTTGGTCCTCAGCGAACCCGTACTTGGTTATGTCCGTGCTCGCTAATGCGTAGTTGTTCCGCACCAGCACGTTGGAGCTGCCGTAGTAGACCTGCACGTTCTGCCCTCGACTGTTGGCCCGACCGCGGGGGTTCAAGAAGAAATTCCCAATGATATTCAGCCCCGTCTGGTTCTGAGCCTCGATGTTGGCTTCGCCGTAGGCGACGACGTTGCCTTGCACTGTCAGGTTCTGGGTGCCTTTAGAGAAGATTCCGTCTGTGACGTCGCAACAACCGGCCAGGGTTCCTTCGGGGTGAATGTAATTGTCGAACAAATTGATTGTGTTTCCGTTGGTGATCACGATGCCATTGCCCTCGCACGGGCCAATTTCCGACTGGCGGATCGTGATGTTCATGGAATTGCTGATGGATACGCAGTCGCCGTTTGGATTGGTGATATGCAGGTTTTGAACCACCACGCCATTCTGGCCGGACAATGAGATCGGACCCGACGGCGTGAGCACGCCTCCACCGGAACTTCCGCTATTGTTCACGATCAGAGTTTCCGAGGCTGTGGTCGAATTTGACGCGGGGTCGTAGGCCTTAACCAAGATCGTATGATTAGTGTTCGATGCCGACGCCGTGCGCCAAGTCCAATTGTATGGGCTGGAGATGGCTGTCGTCTGTAGCCCGCCATCCAAATAGAACTCAACTTTAGTGATCCCTATGCTGTCGGTAACGCTCGTCGAGACTGTAATAGTTCCGGAGACCGTGGCACCCGAGGCTGGCGAAATACCGGAGATGATGGGCGGCGGTGGTTGGTCGACGGTGAGGATGGTAGAGTTCATTATCGAGCCGGAGGAAGCTGCGATGGTCGTCCAGCCAGAGGCAATGCTGCCGGCCAGGCCTTGGTTGCCGGATACGTTGCTGATGGCGGCCACGCTTGTGGCCGAAGAACTCCAGCTTACCGAGGTGGTCAAGTTCTGCGTACTACCGTCGCTGAATGTGCCGGTTGCAGTGAACTGCTGACTATTACCCCACATGATCGAAGGGGCCGCCGGCGCCACAGCAAGGGAAACTAAGATCGGGGCCGACCCGGTGCCCGACAGGCTCGCCACCTGGGGACTGTTGCCGGCACTGTCCGTGACTGTGAGCGTGCCCATCCTGCTTCCAGTCGCCGAGGGTTTAAACGCGACACTGATGTTGCATGTGCCTCCCGCCGGCACGCTGGTGTCACAAGTGTTGGTTTCATCGAAGTCGCCAGCGGTTACGATGCCGGTAATTGCCACCGTGGTACTAAAGCTGTTGGTCAACGCCACTAATTGGGCAGTGCTCGTCGTGCCCGCTGGTTGGCTGCTGAAACTCAAGCTGCTGGGAGAGAGCATAACCGTAGGATTGCCAGTTCCGAGCAAGGGGACCGTCTGCGGGCTACCCGCGGCGTTGTCGATGACGGCAATCGCCCCGTTGCGTGTTCCCGTGGCTATGGGCGTGAATGTCACGCTGATGGTGCAGGTGGCCCCCACAGCGACGAAGCTGCCACAAGTATTCGTCTGCCTGTAATCTCCGCTGGCCACGATACTGGTAATGCTGAGCAACGCAGTCCCGGTGTTATTCAGCGTTAGCGTCTGGGCCGCGCTGGTGGTGCCCACAGGTGTGCCTCCGTTAGCAGCCACGAACGTGGCAATGACTGACGTGAAACCGTCCGTCGCCGAAGAGGTCGCTGTGGCCGTCTGTGTCCCCGCGGCGGAGATGATCTTGACCTCGGAAAAAGCGTCTGTCCCTGACCCACTGTTCGGAGACGACAGCGTATTTCCATAACCAGAGCTCGCTGTCCACGTCCCCGATCCATTGTCCCTGGCGAAATAGGCGAAGAGGATCTCATTGGCCATGGTCGTGGGCCCGGAGGTAGAGACGGTTGCGGCTGTGTCGCTGGACTGAAAGTTCGAGCCGATTTGGTCAAGCACGGAGGAAGTCACCAAGCCCGAGATTTCGTAGATGTGCAGGTGTAAGCTATTGGTTCCTGTCATATGAACGGTCACGGTGTCAAGACCGGTCGAAGGAACCACCGCATAGTAGATGTTGGACTGAGCGGGCGTGCCAGCCGTTCCAGGATTCCGGGCAACAGCGAGGGACCAAATGCTACCGAGCGTGTCCGAGATAGCGGGAGAAGCAAACGTGTTTCCAGCATAAGAGCTCACGCCGACTACCATTAAATTGTTCTGCGTAACGTTGCCGCCGAACGCCGCTGCAAGTGTGGCGCTTCCACTCCCCATGGCACTTGAGTCTTGCACGACCTTGACTGCGGGGCTCGCAAACGCCAAGCTGCTGGCCGAAAGGCTCACGGCCGGCGCGACGTTTGCCGTGCCGGTGCCGGTCAGGCTGATTTGCTGGGGACTTCCAACGGCGCTGTAGGCAATTGTGATGTTCCCGGATTGCGTGCCGGCGGCTGTCGGAGTGAAAGTAACATTGATCGCGCAGGAGGCATTCTCAGCCAGCGTTGATGGACTGATCGGGCAATTATTGGTCTGTCCAAACTGAGTGCTAGCGGCGATACTGGTGATGCCGAACGCAGCGCCTCCCGTGTTGCTCAGCGTAACAGCCTGTGATGCGCTGGTCGTGCCCACCACCTGACCCCCGAAACTCACGCTAGTGGGCGACAGAGAAACACTCTGAGCCAGCGCGGGTGACCAAGCAACTGCGACCGCTAGCAACACCAGGATGGCACGAATCCGAACTTGTTTCTGGCATTTCGTAGTCTTAATGGCAGAGTTGGACGAGAGCGCCACAGGAGAGAAGGTCCGGTCAGGCTGCATGCTTAGCATTGTCCCTATGTATCCGTCTGGAAATAGCGTCTAACGCGAAACTCTCGATTCCGGCCTAACGGTTGTGTAGGGACCTTACACTAAGGTTAGCGGAGCCCACTTTCATACACGCAAGATTGATTGTCAATCCTCAATGTATACCTTCTTATATAAACCGTACTGTTACTGTTAGTACCGGCATGCAAGCGTGCACCCAGCTGTTACTGCATTTCGTCGAGTGGGTCGAGCTGAATCCAAAGCAAGCTGACCGATTCGGATGTCGCGCTATCAGAAGCTAGCCGTTGGCTAACGGGCCAAGGAGCAGCATTTGTCCAAGGTGTTTGCAGACACGGTATCTTGAATTTTCGATTTGGCCCTCTGGCTCGCACATCCTAATGCTTCTTCTACCGTCGACACGAGGGATTTGTGAACAGAGCAGGGTCCACGGAGGTGGCAGGGTTCCGACGGCTCGTTTTTGCGGTCTGACGAACCCCGCTTGCTGCCACCTAACCACTTTTTCGGACACTGCTCCGATCTCACGGGACCAGCTTTCGAGTCGCCCAAGTCCCGAGAAACGGGTGCGCCGTGAAAGGCGCTGGTCCACACCGGGGGTAAATTCGCCCGGGAACTGGTTCGCTGCGCCCGGCAGAAATCAGAGCAGCAGTGGGGGCAACGAAACTGCTGGAGCCTCTGGTGCCGAGGGTCGCTAGGCGACTTGGCGAGCGTGCAGGCCGTAACGTGAGTAAACGCTGAGCAGGCCTCGAAAAGACTAATGCGGGAGCCGACCCGCCCCCATTCGTGGGAAGGCCGAAGTGGATGGAATCGTACGAGCGAACAAATTCTGTCCGACCTGCCGGGGTATTGGCGACGGCATGTAGGCAAAGTGGACCAGGCGCAACACGGGAAGTCCCAGCGGTGATCGCGGTGCGGATCAACTGGCAGCTCGTGAGAGACGGGCCGGGCTGACTGGGATGGCGGAGAGGCTCGTAGTACCGATGAAGCCGGGTAACTCCGGTGGAGGGAAGGGGCTTCAGTCGAAGGCGGACGCAAGAAGCGGCGATAGAAAGGGAGATTGGCGATAAGCCTGATAATTCCCAAGTTGTTTTCAGAAGTTGCAGACGGCGTCACCTGCAATGGCTACGGCTATGGCGTGAGTCTTCTCCGAGAGCCGGATGCGGCAAATCCGCACGTCCGGTTCGATGAGCGGGGTGTGGAAACGGAAGCATGGCGGAGCTAGTGAGGCACCGACTGACGAAAGGGTCGGCAACAGATAGGCCCCACCTAAACCACCGCGCCACACCTCGACTCCACAATGTGGCTTCTGGATTCGTCGGGGCAATTTCCCACATTCCGATAACCCCGTAACTGGGCTTGGCAAAGTCATGAGCCGATGGCGTTACAGAGAATCACTGGTCCATTCCCCACCTAATGCCCAACGGCTTTCTGCTGCTCGTCCAAGAGTGCGTGGAACATGGCCTCCTCAATGTCCACTTCATACGTGCACCCGTCGGGGTCGATGAAGGGATTCCGGGCACCCATTTGGAGCTTCGCGTACTTTTCCTCCAAATTGTACTGGGCAGGGTGGTCGCCGAGCGGCACGTCGCATGCGAGCGAACGCACTAGCGGGAACGAATGACTGAACTCGGCGATCACTTCTGGCGTCAGCGTTGCGGGTGGCCGCAAGCTGCAGCCGATGACCACGTTGTAGTACTTATCACCTTCCTGTGCTTTCATAGTCCAGGTTGTGCAGCCGCGGGTGTGACCAGGAGTTAGGTGCGCGGTTAGCGTCGTGCCGCCAAGCGTCACCGTCTCCCCGTCGTGCAACATCTTGTCAATCGGGTGCTCTTTGCCGCCGGGCGTGATGGCCTGGAGCGCTGGCACGTCCTCGGCCATCGCCATCGTTTGCGCGCCGGTCAACAGTTTAACCAATCCATCTCCTTCCTGATGATCGCTGTGTGCGTGCGTCCCGAGCAGGATCTTGATGTCCGAGAATTTGAATCCCAATTGTTCAATCGACTTCTTAATCGTCTGCACGTTCCGTTCATACGTGCTGTTAATAAGAATAATGCCTTGCGATGTGACAACGAGGAACGAGCTCAGGGTCCTGGTCCCCACATAGTACAGGTTGCCGATAATTTTGTGTGGGGGGAACTGCGCCGTTTGATCTTCTGGCGCGCCCATGTTTCGCGCCAGGATAATCCGTGGCGTAAATTTACGTCCATGGATAGTGATCTCGGGATGGTCGGCGGGCAGCGAGTTCGCCGTCTGCGACCAGCCCAAGCTCACGCTTGGACCCCAAACGGTCGCCGCGGTGATAAACATGACCTGCATTGCCCGGGTTATCTTGTCGTTCATGGTGGCCTCCGAAACAATGAACCAGGATATTCATTGTACGGAATTTGGCCCGTGAGCTGAACTGTCTAATTTTCCACATTCCAATAATTCCTGCCAGCTCAATGCGTCGATGCAACGCCTTCTAATCCGTTCATCTGAATATACCTCCCCTCGAGAATCGATATGTACGGCAGTACGCAATCAGAACCTAAACAGGGCAGTGTTCTATTTGAATCAACGCTTGCAAACGAAATCACCCTCGTAGACTCCTATAAGAAGGCTTCCAGCAAGTGTTGCATCGGCCGGTTAAGCTCGCACTGTTTCTCAGATGGGATGAGAAGGCCGGTCTCCGGCGGGATGCGATACGCGCCCAATGGTCGACGCGCTCGAAGCGCAACCGAAACAAGACCGGCTATGAAAAAGACTATCACTGTGCAGGCATTCCAGAACGAAATTTTCAAGGAGCAAAAGCTGACCATCGGTTTGGATCTGGGAGATCGCTGGTCGTTCTACTGTGTTTTGGAGGAAGCAGGCCAAGTCATTTTGGAATAAAAACTGCCGACGACGCCGGAGGCGATGAAGCAGACCTTTGGAAAGATACCGCGGAGTCTCCTGGCACTGGAGACAGGAACACATTCCCCCTGGGTGAGCCGGCTGCTCACTGAGTTGGGGCAAGAAGTGATCGTGGCGCACGCACAAAAGGTGCAATGGATCACCAAGAGCAATCGAAAAGATGATCGGCACGACGCTCGGACCCTGGCACGACTGGCGCGAATCGATCCCGCGCTATTGGGGCCGGTGCGTCATCGCAGTGCGCAAGCGCAAATTCACCCGACGGTGATCCGAGCACGAGCGGAACTGGTGAGTGCACGAACAGCCTTGGTGAACGCCGCACGGGGGTTGGTGAAGTCTTATGGCCAACGGCTGCCCAAGTGTAGCACGTATCAGGTGAGCCGGGAGCTGGCCGCTGCATTGAGCACAGAATTGCGGGAAGTTCTGGAGCCGCTGCTCCAAGAAATCGAATCGCTGAACGAGCGCGTCCAGGAATACGACGAGCGGATGGAGAAAATCGCCAAGCAAGTGTACCCGGAAGTGTCCTTGCTCCAGCAGGTGAAGGGCGTGGGAACACAGATCGCTCTGACCTATGTCCTGACGATCGAGGACCCGTATCGGTTTGCAAAGAGTCGCCAGGTAGGTTGTTTTCTGGGATTGCGACCTGGCCGCAGGAACTCCGGGCAGAGCGAGCCACAGAAAGGCAGCAGCAAAGAAGGAGACCGGTATCTGCGCACGATGATGGTGCAGGGAGCGCACTACATTCTGGGACCCTTTGGAGAAGACAGTGATCTGCGGAGATGGGGACGCAAGCTTGCGGAGCGAGGAGGGAAAAATGCCAAGAAGCGAGCGGTGGTGGCGGTGGCTCGAAAGCTGGCGGTACTGCTGCATCGGTTGTGGGTAGGTGGAGAGGTGTACGAACCACTGCGCCATAGCCAAAAAGCGATGCGGGAAGTGGCCTAGAGAGTTTGTATCCGGACAGCCGAGCTCAACCGCCGAGTCCAGGTGACTGCGACTAAGTCCTGGGCCCCAACTCCCACAGAAACGGTGGGAACAGAGGTCGATTATCAGGTAGCAGCACCACTGGGTCGAAAAAACTAAGACTGAGTACAGAGGGCTTAACCCGATCCCCTTGTTTTTCATGCGGTTTCGCGGGCCGAAGGCCCTAAAGGACTGAAACGAGAACACCCACCAGGCACCGAGCGAATATCGCTCACCAAAGAGTGCGGATGGAAGGATGGCGACAGAGGCGGCTTGGCTGAATGGGAACAGACTCACGGAAAGAAAGAAAAAAAGCGAAAGTGTGCCTTGACATCAGCCGGCCTTCTCATGGAAGGACCTATCCGGCTCAGTTACAAACAGGGGATCGCTTCCGAGCAGGGTACAGCGGGGCGCTGTAAGTGTTGCCAAAAAACATCCGACTTATACGTATGTTTTCTGGAGAGTACGCCGTCATCCAGGCATAATCGCCAAAGGCGACATGGCGGACCACATCCCCGGTTAGCCGAGTGACCGCGGTTAAGCAACGCTCAATACGTTTATGACGTCATTTTGGCGACTCCTCCCTTGGGGCTACCGATGACGTTCGGTCCAGAGAACCTCGCCCCTCCACGCAAATCCCGTCGCGAGATATACCCCCATCAGGACGTCAACCTTGCGCTCCCGGGTCTTTCGAGATGAAGTAACCGAACACTCATTGATTCTACCTTCCGCACACGATGAAGGCGGTCGAGGCTGACTGAGTGTCCAGGATTGACTGCAGCATGGTCCTTGAAGGAGAGACGATTGCGAATCTTTAGCACCTCTCCAGATTCGGAAGAACACTGCTGCCGCGACTTCGTCGGGACTGTCCGGCGCGGCCAATCCTTGTATGCGGTGCGACGATGCGCCATAATTAGTGTCCGACGATTCGGCGAGAACGGAATGAAGATCGCCCAAGTAGCGCCGCTCTATGAAAGTGTCCCTCCTAACCTATATGGAGGCACCGAGAGGGTGGTGTCGTATTTGACCGAAGAACTAGTCGAGATGGGACACGAAGTTACGCTGTTCGCCAGCGGCGACTCCGAGACGGCTGCGCGCCTCATACCCGCTTGCCCAAGTTCTCTGCGTTTGGACAAAGGCTGCATCGACCAACTCGCTCATCATTACGTAATGCTCGAAGACGTAATGGAGCACGCCAAAGAATTCGACATCATCCATTTCCACGTGGACTATCTGCACTTTCCGCTTTCGAGGATTACCGGCTTCCCGCATGTCACCACCCTTCACGGACGCCTGGATCTTCCGGACTTGGTTCCTCTGTATCGAAAGTATCGAGAAATGCCAGTGGTCTCGATCTGTCACGGCCAGCGCAAGCCGCTGTGCTGGGCAAACTGGGTTGGCAATGTTTATCACGGCTTGCCCGAGCGTCTTTCGCCCGGCGATGGGAGTGGAAAGTATCTTGCGTTTCTGGGGCGAATTTGCCCCGAGAAGCGGGTCGATCGCGCCATCCAAATCGCACTGGAAGTGGGCATGCCGCTGAAGATCGCCGCCAAAGTGGACCGCGTGGATCGTGAGTATTATGAATGCAAGATCAAGCCGCTACTGGCGAATCCGAATGTTGAGTACATCGGAGAGATCACAGAACACCAAAAGGCAGAGTTTCTTGGGAATGCCTACGCGCATCTTTTCCCGATCGACTGGCCGGAACCGTTTGGTCTGGCTATGATCGAATCGATGGCGTGTGGAACGCCGACAATTGCGTTCAATTGCGGCTCCGTGCCGGAGGTGATCACTCACGGCGTGAGCGGCTTGATTGTGAACAACATGCTGGAAGCGGTGAGCGCGGTCGCAGAGGTATCCACTCTGAGTCGCGCCGCGTGCCGCCAGGAATTTGAGACGCGATTTACGGCGTCAAGGATGGCCCGGGATTACTTTAAGCTATATCAGGCGATGTTGAGTACAAAGTCTCCTTCCACGGAGACTCGGGAGATCGACTCGTTGCGCCTCTCTAGGACGGTTTCGTTTTGACGGACATTGTCCGGATCGAAGATGAATATTATGTTCGTGCCTCTTCTGCACTGGCTGACGACCGCACCCGTGTGCTCAAGTATGGCGACACTTTTGCCGTTTTCAACCGTTACGGAGACATCGAAGCCTTTGGGCCCTCACAATTCGGGTTTTTCCACGCCGAGAGCCGACATCTTTCCCGCTTCACGATGCGCTTCAATCAGCAGCAGCCGTTACTTCTGAGCTCGACGATCCGCGAAGACAACGCTATTTTGTCGGTCGACCTTACCAACCTTGACAGTCCGGTGAATAGCGGCGACACCCTGCCGCGAGGAACCGTCCACATTTTCCGCTTACAATTTCTGAGAGAGGCAAGCTGTTACCAGCATATTCGCCTGCTCAATTACGACCTCCAGCCTGTTCGCGTTTCACTCCTCCTTCAATTCGATGCGGACTTCGCCGATATCTTTGAAGTGCGCGGCACAAAGCGTGCGCGAAAGGGCGAACGTCTGCCCGATCAGGTCGAGGGAGACGCCGCGATCCTGGCGTACAAGGGCTTGGATGGCGTCGTCCGCCGCACGCGCCTGGAGTTTTCGCCGCGGCCTGCATCCCTTACGACTCGCGAGGCTTGCTTCCAGATAACTTTGGAGCCGAAAGAAGAGAAGTCCATATTCAGCACAGTCTCCTGCGAACGGAATTCTGGCGGCAAACAGTTTGATCCTTTCCACACAGCTTTCCGGGGACTGCAACGCGATTTTGACCGAACCGGCATCGATGAGTGTCGAATCACGACGACCAGCGAAAGCTTTAATGCATGGCTGACGCGCTCTGCCGCAGATCTGCGGATGCTGATTGAAGGCAATCCGGAAGGTCCGTATCCGTACGCCGGGGTGCCGTGGTTCGACACCGTTTTTGGCCGCGATGGAATCATTACCGCGCTCGAGTGTTTGTGGATGGCGCCTCGCATCGCGGAAGGCGTCCTGAAGTATCTGGCGGAGACCCAGGCTACCGAGGAGATACCGGAGCAGGACGCAGAACCCGGGAAAATCCTGCATGAAATGCGCCGCGGCGAAATGGCGGTGATGAAGGAAGTTCCGTTCGCCCGGTACTACGGGAGCGTCGACTCCACGCCTCTTTTCGTCATGCTTGCCGGCGGCTACTTTGTGCGAACAGGAAACCTAACGTTTCTGAAACAAATCTGGCCGAACGTCAAGCGCGCCTTGCGTTGGATGGACCAATACGGCGATTGCGAGGGAGACGGTTTCGTCGAGTATGAACAACGCTCTTCCAAGGGCCTGGTGCAACAAGGTTGGAAAGATTCCTATGACTCCGTCTTCCATGCCAACGGTCGTATGGCCGCGCCACCGATTGCTTTGTGTGAAGTGCAAAGCTATGTGTACGCGGCCAAGCGGTCCGCCGCGCTTATCGCACGCGCGCTGGAGGAGCTGGATCTCGCCGAGGAGCTGGATTTCGAAGCAGAAGCGCTACGAGCGAAGTTCGAAGAAGCATTTTGGTGCGATGATCTAGGCACCTACGCGCTTGCTCTGGATGGGCAAAAGCAGCAGTGCCGCGTGCGTACTTCCAACGCGGGGCACGCTCTTTTTTGCAAGATTGCGAGTCAAGAGCGGGCCGAGGCCGTAACTGCGTCGCTGATGAGTGAACAGTGCTTTTCAGGATGGGGTGTTCGAACGGTCGGCGCGTCTGAATCTCGCTACAATCCGATGTCCTACCACAATGGTTCCGTCTGGCCTCACGACAATGCCCTGATCGGCCTGGGTTTCTCGCTCTATGGCATGCAGGAGCAAGCGTGCAAAATCCTGCATGGCCTCTACGAGGCCAGTCGTCATGTTGAATCACAACGCTTGCCCGAACTCTTCTGCGGCTTTCACAAAAGACCCCAAGCAAGCGGCCCAACTCTCTATCCGGTTGCCTGCGCCCCCCAGGCGTGGTCTGCGGGGTCAGTATTTTTGCTCTTACGGGCCTGTCTTGGAATTGAGGTGCGGGATCGAGAACGACAAATTCACTTTGCAAATCCCTGTCTGCCTTTGAATCTGGATCAAGTTCGCATCGAGAATTTGCGGCTCGGGGATGCCGCCGCTGATTTTCTTATCCGCAGGGACGGATCAGGCGTCGCCGTCGAAGTTCTGCGCAAACGCGGTGACATCGAAATCCTTAAATCATTGTGATGCTCTGCCTGTCTCCTGCCGTTAGAGTCAAAACCCGAAAATCGAGCTTAGGGCCTAATTCGATGTGCTGTTGATAATTTTTAGCCAATGGATAAAATCTTCTGAAATATTCTGGCCTTAGCGAATCACTTTTCTCAAGTTCTTCGAAAAGTTGACTCTCAAGCTTCTTTCTAACACTTTCCCGCTCATCCTTCGTTCCTGGAGTCGCTTCTTGAACAAGGTCAGCGTCAGCGGCGTACACAGTAGTCCTGACGACATCTGGGAGCAGCCCTTCAATGTTTCGTTTACTTGAGGAGGGGTAAGCGCCGGCGCTTTACCCCTGAGGTCGAGAAAGAGAAGAATCAGTGACGCGTCAGAAGGACAGAGGCAAAGACCCGTTACGGGTTTATATCAAATGGGCGTCGCTCAGTTGGCCGTATAACGCGCAACTCGTAAATGTGGCAAGCCGAATTTCGACGTTCATCGGTGCGCAGCGAATCTAACGATTATGGACAAGTGGTCGCCTACTCTCCAGAAAATATGCGCGTAAGTCGTTTGTTTTTTGGCAACACTTACAGTGCCCCGCTGTACCCTGCTCGGAGGTTATCCTCGGACGAGATCAGCGCGCCAGTTAGTTGAAACTTTGTTTGGAAATTCCTGCGTAACTCGTGAAACACCGCATCGCAAGTCGGCCACATCCTGATAAGTCTTATCGGAATGTGGCTTTCTGGCACGCTTGGCTTCGAGCCACATTCCGATAATCGAGTTTATCAGGCACTAGCCGCTTTACAGGTCGCAATGCTCGTTATCAGCAGGGAATCGTGCCGCCGCTGAGAATGTCGCACACGCCCGCGGCGACCACTGAACCGCTCGGCCTGTCGCTTCTGAGCTAGACATGTCACGGACGTGGAGTTACAAGTAGGTTTTGGGATACGACCCCGATTGTGGTTCCGATTACTTCGCCTGAGACCACTAGCTCTACTCGGCGATTCTGTTGGCGTCCTTCCGCGCTGTCATTCGATGCGACGGGTTGGGTCTTGCCGAATCCACGTGATGTCATAGATGCCGCCGGAATGTTTTCTTTTGCGAGGTATTCGCGGACGGAACTGGCTCGTTGTTCCGAAAGCTGTTGATTCATGGCATCGGTGCCCACGCTATCGGTGTTGCCCTCAATGGCGAGTCTAAGGTCCGGGTAGGCAAGAACGATCCCGGATATTTTAGCGAGCTTCTCGCGCGCTACCGGGCGAAGCGTGGATTTGCCGGTGTCAAACAACACGTCCGACAGGCTAACGATGAGACCACGGGCGGTATCGCGAGTGGCGAAAATGACGTTGAATTGTTGCAGCAATTTAGCGCGCAGTTCTTCGCGATCCAGCAATGCTTGTTTAAGGTGCTGATCCGAGGTTGCAGCAGCGAGCCGGTTTCGATCTGCCTCCGCCTCCGCCTTTCTTTGTCCCTGTTGAGCATCGGCGGTGGCTTGATTCGCGCCGGCAGCGGCGGCGCGATTCCGACCGGACTCCGCCTCCGCGTTTCTTTGTCCCTGTTGAGCATCGGCGGTGGCTTGATTAGCGCCAGCAGCGACGGCGCGACTCCGACCTGACTCCGCCTCTGCGTCTCTTTGTCCCTGTTGAGCATCGGCGGCGGATTGATTGGCGCCAGCAGCGGCGGCGCGATTCCGGCCTGACTCCGCCTCTGCGTCTCTTTGTCCCTGTTGAGCATCGGCGGCGGATTGATTGGCGCCAGCAGCGGCGGCGCGATTCCGGCCTGACTCCGCCTCCGCGTCTCTTTGGCCCTGTTGAGCATCGGCGGCGGCTTGATTAGCGCCAGCAGCGGCGGCGCGATTCCGATCTGACTCCGCCTGGGCATTCTGTTGTTGCCGCTGCGCCTCAGCTGTGGCTCTCTCTGCGTCTGCACTGCGGCGGTTTGCATCGGCAGTTGCTGCTTCCGCATTCATTCGACTCTGCATATCGTCTCTAGATTTAGCTCGGGCATTTGCCAGCTTCGCTGCCTCTCGGTCCCTGTCGGCATTCATGCGATCCGCATCGATGCGCTTCACGGCTATTTCGCGGGAGTCATCCGCCGTCTGCACAACTTCGCGCGATTCAGAAATGAGTGCTTTCCTGTCGACGTGCTTCATCGTTCCCATTTCATCGGCCCGATTCATCTGGCTAACGGCCTTTTCATAGCTGGGAGCCGCGTAGTTCTCGGCCCCAGCCGACTTGGCGATACGGACGGCATTGCGTGCTTCGAAGAATTCGAGCGGTAGTTTGGAATTAAGTACAACCGGGTCGAAGTGATAGCCGGTGGGGATGTAGCCGCCCCTGTCGATAAGCTCATACTTTGCGTCGACGGCTTCGCTGGTTCCGACTGTGTCGGGTCGAATCACATTTTCCACGACCACAACGTTGCTGGGGCGGCGCACCGCATAGTAAGGTTCTGCGGTCACGATAAGCGCGAAGGTCTGCAGGTCTGTCGTAACGTCCAACTTACTGCGACGGTTGTCGCCCACCAGTACTTCGCCGAGGTTTGCGGAACGGCCTTCTGGGGAAATTGCCCACATGACATAGGTGAGATACTCAGTGCCAAACGAGGTGGGTTTATCAAGGCCTTGGAATTCAACTTCGATTTGCATAGTGCCGCGCTTACTCTCTACCTTCGCATCACCGGACGCACCTGGCATCAGGTCAGTACCTTGGAAATCTATCTTTGTGGAGCCACTTCGGTGCGCATATTTCACGGCACGCGTCGTACGACTGGCTACGTTGACGCTGTATGTAGCCATTTGATTGTGTTCGTCGGAAGCTGTTGTTTGGGCTTGAGCTAACGTAGATACGCCCAAAATTGCAAAGGCTGCCAAAAGCACTGCGGAATTTTTCACGGTGAGTCTCCTTGAGTAACGATGTAGCCGTATTATTAAGCTTTGCGGATACGAATACTGTGCGTTATTGCACCTTTGGCGAAGATCATTGAAACAAAGGCGAGTCTTCGGCCATAGCCAAGATCCATTCAGTTTGAGGGATTCCCATCAAGTTAGCGGGTAGGACACACAAGGCCAAGGACTGCCGCCTGGCATATCCGTATCCGAGGCGCTTGAACGATTACTTTGCCAGGAACCTCTCGCACCACTACCCAGATTACAAGGCGCTCGCCGAGGAAACCCCGAAGCAGGGCTCCTCTGATTTAAAGGGTCACTTCGGAATACATTTAGTCAAGATATAATTAGGTAGTGCGCGTAAGTGATAGAAGTGTGATCTGTCGGTGGGATGTGTTCCGGGCGGATTGTCGCCCACTCGGAAGCTATTTTCAGTCCGCCCTCCGCATCGAAAGTCGGCCAAGTCCCGATAAGATTTATCGGTACTTGGCTCAACATTGCCAGCCATCGAACAACCGAAGACTGCGCTCATGCTATTCTTTCCCAACCACATTGAGTCATTCCCTCGGGAGAAGACGTGGCCAATGGATAGCGATGTCAAAGATCGATCCCGTAGGGCACGCGAGGCTAGAGACTGGTATAAGACTACTTAAAGGAGAGACTTTCAAATCATGCAGGCAAACGTTCGGACAAGCACTGCGGGGAACCGAGTAGGCAATCAGATCCTTTTATCAATTCCTCCCAAGGAATACGCCCTGATTCTCCCTCACCTAGAATTTCTCGGCATGCCTCACCATCTTACTCTCTACGAACCGGGACAACCGCTAGAGTTTGTGCATTTTCCGAATACGGGCATGGTGTCTCTTGTAATTGCGACCGAAGATGGAAAGACTGTCGAAGTAGGGGAGGTTGGCAGGGAAGGGTTTGCAGGGATACAGGCGGCGATTGGCATTAACAAGAATCAAGTACGCGAGATCGTACAAATCGCAGGAGACGGGTTCAGGGTGAGAATTGACGCATTGCAAAGTGTCTTGAAATCAGCTCCAGAGCTTCAACGGATTCTGACCCGCTATGCAGTGGTTCAGGGGATGCAATTCGCGCAAACAGCCGCGTGTAATCGGCTCCACAATATTGAACAACGCCTCGCGCGCTGGCTACTCATCACTCAGGACAGAGTGGATTCCGCGACGCTCGCGATCACTCACGATTTCCTGGCGACGATGCTAGGGACGGACCGGCCTACCGTGGGCTTGGCAGCCAGTATTTTGCAGAACAAGCGGATTATCAAGTACAAGCGTGGTAGCGTGCAGATTCTGAACCGCACGAAACTCGAAGCCTGCACCTGCGAGTGTTACGAAGTTATCCAACAATATAATCGCGAGATTGGATTGAAATAGGCTACCGATAGTGTCGGATACCCTGCAGACAGCAATTCTCCTTTGCAGTTATACTGGTTCTGAATATTCATCTGACTGCGATGGCCAAAGAACTCAAAAATGCAAAGGTCCCGGTGTTCGACGCGCAAGCTTTTCTCGATTCAGCTGGCGTGGCGAGAAGAATTGTGGAGTACCGAAAATCACAAAAGATCTACTCTCAAGGTGAACAGGCTAAGAATGTCTTGTACATTCAAAAAGGCGGGATAAAGTTGTCCGTTGTCAATGAGGTTGGCAAAGAGGCAGTCGTGGCGTTGCTTGGCCCCGGCGACTTTTTTGGTGAGGGGGGCATAGCAGGTCAGGCTGTTCGCATGGGGACGGCGACCGCGATTACACCCACGACTTTACTTGTTATTGAAAAAAAGGAAATGATTCGCGTGCTCCACGCTGAGCATGCGTTCTCTGACCGCTTCTTGGCTTATATGCTTTCACGGAACATCCGAATCGAGCAGGATTTGGTCGATCAGCTCTTTAACTCCAGCGAGAAACGGCTGGCCCGCACTCTTCTGCTGCTCGCTCGCTATGGCAAGCAAGACCAGCCTCAAAAAATGCTTCCCAAAGTATCGCAAGAGACGCTGGCGGAAATGATTGGGACAACGCGCTCCCGGGTTAATTTCTTCATGAATAAATTCAAGAAACTGGGCTTCATTAAGTACAATGGCGGTCTCCATATCAACACTTCCCTCCTGAGTGTTGTCCTGCACGAGTAGCCGGCGTTAAACAGGTATCCTATCGAGTTCCGCCGTCCGTTCCGCCCGGCCCTGTTGGCGCGGTGGGTGCTGGGCCGCTTGGTGGATTCGGATTGTTGGGACCGCTCGGCGGACTCTTTGGCGGCGCTTTTCGATCATTGGGATTTTTAGGCTTCTTCGGAAGGTTGGGTTTGTCTGGATTATTGCTCCCCGGAGGGTTCG
>Ga0210384_10003564_pt1 | contig 17926 bp, 18 predicted proteins | sample IncBWH2MmetaG_FD_160574 | JGI IMG/M metagenome (GOLD analysis project Ga0210384, IMG submission 160574) | Forest soil microbial communities from Barre Woods Harvard Forest LTER site, Petersham, Massachusetts, United States - Inc-BW-H-2-M | ecosystem: Environmental > Terrestrial > Soil >...
GGTGGTCTTCGGCTCGGCGGGCGGGACCGGTTTCGAGCTCGGGGCCAGCGCGGTGGGCATCGTCTTCCTTGATATCAAACCCCTGCTCGTGGGCACTCCTTTATAAGTACCAGGGTATAAGTACCAGGGTGCTGCGCATTACTTTGCAGGCTATTCTCTCGCAGCCCGCGCGCTCGTCCCGACCATGTAAAGTTGACACGACGGCCCTGGCAGCCCGCTGACACGGCCACGTTTGGTCAGCCGTTGGCGAGCGTGTGACGCCGGCACATTGGCCAGGGCGTCTTGGAGGGGACGCCGGCATCGCTGCGTGATTCCCCCCAGGTGAGACGGGATTGGCTCGAGGTCGCGTGAGGCCGACGCCCCAAGCGCGGCCTACGCGGCGAATTCCCCCCAGGTCGCCACGCGGCGCCCCTGCCAGGTCGGTCCCTCGCGGACGAATCGCCATTCCGGGTTCCGCGCTACGTCGCGGAGTGCCGCGCACACCTGGTGAAATGTCGGGATCGCGTCGTCGGCGCACTCGAAGTAGGTGAGGAAGTCGTACTGGCCGGGCGGCGCGGGCTGGTCCAGGCTCTTGTAGGTGCGACGGAGCAGGCAGGCGATGCCCGCCTCGGTGGCGAGGGCGTGGCCCTCGTTGAGCATCTTCCCCGCGTCGTCGTACCGCGGCAGGAAGTAGGTGTGGCGCTCCATCCAGTCCTTGCGCCACCAGTCGGCCGTCTTGCTGAGCGGCACGAAGAAGGCGTTCGGCATGGCCGCGCCGGGTTGCTGCACCACCTGGCGCCCGTAGGCCCAGTTGTTCATCGCGGCGCCGGTATAGTTGCGCGGGCGGATGACCCCGCGCAGGACCTTCACCCGCGCGGTCGGCGCGAGCAGCCGGCCGACCTCGTCGCAGAAGCGGGTCACCGCCTCCGGGCGCTTGGAGCAGACGTGGATGAGCCCGCGAGCCTCCAGCACGTCGTCGTCCGCGATGTCGGCCGCGGTGGCGCTCCGGCGCCGGATGAAGGCGTAGGACTCGCGCGTCGCGGGCGCAGCCGCCGCGAACTCGTTGAGCAGCTCGAGCTGCTCGGCGAGCCCGGTGATGCCGGCGCCCGCTCGCCGCAGGGCGCCACCCTCCGCCGCGCCCAGACAGAGGTACGCCCCGTGTCCCAGAATCTCACTCGCCAGGAATTCGTCGTTGGCCATGGCCCGCTCCTCCTATTTCCCGCGAGAGTAGGGCCGGCGCCGCGGCGGGTCCAATGCATAGAGCAGCGGGCCGCTATCAGCGATCGTGATGGCGAGCGGGCCGGGGCTCACGCGGGAGCGGGCGGCCAGGGGATCTTCATCGCGTCGAGCCGCCGCAGCCGATCCTGGCCGAGCGAGCGGTCCCACAGATCCGCGAGCTGCTCCGGCGTCCACGCTCCGGGCGTGCTCGTGGTGCGGAGCGGGGCGGGGTGCGAGAACACGGTCACCTCGCTGCCGCGCACGCCGATCACCTGGCCCGTGATGTGGCGGGCCCGGTCGCTGGCCAGGAAGGTGGCGACCGGCGCGATGGCCTCGGGCGGAGTCGCGGTGGCCGCGCCTCGCCGCTCACCGGGCAGGCGCTGGGTCATGCGGGTGTCGGCGGTAGGGGAGATCGCGTTGCAGCGCACGCCGTACTTGGCCATCGCCAGCGCGGTCGAGCGCGTGAGGCCCACGATGCCTTCTTTGGCCGCGGAATAGTTGGGCTGACCCGGGCTGCCCTCGAGGCCCGCCGTCGAGGTGAAGGTGATGATGCTGCCCGCCTTCCGCTCGCGCATGTGGCGGGTCGCCGGTTGCATGACCGTGAAGTGACCCTTCAGGTGCACCGCGATGACCGCGTCCCACTCCTCCTCGCTCATGTTGAAGATCATGCGCTCGCGCAGGATGCCCGCGCAGCAGACCAGCACGTGCAGGTCGCCGAAGCGCGACAGCGCCAGGTCGACCACCGCGCGGCCGCCCACCATGGTGGCCACGCTGTCCGGCGCCGCCACCGCCTGCCCACCCGCCCTGGTGATCTCGGCGACCACGTGGTTGGCGGGCTCGCTGGAGGGATCCATCCCGTCCACGCTGACCCCGTAGTCGTTCACCACCACCTTGGCGCCGGCCGCGGCCAGGCCGAGCGAGACCGCGCGCCCGATCCCGGTGCCCCCGCCGGTCACCACCGCCACCTTGCCCTCGAGCAGTCCCATTGCGTCCCTCCTTGCGCTGCCGTATCGTCGGCGCGTCACATCGACCGGCGCCGATCCTGCGCGACCGGGGCCGTGCAGTCAAGAGCGCATCCGAGCGCGCCGCCGACGAGGGAGCGGCCCATGGCATGATCAAGCGTGTCTCGTTGCTGACGCGTCGGACCGGGATGACCCGCGAGCAGTTCACGCGGCATTGGCTCGAGGTGCACGCCCCGCTCGCCCACGTGGTCCCGGGTTTGCGCCGCTACGTGCAGTCGCACGTCGTCGAGGAGTTCCGCCGCCCCGACATCCCGACGTCGGCCATCGAGGTGGACGGGATCGCCGAGCTGTGGTTCGAGAGCCGGGTCGCCATGGAGCGCGCCCTCGCCTCGCCCGAGATGGCCGCCCTGCACGCCGACGGCGCGCTCTTCATCGGGTCCAACAAGACGTTCGTCGTCGAGGAGAAGGTGATCATCCCGGGGCCGGTCGCCCAGCCTTGACCGGATTTGCGAGTTGCCCTACCGTGGAACGTGTCGAGGCGCCGGCCGGGGTCGTCCCGGCCGGGGCCGGGTAATCTCCCCCGCTCAGGAGGAATCATGAAGATGACGCGCGTCGTGCTGGCCCTGGTCCTGGTGGCGGCCGTCTGCCTGTCGGTACCGGCCTCCACCTCCATCGCTCAGGAAGTGCTCACCAATGACTCGGTGATCCAGATGATCAAGGCGGGGCTGCCCGAGGCGGTCATCATCGGCAAGATCAAGTCGACCGCGAGCAAGTTCGATCTCAAGACCGATTCACTGGTGGGCCTCAAGAAGGCCGGGGTCTCCGACAAGGTGCTGGAGGCGATGGTGGCGGCGGGCTCCGGCTCCGCGCCCACGACCGGCGCGGTGCCGGCTCCGCCCGGGCCGGCGATGGCGGCCGGGGCGCTCAAGAACCAGGACGTGATCTACCAGCTCGTCGGCGGCAAGTACGTCGAGATGTTCGCCACGTCGGCCAATCTCGAGACCAACATGGCGTTCTTCCAGAGCAAGAGCGAGGTCGTGCTGGACGGGCGGAAGGCGCAGTACCGGACCACCGACAAGCAGCCGGTATTTCTCAGCACCTATTCGTCGACCGACGCGCCGCTGGTACGCCTCAAGCAGGGTGACGAGCACAACGACCGCAACCTGAAGATCGGCAGCGGAGCGTTCATGCCGTTCGGGGGCACTCAGAAGATGGGCGTGCGCAACGAGGACAAGATCGCGGTCAGCATCGAGCGCGATCCGCGCGGGTTCTACAAGATGACGCCGAGCGCGCCGCTGGCGCCCGGCGAGTACGGCTTCATCCTCGCGACCGGGTTCGGGGCGGGCTCGGGTAAGATCTACGACTTCGGGGTGGACTAAACGGGCTCACGCGACCCGGCGGGCGTGCTCGAGCGCGCCCGCGCCCTCGCGCCCCTGCTCGAGGACCTGAGCGAGCGCACCGAGCAGGAGCGTCGGCTCCCCGAGCCGGTGCAACGGGCGCTCTTCGACGCGGCGCTGTTCCGCCTGCTGCTGCCCCGCTTCCTCGCCGGAGGCGAGGTGGATCCCGTCACCTTCGTGCAGGTCATCGAGGAGATCGCCCGGCACGACGCCAGCGCCGCGTGGTGTCTCTGCCAGGCCGCGGGCTGCTCCATGACCGCGGCCTACTTGAAGCCCGAGGTCGCCCGGGAGATCTTCGGCCCGCCGCGCGCGGTGCTGGCCTGGGGCCCGAGCAACGACGCGCGCGCGGTGGTCGCTGATGGCGGCTATCGCATCACCGGCACGTGGAACTTCGCCAGCGGCTGCCGCCACGCCACGTGGCTCGGCGGCTATTGCCCGATCCAGGGGCCGGACGGCAGGACCCGACGGCGGGAGGACGGCGCGGCCGACGGGCGCACGATGCTGTTCCCGGCCGAGCAGGCCACCATCGTGGACGTCTGGCACGTGACCGGGCTGCGCGGCACCGGCAGCGACGCGTTCACCGTCACCGACCTCTTCGTCCCGCAGGAGCACACCGTCTCGCGCGACGATCCCGCCGAGCGCCGTCACCCCGCCCCGCTCTACTGCTTTCCCTCCGGCAGCCTCTACGCGGCGGGGTTCTCCGGGGTCGCGATGGGCATCGCCCGCAGCAGCCTCGACGCCTTCATCGAGCTGGCCCGAGATAAGGAACCCCGCTCCTCCAAGCGGCTGGTGCGTGACAGCGCCCTCGTGCAGTTCCAGGTGGCCCAGGCCGAGGCGCAGCTCGGATCGGCCCGCGTGTTCCTGCTGGACACGCTCGCGCGCATCTGGTCCGACGTGAGCCGTTCGGGCGAGAGCCTCACGCTCGAGCAGCGGGTACGGATCCGGCTGGCCTCGACCTACGGCATTCACCAGGCCAAGCAGGTGGTGGACACGGTTCACCACGCGGCCGGGTCCAGCGCCATCTTCACCAGCGGCGCCTTCGAGCGGCGGTTCCGCGACATCCACACCGTCACCCAGCAACTCCAAGGCCGCCAGGCCCACCTGGAGACGGTCGGCGGCTACCTCCTGGGTCTCGAGCCCGATCTGACCTTCCTGTAGGCAGCCGTCGCCTCACAGAATTAGGCGCTAAATTGGCCCGGGGTTAGAATTGAAATCGAGCCTCGAGCTTGGTTGGATGCGCCAGACAGGAGGGTGCCATCGCTCGAAACTCGCGAAGCAGTTCCGTGGTCCTCCGTCGCGGTACCTTGCCATGAGCGATATTCCCGCCGAAACGCCCCGAATCGCCCGCGCGTACTGCCCCGCCTGCGAGCCCGACGCCGACACGCTGCAGGAGATTCTCGAGACCCAGTGGTGCAACGTGCACATGCCGATTCGCGAAGGCGCGGACGACGCCCGCGTCTTCTCGGACGCGATGCTGACCGGCAGCGCGGAGGCGGGGGGCGACGAGAATCGTCGGTGGTGCGACATCATCCACGGCGATTCGCACAATCGCCGGCGCGCGCGGCGCTAGCTAGGGCTCGGCCGCCCTAGACCAGCGGCCACGGGTAGCGCAGGCCGCTCTGATCCACCGGGAAGTGTCCTGACCGGATCATCCCCCGCGCCCGCCGCTTGAGCGCGCGCTGCTCGTCGGCGTCGAGCAGCGCGGCGAGCGCGTCGGGCAGGCCCGCCTCGATCGCGCGGCGGAGATCCTCCAGCAGGGTGGGCGCGATCGGCTCCTGGCCGAAGTCCCAGATCACGGTGCGGAGCTTCGGCTCGGCGTGGAAGGTGAGGCCGTGATCGATGGCGTAGATCCGGTCGCCGGGCACCCACAGGCAGTGGCCGCTCTTGCGGTCGGCGTTGTTGGCCACCAGGTCGAAGAGGCAGATGCGCTGCAGCGCCTCGCGATGGTCGGGCTGCTCGAGGAGCGTGAAGTAGTGTTGGCGGAAGTCGGCCGACACGAAGATCTGCAGCGAGCCCTCTCCGTATGGGCCCTCCCGCGGCGCGGTCGGCGGCACGAGTCCCCACCCCAGCGCCTCCGAGAGCAGGTACGCGGCGATCTCGCGCCGGAAGAGGCCGGGCGGAAAATCCCAGAGCGGGCGCTCTCCGCGCTCCGGCTTGTAGACCGCGAGCGCGGTGGTCCCGTCCAGGGCCAGCTCGACCAGGAAGGTGGCGTTGCTGCTACGGGGCATTCGACCCTTGAGCGTGATCTCGCCACGGGTCAAGAGGTCGAGCGGCTCCGGCGGCTCTCCCCGTCGCGGATTCGCCCGCCGGGCCTGCATGGTCAGTGGACGACGTGCCCGTTCGAGCGCGGGCAGACGTGGCCCTCGGGATCCATCGGCCGGCTGCAGATGGGGCAGGTGGGCCGGCCGCCCTTCATGAGCGCCTCGGCCCGCTCGACGAACGCGGCGGCCTGAGCCCGGGTGATTCGGAAGCGAGCCATGGCGGGCTGCTCGGGGCTCTCCTCTTCCTGCAGCTCGCTCGCCTCGACCAGGACGCGGTCCTGGCCCTCGTCGTAGCCGACCGCGAGCGAGCCCACGTTCCACGCCGCTTCCACCGGCTCGAGCAGCTCGCGATCACCCGCCGCGGCCCCCGGGGCGCCCTTCACGCGGGCGAGCAGGCCGGTCAGGTACTCGGCGAGCGCGCGCACGTGCTCCTTCTCCACCTTGAGCGTGATGACCTGGCCTCGCTCGCGCGATTGCAGGTAGAACACGCGCTGGCCCGCGGGGCCGATCGCCCCGGTCGTGAAGTGGTCGGGCGACTCCACCTCGAAGGACGGGTTGTCGCTCACGACTTGCCCCCTCCGATCCACGCGAGGTCGCCCGACATGGAGTTCACCGTGAGCACCGCGGGTCCGCCGCGCCGGTACGCGACCGCGCTGATGGATGCGGTAGCGATCATGATGCGCTGGAAGAGGTCGAGCGGGGTGCCGAGGGCCTGGGCCACCGCGGCCTTGATGGGATCGGCGTGCGAGACCGCCACCACCAGGTGCCCGGGGTGCTTCGCGACCAGGCGGCCCAGGGCGGAGGTGATGCGGGCCTGCATCTCGGTGAACGACTCGCCGCCCGGGAAGCGGAAGCTGCTCGGGCTGCGCTGGATCGTCTCCCACTCCGGCCGCCGGCCGGCCTGCTTGAGGGAGAGCCCGGTCCACTCGCCGATGTCGAGCTCGGCCAGGTCGCGCTCGATGCGCAGGGCGAGCTTCAGGGTGCGCGCGATGGGGGTGGCCGTCTCGCGGGCCCGCTCGAGCGGCGAGCTGTAGACCGCGGCCACCTTGGGGAGCTTGCCGATGCGCTCGGCGGCGGCCTCCGCCTGTCGCCGGCCGTCGTCGGAGAGATGGAGCCCCGGGGCGCGGCCCGGCAGCTTGACTCCGGTGGTGGGCGTCAGCCCGTGACGTACGAGCAGGACGACGGTCGCCGCGTCCGCCATCGAGCCGAAGCGCTAGGAGACGGCCCGGCGCTTGGCGCGGACGAAGTCCACGAGGACGTACTCGCCGAGGCGGTCGGAGGTCGCGAAGAAGGCGCGGCCGCGGTTGATGCGCGTCATCTGCTCGACGAAGGCGGTGAGGGCGTGACTCTGCTCGAGCATGAAGGTGTTGATCGTGATGCCGTCGCGCGTGCAGCGCTGCACTTCCTTGAGCGTCTCCTGGATCGTGCGCCGGGTGGGCGGGTAGGCGAACTCGGGCTCGGTGCCCTCCATGTGCGCGGTGGGCTCGCCGTCCGTGATCATGATCACCTGCCGGTTGCTCCCCTTGTGCCGGGCCAGGAGCTGGCGGGCGAGCAGGAAGCCCGCGTGCATGTTGGTGCCGACGCTCCACTCCCCGGGGGCCAGATGCGGGAGCTGGGCCGCGCTGAACTCGCGGGCGTAGAGCGAGAAGCCGACGATGTAGAGGCTGTCGCGGGGGAACTGGCCGCGGATCAGCGCGTTCAGGGCCAGGGCCACCTTCTTGGCGGGCAGGAAGCAGCCGTTGAAGATCATCGACCGACTCATGTCGAGCATGAGCACGGTGGCGGCCTGGGTCTGGGTCTCGGTGCGCACCACCTCGAAGTCGTCGGGGTGGAGGCGCACCGGCACGCCGGCTCCGTTGCGCTCGACCGCGTTCATCAGCGTCTCGCGCAGCTCGAGCAGGAACGGATCGCCGAACTCGTAGGGCTTGGCCTGGTCGGTCCGGTCGCCGCCGTGTCCCCGCCGCTCCAGCTCGTGGCTGCCGAAGCGGTCCCGCTTGAGATGCGTGAAGATGTCGCGGAGGGCCTTGTCGCCGATCTTGCGGATGGCGCGCGCGGTCAGCTCGAGGCGATCGCCCTTGCGCTCGAGGTAGCCGGCCTCTTCCAGCTTCTTGGTCAGCTCGCGGAGCCGCTCCAGGTCGCGCCGGGCCTCCTCGCCGAGCAGCCGCTCCATCTGCTCGGGGTCGATCTTCTCGAGGTCGTTGGGATCGCGCACCCGCTGGAGCTGGCGCTCGAGCTGGTCGAGCTGCTGGAGCTCGTCCATCAGCTCCATGGCCTGCTTCATGGTGAGGTCGTCGTCGCCGCGGAACTGGTAGTTCTTGCGGAACTGGTCGAGCGGCATCAGCTGGCCGAGGTTCATCCCGAGCTGGGCCATCTCGGCCTCCAGGCGCTCGTCCTGGAGGAAGAGCGACTGCATCATGTCCTGGAGCTGGCGGCGCTGGCCGGGCGACATGCTGCCGAGCAGCGACTGCATCTGGCCGCTCTGCTGGGCGATCTGCTCCATGAGCTGGTCGAGGTTCTGGGCCCCCGGGAAGTGGTCGCCCCACTTCTGCTTGAAGGCCTCGAAGTCCGGCTCCCGCCCCTCGGCCCGGTCCCGGAGCATGCGGTTGAGATCGCGCAGCATCTCGCGCATGCGCTCGAGATCCTGAGGCGTCATGTTGCCGAGGGCCTTCTGCATGTTCGACAGGAAGGGCTGGAGCATCTGCTGCTGCAGGCCCTTCATCAGCTCCCAGAACATCCGGTGCGCGTCCGGATCCATGAACTCGTAGCTCTGCAGGCCCTGGATGCGGCCGGCCGGCGTCGCGGGCAGCTCGTCGAGCGTCTTCTGGTGCTCGGCGCCCGCCCGCTCCATCGCCTGGCGGTGGGAGTCGGGCGCCTGGCCGCTCTGCGCCTTCTCCCGCGCCTCGTTGACGCGCCGCTCGATGCCCTCGCGCTCGGTCTGGAGGATCTTGTCGAGCTTCTGCTTGATGTCGTCGAGCACCGAGGAGAGGTCGAAGCGGTCGAGCTGCTGCTGCCGCTGCCGGCGGAGGCGGTTGAGCAGGTCCTGGAGCCCGGGCAGGTTGGGGCCGTCCGGGTTGCGGGCGCCCCGCTGAAAGAGCTTGCGCATCGCGCTCCAGAGATCGCCGTCCGACAGGAGATCGTCGGACATGGCCTCGAGGAGCTGGTCGGCGTCGAGGTCGTCGAGCCGCTGACTCCCGTCCCAGCGCGAGTACCAGCTGAGCGGCGCCATCAGATCCTCACGCCACGCGGTACCGCGTCTGGCCGGCCTGCACGTCCTTGTTGAGCTTCTTGCTCAGGTGGAGGCCCTCCAGCACGAACTCGACCGCGGCGGCCACGCTCGCCGCGTCCTGAGCGCCCAGCTTGCGCACCGCGGCCTGCAGCGGACGGATCTGTCCGACGTGCTTGAGATAGGCGTCGGCGGGCATGGAGTCGGAGACCTCGACCTTCACTCCGTCCTGGAAGGCGCCCACGACCTCGTCGAGCTCGCCGGAGGTGAAGCTCCGGTTGAACACGTTGAGCACGGCGCGCTGCATGATCTTGCCGAGCACCTTGTCCTCGCCCGCGTCGCCCAGGCTCTCGAGCTCGATCTTGCCCCCGGTGGACGCGGCGATGGCGCCCAGATCGCTGATGCGCGGCGCGGCGACCGGCTCCCCCAGGCGGATCGCGCGCTTGAGCGCGCTCGACAGCATGTTCTCGTAGTTGCAGATGGTCACCCGCACCGAGACCCCCGAGCGCTGGCTGATCTCGGGCGACCGGCGCGCGAGATGCGTGACCTCGGCCACGAGCTGCTTCATGAAGTCCGGGCTCTTCGTCTCGAGCCCCTGGTCGGCGAACGCGGTCCGCTCCGCCTCCATGATCGCGATCTCGTCCTCGACGCGCTTGGGGTAGTGGGTGCGGATCTGCGAGCCGAAGCGATCCTTGAGCGGGGTGATGATGCGCCCGCGATTGGTGTAGTCCTCGGGATTCGCGCTCGCCACCACGTAGAGGTCGAGCGGCAGCCGCACCTTGTAGCCGCGGATCTGCACGTCCCGCTCTTCCATGATGTTGAGCAGACCGACCTGGATACGCTCGGCGAGGTCCGGCAGCTCGTTGAGGGCGAAGATGCCCCGGTTGGTGCGCGGCAGCAACCCGTAGTGGATCGTGAGTTCGTCGGAGAGATAGCGGCCTTCCGCGACCTTGATCGGATCCACCTCGCCGATCAGGTCCGCGATCGTGATGTCGGGGGTGGCGAGCTTCTCGCCGTAGCGGCGATCGCGGGGGACCCAGGTGAGCGCGGCGCGGTCGCCCTGCTCGCCCACGCGCTGGCGGCAGGCGGGGCAGATCGGGGCGAACGGATCGTCGCTGATCTCGCACCCGGCCAGCGCCGGCATCTCCTCGTCGAGCAGCCCGACGAGGAGGCGGGCCATGCGCGTCTTGGCCTGGCCGCGCTCGCCCAGGAACACGATGTCCTGCCCGCTGAGGACCGCGTTCTCGATCTGCGGGACGACGGTCTGCTCGTAGCCCACGATGCCCGCGAAGAGGCGCTCGCCGCGTCGGAGCCGCGCGATCAGGTTGTCGCGCAGCTCCTGCTTGACGGATCTCGAGGTGTATCCGCTGTCGCGCAGCTCCCGGACGGTCTGTGGCTTCGCCATGAAGGCCCCCTTCGCTCGTGCGCTCACTATGCGGCGGGCGCTGGCCTCTGTCAATCCGACGAGCCCCTACCGGCTCGCTGCGGCAGCAGATAGCCCAGCAGCAGAACGTTCAGGTGGAGCAGGAGCAGCTTGTTCCACGCCACCGCCGCGTCCAGCGCCCGCTCCGGATCGCCCAGCTCGTCGCGAAAGATGCCGGCCAGCGCGGTCTGGGCCAGGCTCATCGCGGCGACCATGAACTGGGGCGGGATCTTGCCACCGGGCCCGTGGTCCCGGTGGCTGTGGGACAGTCCGATCGCCAGGAGGTAGTACGCGAAGTCGTGAGTGAGCGCGGCCTGGGCCGTCTCGCGCAGCCACCGTCCGAGGCTGTGCTTGCGCCGCTCGATCCGGACCTGGTCCGGCGCACCGTCCGGCCCGAGGAAGAAGCGGGCGGTCGCCGGGAAGCGGAGAAAGTGCTCGTAGAGCGCGCTGGTCAGCGCCGCCTCGTGCTTGAGCACCGCCGGCGCGCTCGCGCGGATCACGGCCGCGTCCGCCTCGCTCAGTCCCACGAACTCGGCCAGCTCGGTCAGGTAGCGCTCGAGATCGGCTCCCGGTGGCACGCGCGCGTCATCGCCGGAACTGCTCATGGGTCGCCTCCTGTTCGCGTGCGATAATACCCCGCATGCGCCGCGCATTTCCGGCTCTGCCGCTGCTGCTGCTCGTGCTCGCCGGCTGCTCCTCCACCGTGGCGAGCCTGCCCTACAAGCCGGAGGTCCAGCCCGCCGGCGCATCCATCTCCGCCGGGTACACCGTCGTCGCGGATCGGCTCCAGGTGGAGATCGACACCGGCGGCCGGCGGCTCGAGCGCGTGCAGATCGTGCGACCGGACGGCGCGCTACTGGAGGCCCAGACCATCGAGTACCGCCCGCCCACCTCGGGCGGGGGCGGTCCGGTGGGGATCGGCCTCGGCGTCGGCAGCTTCGGGGTTATGGGCGGCGGAGTGGGCACCGGGGTCGGCGTCTCCACCGGGACCACCGTGGGCGGCGGGGGCGGTATGGTCGGCTCGACGACCAGCGCCTGGTTTCCGCTCGCGCAGGCGGGTCCCGGTCCCTGGCACGTGCGGATCAAGCTCCAGGGCGTGACCGTCGCCGACGTCCTGGTGGGCGCGCCGGCGGGAAGTCCCCCGGCCCCGCGCTGAGCGAGATGCCGGCGGCGCTCGTCCCGCGCGACCCGGACTACGAGGCCCGGGTGCGCGCGAGCTTCGCGTGTCAGGGCATCATGGCGACGATCGGGGCGCGGCTCCTTCGCGTGTCGCCGGGCGCGGTCGAGATCGAGCTCCCCTTCCGCGGCGACCTCACCCAGCAGCACGGCTTCGTCCACGCCGGGATCGTGACCACGATTGCCGACAGCGCGTGCGGCTACTCCGCCTTCAGCCTGATGCCCGCGTCGGCGTCGGTGCTCACGGTGGAGTACAAGGTCAACCTGCTCGCGCCCGCCCGAGGCGAGCGGTTCGTAGCCCGCGGGCGCGTCACCAAACCGGGCCGCACCCTCACCGTGTGCGCCGCCGATGTCGTGGCGATCAGCGGCGGCGCCGAGAAGGCGGTGGCGATGATGCTCGCGACGTTGATGGCGATCCACGATCGCCCGGGTCTGGCGCCGGGGCTCTGACCGAGGGCCGCCGCTCCTCCATCTCCTCCAGTGTGCGGGGCCAGTCCTGGCGCATGAGCCGCGACAGCGCGCGGTCGGCCAGGAGACGCCCGCCGGTCTGGCAGCGCGCGCAGTAGTTGGTCTCGTTGTCCGCGTAGACCACGCGCTGCACCGGCGCCCCGCAGTCGGGGCAGGGCTTGCCGTACCGGCCGTGCACCGCCATGTCCGGGCGAAACGCGGTCACGCCTTCCGGGAACGCGCCGCCCGCCTCGCGGCGGAGGCGCTCGATCCAGTCGGTGAGGGTGGCCCGGCTCGCCTCGAACAGCCGTGCGACTTCTTCTTCCGAGAGCTGACGGGTCATGCGCACCGGTGAGAGTCGCGCCCGGTGCAGGATCTCGTCGGAGTAGGCGTTGCCCACGCCGCTCAGGATGTGCGGATCGGTCAGCGCCCGTTTCAAGGTGTGGGACTCGCGGGTCAGCGCGGCCCGGAAGGCGGCGAGATCGGCGGTGAACAGCTCGAGGCCGCCCGGATCGTGCTCGGCCAGGGCGGTCTCGCCGCGCGCCAGGTGGATCGCGGCTCGTCGCTTCGAGCCGGCCTCGGTGAGGGTGAGCGTACCCGTCGAGAAGTCGAGCGCGGCGAGCCCGATCTTCCCCGGCGGGCGCGCGCCCGCCTCCTTCCAGTGCAGGCGCCCCGCGATCATGAGATGGATCAGGACGAAGAGCCCGCCGTCCAGCTCGATCACGAGTCGCTTGCCGACCCGGCGCAGCCCGACCACGGCGTGGCCGGCGATCTCGGCGAGGGTCGGCTCCACCGAGCGCAGCACGAAGGGATTGAGCAGGCGAATGCGCTCGAGACGGGCTCCGCGGATGCGCGCGTCGAGCGCCTCCAGATACACGGCGACGTCGGGCAGCTCAGGCATCGAGAGCATGGTACGGTGCGGGGCATGAGCGGCGCACCACCCATCGCCAGGCGGGTCCCCAAGACCGACGTGGTTCACGGCGACGTTCGCCACGACGACTACTACTGGATGCGCCAGAAGGACGACCCCGAGGTCACCGCCTACCTGACCGCGGAAAACGCGTACACCGACGCGGTGATGAAGCCCACGCTGACCTTCCAGGAAGGCCTCTACGCCGAGATGCTGGCGCGCATCAAGGAGGACGACCAGAGCGTGCCCTATCGGCGGGGCCGCTTCTTCTACTACTCGCGCACCGAGAAAGGCAAGCAGTACCCGATACTCTGCCGGAAGGCGGGCAGCGTGGACGCGCCCGAGCAGGTGATGCTCGACCTCAATCGCATCGCCGAGGGCCATCCGTTTCTGGCCCTGGGCGCCTCCACCGTGAGCGACGACGGGCGCCGGCTCGCCTACACCACCGACCTCACCGGGTTCCGCGACTACACGCTCCACGTGAGGGACCTCGACACCGACACACTCTTGCCGGATCGGGTCGAGAAGGTGAGCGCGGTCGCGTGGGCCGCCGACGGCCAGACGCTCTTCTACGTGACCGAGGACGAGGCCAAGCGTCCGTACCGCCTGCACCGGCATCGGCTCGGGGCGGCGGCGGCCGATCTGCTCTACGAGGAGAAGGACGCGCTCTTCCGCCTGCACGTCGCGCGGTCGCGGAGCCTCGCCTACCTGTTCCTGATCTCGGGGAGCTTCACGAGCACCGAGATGCGTTACTGCCCGGCCGCCGAGCCGGACTCCGCGTGGCGGATGATCCTGCCGCGCGAGAAAGACCACGAGTACCAGGTCGATCACGGGCGCGGGCCCGACGGGGACCTCTTCTACATCCGGACCAACGGAGGCGGGCGGCGGAATTTCCGGCTGGTGACCGCGCCGGTGGACGACCCGCGTCCGGACCGGTGGCGGGAGCTGATCCCGCATCGCGAGGACGTGATGCTGGAAGACGTGGACGTGTTCGCCGGGCACTACGTCGTCCACGAGCGCCTCGACGGGCTCATCCACCTGCGGGTCACCGACGCCCGTTCCGGGGCGCAACACCACGTGGAGTTCCCGGAGCCCACGTACGATCTCGACTCGGACGCCAACGCGGAGTTCGAGAGCGGCGCGTATCGGGTGCGCTACCAGTCGCTGGTCACCCCGGCCTCCGTCTTCGACTACGACATCGCGGGGCGGCGGCTTCTGCTCCTCAAGCGGGCCGAGGTGCTCGGCGGCTACGAACCGGCCCGCTACCTGTCCGAGCGCATCCACGCCACCGCCCCGGACGGCACGCGCATCCCGATCTCGCTGGTGCGCCGCGCGGAGAGCCGATCGGACGGCTCGAGCCCGATGCTGCTGGCCGGTTACGGGGCCTACGGCTATCCCTACCCGGTGACCTTCTCCTCCAATCGACTGAGCCTGCTGGACCGCGGAGTGAGCGTGGCCATCGCCCACATCCGGGGCGGAGGCGAGATGGGCAAGCGCTGGCACGACCAGGGCCGCATGATGGCCAAGCGCAACACGTTCATCGATTTCGTCGCGGCGGCCGATCATCTGGTCGAGCGCGGCTACACCGCCTCCGATCGGCTCGTCATCGAGGGCGGCAGCGCGGGCGGTCTGCTCATGGGCGCGGTGCTCAATCTGCGGCCGGACTGCGCCGCCGCCGCGGTGCTGCGCGTGCCGTTCGTGGACGTGATCAACACGATGCTGGACGAGTCGCTGCCGCTCACGGTGGGCGAGTTCGAGGAGTGGGGCAACCCGAAGATCCGCGAGCACTACGAGTACATGAAGACGTACTGTCCTTACACGAACCTGGACGCGCGCCCGTTCCCGGCCCTTCTCGTGAAGACCTCGCTCAACGACAGCCAGGTGATGTACTGGGAGCCCGCCAAGTACGTGGCGAAGCTGCGCGCGAGCGGGAACGCGCTCGTTCCACCGCTCTTCAAGATCAACATGGCGGCCGGTCACGGCGGGGCCTCCGGACGGTACGACTACCTGCGGGAGATCGCGTTCGACTACGCCTTCATCCTGACTCGTCTCGCCCGCTTTCTCTCCGGCCCTCTTCCGTCTCCTCCGGAGGGAGAGAAGGCCGCGTGAGGGGGCGGGACTCGAGAGCGGCGGGGTAAGGGGCACCGCGACGTCCGAAATCGGCCCCGCCCTTCTTGACCACCTCCGCACCGAGCTCGCCGCCCCCGCGCTCGGCTTCGCGGCTTCTCCCGCTCCGATCAGCGGGGGCTATGACACGCGCATCTACGCGTTCCGCCTCGGCGGGGCGCCCGCGGCCTGGGCGGGGCCGCTCATCCTGCGCGTGCTCCGCATCACCGTCGATCCGCTGCGCGTGCTCAAGGAGCGCGCCACTCAGAACGCGCTGGCCGGCCTCGGATATCCGGTGCCCCGCGTGCTCGGCGCCTCCGCCGATCCAGGCCCGCTCGGCGCTCCTTTCCTGGTGATGGAGCGCGTCGCCGGGCGCCCGCTGCTCGACGCCCAGCTCCTGGGCGTGGGCGGCGTGCTCGCCGACGCGCACGCGCGGCTTCACGCGCTCGACCCGGAGGCGCTGCTCCGGGCGCTCGACGACGAGGGCCGGGCGGTGGGCGCCGGCTTCGGGCGCCACGCGGTGAGCTACGACGGCTACCTGGAGGGCCTCGACGCCCGCATCCGGAAGGCCGGCCTCGGCGGTCTGTCCGAGGCGATGCGCTGGCTCGTCGAGCGGCGGCCGTCCGGCGCGGCCCGCCTCGCCATCTGTCACGGCGACTTCCATCCCCAGAATCTCCTGGTCGAGCACGGACGGGTCACCGGCGTGCTCGACTGGCCGAACCTGGTCGTGACCGAACCGGAATTCGACGTGGCCGCCACGCGGGTGCTGCTGGCGCTGACGCCGCTCCATCTGCTACCACTGCCGGCCGTGGTGCGTCCGCTCGTCGCGCTCCTGCGCCGGATCATGCTGGCTCGCTACCTGCGGGCCTACCGCCGCCGGCTTCCGCTGGACGCGGCGCGCCTGTCCTACTACGAGGCCGCGGCGTGCATGCGCGGCCTGCTGCGTACCGGGGAAGCGCGGGTGGCGGGCGGAGCGGCCGCCGCGAATCCGCTCGACGCCTCCGTCTTCGGCGATCGGCTCGCCGCGCGCGTCACGCAGCTCACCGGCGTGGCGGTGGCGCTGCCGCCGCGCGGCCGTTGACCGTGCTACCATTCCCGCGGCGATCGACCATCCCGCTCCGGAGAGGCCCATGAACGCGACCGAGCTCGCCTACACGCCGGCAACCGATCTGATCCCGCGCATCCGCTCCGGGGCGCTCTCCCCGGTGGAGCTGACGCGCGCGGTGCTCGAGCGCATCGAGGCGCTGAACCCGACGATCAACGCCTTCGTCACGGTGACCGCGGAGACGGCGCTGACCGCCGCGCGCGCGGCGGAGGACGCGGTGATGAAGGGCGAGCGACTCGGCCCGCTTCACGGTGTCCCGGTCTCGATCAAGGATCTGGCCCTGGTCAAGGGCGTGCCCGCCAAGTTCGGCTCGTTCGTGTTCGAGCACCGCGTGGGCGAGACCGACGCCCCGTTCGTGCGGCGCCTGAAAGAGGCGGGCGCCGTCGTGATCGGGAAGACCACGTCGCCCGAGTTCGGCTGGAAGGCGCTCGGCGACAGCCCGCTCACCGGGATCACGCGCAACCCGTGGAACCTCGGGATGACCTCGGGCGGATCGAGCGCGGGCGCGGGTGCGGCGGCGGCCGCGGGTCTCGGGCCGCTGCATCAGGGCTCGGACGGTGCGGGCTCCATCCGCGTGCCCTCGGCCTTCTGCGGTATCTACGGGCTCAAGCCCACCTTCGGGCGTGTGCCGGTGTGGCCGGTCTCCAACACCGACAGCGCTTCGCACACCGGGCCGATGACGCGCACGGTGGCCGACGCCGCCCTGATGCTGGCGGTGATGGCCGGACCCGACGATTGGGATCGCCAGTCGCTCGACGCGCCGCCCGCCGACTATGTCGGCCGTCTGCGCGACGGGATCCGCGGCCTGCGCGTGGGGTGGACTCCGGATCTCGGGTGCCTGCAGGTCGACTCCGAGATCGGCCAGGTCGCCAAGCGCGCCGCGGAGGCGTTCCCGGAGCTGGGCTGCTCGGTGGAGGACGCGAAGGTGAGCCTCCCGGACACCCGGGAGATGATCCGGCTGATGTGGAATGCCCACTACGCGGGCAACTACGCTCAGTTCCTCGAGCGATTCCGGGCCAAGATGGACCCCGGTCTCGTCGCGGCCATCGAGGACGGCCGGCGCTACACCGCCGAGCAATACGTCGACATGCGCGCGCGCAAGCACGCCTATTGCGACGCCGTCCGCGCCCTCTTCGACACGTACGATCTGCTGCTCATGCCCACCGTGTCGGTGGCCGCCTTCGAGGTCGGGCGGCTCAATCCCACCCACTTTCGCCAGCACCCGTGGGACTGGTTCGACTGGGCCGGCTTCAGCTATCCGTTCAATTTCAGCGGCAACCCGGCTGCCACCGTGCCGGCCGGCTTCACGCCCTCCGGCATGCCGGTGGGCCTGCAGATCGTCGGCCGCCGGCTCGCCGACCTCCAGGTGCTGCAGGCCTCCGCCGCGTTCGAGCAGGCGCGGCCGTGGGCGCAGAAACGGCCCGCGGTCGCCGGGTGAGCCTCGCGGAGGTGCCGCTCGCCCGATGAGCGCCGATCGCGTCTATGACGTCATCACGTTCGACTGCTACGGCACGCTGATCGACTGGGAAGGCGGCATCGCGGGCGCCTTCAGGAAGGCCGTCGCGGAGACCGGCAGCCGGCTCGAGCCGGCGCGGGTGCTCGAGGCCTACGCGCAGGTCGAGCCGGCCGTGCAGGCCGAGCGGTACCGGAGCTATCGCGATGTGTTGACCGAGAGCGCGCGCCGGGTGGCGCGGCAGCTCGGGTGGACGCTGCCGGAAT
>Ga0210384_10003565_pt1 | contig 17925 bp, 11 predicted proteins | sample IncBWH2MmetaG_FD_160574 | JGI IMG/M metagenome (GOLD analysis project Ga0210384, IMG submission 160574) | Forest soil microbial communities from Barre Woods Harvard Forest LTER site, Petersham, Massachusetts, United States - Inc-BW-H-2-M | ecosystem: Environmental > Terrestrial > Soil >...
GGTGCCGGAACACTTCGGCATGCTGCACGAAAAGAACCTGAGCCCTCACCGCGCGATCTGGGCCCTGGCAATCATTTCTGCGGTGTTCGGTTGCCTGGCGTTGCTGATGCTATTCGGCGATGCCGGCGCTCTCCCGGACGCCACCATCAAGGCCTTGCCTCAGGGGTTCTGGTCGAGCTTCGGTTACGTGTCTCACGACACCATGGCGAAAATGCCCAACAGCCTGCTCACGATTACGCTGGCTTCCAACTTCGGGACGTTCCTGCTCTACATGCTAAGCTGCGTAACCTGCATCTTTTGCTACAAAGGACACCCGAACTACAGCTTCTTGAGACACACGCTCATTCCTTATTTCGGTATAGCCGCAAACCTGATTTGCATGGGAGCTTACATCGTCCTGCCGTTCATGGGATACGGCACGAAGATGGAACCGTTCCTGGCCTTGGGAATCGCAGCGGTCTGGGCGATTTATGGAGGGATTTACTTCCTGCGGTCCAGCAAAGCCTCGGGGCGCACAACGCTGGTCACCAGTCGCACCTAATGGTGTAGTATGAACATAGCCGAGTTAGCGAGGAAATTCGGACAGGCAATTTTGCCTGTCCGAATTTCCGTTTCAGATGTTAAAGAGAATCTTGGAGAACCCGGGAAAAGCGTTCTCCATAACAATTCTTCCCGGGTCGCCTCCGTGACGCGTGCGGCTTCCGGCCATATGCTTGACCTCGAATTCGTGGAACGCACCGACGTCGGGCGAGTCCGCGACCACAACGAAGATTATTTGGGCTACGCGGCGCCGGCAACTCCCGCGCAGGTGCGCACGCATGGGTGGATGTTCGTGCTGGCGGACGGCGTGGGGGGGCAGGAAAAAGGGGAAGTCGCCTCACGAACCGCGGTCGAAAGCATGGTCGCCGGATTCCACAACGCCAAGGATGGAGAATCGCACTCCGCGGTGCTGCAACGCTTGGTTCAGCAGGCCAACACTCGCGTTTTTGAGTCCGCCGTCACTGGCGGGCGGACTTCGGCCGGCATGGCCACGACGATTGTCGCTTGCGCTTTGCGGTATGACCGAGTTTGCGTTGCGCATGTGGGCGACTCGCGCTGCTATTTGATCCGGAGTGGAAAGGCGGCGCAGATCACGCGGGACCATACGATTGCTAGCGAGCAAGTGCGCCTTGGCTTCGTCACTGCGCAAGAAGCGGCCGAGGGCGAGACGAGCCACATCCTCAGCCGCTCCCTCGGAACCGAGTTGGTCGCGAATGTCGATGCTAGCGACCACCAAATTTTCGCCGGCGATGTTCTCCTGCTGTGCTCGGACGGGCTGCACGGGCCGGTGGAAGACTCGGAAATGGCTGCGATTTGCGGCCAAGGCCAGGATCTTCATCAGGCAGCCGAAAAACTGGTTGCTCTTGCCAATGATCGGGGCGGCGGCGATAATATCAGCGTTCAGTTGGTCCGAATCCGGGGCGTCGAGCGAATGGGAATGTATCGCGGACGACCCTACAAACTGTACTGATACAGGTTCGCTGCTTTCTTTCCGTTCGCCGCTGACCTGCCTTCTCAATGAGCGAATTCCATCCCGGCGATCAGCTCGATCATTACCGCATTGATGGCCTGGTCGCCAGAAGCGGCATGGCCTCCATTTTCCGCGCCACCGATGTGCGCGACGGCAAAGCGGTCGCGATTAAATTTCCTCACCCGGAAATGGAAGCCGACCCGGTCCTGTTCGACCGCTTCAAGCGCGAAGAAGATATCGGCAAAAAGCTGGATCATCCCGGCGTCGTTCGTGTATTTGACGACGAGGAGCGCAGCCGGCGCTACATGGTTCTGGAATGGGTGGACGGCCGCCTGTTGCGCCAGGTCATGAACGAACAGAAGAGGCTTCCGCAGGATCGCGCGATCCGCATCACTCTCGGCTTGTGCAAGACCCTCGATTACATCCATAGCCAGGGCGTGGTCCACCGCGACCTGAAACCCGAAAACATCATGGTCGGCCCGAACGATCAAGTGAAGCTGATCGATTTCGGCATTGCCGCCAACGCCGGATCGCGCCGCCTGACTTTTGCCAAGCTGACAGAAGCCATGGGAACGCCGGATTATATTTCTCCAGAACAAGTGAAGGGAAAACGGGGCGATGCCAGGAGCGACATTTATTCCCTGGGGATCATGTTTTACGAGATGCTTACCGGCAAGGTGCCGTTCAACGGGCCCAATCCATTTGTCATTATGAACGAGCGTTTGCTGAATTATCCCGTGCCGCCGCGCGAGGTCAATCCCGAAATTTCACCCGAGCTGCAGGAAATTATTTACCGGGCACTGGAACGGGATCCCAGTAAGCGTTATCCGAACGCCCGCGAATTCGCGCTGGATCTGGAGCATCCGGAAAAAGTGGGCGTGGCCGACCGGGCCGAACTGAAAAATTGGAAAGAGAAGCGCTCGCCCGTGCTACGGCGAGTTCTGTTTTACGTCATGCTGGCGCTAATTCCCGTGGTCGTTTTCGGCCTGATGCTGATCATCGCGCGGCAGAAATAGCGGGTTTTTGTAGCGCAGGCACTCTTGCCTGTGCAGTTTTGTGAGTTGTACACGCTTGCTACTCGGCTAACGGCGATTGCAAAAACCGCATAGGCAAGAGTGCCTGTGCTACCCGGGTTCTAGCGTAAATTGTGAAGCCGAACCGAATTTGCGGAATTCATTGGGAATATCCGCGGTAATTTTCTAAACCATGCGAATCGACGAATTTCAACAGAGACTCCGCGACCGGGTGCTGATTGCGGACGGAGCCATGGGTACCATGCTCTATGAGAGCCTCGGGCCGCAGCGCTGCGTGGATGAACTCAACGCCACGCGCGCCGAAGAAGTGTTTCGCGTTCATATGGCGTATCTCGAAGCCGGCGCGCACATCATCGAGACCAACACATTCGGCGCTAACAGGAACAAATTGAGCGCGTTCGGCCTGGAAGAGCGCGTCACGGAATTCAATCACCGCGGCGTCAAGATCGCGCGCGAGGCGCGAGAAGCCGCCCGGCACGAAGTCTTGATCGGCGGCTCCATCGGGCCGCTCGGCGGCATACGCGATCCGCGCGAGGCGACCCCTGAACATTTCCGGGAAATTTTCCGCGAGCAGGCCGAAGCGCTGGAAGAACGCGGCGTGGATTTTTTTGTCCTGGAGACTTTTGGTAACCCCGGCGAACTTGTGGCGGCGATCGAAGCGGTTCGATCGTTTTCGCACCTCCCCATCGTTGCGGAGATGACCTACTCCGAGGAGGGCAGCACCTTCAGCGGCTTCCGGCCGAAAGATGCCTGGGCTCTTTTGCACGAGCGCGGCGTGCAGGTCATCGGCGGCAACTGCTCCGTGGGGCCGCAGGACCATTTGCGAATCCTGCAGGAACTTGCCGCCGCGGCGGGAGCGTTTCCGATGAGCGCGATGCCCAACGTGGGATTCCCGCAGCGCGCCGGCGATCGCGTCATCTATCCCAAGTCCTCGCCGGAATATTTCGATCTGTTCGCTCGCGAAGCCGTGGTGCTGGGCGCGCGAATTCTCGGCGGGTGCTGCGGAACCACGCCGGAACATATCCGCGCGATGGTCCGCGCGGTGGAAGGCATGCATCCGTCCGCGCAGGCCCGCGCGGTGACCGTGGTGGAAGCGGCGCCCGAGGCGCGCCCTGTGGCGGCGCGAGAGCCCGAAAGCGCGTTGTGGCGAAAAATTCAGGCGCGGAAATTTGTAATTTCCGTGGAGATCGATCCGCCGAAAGGAACGTCGATCGATCGCGTCATCGAGCAGGTGCAGAACGTGATGGCCTCCAAGAAAGTGGACGCCATTGACGTCAACAGCGGGCCGCTCGCGCGCGTGGGCATGGACGCGCTTTCGCTTTCCGGCGCGCTCGAAGCCCGCGGCATCGAAACGATCCCGCATCTCACGACGCGCGACGCCAACTTGATCGGCTTGCAGGCCATGCTCCTCGGCGCCTGGGCCGTCGGCGGAGTGCGCAACGTCCTCGCCGTCACCGGCGATCCGCCCTCGCTCGGCAGCTACCCGGAATCGTTCGGAGTGTATGAAGTCGACGCCATCGGCCTCGTGAAAGTGATGGCCAAATTGAATCAGGGGCAGGATTGGGGCGGAAAAAATCTCGGCGGCGCGACGAATTTCACCATCGGAGTCGCGGTAAATCCTCTCGCCGAGGATCTCGACGAGGAGCTTCGCCGGTTTCACTTGAAAGTCGAAGCCGGCGCGCACTTCGCCATGACGCAGCCGATTTTCGATCCCGAGCACTGGGAGCAATTTCTTGCGCGCATGGGCGGAAAATCGCCGATACCCATCCTGGTTGGGCTGTGGCCGCTTAGCAGCTACAAGCAAGCGCTGCGGCTGCACAACGAGGTGCCCGGCATCGTGATACCGGAGCCGCTGTTGAAGCAACTCGAGGCCGCGGGAGGCTCCGCGCGCGAACATGGCTTCGCCCTCGCGCGCAAATTGCTGGATTGGGCGAGGGGAGCGCGCTCCTCGGGAATCGCAGGCGCCTACCTGATTCCTCCGTTTAAACGGTACGAAGAAATCCTCGATCTGTTTTCGTAGTTCCAGTAGGACGGGCTTCAGCCTGTCGCGTTTTGATTTTCGTTAGCTCGAAAAGGCAGACAGGCTGAAGCCCGTCCCACTCTTAGAACTCAAAATCCAACGAAAACTGAACCTGGCGCGCGCCTAATCCCTCAATGGGCGCGCCATAAGCGGCAATCGGCGTCAGGCCCGATCCAAACACAGGATTGATTAGCAGCACATTCGGATGGTTGAACAGATTGAAAAATTCCGCGACCACATCAAGGTGCCGGGATTCACCGAACGGAAAGTATTTCAGTACGCGGAAGTCCATATTGACCGATGCGGGATTCTGAAGCAAGTTTCTGCCAAAATTGAGAGGCCTGGCCGAGAGCGGGAACGCATGGGTTTGATTGGAATCGAGGCCCGTTAAAGGGTTCACCGGCTGGCCGCTTCCCGCAGTAAAAATCGGCGCCACTTCGATGTGACGAAAGGTCTTAGTCAACCATCCGGGCCTTTCTTGCTGATTCGCGGGCTTATCCTCCTCGTCGCCGATCGGCAATTCCCAGAGGGCGTTGAACACGAATCGCTGTAGTTGATTTTGCAGCGACCGCGCATTTTCTTCCGCCAGGAGAAATGGATTCTGCGGTTGTTCGTTGAAGTCGGAAGCATCGTCGACCGTTCGGGAAAGGGTATAACTTGCCGAGAATGCCAGCTCGTCATTCATTCTCCGGTTCAGCGTGAAGGAAATGCCTCGGTACGTCGACGTCGCGGAATTTGAGAGCTGGTAAATATCCTCAAATTGCGTGTTGACCCGCCCCGGTGGAAAGACCTCCCTGCCGATTTGCTGGGGCGTGGGATTCGTGACTCCGAGCCTTGCGGCGTTCGCAGCGGTCAGAATCACCGGAGGCAAAAGGTTGATGTTGAGAGTGCGCGCCAGATTCGTGCCGCGAACAAACAGAAAATCGGCTCGCACAGAAAAATATTTGGCCAGTTCATGTTCCGCGCCAACGCTGGCTTGCTGGCTGTAGGGCGTGGCCATGCGCGGGTCGGGTTGAAAGATGGACGGCGCAATCCCCGGCAATGGAGAAACCAGCGGCCCGCCCAGCGCGGCCAAAAAAAGATTTGCCGCCACGCTGCCGTCCGCCACCTGCTCAAATCCCTGGGAACCATTCATATCCACGGCCTGCGCCAGATTGGCGAGGACGTAGCGGTCGAAGAATATTCCATACCCGGCGCGAAGCACCCACCGGGAAGAAGGTGTCCATGCCAGCCCGATTCGCGGGCTGAAATTATGGATGGCTTGGTTGAATTCGCTCGGGAGGCGCTCGAAATCATAGCGAATGCCAAAATCGACCGAGACGTGCGGTGCGATCGAATAGTGGTCTTGCACGAAGCCGCCAAAGCTGGTCACCGGGAGATCCACGGCCGGATTGCCGAACGCCTGGCGGTATTGGCTGGGCTGCCCCGAGAGGAAATCCGGGAGCGTGTTGAAGAGATAGACGCCGCCGAAGCCATCCGCAGCCGAGGCTCGCAGGGTGACGCGATTGATGACAGCGCCCGCTTTCCAAATGTGCTTGCCCGCCGTGCGCGTGTAGGTGTAGCCCGCTTGATAATGATTTTCGCGGCGCTCGCTTAGCCCGCCGTAGGGCCGTCCGAAATCCACGATCCCTGCGATGTCAATTTCCGGCCCAACCGATTCCGTTGGGCGAAGGACGGCGTGGCGCGTCGCGGCCTGAAAGCGCAAATCGCCCACGGCATCGGAGCCGTAAACGGTCGTGAGCGAGCCGGAGAGCGCGTTATCGGCAATGAAGCTGCTGCCCCGCGCGCTCAAATCCACGAGGCCGCTCGTGTTGAACGCGTCGCCCGCCTCCCGATTGTTCGTGAATGCGTAGCGCAACATCAAGGAAGTGTTTTTTGTGAGCTGGTGGTCCAGCTTGCCCGCGGCTTCGGTTTCCGCTCGCGAGATGGGGAAAAAATTCATGGTGATCTGGCGTGTCGCCAGGCCAGGGAACGCTCCCGTTGCGAGGAACGAATTGATGGCAGAGGCGGCGGCAGGATCGATGTCCAAGCCGTTCTGGCCGCGATTGTGCTCCTGCTCGATCGCCACGTAGTAAAACGTTCGATCCTTGATGGCCGGGCCGCCCAGAGCAAAACCAGCGCGGTAGCGGCGGAAGGATGGTTTCCCCGGTTCGTCCTCGAACGTGTCGCGCGCATTGAGCGAAGCGTCCTGCGTAAAAATGAATGCGTCGCCGTGAATCGTATTTGTGCCCGATCGCGTGATGACATTGATCGAGCCGCCGGAAGCTCCGCCCGATTCCGCCGAGAGGCCATTCTGAACCACTTGAAACTCCTGGACGATCTCCGGAGAAAGTTCTGTGCGGCCCGATCCCGTGTACTCATCGTTGTTGTCGAGCCCGTCGATCGACACCGTGTTGCTGCGAGCGCGCAAACCGCCGAACGTAAAGCCGCTGCCGGCGAGCGGTGTGCTTCCAGCCACGGGTGGCGCCGCAGGGGCGCTCAAAACGCCGGGCGCGAGGAGAACGAAATCCAGGGAGTTGCGGCTCTGAACAGGCAATTCCTCAATTCTCTCGCGGTCTACCGGAGACACGACGGAGGCTTGCGAGAGGTCGAACGTCTGCTGTTGGGCGTTCACGCTGACTTTCTCGGAAAGCGACATGGGAACAAGAACGATATCCAGATGTGTGGTTTGGCCGAGCGTCAGATCGAGATCGGTCTGCCGGTAGGGCGCAAAACCGGCCTGTTCCACGCGCACTTCGTAGGAACCAACCGGGAGCGCTTCGGCGTGAAACGTCCCCTCCTCGTTCGTTTCCGTGTCGCGAGACTGATTCGTGGAGACATTGCGAACAACGACAGTTGCTCCGGAAATGGCGGCCCCGCTGCTATCCCTCACTGTGCCTTCCAGGGCGGCCGCAACCCTTGAGCCCTGAGCGCCAACATCGGGCGGAAACACGAACATCCCTATCGTGACTGCCAATGCAATTGCAACGGCGCGCGTATAAAGCGAACAGGTGTTGGCAACCACTTCGAGTCTCCTTTTCCGCTGAATCATTGATAGAAACAGGAAAGCCACTCTCCATGTAACTCACAGATGAGTGTCCGTGCACGGGACGAATTCGAGAAATACACTTCTAGCGCCAGCGAATTGGCAGTTTCGGGAGCTCTAGACGCGAAGCGCGGCAGGAGGGGGACTTGCAGGGATCGAAACATCCGAAGCCCAGTTGGTCGTTGCCGAAAATAACGGATGCATGCGCCCATGAATAATCGCTTCCGTCTGAGAATCCGGCAAAGTGATTCGAGGTATAAGCCACTTCAGCGAAAAGGCAACGCCAACACACAAAGCGAGGACAACGAAGGTGTACTCGGTGTCGTTTCCGGTCTGAAGAGTATGGTCCCACTGGTCGAACATCTCGGCCACCTGGCAAACAAAACAGATCGCCAAGGCAATCGTTGCTATCAGGAATGAGGCTCGCGATCTCATCGTCCAAACGATACCTTCATCCCGCGCCGGAGGTCAATGGGGATGCGCGATTTGCTCTAATGAGGCTGCGATGTGAGAATGGAATTACGGTCGTAATGCTCTCTCCGGTAAACTATAAGGGAGACATTTGTGACGCTCATTGGAGAGTGTGGCCCGCATTCGCTTGGCCGGCCTAATTCCAAGGCCACCTTGCTTATGGGAGACGTACGTTGGATCGAAGAGATACACGACTCGCCGCGCTGAAGCATCTCCTGGAGGAGAGGATCGTCATTTTGGACGGCGCTATGGGCACGATGATCCAGGCGCAACAGCTGGAAGAAGCGGCGTTTCGCGGCGCGCAATTTGTGAAACACCCGCACGATCTGCGCGGCAATTTCGACGTGTTGAACCTCACGCAGCCCGGCATCGTGCAGGCCGTTCAACAGCAATATCTCGAAGCGGGCGCCGACATCATCAAGACCAACACATTCAACGCGAACGGGATTTCCGCGCTCGATTACGGCCTGGAAAAACACGTTCACGAACTGAACGTCGCGGGCGCGAAAATCGCGCGCGCTGTGGCCGACGAATACGAAGCCGCGCATCCCGGCGAATACCGCCTCGTCGCGGGTTCGATGGGGCCGACCAATCGCACCGCCTCGATGTCGCAGGATGTGAACAGCCCCGCTTCGCGCGGCGTGACCTTCGACAAATTGCGCGAAGTTTATTACGAACAGGCGCGCGGCCTCGTTGAAGGCGGCGCCGACATTCTGCTACTCGAAACGATTTTCGACACGCTGAACGCTAAGGCTGCGCTCTTCGCCATCAGCCAATACAATGACGAATATTTTGCGGCTTCCGGGCGGCGCGTCCCGGTCATGGTTTCCGTCACCATCACCGACCAGAGCGGGCGCACGCTTTCCGGGCAGACGGTGGAAGCGTTTTGGATTTCCGTTTCGCACATGGACCTGCTGAGCGTGGGCATCAACTGCGCCCTCGGCGCGAAGCAAATGCGCCCGTACATCGAGGAGCTTTCGCATCTCGCGCCTGTGCACATCAGCTGTCATCCGAATGCGGGGCTTCCCAACGCGTTCGGCGGCTTCGACGAGACGCCGGAATCGATGTCCGCGGATCTGCGCGATTTTGCGGCGAGTGGCTGGCTGAACATCGCCGGCGGCTGCTGCGGAACGACGCCCGCGCACATCCGGGCGATTGCCGAAGCCGTGCGCGGGATCAAGCCGCACGCGCTCTCAAAGCCGGAGCGCTACACGCGATTCAGCGGGCTCGAGCCGCTGGTTCTGCGGCCGGATTCGCGCTTCGTCAACATCGGCGAGCGCACCAACGTTACCGGCTCGCCAAAATTTTCCAAGCTGATTCTCGCCGGGGAACTCGAAGCGGCGCTCTCCGTGGCGCGGCAGCAGGTCGAAAACGGCGCGCAGATCATCGACATCAACATGGACGAAGCCATGCTCGATTCCGAGCAGGCCATGACCACGTTTCTGCACCACATCGCCGCGGAGCCGGACATCGCCCGCGTGCCGATCATGATTGACAGCTCCAACTGGAAAATCATCGAAGCCGGGCTGAAATGCATCCAGGGCCGGGGCATCGTGAATTCCATCAGCCTGAAGGAAGGCGAAGAAGCTTTCCGGCAGCGGGCGCGGCTCGTGCGGCGCTACGGCGCGGCCATGGTGGTGATGGCGTTCGATGAAAAGGGCCAGGCGGATTCGCTCGCGCGCAAGATGGAAGTGTGCGGGAGAGCTTACCGGATTCTCACCGAAGATGCCGGCGTCGCTCCGGAAGATATTATTTTCGATCCGAATATTCTGACCGTGGCCACGGGCATCGAAGAACACAACAATTACGCCGTCGATTTCATCGAAGCCACGCGGCAGATCAAGGCCAAGCTGCCCTACGCAAGAGTGAGCGGCGGCGTAAGCAACATTTCCTTTTCTTTCCGCGGCCAGAACGTGGTGCGCGAGGCGATGCACTCCGCGTTTCTGTACCGCGCGATTCAGGCCGGCCTGGACATGGCCATCGTCAACGCGGGCCAGCTCGCGGTCTACGAAGAGATTCCAAAGGATTTGCTGAATCTGGTCGAGGATGTGTTGCTTAACCGGCGTCCCGACGCTACCGAACGTTTGCTGGCGTTCACGGAAACCGTAAAAGCCAAAGTAAAGGGAGAGGTGGAAGAAGACTCGTGGCGAAGCGGCACTCTCGAGGAGCGCCTGACGCACGCGCTCGTGAAGGGCGTCACGGATTACATCGAGGAAGACACCGAAGAGGCGCGGCAAAAATACGGCAAGCCGCTCGCGGTGATCGAAGGTCCGCTCATGAACGCCATGAACGTGGTCGGAGATCTCTTCGGATCGGGGCGAATGTTTCTGCCGCAAGTGGTGAAAAGCGCGCGGGTGATGAAAAAAGCGGTGGCGTATCTGCAGCCATACCTCGAAGCGGAAAAGCAGGCGGGCGGCGTGTCCGTCAAGGGACGCATCGTCATGGCCACGGTGAAGGGCGACGTCCACGACATCGGCAAAAATATTGTGGGCGTGGTGCTGGGCTGCAACAACTACGAAGTGATTGATCTCGGCGTGATGGTGCCGAGCGAGAAAATCCTGAAGACCGCGCGCGAAACGGGCGCCCATTTGATCGGGTTGAGCGGCCTCATCACGCCTTCGCTCGAGGAAATGACGCACGTGGCCAAGGAAATGGAGCGCGAAGGATTCACCGTTCCGCTGCTGATCGGCGGCGCCACTACGAGCCGCACGCACACGGCGGTGAAAATCGCGCCTTCGTACCACCAGTCTGTCATTCATGTGCAAGACGCATCGCGCGCCGTCGGCGTGGTGGGGAGTTTGCTCAGCGCCGAGATGAAGGACCATTTCACGGCAGAAAACAGCAAGGAACAGGAGAGCGCGCGGGAAAAACACTCCTCGCGGAAGGCGCAGCCCCTTTTGCCTTTCGCGGAGGCGCGGAACAAGAAACCCGTTTACGATTGGCCCGCGTATGAGCCGCCGCGGCCGTCGTTCCTCGGAACGCGCGTGTACAATCCTGTCCCGCTCGAAGAAATCGTTCCTTACATTGACTGGACGCCGTTTTTTCACGCGTGGGAGCTGCGCGGCATCTATCCGAAAATTTTCGAGCAGGAAGGAGTGGGCCCGAAAGCGAAGGAGCTTTTCGACGACGGCCAGAAGCTGCTCGCTTGCATCGTTCGCGAAAAATTGCTGGAGGCGCGCGCCGTGGTCGGATTTTTCCCCGCGAACAGCGTGCAGGACGACATCGAAGTGTACGCCGACGAATCGCGCCACTTGCTCACGACGTTCCACACGCTGCGGCAGCAGCTCGTGAAGGGCAACCAGGAGCTCAGCTACGCCGTGGCGGATTTCGTCGCGCCGCGCGAGAGCGGCCGCATGGATTATCTCGGAATGTTCGCGGTCACCGCGGGTTTGCGCATCGAACCGCTGGTCGCGAAATTTGAAAAAGAGAATGACGACTACAACGCGCTGATGGCCAAGGCGCTCGCCGACCGCCTGGCCGAAGGACTCGCCGAACTCACCCATAAACGCGCCCGCATCGAATGGGGCTACGGGAAGGACGAGAATCTGAACCACGACGATCTCGTGCGCGAACGCTATCGCGGCATCCGCCCCGCGCCCGGCTATCCCGCGCTGCCCGATCACACCGAAAAGCGCCCGCTCTTCGATCTGCTGTGCGCGGAAAAAAACACGGGCATCACGCTGACGGAAAATTTCGCGATGTATCCGGCAGCCTCGGTAAGCGGTTTTTATTTTTCTCATCCCGAATCGAAATATTTCGCCGTGGGAAAGATCGGCCGCGACCAGGTTGAGGACTACAGCCGCCGCAAAGGCCTAGACTTGCGCATCGTCGAGCGCTGGCTGGCCCCCAATTTGAATTACGATCCCGACGCCGCCTAGCTTCTGTAGCTCAAGTGGCGCGGGCTTCAGCCTGCGGGTTTTTCTGGTTCACTAGATAAACCAAAACCCGCAGGCTGAAGCCCGCGCCACTTAACAACAAAAAAGCCGGTGCTGACCGTGAGGTCAGCACCGGCTGGATGATTGGTTTGTTCCCCGGATGCCTGCTTGACTACTTCCCCAGGGTCGGAGCCGAACCCGGGAGGGTATACCGCAAGTTGAGGAACGCCATGTTCAAGTGGGCATCTTCCCCGCCGGTACTGACTGCCCACGGGTTACGCGACAAATAGGAATATTGGCCCATAAAATTCAAAGCGCCATATTTTGCGTCCTTCCAGAGTGTTTGGTTGAAGCCAATCGTCTCTTCCTGAATCGTCCGATTCTGGCTATTGGCCGACCCGGCATACCCATAGCCAATCAGAGGTTTGGGGGTGGCAGAAGAGGTCGTGTCGATCGAGAAATTCGGCTCGATGTAGACGCCGCCGTAGTAAGCATAGAAAAATGAATTCTTGTGAGTCAACTCGATGCCGGAAACGGTCGACCCTGCCTTGATGGGAGAGATCGTGCCGTCGGGCCGGACGATCACGTCGGGAGCGAGGCCGAAAATGTACCGTCCGATTCCATCGCCGATGAAATTGTTAGTCAGGACGCGGAAGCCCTTGAACAATTCAACGTTGGCGTTGAAGAAGCCGCCGCCTCCTGTTTTGACGTTGGTCTGCCCAGCGCCGGAAATCAGGACGTAATCCTTGAATTGACGTTCGATTCCGCCGAGCTCCAAGTGAAATCTTTTTGTTGGCTCAATCGCGAGTTTGGCAATAATATCCGGTGAGAGGTTCGGAACAGTAAGCGTTGTGGCCCCGTTGTTAAACTCTGGAGTCACGAGCGTGCTCAGACCGGAAGGAAGAGTGATGGTTCCGCCGCCCCCTGAGCCGCCGATGTACTGCTCTGGGCTATCCAGCGCCACGGCAAAAGCCGCCTTGTCCGAGGGAAGGTGATAGACAAACCGTAGTTCCGGGATACGTCCCCAAAACAAGCCCGCCTGGTAGTTCACGTCTATGTCCTGCGAATAGAAGATATCCCCGGGCAAGGGCGAAATCCCGTTTCGGCCCGGCGTGATTAAGCTCCACGTTTGGCCGCCTAGAACTTCCCAACCTCCCCTTCGAACGTCGACCCAGTACAATCGCGAGCGGAGCGTGTTGCTGTTGCTGGTCACAGCCACGTTTCCGCCGTTGTTTCCAAGGAAGTCCGCTTCCATGTAGCCGATGACGTGCGCGTCGTGAACCATTGCATCCACGCGAAAGCCGATGCGTGAGTTCTGCATGTTTTCACGGAGTTCGCTCAAATTACCCGCGAATGCATTCGAGGTCTTAAATGGAACGCTTCCGAAGTTCGTGCCGATGCCGCTCCCGCCATCCTTACTGCGAAACACGCCGGTAAAATCCATGAAGCCGACCGGGGTGATGTAGGCCGAACCAATCTTAAGCTGCAGGGGCGAAACTTCATCGTCCCCCTTTTGTGCTGGTGCCGCCGCGGAAGTTGCCGGCGTAACAGCCGCGCTCGAAATCGGCGTGGCCGTGGCGATGGCTGCGGTCACTGCGGAAGGGGTAGCCACCGGTTCCGCAGGCGTCGCGCTGAGCTTTTCCTCCAGCGCTTCCATTCTCAGTTGTTGCGCTTTTAGCGCGGCGCGTTGCGACTCGAGTTCCGCCCTTTGTTCCTCCACCAGGCTGCGCAGCTCCAACATCTCGCTCTCAATGGCGGAAGCTTCCGGCTTCACCGCCGTGAGCTTATCCGGCACGGACGACGCACTGCTTGCCGCCGCAGGCGTGTCTTCCTTCCCTGTCTCGCCGGCATTGCGCGCCAAAAGCGGCATGGCCGCAATGCTCATGCTTAGCAACACTGCTGCGAATAATCGCATTTCGTTTCCTCCTGAAAATGAAGTCTTGGGACTGGATTTCATGCATGAATCTGTATTGGGATTGCGTGGCGCTATCAAGATCCCCCCGCGCATTTGCGCAAGAGCAGATATTTATCTGATAAGACCCCATCCCTCACTGGGGGAAAGACCCACGCGGACTGCGCCTCGGCAGAAAGTTCCATCTGGCGTCCTCTTCTCAAAGTCAAACAGTTCCCTTCCTCGAATTGGGGCACGGCTCAGACACTTCCGGGCTGTAAAGAGCCTATCGGCACGGGCTTAATGGTCTGTGAGAGGAATGTTAATTCTGTGTTACATGCTTAAATTGGGCCCGGCCAGCCGGAAAGTGAAGCCCCTGTAATTCTTGTATGTGCCTGTAATATAGGAACTTAGATGGACAGTTGACTGGAATTACGATCCCACATAGATTGATACCCAGTAGGAGAAAACTTACCAAGACGAACGCTGCCGGGCCAGCCGTAATGTGCCTTCTGGCATGGCCTCTTCTAGCGCAAACTTCTGATGTCATTACGATGGACCAGGAGCCTCACCACCATCTCACCCTCCAAAATGACTATGTGAAGATATCTGACGTGGAAGTTTCGCCCGGAGATTCGATCGTTTTGCACCACCACGACCAGGACACCGTCGCCATCGCCATAGGCGACCTGGAAGTAACGGTCGGCATCCCCGGCAAGCCGGATGTGCACCAGAAAAATGCGGACGCCCAGGTTCGCCTCCAGCGTGGAGGCTATGTGCATTCCACGCATGTCGACGGGGATATGCCTTACCACACCGTTGCCGTGGAACTCCTGCGCCCGCAGACCAAATTTCACAATGTCTGCGCGGTCATCCTCCCTGGCCAGCCGCTGTTAGACTCCGAACAGACCCGAGTACGCCTTGTCCGCGTCCTTCCCCACCAATCGATGAACCTTGCGGCGTATTCCGCCTCCCAGGGCGCGCCCCAATTGATCGTGGCGCTGGATGCCGCCACGATTTCTTTCCCTTCCTCCAAAGAAAAGGCAAAAGCGCTGCGCCTGGGCGACTTCGTCTGGTTTGACGCCGGACTGCGCCCCGAACGCGTGTTTCAGAATCGCGGCGGCTCGGAAGCGCGGTATATCGAGATCCTTTTCCGACATATGCCATAAGGCGATCAAGGCGTCCGGTACCGGGCAATGATCCTCCCGTCCATTCTCGAAAAAGTCAGCTGGGGAATCGCGCTGATCGTCTTGCTCTCTCAGCGGCGGCTCCCTCTATCCGCCTTTGCCATCGGCTCGGTGGACTGGATTTTTGCCTTTCTATTTCTCGCCGCATACTTCAGGACCAAATCCGCCCGCGCCGCCGTGTGATCCGCCATTCTTTGAACCCTTCACACAATTTATGGTAGATTGGTTTTCTATAAACTCTCGTTATAGTGGTATTGAGATCCTAGTGGCGCATGCTTCAGCTTGCGGGGGTTGGCCCTTGCGAGGGCGAAAACCCGCAAGCTGAAGCATGCGCCACTTGAGAGGCCCCATGGACCTATCCCAATTGCACGTGTTTCTCACCGTGGCGAAGGAGCAAAGCTTCTCCCGCGCCGCGGAAAAACTCTACCGCACGCAGCCCGCAGTAAGCATTGTCATCCGCAAGCTCGAAGAATCGGTAGGACAGCCGCTGCTGGTCCGCGGGGCCCGCCAAGTAAAACTCACCGACGCCGGCGAACTCCTGCGCGACTACGCCGAGCGCCTGCTCAACCTGCGCGACGAAATCCAGAACGGAATGGAAGATCTCAAAAGCCTGGGCCGCGGCGAACTGCGTCTCGGAGTGAACGAAAGCTCGATCCACGCGCTGCTCCCGGCCCTGGCGCGCTACCGGAAACTGTACCCCGGCGTGAAGCTGATCATGCACCGCACGCTTTCGCGCGACATCCCGCAGGAGGTTTTGAATTATCGCCTGGACCTTGGCGCCGTCTCCTACGTGCCGCAAGATGCAAAACTCGCGGCCGTGGAAATCCTGCGCGACGAGCTGACGTTCGTCGTCCCGCCCAAGCACCGTTTGGCTAGCCGGCCGTCAGTGGACATCAAGGACTTGGGCGAAGAAACCTTCATCGCGCATAACGTCGAATCGCCGTACCGCTCGCGAGTGATTCAACTCTTCGAGAAATATCGTGTCCCGCTGCAGCGGGACATCGAAATGCCCACGATCGAAAGCATCAAGCGCTTCGTCCAAATGGGCATGGGCGTGGCCATCGTCCCGCGCATGTGCGTCCGCTGGGAAGTCGAAAGAAAACTCCTGGCCGAAGTCCGCATCCGCCAACTCAAAATGCCGCGGTCTTTGTACCTGGTGTCGCGTCGGGGCGCACGCCTCTCGCATGCGGCCGTAGGCTTGATGAAGCTGTTGCAGGCTTGACGAGGTCTGTTGTCATTCCGAACGAAGTGAGGAATCTCTCCGTTGTCTGTGAGGTTTCACGCGACGCATGAAAAAGTGATCGCCGTCAGTCTCGAATTCCAGCGTATCGCCCGGACGCAAACCCATCCGGAGGCGAACCTCGCGCGGCACGGTGATTCGTCCTCCGCTAAAGATTCGGGCTTGCTTCTTCACAGGCGTGCTATCGTTTCGGATTTTCTTCATGTGGTGGAACCTTCCCACAAAAACAATAAGCTCAATCATCGCTCAAGCGGAAATTACCGTCGAGGGATTTGTAGCGTTGCTGTAGCAAGGACGTACCAAAGTGGTGCGTGAAGGCAGAAGACGTTATAACAGACGATCTTTGCGAGTGCAGTAACCTGGGCCACCAGCCGTCCGCTGCCTCAAACCGGCTTCGGAGGCCATAACGAATTTGGCACGTTTGGCGTGCTAGCTCCTGCGGCATTTCCTGCCTGCAACCTTGCCAACGTCTCTTGGCGCTGCATGTATTCGATGAATCGCTGTTGTTGTTGGACAAGAGGATGATAGACGCGGCCAAGATCATCGTTGCGCAATTGGTCAGCAAGCCCGATATCTTTCGCAATCGCACTTAGGAGTTTGCGCAGTCTTTCGTCTACTACGTGATCTAAGTATGGCTTCATTTGAAACGCCAAGAACAGCTCCGACCAAGCCTCACGTACGTCGCGCGATTCATTGAACACAACGTCTATTAGATTGAGCGCCCGAACGCCGTTGTCAGAGTAGATTTGCGCTCTTTCTTGCATCAACATCGCAAAGACGATCAATTTTTGTTTTTGGCGTTCATTGTGTCGGTCGGTATCACGTCGAAGAAGCTCCGCAAGCTTTGCGGCTGCCAATGGCGCTCGCCAAGTAGCAACTGCGGCCAGGGCAGTGGCAACAGCACTGAAAACCGCTGCCAACAATGCAAACCATTCAATCATCGAGTTCTCGAAGTTTAACCAACTTCACATTCACCGGACCATGTTTCGCGTTGACGCGAATGAAGGGCTGAGCAAGAAAATCTGCTGGCAATTCAAAATCAAGCTCCGAAATATCGGCTTCCGACCCTGTGCTTACTCCCTGAACAAGCAATGTGTTTGGCGGAAGCCACACTTTCAATCTGACAGAGAAACCGCTTGCACTGTCGCGATAGTTGCCGTCGTATCTAGCTCCCATCGCATCGGCTCCGGAAATTGCACCGCGCTTGAATACCAGCATGGCAAATCCCTGCCCCATGCTCCCGGTTAAATAGGCCGAATAGAAACCATCAATTGAAGAAGTCATAAAATCTCGGAAGTGGCGGAGTTCTTTTTCTCGACACTAAACACCCCGGTTTATACCTTGTCGGCGAATCGTAGAGCAAGCCATTCCTGGGTGCCTTTTTAGCAAAGAAGAATACTCGGGGTTCGGACCGACTTGCCTATCGCAGTATCCGACGGAGACTAGGTCTGCTCAAAAAAGAAAAAGCCCGCCCCGGTTAAGGGACGGGCTTCCGGTTAGGTAAGCTCTTGAAAACTGGGCAACGCACAACGAGTGCGCTCTTAGAAAGATGAGATCTGACAGAACCCGCTCGAAGGTCGAATCGTTCGAGCGATGACCTCGGATCCCCGTGAGAGGTTCCGAAGCTTGGGCAACTTCACCTGCACACCTGCACAGGATCGTTTGCCGCTAT
>Ga0210384_10003566_pt1 | contig 17920 bp, 12 predicted proteins | sample IncBWH2MmetaG_FD_160574 | JGI IMG/M metagenome (GOLD analysis project Ga0210384, IMG submission 160574) | Forest soil microbial communities from Barre Woods Harvard Forest LTER site, Petersham, Massachusetts, United States - Inc-BW-H-2-M | ecosystem: Environmental > Terrestrial > Soil >...
ACCGGCATGGCAGTCGCGGAGAGAGTTTAACTATTGAAGCGGGGGATCGGTGGTCATCGAGTATGGTTTCGCCTTGCCCAGCTTGATGATCCACAACCCCGCGTGAACGTCGTTCACATAAATCAGGCCCTTGTAGGGAAACGCTCCCCACGCGAAGGGAAGATTCGGCCGGAAGCCCTGGGGATCGGCGCTCCAGAAATGCGCGATTTCCCGGCCCTGGTTGTACAGCTCGCCGCGCAGCTCGCCCGAAACATCCAGCACCCGCGCTCCCCCGTTGTAGTAGCCCATGTAGAGGACGTCGTCGACAACCCAGATGTTGTGCGACCCGCCTTCGGGCACGCTGTAGGTCGCCACTTCGCGCGGGTGGGCGAGATCGCTGACGTCGAGCACGTGCGCGATGCCGCGCACCGGGATACGGTTCTTGGAGGCAATATCAAAACTCGCCGGGAATACTTCGTCACCAACGAACAGGTAATTCTTGTAACGGAAAATAGCGTGCGAGCCGGCTAGCCAGCCTGAGCCATACAGTTCGTCGTAATTGAACCGGTAGGTGGAGACGAATTGCGGGTGCTCGGGACTCCCGCCTTTGATACCGTTTCCGACATCGAGAATAATCGCGCCATCGCGCCAGTAAGCGAGATACGCCAACCCATCGATAACCTGCACATCGTGCAGATAGCGGCCCGCCGTGGTGAAGCCACCGCCTTCTTCCTGGGGAACCGGAACACGCATCTGACCGGAACTTTCCACCTGCCAACGCGCCACTTCCTTGGGATTTTTCACATCGGCGAAATCGATCACTCGCAGGGAGCCGGTCGCGTCATCCGTGAGATACACATAATGCGTGTTGACGTAAGCGCTGTGGACGCCGCCGGTGACGGTGGCCGTGTACTCCGAAATCACTTTGGGATGCATCGGATCGGAGGTGTCCAGAAAAACGATGCCGTTCTTCCGGCTGGAAGCGCCCTCGCGTGTGATGACGCCGATCTTGCCGTCGGGCGTGACGCTTACGTCGTTGACGAGCCGCGCGTCGACCTTGAGTGGATCGGCGGTTTGCGGATGCGCGGGATCCACGATGTCGAAAAGGTAGACCTTGTCGCTGATGCCAGAGAGATAGGCGTAGTGGTCCCAGATCCATTCCTCAGCAAACTGATCGTCTTTCGGCATGACGTGGCCGACGACTTCTGTTTCGCGCGCGATGTTTCGGGGAGCAACCACGACGCTGGCGGAGGCGGCACGATCACCGACAACGGCTTGAATTATGAAGGTACCGGGGCGCTCGGCGACGAACGAACCATCAGGCAAAATCTCCGCGCCGGAATTCTGTACTGACCACGAGACCTCGGTGGAGACGGCCGCGCCCTTCTTGTCCTTCGCCGTGAAGTGCAAAACATCGCCGGTCTTCGCGCTGGCAGTTGCAGGAGAAATTCCGAGGCTTGAGACGGGATTTTTGACAACACGGACAGAAGTTTCGCCCGTGACGCCGTCGCCCGCGGCGTGAATCTTCGCGTCGCCCGGCTTCAGTGCGTGCACCAGCCCCGCGGCATCCACGCTGGCAATTGACGGATTTTCCGAAGTCCAGGTCAGCGCAATATCCGTGCGCGGATCGCCGTCGGCATTACGGGGCGTTGCGGTCAGGCGGTGCGTGGCTCCGGCAGCGAGCGGCGCAGTTGGCGCGGTTACATCAATGCGCGCGATGTGCGGCTTGCCGACGGTGACGTGCGCGTAGCCAATTTTTTTGCCAATCACCGCTTCGACGGTGATTTCGCCCGGCTGCACAAAAGTAACTTCCCCGGTGTCTTCGGCGGCGGCGGAGTCGAACGGCGCCGCGTACCAGTGCTTGATCGGATCGGGCAGCGGTTGGCCGCTGGCATCCTTGGCGACGGCTTTGAATCGAAGCTTGGTGCCGACGGCGGCAGTGGACTTGGCGGGTGTAACCTCAATGCTCGCCACCTTGGAATCCTCTTCCGCTTTTTTCTCCGGCCCCTGCGGCGATTTTGCAGCCGTCAATCCCGCTAACAGTAAACACGCCGAAGATAGCCATACCAACGAGACGAATCCCTTCGACCGCCAAGAACAATTGCTCATCGAAACCCTCAATTCGACATCAGAAATGATTGCATCCGGCCAAAGGAACCAATGACGCGCGAGTGTATGGCAGGCCCTGAATCGTGTCAATGGACCGGCTCGCGAGTACGATGTGATTTTCGCAGGGGTAGGAGTATGATATGGCTCCGAAGTCCCCACTAGAGACCCAACAGCCGGGAGGGCCACCATGGCTCACCGCTTCACCATCGGTGTCGAAGAGGAATTCCAAATCATTGATCCGGAAACCTTGGAACTGCGCTCGCACGTTGTACAGCTAATCTCTTCCGCGGCCGCCCGCGGCGTCGGCGACCTGGTGAAACAGGAAATGCACCAGTCCATCGTCGAAACCGGGACAAAGATTTGCGAGAACGTCAGCGAACTGCGCCTCGAAATGCACCGCACGCGCAGCGAACTCGTGTTGGCCGCCGAAAGCACCGGCCTGCGAGTGGCCGCGGCAGGAACGCATCCCTTTTCCAGTTGGATCGACCAGGTGATTTCCCCCGGTGAACGCTACCAGCACATCGTCGAAGAGATGGGGCAGCTCGCCAGGTCGCTGCTGATCTTCGGCATGCACGTGCACATTGCCATGCCGGACAAACAGACCACCATCGACATGATGAACATGGTGCGCTATTTCCTGCCGCATCTGTTAGCACTCTCAACGAGTTCGCCCTTCTGGATGGGGCGCAACACCGGGCTGAAATCGTTTCGCACCACGGTTTTCCGCCGCTTCCCGCGCACGGGCATCCCGGAAGTTTTCGAATCATGGAGCGAGTACGAGAATTTTATCAACCTGCTGGTCAAGCTGAACTGCATCGACACGGGCAAGAAAATCTGGTGGGACGTGCGCCCGCACCCGGCCTACGGCACACTGGAGTTCCGCATGTTTGACACGGCCACGCGCGTGGAAGAAGCAGTGGCTATCGCGGCGCTGACCCAGGCGATCGTCGTCAAGCTGCATCGCTTGTACACGCGCAACCAGAGCTGGCGCATTTACCGCCGCGCCTTGATCGAAGAAAACAAGTGGCGTGCGGCGCGCTATGGCATTGAAGGAAAGCTGATCGATTTTGGGCGCGAAGCGGAAGTGCCGATGCGCGAGCTGATGCTGGAGCTGATGGAATTGATCGACGACGTCGTGGACGATCTCGGCAGCCGCAGTGCGGTCGAATACATCCACACGATTCTGAACGAAGGAACGAGCGCGGAGCGCCAGTTGCGCGTTTACCAGCAGACCCGTGACCTGAAAGACGTGGTGCGCCACCTGGTGATGGAGACCCGCGCAAGTGTCCAGGACGCGAAATCGAATTCGGCAGCCGCGATTAACTGAACCGCGCGATTTGAGCGGCGCGGATGAACGAGGCACGAGGAGGATCCCATGGCTAAAGTCGGATTGATGTGCGGACGCGAGTTCAGCTTTCCTCCAGCGTTCATCGCGCGCGTAAACGAACTCGGTAAGAAAGAAGGCGTGACGGCCGAATTCGTAAAGCTCGGCGGCACGAAGATGGGTGAGCCGGCCGAATACACCGTGATTGTGGACCGCATTTCGCATGAAGTGGAGTATTACCGCGGTTATTTGAAACACGCGGTCCTGCAAGGCACCTACGTCATCAACAATCCGTTCTGGTGGACGGCCGACGACAAGTATTTCAACTACTCGGTGGCATCGAAGCTGGGCATCGCGATTCCGAAAACCGTACTGCTGCCGCAGAAGGGCTATCCGGCCGATGTGGACATCAATTCGGAGTCGCTACGCAACCTGACGTATCCGATCGATTGGGACGGGCTCCTCGATTATGTCGGCCGCCCCGCGATTCTTAAGCCATTTTCGGGCGGCGGCTGGAAGCACGTCTACAAAGTGAATAATAAGGAAGAGCTGTTGGAGGCCTACGACAAGACTTCGCCGTACTGCATGACGCTGCAGGAGTTCATTGATTTCAGCCAGTACGTGCGGTGCTTCACGTTTGGCAAAACGGACATCTTGCCCGTGGCTTACGACCCGAAGGAGCGCAAGTACCTGGTGGAGCACAGTTATTTGTCGAAGGAATTGGGCGCGCGAGTGGTGAAAGACGCGCAGACGATCAACCTTGCGCTGGGCTATGAAATGAACACCATCGAATTCGCCATCAAGGACGGCGTGCCCTACGCCATCGATTTCCTGAACCCCGCACCGGATTTCGAGCGCGACCGGATCACGGAATTTTATTTCGAGCATGTGGTGGAGAAGATGTCGCGGCTGGTGATTGATCGCGCTCTGCACGGAAATATCGCGAACACCTGGCCGCGTTGGGAAGAAATGCTGGGAATCGGCGCCGCAGCCGGATTCACAGGAGCGCCGCGCGCCGCCCAAGCGGCGCAATCCGCGCCTTCGGGATCCACGAAGCGATGAAACTCGCCCGAACTCCATCTCCCGGCCTGGACCCGGTCGAATATTGGAATGAACTCCTGCGGCCCATGCTGAAGGAGTCTCCCGACTTCCCGAAGAAATTCCTGAGAGAATTAAAGGGCGCGAAGCTGACGTTCGGGAACCGGGTGCATTGCCCGTTTCTGCGGCCACTTTTTCTTTCGCCGCAAGACGAAGACCGCGTGCGGCATGCTACGGAAATCCTCGCACGCCTCGGCGAGCGCGTCGCCAGGCTGGCCATGGAGGATCAATTACTTTTCTCCCAATTCCGCCTGCGCCCGGAGGAAGAGCGCCTGGTGCGTTTGCCCGCTGGCGGCGGACCCGCCAGTACGGCCTCGCGCGTGGATGCTTTCCTGCTTCCGGAATCCTTGAAATTCACGGAATACAACGGCGAATCACCCGCAGGCGCCGGGTACACGGAAACGCTCTCAGAACTCTTCCGCGAATTGCCGGTAATGAAAGAGTTCGCGGAGCAATTTGAAATTCACAGCTATTCGTTAAGCGCGCAGCTTTTGGATGCGCTGATCGGCACGTACCGCGATTGGGGCGCAACGTCGCAACGCCCGCAGATGCTGATTGTTGATTGGAAAGAAGTGCCCACGTGGAGCGAATTCGAGATTTTGAAGCAACGCTTCGAAGCCCTGCAGGTACCCGTAGTCCTGGCCGATCCACGCGAACTCGAATGGGACGGGAAGAAGCTGACCGCGAAGGGCAAGAAGATCGATTTGGTTTACCGGCGCGTACTGATCAATGACATCGTTGCCAGGCCGAAGGAGTGCGCGGCGCTGGTGAAAGCTTACGAAGCGCAAGCGGTCTGCGTGGCGAATAATTTCCGCTGCAAAATTCCTCATGTGAAGGCATTCTTCGCGGTGTTGACGGAACAGAAGAACGCGAAGATGTTTTCTTCCGAAGAGTTAGACGTGATTGAGCAGCACGTGCCGTGGACCCGCGTGGTCGAAGACGTGAAAACGGATTATCGGGGCAAGCCGATCGCGCTGCTCGACTACATCCGAAAAAATCAGAAGAACCTGGTGCTGAAACCAAGCGACGAGTACGGTGGCACCGGCGTGACGCTCGGCTGGGAAGTGGATGCCAGCCACTGGGAAAATTCGATTCAGGAAGCTCTTCCGGGTGGAAAGTCGGCCAAGGAACACGGCTGCTGGATTGTGCAGGAAAAAATCGCCATGCGGCGGGGCGAGTTCCCCTACATCTGCCCAGATGGAAAAGTGGAATTCCGCGATATGCTTGTGGACCTGGCTCCCTATATGTTCCGCGGAAAACTCGCCGGATTCTTGACGCGGCTGAGCGCCAGCAGTCTGGCGAATGTGACCAGCGGCGGCGGCCAGATTCCAGCGTTCCGCGTCGAACCCAAACAGGCCGAAAAAGTGGCTGGACAGGGCAACTCATAGCCAGTGCGTTTTTGGCGTGGGGCAAGAATCAGGTAAAATAGTGAAGATGACCTTTGGAAACGCCCCAATCGAACTGATGGCCGGCGCGGAAAACGCTATTGATGTGTGCCTGGCTGTGCAATCGGGTGAACACGTAGCGCTGATTGCGGACGAAATCAGCCGCAGTGTGGCCGCGAGCCTGGAACAGGCGCTAACTGAGCGCGGCGCCGAATTTACAGGCCTGCTCCTCGAAGATTTTGGCCCTCGCCCGATGAAAGGCGCGCCGGAACCCGTGCTGCAAGCCCTCGAAACGGCCGACGTAGGCGTGCTCTGCATGACGCCCCAGCCGGGCGAGCTGAGCGCGCGAATGTCCATCGTGAAAGTGGTGGAGCGCCGGCAGATTCGCTACGCCCACATGGTTGGCGTCACACCGGAAATCATGCAGGAAGGCATGCGCGCGGATTACCGCATGGTGGACCGCCTGAGCGACAAGCTGCGCGAACGGATGCTGCGCGCGGAAACTCTTACCGTGAAGACCGAAGCCGGCACCTCGTTTTCCGCGCACTTTGACCGCCATCTCGACTGGGTGAAGACCAGCGGCCTCATCAGCCCGCGCTACTGGTCGAATCTGCCCGCAGGCGAAGTCTTCACTACCCCCGGCACAGTGGATGGAAAATTTGTGTGCGACGCGACCGCCGGCGATTACTTCAACGGAAAATATGGCGATCTGCAGGGGACGCCGCTGGTGCTCGAAATCGTCGGTGGGCGGCTGGTCCACGCTGAATGCGAGCGCAAGGACCTGGAAGATGAATTCTGGCGCTATTGCCACACCGACGAAAACAGCGATCGCGTCGGCGAACTGGCGTTCGGCACCAACCTTGGGCTGACGCGGATGATCGGCATCCTGCTGCAGGACGAGAAATTCCCCGGCGTGCACATCGCCTTCGGCGATCCCTACGGCAGCCAGACCCACGCCGACTGGAAATCACGCACCCACGTGGACGTGCTGACGCGGAACTGCGACGTCTGGATCGATCAAGACCAGGTGATCGAAAAGGGCCATTACCAGATGGACCACCTCGGCCTGGCGTGAGCAAGGGAAATTTATTCTTCGAAATTCGGAATCTGCAATTTAATGTCGTGCAATTCCTGGATTTCCTCGCCCTTTCTCAGACCAATTCCACGGAAATGTGCTGAGATTTCAGTCCCGAATCCGACCTTTCGATTGGTCGCCCGGGACCTTGTTGATTGCGCGGCACGGCGCATCTTCTTCCCCGGGCGGCCTGCCTTCAGTTTGGAACCGCGACGTTTTGTCATGACGCCTCCGCTTCTTGATTCGCTTTGATCCAAATATGGCACGAAAGATGCTCGCTTAATAGTCAGCGCTACATTAAGAGGTAAAGAGGTTGAAGAGGCCGAATCCTGCGCCGCTAGGGCTGGGCTAACGCCTGGCGTACACAGAAGAAAATCAATAGAGCTGCGAGACGTAGGAGTGCATTTGGTGCTTCCAATACGGCCAGTCATGGCCGCCCTCGGGGCCCCAGTTGTCCACGGAGTGGCGGATGCCTTTGCTCGAGAGCACCTCGGAGAGGCGGTACGTCGGGCCGCTGTGTTCCCATTGTCCCGTGCCGGTGATCAGGTGGATGTCGCAGGAAGCGAGTTGCTCGTAATACCAGGAATCGGAAAGATTGGCGAGATAATCCACGGGATTGTTGAAATAAAAATTGTCGTCGTACATCCCGTCCATGAAATTCCTCAGGTCGTACACTCCCGACATAGCGAAGCAGCGCTTGAAAATATCCGGATGCTTGAAGAGCGTATTCGCCGCGTGATACGCGCCGAAGGAAGCACCCATCGTGGCAATCGCCACGCGTGACTTGCAGTTGTCCCAGATGAAGGGCACCACTTCCTCGCGCAGGTAGGAATCGAAAACAGATTGCACGTAGCTGCGGTGAAACGGATGCGCGCTCTTGTTGTAAAAGCTGAGTCCATTGATGGAATTGACCGTGTAAAACTTGATGCGCCCGGCGTCAATGAATTCGGCAAGCGCCCCCACCATGTTCTGCCCTTCGAGTTCCCACTCGTCTCCCGCGCTGGTGGGAAATCCCATAAGCGGCGGCCCCCAGTGGCCGTAAACCACAACGCCTAGTTCAATGCCCAGCCGTGGGGAATGCCAGCGGTGATATTCGCGTTTCATTTTGCGGTGTTCTCCGTGCTGCGGGAAACGAGTATGCCAGCCCCCAGTGAACGGGGCAACGAATTTGCGTGTTCTCATGCGAACGTGCAGAGGGAATCATCCAGACTTGCAAGCCAATAGAATGCGGGTAGGATAGAGAACGGAAGTAGACGGATTTTGGGTGATTTTCGTCGGCGCCAGAGCCAGGTGAGGACATGATCCAAATAGAGAATGTCAGCCGTCGCGGTTTCTTGAAAGGGATTGTCGGCGCGGGCGCGTTCGTCCTGAGCGCACGCTATCTACCAGAAAGCTTGCTGGCCGCCGCAGAGCCGTCGGCCGCGGATTCAATGGCCGCTGCGGCGCTGCAGCCGAACGTCTATCTCGCCATCGCAACAGATGGAACAGTTTATATCGTTGCCCACCGGGCGGAGATGGGCAGCGGCGACCGCACCGGATTGCCGATGATCGTCGCCGATGAACTGGACGCCGACTGGAACCACGTGAAGGTCGTGCAGGGCGGAGGCGACGCGAAATACGGCGACCAGGATACGGATGGCTCGCACTCCGTTAGAAGTTTCTTCGATACTTTGCGCGAGTCCGGCGCCAGCGGGCGGCTGATGCTGGTACGCGCCGCGGCGCAGAAGTGGGGAGTCCCAGAGAAGGAATGCACCACAGAACCTGGCATGGTGGTGCATAAGGCGAGCGGCAAAAAGCTGAGCTACGGAGAACTGGCTTCTGCGGCGGCAAAGTTGCCGGTGCCGAAAAAAGAAGAATTGCAACTGAAGGCCCGTAGTGAGTGGCGCTACATCGGAAAGCCAACGCCGGCCTACGACCTGAAACACATGTGCTCTGGCCAGGCCATGTACGGCCAAGATGCCCACATGGATGGCATGCTGTACGCGTCCGTGATGCACCCGGCGGTCTATGGAAGTTCCGTGAAAAGCGTTGACGACTCGGCCGCCTTGAAAGTCGCCGGCGTGAAGCAGACCGCGACGATTGACACGTTCAAACCACCGATTGGATACCAGGCGTTGGGAGGCGTAGCGGTGATTGCGGACAACACCTGGGCGGCATTCCAGGGAAAGAAAAAGCTCAAAGTCGAATGGACGAAGAGCGACCACAGCACGTGGAACTCCGATGCCTTCCGCAAGGATTTGGAAGCGACTTCGCTGAAGCCCGGTAAAGTAGTGCGGGAAAACGGAAACGTCGACGCCGAATTCCAGAAGGGCGGCAAGGTGGTCGAGGCGCAATACTACGCGCCGATGCTCGCCCATGCGTCGATGGAGCCGCCCGCCGCGCTGGCCGTTTTCAAAGATGGAAAAGTGGAAGCCTGGGCGCCTTCGCAAAATCCACAGGGCGCGCAGGATGCGATCGCCGCCGCCCTTGGCATCAAGAAGGAAGATGTCACCGTCAATGTGACGTTGCTCGGCGGCGGGTTTGGCCGCAAGTCATTCCCCGATTTCATCGTCGAAGCGGCCGTGCTGTCGAAAAAGACCGGAAAGCCGATCAAAGTGGTCTGGAGCCGCGAAGACGACATCAAGTTCGATTCGTTTCACTCAGTGGCCGCGATGTATTTCAAGGCTACGCTCGGCGCCGACGGAAAGCCCACCGCCTGGCTGCAGCGCAGCGTGTTTCCGCCGATCGCCTCGACGTTTGAAGCCACGGAATATGCCGATGCCGGAGAAATTGGACTGGGCTTCAGCGACGTGCCGTTCGCGCTGGCCAATCATCGCGCCGAGAATGGCCCCGCGCCCGCGCACACCCGCATCGGCTGGCTCCGCTCGGTTGCCAACATTTATCACGCGTTTGGAGTTCATTCCTTCGTCGGCGAATTGGCCAATGCTGCTGGAAAAGATCAGGTGGATTACATCCTCGCTCTTCTCGGTCCCGACCGGATCATTCCCAAGAGCGAACTGCCGAAGGATTACACCAACTACGACGGAGATTACGGGCAATATCCAATCGACGTCGCAAGACTGCGTCGCGTCGTGCAACTAGCCGCCGAAAAATCCGGCTGGGGCAAGCAAAAGCTCGGCAACGGGTTGGGCATGGGAATCGCCGTCCACCGCAGCTTCCTGACCTACGTCGCAACGGTCGTGCAGGCCGAAGTGAAGGACAACCAGGTGAAAATTCATCGCGTCGATTCGGCGCTTGATGCGGGAACGATCGTGAATCCACTAACGATTCGCCAGCAGTTCGAAGGCGCGGCAACAATGGGCACCAGCCTCGCGTTCTATGGCGAGATCACCGCGACCAACGGTGTTATTGACCAGTCCAACTTCGACACCTACCAGGTGGCGCGCATGAACGTGGCGCCGCGAGAAACCAACGTGCACATCGTGGCCAGCGAAGCTCCTCCGGCGGGCATTGGCGAGCCGGGCCTGCCGCCCTTTGCGCCCGCGCTGTACAACGCGATATTTGCGGCGACGGGCAAGCGGCTGAGGGAGATGCCGCTGTCGAAACTTGGGTTGGCGTGAGGAGCGGTAAGTAGTTTTCAGTCGTTAGTTCTAGGTTTCAGAAAAGAGCAGATGTGGGATTTCGGGAAAGAGGGCGCGGCGAGGCTGCGCCCTTTTTGATTTTGGCGTAGTATGCCGTCCGGGAGGATTGCGTTGACGCGAATCCTGAAATTCCAGTGCCTGATCTTCGCTCTGTTTGTGATTCCGGCCTTCGGGCAGCGCCGCCAGGTGCTGCCACAGATTGATGAACCGCATCCTTATTACTACCGAGAACTGTATCTGCCGCAGTTGACCAGCGGTCCGAGCAGCCTGACATGGGGGCCGGACTCGAAGGAGTTGATTTACTCGATGGCGGGCTCGCTGTGGAGGCAGAAACTCGATTCCGAACTAGCCACGCAACTTACGGATGGAGCGGGCTACGACTACCAGCCCGATTGGTCGCCGGACGGAAAGAGTGTCGTCTACGTTTCGTACCAGAAAGATGCGATGGAACTTTGGCTGCTGGATCTCGCCACGGGAAAATCCGTTCAATTGACTAACGGTGGCGCGGTCAATGTTGAGCCACGCTGGTCGCCGGACGGAAAAAAGATCATTTGGGTTTCCACGCAGTATAACCGTCGCTTCCACGTCTTTATGGCCGATGTGAAAAATGGCGCGCTGGAAAATGTGGTGCGGCTCACCGGCGAAACGAAGAGTTCCCTGCCCCGCTACTACTACAGCGCCAACGACATGGAAATCAATCCGGTCTGGACGCGCGATGAAAAGGAAATCCTCTTCGTCTCCAATCGTGGCCACATTCACGGAACCGGCGGCTTCTGGCTGATGAAAGCAGAACCCGGCGCCGAAACGCGCGAGATTCATTACGAAGAAACCAGCTGGAAAGCCCGCCCCGATTTTTCCCCCGACGGCTCGCGTATGATCTACAGCTCCTACCTCGGCCGCCAGTGGCAAAACCTCTGGGTGATGCCGTCAAAGGGCGGCGACGCGTTTCCACTTTCCTACGGTGATTGGGACGAGACCAATCCACGATGGTCTCCAGACGGAAAATCGATTGCCTTCATCAGCAACAGGAATGGCTCAACGGGAATTGGGTGGAGAAGACTTGACGGTGAAAAGGGGGGAGGATTCGCGCCGGCTTTTCTGACTCATCTTACTTATCTTCATCCGCGCGGCCTCTTGTGGATTCAGATGGACAAGAATTCGGACATTTTCGACGCGCGAATCTCGGTTACAGACGCTGCTGGCCGTTTCTTCGCTCCACCCGAAGCCTGGATATTCGCTGATGATGGGTTCGACAGAAGAGAACTTCCTTTCGAGCGGCATTACTTCTACTTGAGCGACGGCCGATGGGACCAACTGGCGGTGCCGATTGGAAAGGTGACGGTGGAAGTAAGCCAGGGCCTTGAACGAAAGCTATTTCGCAGGACAATCGAAATTGTCGATCGAAGAGGTGCGACGGTACCTGTAAAGATGGAGGCGATCGGCTTTAATCCAGACCGCGGAGATCATTGGAGCTCATCCGACTTGCACGTACATATGAATTATGGAGGGACCTACCGGAATGACCCGGAAAGACTGGCGAGAATGGCTGAGGCAGAGGGGATCGAGTTTTTCCATGAATTGACGGTGAATAAGGAGCAGCGATTTCCCGACATTGGGTTGTGGAAAGACATGCCTGGGTCCGATTGGAGTCAGGTCAATTCCGACGCCCGGATCGTGATGGGGCAGGAGTTTCACACCAGCTATTGGGGGCATCGAGGGATTTTGCGATTAAAGGATCATTTGTTGCTGCCGGGGTATGCGGGGTATCCGAACACTGCAGCGGCAAGTTTGTATCCGATGAATGCGGATGTTTACGACAAGGCACACGCGCAGGGGGCGCTGGTGGGAGCGGTGCATCCGTTTGATGAGGTGCCGGACCCGTTTGCAAAACCGGCGCAGAGAATCACCGACGAATTGCCGGTGGACGTTGCGTTAGGCAAACTCGACTACATGGAGATCGTTGGCTTCAGCGATCACAAATCCACGGCGGAGGTCTGGTATAAGCTGCTGAACCTGGGATTCAAATTGCCGGCAGGGGCCGGAACCGACGCGACGCCGGACTATGCCGCCCCCATCCGGGGTCACGTTGGGTTTGACCGCGTATACGTGTGGACTCCGGGATTGCCCTCCACGATCGACCTCTGGATGGATGAACTGAAGGTGGGGCGAACGTTTGCGACCAATGGGCCATTGATCGAATTCAAGCTAGGTGGCGAAATGGTGGGGAGCGAGTTGAAATTTGATTCCCGGCAGACCGCAGTTCCCTTCACCGTGAAATTGCGTTCGATAGTGCCTGTGGATCACCTGGAAATCGTCTGCAACGGCAAAGTTGTGAAAACTTTGCCGACCGACGCTGCAAAAGAATCCGCCGACATCAACGGCTCTCTGCCGCTGCAAGAAAGCGGCTGGTGCGTGCTTCGCGCCTGGAGCGAAAAAACGGAATACCCCGTGATGGACAACTACTCCTATGCCACGACAAGTCCTGTCTACGTGACCATCGCGGGGAAACGCGCCTACTCCAAGAAGGACGGGGAATATTTTGAGGCTTGGATCGACCGGACAATCGAGGTCACCTCGCAATACCCGGACTGGAATTCACCCGCGGAAAAGGAGCTGGTACTGAAGAGGCTCCGAGAGGCGCGATCTGTCTACGAGAATTTGCACTAGACTTTATTTCGTCACCACATTCCGAAGTGCCCGCATACTCATGCATGTGGCAATATGCCGCCTTGTCCGAACCGCAGCATAGCGATAGAATTCCGCTGTTGATTCGATGCGACACGTTTCAACTGGGGCGTGTCGAATTCATGAATGACAGCAGCCTTTCCCAGAACAGGGGCACTCGCTCCGCCCCGGATTCCGCAAGAACATTAAGAAGCAAGCGAAGCTGCAATTTACAGCCGGAGACGAAAGTGCGGATGCGCAGAAGACCAAGAATTAAAACGACATCCAGCCGCGAACTATCGGCATCTATATCGAAGGCCTTCTGGAAGGAGGGCGCATGATCCTTGGCATACCGCGGGAAATCTATCCAAAAGAACGGCGCGTCGCGCTGGTTCCGGCCGTAATCTCCAACCTGAAAAAGGCGGGCCTCGATGTGCTAGTGGAGGCTGGCGCCGGCCAGGCCGCAGGCTATCCGGACAAAGAATACTTGGAAAAAGGAGCGAAGCTGGCAGCCGATCGCGCGGAAGTATTCCGCACCGCCGACATCATCGTGCAGTTCCTGTGCCACGGCGCGAACGACAAAAACGGAAATGTGGACCTTCCCCTGTTCCGCAAGGGCCAGATGCTGATGGGTTTTCTGCGCCCGTTGGGAACGCAGAAAACGTTGCAGGAAATTGCCGAGCGCGGCGTCACGTCCTTTGCCGTAGAACTCATGCCGCGCATCACGCGCGCGCAGAGTATGGACGTGCTCTCCTCAATGGCGACGATTTGCGGCTACAAAGCGGTGCTCCTCGCGGCGGACACGCTCCCGCGCATGTGCCCGATGCTGACGACCGCCGCGGGCACCATCGCGCCGGCGCGTGTGCTGATCATCGGCGCGGGCGTTGCGGGACTTCAGGCCATTGCAACGGCGCGCCGCCTCGGCGCGGTTGCTTCCGCTTACGACATGCGCCCGGCCTCCAGGGAGCAGGTGCAGAGCCTCGGCGGCCGCTTCGTGGAACTCGCCGTCGAAGCGAAGGATGCGCAGGACGCCAGCGGCTACGCCAAAGCGCAGGACGAAAGCTTTTACCAGAAGCAGCGCGAATTGCTGGGAAACGTAATCGCCGAAAGCGACGTGGTGATCTGCGCCGCGGTCATACCCGGCAAGAAATCGCCGGTGCTGGTTACGAAGGAAATGGTCGAACGCATGGCCCCGGGCTCCGTGATCGTGGATCTGGCCGCCGAACGCGGCGGAAATTGCGAACTGACCAAGCCCGATGAAATTATCGTTGTCCACGACGTCACCATCATCGGCGAATACAACCTCGCGGGGACCGTACCCTATCACGCCAGCCAGATGTTCGCCCGAAACATCACCTCGTTCCTGCTGCACCTTGTGAAGGACGGCAAGCTGCAACTGAACATGCAGGACGAAATCACGCGGGAAACGCTGGTGACACGCGACGGCGAAATTGTGAACGCACGCGTGAGGGAGTTTTTCTCGATGCCGGCGCTGCAAGCCGCGCCAGCCGGAGGAGGGGCCTGATGCAACTGGACCTGGTTACAAGTCTGTACGTATTCCTGCTGGCCGCGTTTATCGGCTTCGAAGTAATCCGCCGAGTCTCACCACTGTTGCACACCCCGCTGATGAGCCTGACCAACGCGTTGGACGCCATCGCCGTCGTCGGCGCGATCATCCTGGCCGGCGAAGGCAAAACCAACCTCGCGAAAATCCTTGGAACCATTGCCATCGTCGCCGCCACCAGCAACATCGTGGGCGGTTTCATGATCACCGACCGGATGCTCAAAATGTTCAAGGCCAGCGGCCCGAGGAAACCGTAACCATCATGTTCGCGAGCGAAAACATCCTGGAAATTACCTACCTGATTGCCACGGCCCTTTTCGTTCTTTCGTTGAAATGGCTGAGTTCTCCCGTCACCGCCCGCCGCGGCGTTTGGGCCGGCGAAGCCGGCATGCTGCTCGCCATCGCCGGCACGCTGTTGCACAAGGGCATCGTCGACTACCGATGGATCGCCGTCGGACTGGTGGTCGGCACAATCATCGGCGTCCCGCTGGGCCGGGTCGCCATGACCGCAGTGCCGCAGCGAACCGCGCTCAGCCACGCCTTCGGCGCACTCTGCGTCACACTGGTGGGCACAGCGGAGTTTTATCTGCGAGCCCCAAACGTTCCGCAATTCATGATGGGCGTCCTTTCGCTCGAAGTTATTCTGGGGGCGCTCACCTTCACCGGCAGCTTAATGGCCGCGGGAAAACTGCAGGAAGTGTTGCCGCAGCGTCCCATCACGTATAAGGGCCAGAACATTGTGAATCTGGGACTGCTCGCAATCGCCATCGGCATCGGCGTGATTCTCGTACTGCATCCTGACAAGACCTTTCTGTTTCCCTTCATGATCGGCATTCCTCTCGCATTCGGCGTGATGATGATTATTCCTATCGGTGGCGCGGACATGCCAACGGTAATTTCCCTGCTGAATTCCTACGCAGGACTTTCCGCGGCAGCGATGGGCTTTGTGCTCGGCAGCAAATTGCTGATCGTCGCCGGAGCCCTCGATGGTGCTTCGGGCTTCATCCTTTCGGTGAACATGTCCAAAGCAATGAACCGTTCGTTCACAAACGTGCTGTTCGGCGCGTTCGGTCAGGAGCAAGTAGCGGCAGCGGGCACGAAAGAAGCCCGTCCGGTGCGCAGCGCCTCGCCGGAAGAAGCCGCCGGAATTCTTGCCGCGGCCAGCAAGGTAGTGATCGTTCCGGGATATGGCATGGCCGTAGCGCAAGCGCAGCACAAAGTGCGCGAACTTTATGACGCTCTCACAAAACGCGGCGTAGACGTGAAGTTCGGTATTCACCCGGTTGCCGGAAGAATGCCGGGGCACATGAACGTGCTCCTTGCCGAAGCGGACATCCCCTACGACAAACTTCTCGAAATGGACGACATCAACGGTGACTTTCCGCAAACCGATGTGGCGCTGATCATCGGCGCAAACGACGTGACGAATCCCGCTGCCCGCGAAGATCAGAGCAGCCCCATCTACGGCATGCCGATTCTGGACGTGGACAAGGCGCGCACCGTCATGGTCATCAAGCGCAGCATGGCCGCCGGCTTCGCGGGCATCGACAATCCCCTGTACTACCTGGACCGGACGCTGATGCTTTTCGGTGATGCGAAGACCTTCGTAGGCTCGATTGTGCGGGAACTCTCCGGCGGCCACGGCTAAACACTCCGGTCGTTCGTTGAGAAACGACGGCTCAACGAATGCATTTTTTGATCCTAAGATTCCGGCGAAATCGATATCTGCCCGATGGCAATTCCCGCCGCGTACCCTTTCGGCAAAAAAACAGTTATTAGGTATTGGGGACTACCCTTATTAGTTACCAGGCCGTCCAGCTCTTCCGACTTTCGCTGCCCCGAAGCTCTGCCTCGTTATATACTTACGCCGTTGGACCCAGGCAGCCGCTGCCAAGCTGGCGGTATGGGTGTGCTTAGGTCACAACAGTCTCATGGAAGAGCGCAAGCCCAAGACAGGTCGAGGCCAGGACACCGGTGGCGGATTGCGCGCACCGGCCAAGGGCGAAAGCTCGTCCAGCGAAGTGCCGTTGGATAATGACGGTGCCACCTTTATCGAGCCCCCTCCGCGCCGGCCCCCTGTAGACCCCGGCGCGACGGTTATTCATCCGGATGCTTCCCCTGAAGGCGGCACCTCCGTCCGGACTCCCAGCGGTCCGCGCTCCTATGTAACTTCTTATCAAAATGTCGTCCTACAGGAGGGCGACGTCCTCGGCGAGCGCTACGAAATCCTCGCCCTGCTCGGCGAAGGCGGCATGGGCGCGGTCTATAAGGCAAAGGACCGCGAAGTGGAACGCGTGGTGGCGTTGAAACTGATCCGCCCGGAAATGGCCAGCAATCCAGCGATCCTGGCGCGATTCAAGCAAGAATTGATGACCGCGCACCAGGTGACGCACAAGAACGTGATCCGCATCTACGACCTTTCGGAAGCGGATGGGGTGAAGTTCATCACCATGGAGTTTGTCGAAGGAAGCGACCTTCGACAGCTGTACCGGGATAGGGGAAAACTGCCGCCAGATGAAGCGGTGGATATTATTCGCCAGGTATGTATGGCGCTGGATGCCGCGCACTCCGCGGGAATCATTCATCGCGACCTGAAGCCGCAGAACATCATGAAGGACAAGTCCGGCCGGATCCTCGTGATGGACTTCGGCCTGGCGCGTTCCGTCCAGTCCGAAGGCATGACCCAAACAGGCGCTCTGCTGGGCACGATCGAATACATGTCGCCCGAGCAGGCAATGGGAAAAACGCTGGACCAGCGCTCTGATCTCTTTGCTGTGGGCCTGATCTTTTACGAACTGTTGAGCGGGAAGATGCCATTCAAGGCCGAAACCGCAATGGCCAGCCTGTTGATGCGCAATCAGGAACGCGCCGTGCCGCTCGCGGAGATTGACGCCACCGTTCCGGCGGGGCTGAGCGATATCGTCAGCCGCTGCCTGGAGCGCGATCTGGAGCGCCGTTACCCCAGCGCCGCGGAAATTATCGCCGATCTCGACGCCTGGCAGGGCAAGCGCCCGGTGATGGCCTCCATCATCATGCAGGCGCCCAAGCAGCGTCCCGTGATTCCGTGGAAGTGGGTTGCGCCTGCCGGGGCAGCCCTGCTAGCTGTCTTGCTACTTCTGGCGATCCCCGGTACCCGGCAAC